>Ga0207813_100972_pt1 | contig 11462 bp, 11 predicted proteins | sample A23E3SouthBayCA_2_FD_187730 | JGI IMG/M metagenome (GOLD analysis project Ga0207813, IMG submission 187730) | Aerobic enrichment media microbial communities from Eden Landing Ponds, California, USA - A23 E3 (4) (SPAdes) | ecosystem: Environmental > Aquatic > Marine > Unclassified | place... | reverse complement strand
GGTGGTCGCACCGGACTTGGTGGTGACCTTGATGTTGACGGAGGCGCCCTCCGGCACTTTCGAGCCGAAGTACTCGTACCCGGCGCCGGTTTCGCCTTCACCGGCACTGGCGTAGATCGCGTTGTCGGTGCTGACCTCGTCGCTTCCGAGGTCGAAGATCATGATCATGCGGTCGTCGGGGTCGTTCAAGACGGGTTTGGAGCCGTCGGAGTCTTTGAACGCGCTGATACCGAAGTGGCCGTCGGCACCGGACGCTTCGACGCTGGCGTTGACCAGGTTGTACGTGCCCGAGGGGCCGACCCACTGGACGGTCGCGTTCTCGAGGTCGATGTTACTCGCCCCCGGCGATTTCTTCATCGTGATGTTGACCGAGCCGACGCCGGTCTGTGAGTCGAGGTTGGCGCCGGTCGCGGCAGCGACCTGGAGTCGATTCGTGACCTGCTGACCGGACTGCTGGCCGGTCTCCTCTGACTTGGTCTGGAGGAATCCAGCCGTGTTGATCAGTACGCCCGCGGCGATCGCCGCGACCAGGACCATCGCGATGAACACGATCAGCGTCCCGATCCCGACCTGGCCTCTCCGTTCGGAATCTCCGTTTCGTTCTATGCTGAACATTGTTTTCTCCGCCCGAGCCCTGTGAGCGCTCGGACTTACCTCAAACCTGAGAGCGGCGATTATTAAGGTTGTCCTGCCAATTATCGGTATTGAAAACGCAAACAAGCCGCATCAACCCGAGTTTCAAATGGAAAAATATCTCCAAAGACTGTTTAATACAGCTGAAATGCCGGATATAGTGATCGCACGAGAGAAGGTATCAGTTATGGATATCGAATCTGGTTCGACAGTTCTGGATCACTCGTAGGTGACCAGACTGTACATCACGAAGATGAACCCGAACGTGGTCAGTCCGCTGTTGACCAACAGAAGAGACCGCGTCCCGGAGAACCCGGTCAGGAACGCGCTGATCATCGTTGCCGCAGCTCCCGCGACGGCGAGCGAGAACCCGAGTGAGAGGTGCAACATCGACTGTCTCGACGTCTGAACGTACGCGCGCATCGCCATTCCGACCATCGTCAGTCCGGCGACGACGAACACGAGCGTCGAGGTCGCATAGAGGAGTTCGATCACTGTCGGCACACTGGCTATCCGTACTCGACGCGGTCTCTTAAATCCACTCTCAAAAATATCTCTCGTGATAACTGGTATCTGCCCTGAAAACCGGCACGAGCGAGAGTTCGACTGTTCCCGAAAAAGTCTGAGAACGGGGTTACAGTACCACGCGCGTGCGCGCTTACCCTTCCGAGAGCGTCCGCCAGGCTTCGTCGAGTTTGTTCGTGACCTCGGAGCGCTCCTCGACCGACACTGTGAGCGACTCCTCGAAGTCGATATGGACCTTCTCGACGTTACGTCGGTAGACTTTGATCCGTCTGCGGTCGTCCGAGAGGATGTTGTCGTGGAGTTCCAGCAGGTCGTGCTCGGTCAGCTCGTCGATTCGCCTGTAACACGTGGCGATCGGGATACCGAGCTCGTCGCTCAGTTCCTGGGCGGACTGTGGTTCGTCGGTCGCGTTCAGGATCTCTGCGCTGTATTTGTTCCCGAGTGTCTGGAGAATCTCGACTGAAGCCATCCGTTATCAAAACGTATATTCACCGGAGTATAAATCTATCGCAAGGGACCCCACCACCGTTAGCCACTTCCTAACTGGCCGGGCCGTTCTCCCGTTTCCGGCTGTTTTGAACTGTTAGGAGCGCGTTTTCGGCAATAATAACGTATTACTATCGATGAATACGGGGAGTCACAGCGGCGGCCCGTCGTCGCTCATCATCGAGAAAGCGCTGGCGTTCTGGTGGACTCTGATCCCGCCCTCGGCTATCTCCATCGGGAAGATATCCGTCTCGATGTTCTGCTTTCGCATCTTCGCCACCCAGACGTAGCGGTTGACACCCGACTCGGTCGGGGTCTGTATCAGGTAGATGTTCCCGTCGGTCAGATAGTTCTCCAGTCCGATCTCGGTGTCCGGGAACACGGCTCCCTGTTCGTTGGTCATCAGGGTCGTCAGTTCGTTGTCGCTGAGGATGTCAGTGAACTTCAGCAGGTACGTCCGTTTCTCCTGCTCGTTTTCGAAGAACAGTTCGAACATCGCCAGCGAGTCGAGCACGAGCCGGTCGTAGTCCGCGTCCTCGAAATCCTCCAGCAGCAGATCGATCGAGGAGGAGAAGTCGTTCTCCCTGAGCAACTCCCGCTTGTCGTACACCTTGATGTCGCCGTTCTCGACGTGTTCGCCCCACCTGTCGAACCCGAGCGACTCCGCGGCCTCTTGGAGGTCTTCCTTGTCTTCTTCGAACGAGAGGTAGATCCCCTTCTCGTCGAACAGCTCCACGCCGTTGTAAATGAACTGGAGACACAGAATACTCTTCCCCGCTCCAGGGTTTCCACTGACCAGGGTCGTGGAGTTCTTTACGATACCCCCGTTGAGGATCTCGTCCAATCCGTCGATGCCTGTTTTTGTTAGTTCAATCATGTCTCCTCAGAGCGGCCACCAGGTTACTGGTAGCTACTCACGGACCCATATAAAAAGTCTTGTTGATAGCAGTTCCCTAACACCTCTCGATAGTAGCGAGGTGGCTCCGCACCAGCGACCCGGCGGACCGACTCGGCGCGGAGTCACGCCGCCGTGCCATACGGATTATTGTAGATCATTTCCGGATAGCGCCAACCCGGGGTTGGCCCGTACCGGTGAATCGCTACAATAAACGGTATCAACCGGAGTGGACGGCCTCGGGGTCGACCCAGATGAGGAATCCGTCGTCGCGCTTGACGACACCGTTGACCGCCTCTTTGTCCCGGGAAGGGGCTTCGTCGACCGACCCGTCGTCGATCCGAGTCACCTGAGACACCTCGTCGACCAGCCATCCGGCAGCGCCCTGATCGTCGATGATCTCCGGGTCGAACACGATGATGCGTTGCTCGTCGCCGGTGCCGTCGACGCCGAAGACGACTTTCGGATCCACGATAGACGTGGTCTGTCCCCTGAGATCCATGACACCGGTGATGTGTGGCGGCGCGTTCGGAACCGTCGTCACCTCGCCCGTGTCGACGATCTCGGTGACGTGGTCGATGCTCACGCAGTAGGTCTCCTCGCCGAGGCGAAACTCCAGTACTTGGCCGGTGGTGGTCTGCGTTCGTGACATATGTGATCGTCGGACCCGGATCTCCGGGGCCGCCCCGTGGTCCGTCGCGAGGGAACCGACGGGACGCCGAGCGACCCCGTCTCTGGCCGCTGGTCCGTTGGTTCAGACCGGTCCGTGTTCGGACTTAAGCCTGTCTTCCGTACTATCAACTTTGATTACGTGGGCGGAGTTTTTATCAGCGCTCTCCCGACTGTTGAATCATACGAATGGGTCAGACTCCGGCACCGCCAGACGGTTTCGTTCCCGGGTCGAGCGAGCCCATCGTGAGAGGGGAGTCATGGTCCGGGTAGCGTCCCAGCCACGGGCTGTGGTCGCCGACGACTCCCATTTCATGCGAAGTGTCATCTCTGATATCCTCGAGGAGGGCGGTATCGAAGTGGTGGCACAGGCGAAAAACGGAGAACAGGCGGTGACCGCCGTCACGGAGTACGATCCCGACGTCGTGACGATGGACGTCGAGATGCCCGTGATGGACGGCATCGAGGCCACGGACCGGATCATGGACGTGCGCCCGACGCCGATCCTGATGCTGAGCGCACACACCGACGAGGACGCCGACGTCACGTTCCAGGCGCTGGACTCGGGTGCCGTCGACTTCTTCCGCAAACCCGGCGGCGAGGTGTCGATGGAGATGTCACGCCTCCAGGATCAGCTCGTCGATATCGTCCACTCCGTGGCCGACGTCGATCCGACCGACTCCGACGGCGTCTCGACGGCGAGCACCGCCGGAACCGAGGCGACCGCCACCCCCGAGTCGGAGCCACAGCCCGAGCAGCGACAGTACGTCGACCGACCGACGGTCGTCATCGGCTCCTCGACCGGCGGCCCGACCGTCGTCGAGCGCGTCCTCGGGAACCTGCCGCTGGCAGCGGACCTCCGCGTCCTCGTCGTCCAACATATGCCCGACGGATTCACGGGCCGGTTCGCGGAGCGACTCGACGGACAGAGCGACTACGAGATCCGGGAGGCGACCGACGGCGCGCGTATCGGGGGCGGCGAGGCGCTCATCGCCGCTGGCGACTACCACATGGAGGTCAGCAACTACCGTCGCGGGCGCTTGCGCGTCTCGCTGACTCAGGACGCCCCGGTCCACAACGTCCGCCCCGCGGTCGACGTGACGATGCGAACGGCCGCCGACGTTGTCACCGACCCGCTCGTGGGCGTGATCCTCACCGGGATGGGCGACGACGGGGCCGAGGGTATCCGGGCGATCGAGAACGCGGGCGGGACGACGATCGCCCAGGACGAGGCCACGTCGGCGGTGTTCGGCATGCCCCGCCAGGCCATCGAAACCGGCTGTGTCGACGGCGTCGCGCCGATCGACGACATCCCCGCGGCGATACTCGAAGCACTCGAGGTGAACTAAGTATGGACGATCAGTATCTTGACGCGTTTATCCGCGAAAGCGAGGAGGCGATCACCGAACTGAACAACTCGTTGCTCGATCTCGAGACCGATCCGGGCGACCAGGCCGCGATGGACTCGATCTTCCGGACCGCCCACACGCTGAAGGGGAACTTCGGCGCGATGGGGTTCGACGACGCGAGCGACCTGGCCCACGCCATCGAGGACCTCCTCGACGCGATGCGTCAGGGCGAGATGGAAGTGACACCCGATCGGATGGACCTCATCTTCGCCGGTGTCGATCAGATCGAAGTCATCGTCAACGAGATCGAAGAACACGGCGAGTCGACGGTCGAAACCGACGAGATCGTCGACGAACTCCGCTCGGTCCTCGAAGCGAGCGAGTTCGACTCCGACTCGTCCGACGACACCGGCGCCGAGGGGGCGGGTGACGACGGAGACGCCGACATCGAAGTCGACGCGGCTGTCTCACCCGCCGACGCCGAGGAGGCGGTGATCCGTGCCCGCGTCGCTATCGCCGACAGCGATATGCCGGGCGTCGACGCGATGCTCACCGTCGATGCCGTCGCGGAGACGTTCGACGTGCTGGACGCCGACCCCGAGCGCGGCGCCATCGAAGACGGCGAGTTCGACGAGGACTTCGACCTCTATCTCGACGCGCCCGATACGGACGCCGTCGAGTCGGAACTGTCCGACATGGGCGACGTCGACAGCGTCACCGCGGTCGACGTGACCGACGCGCTGGACGCCACCGACGAGGAGGAAGCCGACGGGACCGCCGAGTCCGGCACGGGCGACGACGGCGGTAGCGCTGCCGACGCGGCCGGGACGGCGGAGACGTCCACCGACGAGATCAAGTCCGTTAGAGTCGACGTCGACCAGCTAGACGATCTGCACGGACTGGTCGAACAGCTGGTCACCAGTCGGATCAAGCTCCGGCGGGCCATCGAGACCGACGATCTGGACTCGGCGTCGGACAACCTCTCGGAACTGGACAAGATCACGGCCAACCTCCAGAACACCGTGATGGACATGCGGCTGGTCCCACTGAAGAAAGTCGTCGGCAAGTTCCCCCGGATGGTTCGGGATCTGGCACGGGATCTCGACAAGGACGTCGACTTTACGATCGAGGGCGAGGACATCGAACTCGACCGGACGATCCTCACGGAGATCTCGGACCCGCTGATGCACATCATCCGGAACTCGCTGGACCACGGGATCGAGAGCCCGGACGAGCGCGAGGCGGCCGGGAAACCGCGGACCGGCCAGGTCGAACTGCGCGCGTCCCGCGAGCGCGACCACGTCATCATCGAGGTGGAAGACGACGGCGCGGGGCTGGATCCCGACGAACTCCGGGCACAGGCCGCCCAGCAGGGCGTCAGATCCACCGACGAGCTGGAGATGATGGACGATTCGGCGGTGTACGATCTGGTCTTCCACCCGGGCTTTTCGACCGCCGAAGAGGTTACCGACACCAGCGGCCGCGGCGTCGGAATGGACGTCGTCCACGACACCGTCACGCAACTGGACGGGTCAGTCGACGTCGAGTCGACGCTCGGCGAGGGGACGACCGTCTCGCTGCGGCTCCCGGTGACGATGGCCATCGTCAAAGTACTCTTCGTCGAGATCGGTGACGAGGAGTACGGTGTCCCGCTGAAAAACGTCGACGAGATCACGAGCACCGAAGCGGTCAAGCGGATCAACGGCGACGAGGTCATCAAGCACAACGACGAGATCTATCCGATCGTCGACCTCGCAGAGAAGTTCGACGTGCCGGGCGCGCAGAACGGCCACGCCGACGACGACCAGATGCTCGTCCGGATCCGTGAGTCCGAACGACAGATCGCCATCCGGTGTGACGCCGTGAACAGTCAGGAGGAAGTCGTCGTCAAACCCCTGGAGGGGATCCTCTCGGGGACACCGGGACTCAGCGGCACCGCCGTCCTCGGCGACGGGAACATCGTTCACATCCTGGACGTCGTGACGCTGTGATGTCCGTACAGACGCTGATACCGACGGCCGACCGTACCCCCGGATCGACAGCCATTCGGGGTCGTACCACGTACAGCGTGTCAATGGTCCGGAAGACGATCATGGAGGAGCGACGATGAGCGATCAGTCCGACCGCGCGTTCGACAAACTGCTGGCGTTCATCGAGTCCGAGATGGCGTTCGAGTCCGGCTTCTACAACGACGCGTACCTCGACCGACGGATCACCGCCCGGATGCGCCGCACAGACACCGACGACTACCGCACGTACAGACGCCTGCTCGAACGCGACGACGGAGAGCGCGAGCAGTTGCTCGACTCGCTGTCGATCAACGTCACCGGATTCTTCCGCAATCCCGAGGCGTGGGCGTCTCTCCGCCCCGTCCTGCGCGATCTCACTGGTAGCCACCGGACCGTCCGGATCTGGTCGGCCCCCTGTGCGGATGGCCGAGAACCGTACTCGCTGGCGATGCTCGCCCTCGACGACGACGAGGTCGACGCCCGTCGTATCGAGATCCTCGGGACAGACATCAACGACGACATCCTCGAAGTCGCACGCGAGGGGACCTACGAGACGTCACAGACGACAGACATCGCGGAGGAACTGGAACCGCTCGACGACAGCGAGCAGTATATCGATCGACAGGGCGACCGGTTCACCGTCCGTGACCGGGTCCGTGACCTCGTCACCTTCGAACAGCACGATCTCATTCGCGGTCGCGAAAAACGAGACCTCGACCTCGTACTCTGCCGAAACCTGCTCATCTACATCGACGCGGACTACAAGACGCCCATCTTCGAGACCATCACCGGTTCGCTTCGCGAGGGTGGGTACCTGATGATCGGGATGACCGAGACGCTCCCCTCCTCGTTCCGTGAGCGGTACGAACCGGTCGCGAAACAACACCGAATCTATCAGAGGGAATAAATGTCACTCTACCAGCTCGAGCGCGACGGCGACGTGCAGGAACTGATCGGCGTGTTGCGGCGCAGTGACAACCCCGAAATACGGGCGCGCGCCGCCGAGTTGCTCGGGGGGTTCGCCGACCACGACGACTACGACGACGTCGTCAACGCCCTCGTGGGAGTCGCCAGCGGCGACGGCCCGGACGAACTGACCGCCGCCGCCGTGGACGCGCTGGACGAACTCGGCGAGGACGCCATCGAGCAACTGATCGCCGACATGGCCGGGGTCGACTTCGACGGCGACGGCGCCGACTGGGTCAAGGCAAAAGCGTACACGCAGGCGCTCGAATCGGAGGTGCCGGAACTCCGGATGGCGGCGGCCAACGGCCTCGGTCGGATCGAACACACCGACGCCGTCCCGGCGCTGGTCGAACGCTTCCAGGACGGGGACCTGCGGGTCCGGGCGCGAGCCGCGCGAGCCTGCGGTCTGATCGCCGACGCCCGTGCGACTGACGCGCTGACCAACCTCCTGACCGACAGCGCCGTCCCCGTCCGTCGTGAGGCCGCCGAGGCGCTGGGGAACGTCGGCAGTCGGCAGGCGCTACAGGCGCTGTTGCCCCTCTACGAGGACGACAACGAGCGCGTCCGGCGCATCGCGGTCGGCGCCTTCGGCAACTTCGACAACGAGCGGCCGGTCGAGTACCTCGTCGCGTCGCTGACCGACCCCTCCGGAACGGTGCGACGGACCGCCGTGTTCTCGCTCGTGCAGTTGCTCGCGAACGTCCCGACCCAGCAGAGCCACGAGATCAGAGAGACCGTCGTCGAACAACTCAGCCAGACCGACGACCGCAACGTGGTGCTCCCGCTGGTCGAGATCCTCGAAGAGAGTCAGCAGGCCGCACAGCGGCGCAACACGGCGTGGCTGCTCGGCCGCGTCGCCGACCAGGAGGAACGCCAGCGCGTGGTCGAAGCGCTCGTCGGGGCGCTGGAGGCCGACGATCAGATGACCGCGCAGTTCGCCGCGACGAGTCTGGCGGAACTGGGCGGAAGCCGCGTCGAGGACCGCCTGCTGGAACTGGTCGACGCCGACGGCGTCGACCCGCAAGCCCGTGCACAGGCGGTGTTCACGCTCGGCAAGGTCGGCGGCGAGCAGTCTCGGGAGCGACTCGACAAGCTGCTCGACGAGACCGAGAACGAGCAGGTCCGCAAGCGCGCCTTCTCGGCGCTCTCGAAACTCGGAGGGCGACGATGAACCGGACCGCAGGAGGAGGTGAGAGTCCGTGAGCGAGGAGCGGAAACTGGCGGACACGACCGGCAAGTTCGTCCAGGTCGTCGTCGACGGCAACAAAGTCAACGACCTGGAGTGGCTGAGCGGTCGGATCCTCCTGTCGAACCGCAGGCTCGTCCTCGCCAGCGGCGAGGGCAAGAAGACGATCGCCCTCTCGAAGATCCAGTCGATGAACGATCGACGGGACGTCAACGAGGCTATCTCGCCGGTCTCGGGGTATCTCTCGGTCCAGATCGGCGCCGACGTCCACCTCGTCGCACCCGACGACGTCGACTCGTTCGCCGAGAGCCTCTACACGGCCCTGCTCGGCAGCGAAGTCGTGCTGGCCAAACACCCCGCCGTCGAGGGCGGCGTCGTCCAGGACACCGACTGGGAGAAGGCGCGTCTCAGTATCGAACCCGAGGAAGTCGGGCTCGGCCTCTCCAGTGGCCAGTTCGTCGAGATCGAACTCGCCGACGTGGGGCTCGTGGAGACGGCGACGAAACACGTCGCGGGATCCGAGCGTGACACGATAGAGATCGAACACACGCTCGGGGACGACACCAGCGTCGAGACGCACATCTCCGGGACGCGCCGCCACGTCGCGATCCTCGAATCGCTCGTCCGGCAGGGCGAGTCCGCCGACGTCGAGGAGGCCGACCTTGACCAGACCGAACACGAGGTGTTGATGGCGCTGTACTCCGGCGTCTCGCCGTTCGAGATCCCCGATTTCGTCGGCCTGGACGTCGAGGAAGTCGAGGAGATATACGACCGCCTCGTCGAGGCTGGCTTCCTCGAGAAAGAACGCGTCCGCCGCGAAGTGACGCTGAAAGCCCGCGGCCGGAACATCGCTGGCGAGGCGATCAGCGACCAGTAGCGCCGCCGTCGCCGCCTCCGTCCGGGGTGTCCGATCCCGTCCGCTCAGAGCGGTGTGCCGCCAGCGCCGCCTTCGCCCTGTTGTGCGTTCCGGACGAGGTCAGCGACCGGCGACTCGTACTCGTAGCCCGGGACGATCCCTTCGACGTACGTCCCCTCGACGTACTCGACGAACGTCTTGGCGATCTCGACGGCCCGCTCGGGATCGCCGAACTCGTAGGCGAAGATCACGTCGATCGTCTCGTCGTCGGATTCGACGGCGAAGGCCGACAGATCGACCGACGCACGCGTCGACGTCGGCGCGTCTTCGAGGCGGCGCTCGAACGTGTCCAGCCACCCGGACTCGACGGCCGATCCGACCGCGTCACCGGCCACTGCCGCGCTCAGCGTCGGCACGGTGACGCTCACCTCGTAGCGTAGCTTCCAGCCGTCTGTCTCGGCGGCCGTCGCCGTCGCGTCGAACACCGTCGTCTCGACTCTGAACCCGTCGTCGATCTGCTCGAACGCCTCGTGGCTCTCGAAGGCCTCCCTTGCGTCTGCGACCGTCTGTTCGGTCATCGACCGCCCGTACGGCGTTGTCCGCCAAAAGACCGTCGTGTCCCTCTGTGAGCGGGCCGACGACGCTTCGTTCACGCCCGTTCGTCGCGACGGAGTGCGAGGGATGGGACCGAGCGAACGCGAAGCGTTCGCGAGGGTCGAGAGACGCCGCGGCGTCTCTCGGGATTCGAACCCGATGCCAGACCTCGCTTCGCTCGGTCTGCCGTGATTCGAATCCAACGGACGCACTCGTCGCTCACGGTATGTGAGCGACAGAGATGCGAGGGATGGGATTCGAACCCACGGACCCCTACGGGAGCGGGTCTTAAGCCCACCGCCTTTGGCCAGGCTCGGCTACCCTCGCGCGTTCACCGATCCGGGGCCCGTCCGAAAAGCGGTTACGGTCCCGCACAACCGCGAGCCGACGCCAGCTCCGGCCGACAGTATTAGTGTAGTGGGGGCCACAGTGGGCCTGTGGACGAAGTCGAAGTGAGCACCGTCGTCAGGCTGCCGCCCGAGGAGGTCTACGAGTTTCTGCTCGACTTTCCCGCGTACGCGAACTACTCGGAGTACCTCGATAAGGTTCGCGTCCACGGCGACGGCTCCCCCGGGACACGCTACGCGCTCACCTTCGCCTGGTGGAAAATTACCTACACCGCCCACTCCGAAGTCATCGAGGTCGATCCCCCGAACTGTATCGACTGGGAGATCATCAGAGACATCGACGCCGAGGGACAGTGGCGTATCGAGGAGGCCCCCGACAAAGCGCCCGACAGCGTGGAGACCGCGTCGCGGGTGACGCTGTACGTCCGGTTCGAACCGGGGTCGGCCTCCGTCGGCAGCCTCGACCTCCCCTCGTTCGTCTCGCTGTCCTGGGTCATCGAGAAAGTGAAACCGCTCATTCAGGAGGAAGCCGAACGCGTGGTCGAGCGGATCGTCGCCGACCTCGAGGGCGAACGCCGACCCGTCGAACTGTCGATCCACACGACGCCCGATTCGGTGTGAGAGCGCGATTCGAGCAACTGTGACACCCGAACGCGGATCGTGGCGCGTCGTGCGTCGACAGCTGGCGTCAGGCTTCCGTCGCGTCGCCGTAGTCGCCGCCGTACTTCATGAAGAAGTACGCAAGTCCCAGCGTCGAGACCATCGCGAACAGCGTCGCGACGCCCAGCGACTTGGCGCTGTTGGGCACGGCGGGCGGGAAGTTGCCACCGCCACCGCCTGCCGTCGGTACGTCGCTCCCGACAGCGATGGCGCCGAGCATCCCGCTTTGCTCGTGGGGCGAACAGTAGTAGTGGTAGATGCCGCCGGTCTCGAAGGTGAACGAAAAC
>Ga0207813_100965_pt1 | contig 11567 bp, 13 predicted proteins | sample A23E3SouthBayCA_2_FD_187730 | JGI IMG/M metagenome (GOLD analysis project Ga0207813, IMG submission 187730) | Aerobic enrichment media microbial communities from Eden Landing Ponds, California, USA - A23 E3 (4) (SPAdes) | ecosystem: Environmental > Aquatic > Marine > Unclassified | place... | reverse complement strand
TGCCATATCGCCAGACGGCGTCCATTTCCCGGTTAGAGTGACGGAATCTTCCTGTGAGAGCGGCTGTAACTACCGTCAGCCGGAGGCAAAACACGGCAACGCATCACGTCGAGTGCGGTTCCGTCGCCGGAGAGCGTTGTTCCAGCAGTGAGGCGGTCAAAAACAGCCCGGAACAACACGCCCGGAGTGCACCGACGACCTCTTGCTCTGTCAGTCCAGCCCGATCCCGAAGACCTCGCGGGGGTTCTCAAGCACGACCTGCCGGATCGACTCGACGTCGATGCCGAACTGGTAGAGTTCGAAGATGGCGCGCTTGAGCGAGAAGACCTCAGAGCGGATGACGTTCGCGGCGTCGGTGTCCATCATGATGCGTTCGGGGCCGTACTCGTCGATGGCGTCGGCGACCGTCTCGGCCGTAATATCGCTGAACCACGACTGCCCGATGGTGAAACTCACCCGGCAGTCGGTCTCGTCCATGAGATAGTCGAGGTTGTTCAGGTCGGCGTGGGAAGCCACGATCTGTTCTTCGGGAAGACCGGCCTCGCGGGCGACGTCTAGGTCGATCTTCACCGCTTCGAGCGCCGGGTTCTCGGCGTCGATCACCGGTTCCTGACCCAGGCCAGCGTTTTTCTCGTAGCCCGGCGTCGCCAGCTCCGGCCGGTAGGGCCGGTCGGCCGGACTCGCCTGGTTGGGCGTGTGGAGGATCACCGGCAGGTCGTTCGCGTCGGCGAGTTCCATCTGCGCGCCGACGACCGCACGCTGGCTCTCCAGGTCCCACGTTTCGACGTGCTGTGCGGGCACGACGCCCGTCTCGCCGATGGCGACGACTTCGTCGAGGTCGCAGTAGTCGGCCATCGCGTCGACGAGGTCGTCCGGGTTCTCGATGCGGACGCCGGTGTGGATGCCCAGCCCGAGGTTCGGCTCGAAGAAGTGGTTGCGCTCGATGGCCGCCCGGCGATTGATGGCGTCGTCCCAGAGGTAGCGGACGTCCGCGGCGCGGACGGGCTTGTAGGGCGTCCAGTGATACCCCGAGGCGACCATCACCATCGCCCGACAGCCCGAGAGGGCGTAGCGTTCCCGGTCGTCCCACGAGAGCGTGTGTGCGTGATTGTGGACGTCGATCCACGGCAGGTTGAGCAACTCCCTGGGGAGGTCGGGGTCCGAGTCGGTCTCCGCATCGCCGTCACGATCCCGCTCGTCGAGATACGCCGCGTCCGTCGGCCGCTTCGTCGGGTGGGTCATCGGGTCGAGTACCTCCGTGGCCGCGTCGCTTCCACCGCATCGGTCGTCCCGTTCGTCCGCGTCTGCCTCGCTACGTCCATTCTGTCTACCCGTACGTAGGGTTTTACAGCCTGGTAAAACTTTAGTATCTGCCGGACACAGGCTGTCGACATGACACGACAGGTCCGGGCGGACGGTGGCGAGGACGGGGCCTCGGCCGGCGGGGAGGACGTGGCCTCGACTGGCGGCGAGGACGGGGCGTCGAGCGGTCCGCCGTCCGCGCTCGGTCGGTTCCTCTACAGTGGGATACTCGCCTACATGGCCGTCGACGGGTTCAAGCACAACGACAAGCGCGTCGAGATCGCCGAGTCGAAGGGCGTGCCGATGGCGGAGCACGCGGTCCCGTTCGTCACCGGGATGCTCTTCGTGGCGAATCTCGGCATCCTGTTCTGGAAGTACCCCCGGATATCGGCCGGCGCGCTGGTCGTCTTCTTCCTCGGGACGACGCCCGCGATCCACAACTTCTGGACGATGGAGGGCAAGGAGCGCAACGACAACAGGATCAACTTCCTGAAGAACGTTGCCCTGCTCGGCGGCGCGATCGTCTTTCTCGCCGAGGCCGACCGGGAGAACTGACTGGTCGAGTCGTCGATATCGTTGCAGTGACTGTGACCGAAGTCGAGATCGAGCGTTGGGAACTCTCGGCGTGTTCGCGGTGAACGAAGCGACCCGCGAGCCCGTCGAGGGCTTCCATCGCACGACGATGGCTGCAGCCACCGGACGACTGCCGACACGCTGTAGTACCGAACGTTCAAAGGGGGTGGCACCGCCAGCACGGGTAATGACAGCGGCCGACGCGCCAGCGGACAACCCCTACGTGGACGACCCTGACGCGGAGTTCGACCCCGTCGAAGACCTCTCGGAAGACGAGGCCCGCGAACAGGCCGAGCAGTTGCGCGCGGCCATCCGCTATCACGACCAGCGCTACTACGTCGAGAACGACCCGGTAATCGGCGACCGGGCCTACGACGCGCTGTTCGCCCGCCTCCGGGAACTCGAAGACACGTTCGACCTCGGGACCGACGACAGCCCGACCCGTCGAGTCGGCGGGCCGCCGCGCGACGAACTCCCGGACGTCGAACACGTCGCACCGATGCGGTCGATCGACCAGGGCGGCGACGCCGACGACGTCCGGGAGTTCGACCGGCGCGTCCGCGAAGGGCTGGCCGATGCGGGCTACCTCGACGACCCGGACGGGGAAATCCAGTACTACTGCGAACCCAAATTCGACGGGCTCTCGGTCGAGGTGGTGTACGAGAACGGACGTCTAGAGCGCGCGGCGACCCGCGGCGACGGCGAGGTGGGCGAGGACGTCACCGCCAACGTACGCACGATCCCGAGCGTCCCACAGCGTCTCAGGGGCGACCACCCCGACTTCCTCGCGGTGCGGGGCGAGGTCTACATGCCGAAACCGGCCTTCCAGGCGTACAACCGCGAACTCATCGAGGACGGCGAGGACCCGTTCGCCAACCCGCGCAACGCCGCCGCGGGGACGCTCCGCCAGCTCGACCCGTCCGTCACCGCCGAGCGCCCCCTCTCGGTGTTTTTCTTCGGCGTGCTCGACGGTGCCGAGTTCGACACCCGCCGGGAAATGCACGGGACGTTCCCCGAGTGGGGCCTGCGGGTGTGTGACCTGACCGACACCGTGCCGGACGTCGAGGAGGCCATCGACTACCGCGACGCCCGCCTCGAGGAGCGCGACGAACTGGACTACGAGATCGACGGCGTGGTCATCTCCGTCGACGACTTCGAGGCCTGCGACCTGCTGGGTCACACCGCGCGCCACCCCCGGTGGGCGTTCGCCTACAAGTTCCCCGCCCGGAGCGAGCAGACCACCGTGCGGGATATCCTGGTCCAGGTCGGTCGCACCGGCCGGCTCACCCCCGTCGCACTGCTGGACCCCGTCGACGTCGGCGGCGTGACCGTCTCCCGTGCCTCGCTGCACAACCCGGCCGAGATCGAACGCCTCGGCGTCGGGGTGGGCGATACGGTGCGGGTCCGGCGGGCCGGCGACGTCATCCCCGAAGTCGCGGAAGTGCTCGAAGACGACGGCGACGGCCACTTCACGTTCCCCGGGACCTGCCCGGTCTGTGAGAGTCCGGTCGAGCGCGACGGGCCGATGGCCTTCTGTACGGGCGGACTGGGCTGTCGCGCCCAGCGCGAGCGCTCGGTGATGTACTACGCCTCTCGAGGGGGGCTCGACATCGAGGGCCTGGGCGAGAAGAACGTCCAGCAACTCCTCGACGCGGGCCTGGTCGAGGACGTGGCCGACCTCTACGAACTGGAGCGGGAGGCCCTGGTCGACCTGGAGGGGTGGGGCGAGACGAGCGCCGAGAACCTCCTCGCGGAAGTAGAGGCCGCCCGCGACCCGCCACTGTCGGACTTCCTCGCGGCACTGGGCATTCCCGAAGTCGGTGGCACCGTCGCGGCCTCGCTCGCCCGCCACTTCGGCACGTTCCAGGCCGTCGAGTCAGCCGACGAGGACGAGTTGCAGGCCGTCGAGGACGTCGGACCGACCGTCGCCCGCGAGATCCGGGAGTTCTTCGAGAGCGAGGCCAACCGGGAAGTCCTCGACAGGCTCCTCAAGCACGTCGACCCCCGGGAGGCCGAGACGACGGGTGGCGACGCCCTCGACGGACTCACGTTCGTCTTTACCGGCTCGCTCGACCGGTTCACCCGCGGCGACGCCCAGGACCTCGTCGAACGGGCCGGCGGGTCGGCGACGAGCAGCGTCTCGGGCAACACCGACTACCTCGTCGTCGGCGAGAACCCCGGCCAGCGCAAGCGCGACGACGCCGACGAACACGGCGTCGAGACGCTCGACGAGGAGGGGTTCGTGGCGCTGCTGGATGCGCGTGGAGTCGAACCGTCGGCGTGATGTATCCCGTGTTCGCGGTCGTGGACGTCCGCTGTTATCGCTCGTCCGTTTGGCATGGACCAAACGGCTTTGAGTGTGGAGGGTCTACCGGCCGGCATGGCGACCCAGGACCGGGACGACGACGGGCGATTCAGCGAGAAGATACGCGATCAGGACGTTCTGAAGGCGTTCGACGCCGAGACCACCGACGACGACCCGTATCTGACCGTCGGCGAGGTCGCGGACGCACTCGCCGAGCACTGGGACGTCGAGGTAACCGACGAGGCGGTGCGAGCGCGACTCGAACGAATGCGCGACGACGAGACTGTCGACAGACGGCAGTTCGGTCCGGGCGTCGCGTATCGTGCACTCGTCGCACCCCGTCTCGCGGCGGACGTGACCGAAGCCGTCGAAGCGACCGGCGGTGAACTCGCCGACGGCGAAACTACCTCTCACGACGACCTCTGGGAACGCCTCGACGAGTGAACGATGGCGGAGGTCGAGTACTCGTCGCGCGCCGTCGAGTGGATAGAGGATGCGGAACCCGACGCCAGAGAGCGAGTTCGCAAGAAACCCGGACAGGCCGCCGACTTCCCGGAGCACTTTCTCAGACGACTGACGAACAGTCCGTACTACAGGCTGCGGGCGGGAGACTACCGGGCAGTGGTCGACTGGCGGCGCGACGAGGACCCGGACGTCCTGTTCGTCCGCGAAATCGGCCACCGTGACGGGTTTTACGACTGAGGGGACTGTCGTGGCTATTTTCAACGGAGTATCGACCGATGGGTCGGACCGGAGACTCACACCGATGGTCGGTTTCGCCACGGCGGTACCGGATCACGACAGCCACCAGGGGGTGGGTCCGGGCCACTTTTCGACCGACAGCCGGAGGTCAGCCGGGACGACCTCAGAGATCGACTCTGTCGAACGTGTAGTAGCTGATCGCGGCGGCGAGGCCGATCCACAGCAGGAGGTAGACGAAGACGGCGGCGTCCGAGAAGTAGAAGGGGACGGCGTTGCCGGCGCTCTGACAGACCGTCCGGTTGCCGCCGAAGACGGTCTGCTGGACTGTCGCGTTGCCCAGGAGGACGTCGTTACAGAGCGTCGCCCTGTCGGCACTGGGGGAGAACATCTCCAGGCGGGCCAGTCGCTCGGCGTTGGCGCCGGTGTTGGCGGCGATCCGCGAGTTGACCAGCGTCTTGTACGCCTGGGTCGGGCTCAGGAGCTTGACGAACAGGGTGATCTGCCAGCGTATCGCCCCGCCCATGCCGAGCTGGTTCTGCAGGATGTTGCCGATCCCGTTGGCCAGGGAGTTCCAGACAAAGGAGAAGTAGAAGTACGCGAAGAAATTCACGACCAGCGACCACCGGCCCGAGGGGACGGCCCCGGAGATGCTGACCGCGATGGAGACCATCACCAGCGCGAGTCCCACGGTGAAGAGGACGAACAACCCGTAGAGGACCGGGTCGAACGGGATGCTCATCGACACGAGCAACAGCGCCGTCAGCGCCAGCGCCGCCAGGAGCGGGAGCGCGACCACCGCACACCGGCCGACGACCTTCCCGATGATGACGTCACGCCGCGAGAACGGCAACGAGAGCAGGACCTTCAGCGAGCCGCTCTCGCGTTCCCTCGTCAGCGCGGCGTAGCCGACGAACATCGCGATCAGCGGCAACAACAGCGCGACGAGGTTGAGGTAGATCGAGTTGATGAGTACGCCCGTGCCCGACGTCCGGGCGGCCTGTCCCAGTCCGAGGAAGTCGAAGACCACGCTCAGCAGCGGCACGACGAAAAGGACGAGGAAGACGAGCGAGAGCACCCACAGCCCCTTCGAGCGGACGGTGTCCTGGAACTCCTTTTTCGCGACGACGTACCAGGTGAACTGCTCGCGCATCGCCTCGTCGAGGACCGCCAGCGCGGACCCCTCGCCCGTGGCACCGTCGGCGGCGTCGCTCATTCCTCGTCCTCCGTGTAGGCCGCGAACAGTTCGTCGAGCGACGCCTCGTCGGTGTCGAAGTTCTCCACGTCCCCGCCGGCGTCCTCGATGGCGGTGAGGACGTCCATCTTCACGTCGTCGGAACACCGGACGATGACCGTGGCACCCGACAGGCGGGCACTCTCGACGCCCGCGACCCCTTCGGCGGCCGCGACGACCCCCTCGACCGATTCGGCGAGGTTCACGGTGAGGACCGTCTCGGTCCCGGCCGCCTCCCGGAGTCCCTCGACGGTGTCGACGGCGACCACTTCGCCGTCCTGGAGGATGGCCACGCGGTCACAGACCGACTCGACCTGGCCGAGGATGTGCGAGGAGAAAAAGACCGTCGCCCCGCGTTCGCGCTCCTCGCGGACGATCTCCCGCATCCGACGGGCACCGTTGGGGTCCAGTCCCGTCGACGGTTCGTCCAGAATCAGGAGGTCGGGTTCGCCGACCAGCGCCATCCCGAGGACGAGGCGCTGTTTCATCCCCTTGGAGTAGCCCCCCGCCTTCCGGTCGAAGTCCTCCGGGTCGAGGCCGACCCGCTCGCAGACGGCGTCGGGGTCCGCGTCGGCTCCCTTGGCCTCGCTGACGAACTCGACGTGCTGGCGCCCGGTGAGCCGTCCGTAGACGTCGAACCCCTCGGGCAGGACGCCCGTGCGTTCGCGGATGGCCCGGGACTCCTCGTGGGCGTCGTGGCCCAGGACCGTCGCCGACCCTTCGGTGGCCCGGACGAAATCGAGCAACACGTCGATGGTCGTCGTCTTCCCGGCGCCGTTGGGCCCCAGGAAGCCGAAGATTTCCCCCTCTCGGACTTCCATGTCGACTCCCCGCAGGGCCTCGACGTCACCGAATCGCTTGGTGACCCCGTCGAGTTCGATGGCTGCCATTGGCAACCCTGTTTCCCCCCGTACCTAAGACTTTAATGGCTCACGTTACTGACCCGAATCGCCGCGAAACGCCGGTCTCGGGCGATACTCTCCAGTCTCGGCTGTCCATCCTGGTCTCGGGCGCTACTCCGCGTCGAGTGCGCGGCCTCGCCAGGCACGTGACCTCGTCACCGGTCGAGAAAGAGTGCGATAGCGGCGACGACGAGACAGCAGACGAAAAAGACGAGCCCGGGTTCGACGACGTCGAAGACGAGCCAGGTGAGCGTGCCTGGTGGTGCCGTCGGGGAGTTCTGGCTGGCCGGACCGGCCGTCCCGCTCCGGAGGGCAGGTCTGGCGATCCGTTCGGCCCCCCACTGGACGAACAGCGAGGCGACACCGACCAGCGCCACGCCGCTGACGACGCGACGCACCGACCGTTCGAGGTCGGGACGGGCGTCGGCGTCCCCGACGAAGACGATCGGGTCGTTGGCCGGGCCGTAGACCGTCATCTCCTGGCCCTTCTCGGAGTAGCGGGAGTCGATCGGTTCGACGAGCCCCGCCGCCGAGAGGTTCTTCAGGTGGTAGTGGACGTTCTGGACGCTCGTGTCGGCACGCTCGGCGATCTCCGAGGGCGTCCCCGGTTCCTCGAACAGCGCCCGGAGGATCGCACGGCGCGTCTCCGAGGAGAGCGACTCGATGACGTCGTCGGTGTCGGTCTCGTGGATGTCGAGGACGCGTGGCTGCTCGTCCGGCGTCGCCGTCGACTCCTGGAGTCGTTCGATGAATCCGGACATCCGTATCAACGTGTGGACCGCCCATCACTAACCCCTGTTCATGGCTTCAATCGCGATTGAAGCGTCGCTTTCACTCGCTCGACGTGCAGACCACCCAGCGAGACACGCAAGACCGCAGCCACCGGACGCGGCGGGTCGCCAGGCGTGGATTTAATGGCACGCAGGGCAACCGTCGGGTATGGACGTGCGGGACGCCGTCGAGGCAGACGCCGAGCGGCTCGCCGAATTGACTGGTTCGCCCCGCGACGTGATGCGCAATCTCGTCCACGACCGGACCGTCCGCGTCGTCGAACGCGACCGCGACCGCAACCAGGACGACCCGGACGGCGACGCCGGTGGGACAGGCACCGACAGGGATCCGCCCGCCGACCAGGCGGGGACAGATACCGACAGCGCCGCAGTCTGCGGGTTCGTCAGTTACGACGCCCGCGCCGATACTGTCCACGTCACGCAACTGGAGGGGGAAGCGACGGTCGCCGACCGCCTCCTCGAAGAACCCCTCCGTTTCGCCGAGCGCGAGAACATGGCCGTCGAATTGCTCGCTCCCGAGGGCGAGACCGAAACTCGCGAGGCAGCAAAACGAGCAGGCTTCGAGCACGCCGGTCGGGGCCCGACCTTCGAGGGCGAGTCCACGGTACGCTACCGGCTCGACCCCGGATCGCGCCGCCAGTAGACCGCCGTAGCATCGCACAGTTCGACCCGCCGAGATCCGACCCGATCCGGCGTTTCGTGGCGAATCCTACGTCGACCGTACCGGGCCCCAGTCACTGTCCGCCGTCCAAGTAGTCTACGCTCGTGGCGGTTGCCGCTCTCGTACGGGTCCCCGTGATCACCTACCCCCGGTACTTCGCGCTGCTGGTGTTTGGTGAAACCAACGCGGACTTCGACCTCGTCTCCGACCAGCGCGAGGCCACCCGCCGGTGAGGGGCACTCGCCGTTGCTCCGGTCCCCCGGTTCACCCCCTCGATTCGCCCGGTCGATTCGCTCCACCGACTCATTCGCCCGATTCCTTCGTCCAGCGCTTCTCGACGTCGCGGTTGGCCAGCACCACCGTATCGCCGTCCTCGAGTTCGAACCGGCTCTTGCGGAGTTCGATGCTGCTGACTGTGCCGGTAAACGACTGCGTGGTGACCCGGTCTCCGGGGTTGAAGTCGGGGTCGCGCAGCAGGTAGACGCCCGCGACGGCGTCCTCGATCATCTCCGAGAGTGCATAGGAGACGCCCAGAGCGAGGAAACCGGCACCGGTCCCGAGACTCGCGGCCACCTGGCCGAGTCCGAGGATGTTCAACAGGACGAGCACCGCGCCGAACCAGAGGAAGATGCCGACGACGGTCGTCCACAGGCGCGCGACGAGGTGCTGGCTCTCGGGATAGACCCCCTCGAAGAGCGAGCGGACGACCGCGAGGACGAGTCGGATCACGACGTAGGCGATGCTGAAAAAGAGCAGTCCCGTGACGAACCGGGGGACTGCGACCGCGACGCTGTCTGCCAGTTCCGCCGCCGTCTCGCTCAGAAGGTCGGTCAGGTACTCGACCGGTGCCTGCATACCTGCGACTCGGTGGCCCGATAGATGAATCCCGGGGCCGAAGCCGGCGTGGGCGGTGCCAGTCTCCGGGTGTGACACGCTGGCGGGCTCACCCCCGGGTTCGACGCGCTGGCGGACTCACCCCCTGGTTTGACACGCTGGCGGCCCCTCCCTTCGCGGTATGGTACTGCCCTCGACCGACGCGGTCCGCGACCGGGTCAGCGGGGTGGGTCGTCGTCGTGCTCTCGCGCTCACCGGGGTCGTCGCCCTCGTGGTGGTCGCCGTCGGCGTCCTCGGCTTCTACCTCTACTTCGGCGTCCTCGCACTTCACGCACCGGCGGACGTCCAGCAGTCGGTGCGCGCGGACCCGAACGTCACCGTCGAGCGGGGCTACGGCGGGTACGTCGTCCGCGACGCCGACCCGGAAGTCGAGCGGCTCGGCGTCGTCTTCTACCCGGGCGGGCGCGTCGCACCGGACGCCTACCTGCCGTCGGCGGCCCGGCTGGCGACTCGTGCGAACGTCACCGTCGTCGTGCCGAAGATGCGCGTCAACCTCGCGGTCTTCTCACAGGGACGTGCCGACGCGGTCCTCACGGGTGAGTCCGCCGTCGAACGGTGGGTGGTCGGCGGCCACTCCCTGGGTGGTGCGATGGCCTGCCGGTACGCCGGTGCAAACAACGGGACAGTCGACGGACTCCTCCTCGTCGGTGCCTACTGCGACCGTCCGGTACAGGGGATGCCCGCGCTCTCCGTCGTCGGGACGCGCGACGCGGTCCTGAACCGTGAGCGGTTCGCCGAGACGGAGTCGAACCTGCCGGACCCCCACACGGTCGTCCGCGTCGAGGGGATGAACCACTCACAGGCCGGCTGGTACGGCGGTCAGCGCGGCGACCAGCCGGCGACTATCGCGACGCCCGAAGCACACCGCAGACTCGCGGCGACCGTCGGCGACTGGCTCTGCCGGGACCTCGACCACTGTGCGAACGGGACGGCCGCTCCCGGGGAATCGGTCGTCGAGTCCGCAACACGAAGTCGTTCGACCGGTCCGCGGGACCGATGATTTAGGTACTCCGGGACGAACGTTCGAGCAGGACATGGGACTGCTCTCTCGACTCGACGACTGGCTCGGCGAGGAGGAATCGCCGTTCGTCTGCATCGACTGCGGGGCCGAACTCGACCGGAACTACCGCGAGTGTCCACAGTGCGGGAACCCCTTCGTGGCGCCGCGGGACGGCGGCGGCGAATCGGCACCGTGAAGCCGGCGACCGAAGGATGAGGCCGCCACTCAGTCGAGACCGACGTGTTCGCGGAACGCCCGCCCGGTGAGCCACGTCCGGTCGCGTTCGGAGAGCCCGTCGACGTGGTCGACCCAGCGGATGGCCTCGCCGTAGGTCGCGACGTCGCTGACGTTCGGGTAGTCCGACCCCCAGATAACCCGCTCGCGGCCGAACTCCTCGAGCAGCCACCGGACGTGGTCGTGCATGTCGGCGTAGGGGAACGCCGATTCGGAGGCGTGGCTCATCTCGGAGACTTTCACGGCGACGCCGTCGTACTCGGCGAGGTCCCCGAAGCGGGCGAACGTCCCCTCGTCGGTGGGTGTGTCGGGTCCGGCGTGGGCGAAGTGGTCGAAGAGGTAATCCAGTTCGGGGTAGGCCTCGACGAGTTCGAGCGCCTGGTCCAGCTGGCCGTGGTCACAGAGTATCTGGACGGTCGCGTCGGTCTCGACGGCGGCCTCCCAGAACTCGGTCTCCTCGACGGTGTCACGGAGCCAGGTCACGCTTGGCTCGAACGTCTCCCACATCCGGTCGAGCGGGCAGGCGGCACCCAGCCGGAAGCCGAAGACGCCGTCTGTGGCCATACACTCCCGGAGGTGGTCGGCGGCGTCGTCGGCGAAGGGGTCGAGCATGACGATCCCGTGGAGGCGGTCGTACTCGGCGGCGACCTCGCGGGTGTACCAGTTGTCCGTCCAGTCACAGATGGGGTAGCCGACGACGACCGCCTCGTCGACCCCGTTGCGGTCCATGTCGCCGACGAGTCGCTCGGCCGTGTAGACGGTGTGGACGTCGAAACTGTCGACCATGTCCACGATCGGCCCGTTCACCCAGGGGTGGGCGTCGCTCGGCGGTCCCCACGCGTGCGTGTGCGGATCGAGCACCATGTGCCGACTGTCGGACGAGCGGCTACTAACTCTTGCCCGACGGCTGCGTGACGGGACCCGTCCCGGCGACGGACCGACGGCCGCGTGACGGGACCCGTCCCGGCGACG
>Ga0207813_100964_pt1 | contig 11600 bp, 11 predicted proteins | sample A23E3SouthBayCA_2_FD_187730 | JGI IMG/M metagenome (GOLD analysis project Ga0207813, IMG submission 187730) | Aerobic enrichment media microbial communities from Eden Landing Ponds, California, USA - A23 E3 (4) (SPAdes) | ecosystem: Environmental > Aquatic > Marine > Unclassified | place... | reverse complement strand
ACGAGTTCGAACGTCGTCGCGCTCATGTTGATGTCGCTAGCCCCCGGAGCCTTCTGGACCACCAAGGACACCTCGTTGATCACCAACGATTGGTTATCGTCCGAGAGGTTCACCTCCGAGTCGGGAACGATCCTAGTGTCGTTGTTCGGATCATCGGCGTTGGTGCTGTCGTAGACGGAGATGTTCCCAGTCTTGGACACCGGTTCGAGACGGTCGGTAACCTGTGCGCTGCTCTGTTGTCCGGTCTGTTCTGATTGAGTCTGCAGGAAGCCAGCCGTGTTGATGAGGACGCCGGCCGCAATCGCGGCGACTAGGACCATCGCGATGAACACGATGAGCGTCCCGATACCGACCTGCCCCCTATCCATCCGTTCTTCGAACATTATGCTGTACCTTCAATCACCGGGAATCTTACTTAAACTCCACGTGCCGATTATCACGGGAAAAAATCGGAGGGCTTGAGAGAGTCAACGACTCGGTCAGCGTAGTCTCGGAGAAAATGCGCTACAAGCCAGGGGTGGGATTTGAACCCACGAAGTCTCGATTACAAGTCGAGTGCATGAACCGCCCATGCTCCCCTGGCACGCCGACGGATTATCAGTCCCCGCGGGAGTGCTTATCGTTTTCGACCTTCCGCTCGAACTCGACGCGGTGTGGGCGATACCCCCGCCGTTCGTACAGCCGGATGGCGTGCTCGTTGTCCGCCAGCGCCTCCACGCTGACGGCCTCGACGCCCCGGTCCCGGAGAGTCGCCTCCGCGGCGTCCAGCAGAGCGGTTCCGATACCTTCACCCCGCCGTTCGGGAACGACGTAGAGGTCGTTGACCACGCCCCGGGTCAGATCCTGAGCGAGCGACCCTCGTTCGACGGTGTAGTGGACGAAGCCGACGACATCGCCGTCGTCGTCGCGGGCCACATCGAGTCGGCCGTCAGCCGCGGCCCGCGCCATCGACGCTCTGATGGGTTCCCGGTTCGCTGCGGCACGGAGGTGCGAACCGTAGCGTCGCTGACCGTTCGCCAACGCCACCCAGTGGTCCGCCACCGTCGCCGCGTCTCCCGGCTCCGCCGCTTCGACCGTCCACATACGCTTCGTACGACGCCGCCGCCGAAGTCAGTTCCGTCCGCCACACCTCGCCGTCACATCAGGCGGGTGAAAGAAAGGTTTATGTTTGCGTCACGTTCCCACACATGACGAATGGGATTCACGGAATCGTTCACAAGACCGTGGCGGCTGACGGCCGACCGAGTGCTGGCGGCCGTCTTCGTCGCCGTCGGTCTCCTGTTTCTCGTCGATCTGTTCTGGGGGCTGCTGATCTCGGGATCGATCTCGTTCTCGCGGCTCGGCTCACTGGCTTGGGACGGCCTGATGCGTGGCCTCGTGATCGGCCTCGCCGGGATCGGCCTCTCGATGACCTACAGCATCCTGAACTTCGCGAACTTCTCGCACGGTGATTACATCACTAGCGGCGCGTTCGCGGGGTGGGCGACGACCTACCTACTGGCCGGTCTGGGGCGGGCCGACGTCGGGTCGCTCCTCCTCGTCGGCGCCGGGGGCTCGGTTCTCGGCGGTGCCCTCGACATCGGCGTCACGACCACGCCCGTGGCGGTGACTGCCGGCATCGTCGTCGCCGGCGTCGCCACCGTCATATTGGCGCTGGTGCTCGACCGCGTCGTCTACGAGCCGATCCGCTCCGAGAGCGGGATCACCCTCCTCATCACGAGTATCGGCGTCGCCTTCGCACTCCGATATCTGATCCAGTTCGTCTTCGGCTCCGACGTCCGGGGGACGACCGCCGCGGGGTCGATCCCGCAGCTTCAGTTGTACTTCGTCGACGGTGCGGTCCGGATCGACGCCCACGACATTACGCTTCTCGCGGTCACCGTCGGGTTGATGCTCGGGGTCCACGTCCTGCTCCAGACGACGAAACTCGGCAAGGCGATGCGGGCGATGTCCGACGACGAGGATCTGGCCCGTATCACCGGCATTCCCACCGAGCGGGTCGTCCGCGCGACATGGATCATCGGCGGCGGGTTGACCGGTGTCTCGGGGTACGTGTTCGTCCTCTGGAAGGGGACACTCGGGTTCAACGACGGCTGGTTGCTCCTGCTTTTGATCTTCGCGGCGGTCATCCTCGGTGGCATCGGCTCCATCTACGGCGCCATCGCCGGCGGCCTCATTATCGGCGTCACGGCCTCGGTATCGGTGCTCTGGATCCCCTCCGCGTTCTCCCGTGCGGCCGCCTTCGTCGTCATGATCGTCATCCTGCTGGTCCGGCCGCAGGGGCTGTTCTCCGGGAGGTCGACCGCATGAGTACCGCCGACTCCGCCCGCCAACTCTGGGAGGCGGACGCGACGAAGATTCTCGTCGTCCTCGTCGCCATCTACGCCACCTACCTGCTGAGCGGCCTTGTCCTCGGATACAGCCTCCGGGGCCAGTTGAACTCCATCGCCTCGCTCACCTTCTACATCGGCGTCTTCGCCACGCTCGCACTCGCCTTGAACCTCCACTGGGGGTACACCGGGCTCTTCAACATCGGCGTCGTCGGGTTCATGGCCGTCGGCATCTACGTGATGGCCTTCGTCTCGAAACCCCTCTACGGCTCCGGAGGCGCGGCACAGATCGGCGGACTTGGACTGCCGATCCCCGTCGGCATCTTGGCGGGGATGGTCGCCGCCGCACTCCTCGGGTTCGTCGTTGCGCTCCCCGCGCTCCGCCTGCGCGCCGACTATCTGGCCATCGTCACCATCGCCATGTCAGAAATCGTCCGGTTTACTTTCCTCTCCTCGACGTTCCAGCAGTTCCAAGTACCCCACACGCTCGCCGGTGACTGGACCCGAGTCGGTTTTGGCGGCGGCAGTGGGCTCATCCTCGATTTCCCTGATCCACTCTTGGCGCTGATCGACGTCCTCGGTCTCTCGACCGTCTACGACGGCCTCGTCGGTCTCGTCGGCACCGTCGTCCCGAACAACCCCGATCCCATCGTCCACAGCCTCGTCTACGGCCTCGTCCTCCTCGGGGTCGTCGCCGGCTACTTCTGGCTGCTGAAGCGGACCGGCGAGTCGCCGTTCGGCCGCGTGCTGAAGGCGATCCGCGAGGACGAGGACGTGGCCCGCGCGCTCGGTAAGAACACCGGGCGATTCAAGATCGCGTCGTTCATGCTCGGCTGTGCGCTCATGGGACTGGTCGGCATCCTCTGGCTGATGGGACAGGGCGCCGTCACGCCCAACTTCTTTCGGCCGCGGCTCACCTTCTTCGTCTGGATTGCGCTCATCATCGGCGGTGCCGGGTCGAACACCGGGAGCGTCGCCGGCGGCGCCATCTTCGCGGCCGTCCTCTACCAAGGGCCGCTCTACTTCCAGAATCTCGTCACCAGCGTCTTCCAGCCCGGCGACGCCCCGGGGAGCTTCGGCCCGGCGGTGGCGCCGCTCGTCGCGAACCTCGATCCCGTCCCCTTCCTGCTCTACACGCTCGACTCCGTCCGCCAGCTCCAGCTCGTCGTCATGGGTGTGGTGCTGATCTGGTTGATGCACAACCGCCCCGAGGGGATGCTCGGCCACCGGAAGGAGACGGCTGCGGCCATCCCGCTCGTGGGACGGTCGGAGCGGAGCGAGCGGACGGACGCGGACGCCGTCGGCACCGATCCGACACCCACCGGTGACGCGAGCGGAGGTGAGCGAGATGAGTGACGCCGACACCGACGCCGACGCGCAGGGTCGGTCTCGCCCCGAGGTGACCGACACGCCGCTCCGGGTCGAAGGGGTGTCCAAGCACTTCGGCGGGATCACGGCCGTCGACGGTGCGACCTTCGAGGTGGAACGCGGGACCCTCACCGGACTCATCGGCCCGAACGGCGCCGGCAAGTCGACGACGTTCAACCTCATCACCGGAATGCTCACGCCCGACGCCGGAACCGTCTCCTTCGAGGGCGAGGATATCACCGGACTCGAACCGTACGAAATCGCCGACCGCGGCCTCGTACGAACGTTCCAGATCGCCCGCGAACTCCAAGAGATGACCGTCCTAGAGAACATGATGCTCGCCCCGAAGGGCCAGCGCGGTGAGCGGCTCTGGCGGTCGGTCCTCCCGGTCGCCCGCCGGGGCGTCGTCGACCAAGAGACCGAACTACTGGACCGGGTGTGGGAGATCCTAGAGTTCTTCGAGATCGAACACCTCGCCGAGGAGTACGCGGGCAACCTCTCCGGCGGCCAGCGCAAACTGCTGGAGATGGCGCGGGCGCTGTTGACCGATCCGGACGTCCTCCTCCTCGACGAACCCTTTGCGGGAGTCAACCCGACGCTCGAACGCCGACTCCTCGATCACGTCCACGAACTGCGGGATCGGGGCTACACGTTCCTGCTCGTCGAACACGACATGGACCTCATCATGGAGAACTGCCGTCACGTGGTCGTGATGCATCAAGGCCGGATCCTGACCGAGGGCACCCCCGAGGAAGTCAAGACGGACGAGGAGGTCATCGAGGCGTATCTGGGGGGCGACGTATGAGCGCCGACGCCGAGGACTTGCTCGTCGTCGAATCCCTCGATGCAGGCTACGGCGACCTACAGATCCTCGACGGCGTCGACCTCGCCGTCGGCGACGAGGAGTACGCCACCGTCGTCGGGCCGAACGGGGCAGGCAAGTCGACGGTGATGAAGTCCGTCTTCGGCCTCACGACGCACATGGGCGGTTCGGTTCGGTTCGACGGAGTGGACATCACCGGCCTCGATCCGGAGGAGATCATCTACGAAGGGATCGGATACGTGCCACAGTCGGACAACGTCTTCGCGTCCCTCTCGGTCCGGGAAAATCTAGAGATGGGAGGGTATATCCTCGATACGGTGCCGGAAGAGCGGTTCGACGCGGTGTTCGAGCGTTTCCCCATCCTCGCAGAACGGTCGGCCCAGACCGCGGGGACGCTCAGCGGCGGGCAACGACAGATGCTCGCGATGGGGCGGGCGCTGATGCTCGATCCGGAACTCCTCTTGCTCGACGAACCGAGCGCGGGGCTGGCGCCGGATCTGGTCGACGAGATGTTCGACCGCATCGACGAGATCAACGACGCGGGGACCGCGATCCTGATGGTCGAACAGAACGCGAAGGAGGCGCTTCGCCGCTGTGACCGGGGATACGTCCTCGCCAACGGGACCAACCGCTTCGAGGGCGACGGCCGGACGCTCCTCGACGACGAGGAGGTACGCCGGGAGTTCCTCGGCGGTTAGTCCGACAGTGCCGTTTCGATCACCGAGGAGTACGACGACTCGCCGATGTTGAACGCGACTTGGTCCGTGACCGTCCCGCCGAAGGTGTCCTCGAACTCCCCGGTGAAGCGCTCGGAGAGTTGCTGCCCGTAGTCGTTGTTGACATAGAGCGTCGCGGCCGTCGTGTTGCCGAGCCGTTCGGAGGCGACCTGTGCCATCACGCGCCCCTGCAACTGGTCGGACGGAGCCGTCCGGAAGATGAAGTCGTCGTCCTCGAGGTTGGTGACCGAAAGCGCCGTACTGGAAGGCGAGCAGCCGACGATCTGGTTGGGGATGAACACCTCCTGAGAGACGGGGACGTTCACGCCCGAGGACGCCGATCCACAGACGCTTGGCATGCCGGCGTTGACCAGTGACTCGGCCGCCGTGACGCCAGTCGACGGCGAGGTCTGCGTGTCCTCGACTTGGGCGTTGACCTCTAGGTCGAGGTCGGATTCGTTGACCTGTTGGGCCGGCAGCTGTGCCGCCTGAATCATGGGTCCGCCCACGGAGGCGAGATCACCCGTCTCCGGCAGGAGGATCCCGACGTCGATGGTCCGGCCCATCCCACCGGGGGCGCTGTCTGCGCTCTGGCCACCGCCTTCGGGGTTCTCGCCCTCGAAGCTCTGTACCTCGATCTGACTGGTGCTTTGGGAGTCGGCACCCTCGAACTCCCAGATTGAGTAGGCCGCCGAGGCGGGGTCGCCCGCCTCGTTGAAGTTGGTCGCACTGGAGGCGCCTTGGTAGTTGATGTCGTCACCGTTTGCCGCCGCCTCGACGGCTTCGAGGAAGTTTTGCGGGCCGTACTCGTCGCCGCTGGGGTTGGCGATCCGACGCATCTGATCGCGAACGGCCATCCCGTCGTTTTCGCCCGCTGCCGCGTTGGCGAGGATCTGGATCGCGACCGAGTCGTAGGACTGCGAGGTGAACACCCCGGGTGATTCGCCGTACTGCTCCTCGAAGAAGCTCGCGAACGCCTCTTGGTTCGGGCCGCCGGCGGCGGGCGCCGTCCCGACGACGTTGGCCATGTCGTTGCCGACCTGTCCGGGCATGGCGCCGTCGCGAAGGCCGTCCGGTACCAGAATGTCGTGGTCCCCGCTGGACATCGAGTAGTAGTCCCGGAACAGTTGGATACCGCTCTCGGGATAGCCGATGACGATGAGCATCTCGGGGCCACCGTCACCGCCGTCGCCGCCGCCATCTCCGCCGTTGCCGCCATCTCCGCCGTTGCCGCCGTCTCCACCGCCGCCGATACATCCCGCGAGCCCGAGCGTGCCGGCCGTTCCGGCCCCGACGAGGAACTCACGCCGTCCGATATCACGTACCATACCCACAGTAACGCTCGGATAATTTATAAAAGCTTCCGAGAACTGGGGGTCGCCGGTTGGCGTTTCGGCCCGCTCAGGCGTCGCCGACGAACTCCTCGGCGCCCTCGTAGAACCAGTAACCGCTCTCGCGCATCGTCTCGCCGAGAGCGCGGTGGAGCGTCGTGAAGTCCGCGAACTCCTCCTCGTCGACCCCCTCGAAGACATCGCGCACGGAGACGACCGTCTCGGAGTCGATCCGAACGGGGTCGTCGCCGTACTCCGCGACGAACGCCGCGACGTCGAGCGGGAAGTCCTCCTCCTCGTCTATTTTCTTCGCGATGACGGCGTGACCGTACTTGCGTCGGCCCTCGCTTCCCTCCTCGCCGTCGGGGTCGTGTGGCCAGTCCATACCCGACTCTTGGACGGGCGGCCCAAAGCCGTTACGTTCGGTCCGTGATGGGTCTCTCCAGACGGGTCACCACGGCGTGAACCGGTGCACCTCTCGGGCGTGTTCGAGAAGGGCCTCCGTCGAATCGAACGTCTCACCACACCCGCACCGATGCAACGACGCCGAGGTCGACCCTTGTGTCGACATGAAAGTCCCTACGCCCGCCAAGTATATAATTATTGTTCATGTTGTTTGGTGACGCGTATCGAGGTAGCTGGTCACACGGGCGGGACAGGTTGTGTCCTCGGCGAGCGGTTCGTCTCCAATGCTACGCCTCCCGCACTGGTCAACGTTGACTGACCACTGGCGTCGATGCGGCCGGGGAGCGACGCAGTCGCGTCGCTCGAACGCATCCAGTGGCCGCGTTTCGCTCACTAGCGTTCGCAAAACGTCGGAGGGAGTCCCGCGAGCGAAGCGAGAGGGACATTATCGAATCGACGAGACGAGCGAAGCGAGTCGAGTGGATTCGGTGGGACTGGGATTCGAACCCAGGAAGCCGTGAGGCTACCTGCTTTCAAGGCAGGCGCAATAGGCCGCTCTGCCATCCCACCGCGGATGGATGTTCGGCGTCGTCCCGCTAAGGCCTGTCGGTCCCGGCCGCCGCGTCGGCCGTCAGTCCCGGACCAGTTGCGGTTCGCCGTCGTCGTGGACGACTCGCAGTCCCGTGCGCTCGACGAAGGCGGCGGTGTTCGCGGGGGCGATCCGTTCGGCCGCGACCCGTGCGTTCAGCGCCGGCACCACGTCGATGAGGTCTGCCCCCGTTTCGACGACGGGGTGGATCGGCAGGAAGTCGACGGCGTGACCGGCCGCCCGGCTACGGTCGGTGAGCGTCTCTAGGGCGGGCGCCGCGAACGCGTCGGCGAAGTCGACCGGTTCGGTGAAGCCGGCGTAGTAGGTCCGACCGCGGGTCGACACGCCGAGGACGGCCTCGGAGCGTCGGAGCTTCATCGCCGCGTTGTCGATGAGTGACCTAGTGAGAAACGGGGTCGTCGGCTCGACGACCGCCGCCGAGACGACCCCCTCCTCGCGGAGTAGATGCGTAATCGTGTTGCCCGCGCGGGCGTCGAAGGTCGACCCCACCTGCGGTTCGAACCGCACGTCGCTGGGGTCGTCGAGCGCCGCGGCCGCGAGCGCCCGCACCTCCGCTGCGGCCGCCGTGTCGGTGACGAACTCCGCCGGCAGGAGGTCGTCGGGTCGATAGTTGACGAGCAGGTCGGCCCCCGACTCCGAGACCGCGACGAGGACGTCCCGGAGCATCGCGGCGTAACACTCCGTGGCTTCCGCCTCGGTCAGCGGACTCGTCGCCGCGAGGTCGGTGGCGACCAGTCCCTCGCGCGGGGGGGCCGCCATGACGGCGATGGTGGTCATGTCACCCGCTCGTGGCGGCGTGGCCTTGAACGCGCCGGTCCAAACCGCTCACGACGCGCGTCTCAGTCGTGGGCGCCGCTCCGGCCTTTCGTCTGCCGATAGTCGCGTCCGAGGACCGACTCGGCGAGGTGTTCGACGAAAGCCGCGGTCTGGGCGTCGGTCTGGTCGTCGAGCGCCCGCATGGGCACGAGTTCGAACCCGCGGCCGCGGATCGTCGTCGCGTGACACGTCTCCACGTCCAGCGAGTCGGCGTCCCGCGTCGTGTGTTCGACCGCCACCTCCCGGAGTGCGAGTTCGCCGATGGGGACGATGATCTCCGGGTTGATCATGCGCAGGTCCGCGGTCAGGTAGGGGTCGCAGGTGCCGACCTCCTCGCTCGTCGGGCCGCGGTCGGGATGGCGGCAACGCGTGAGATACGTGAGATACGCACCGTCGAGTTCGGGTTCGGCGGCGTCGGGCGGCGAGTGTGAGAAGCCGAGTTCGCCGAGGATTCGCTGGAGTCGGCGGCCGGCCTCGTCGCCGGTGAACGGGACGCCGGTGCGGTCCGCGCCCGGACCCGGCCGCCCGCCGACGAACATGAAATCCGCCGCGACGTCGCCGTACCCGTGGACGACGTTCGTCCGCACGTCACAGAGGCCTGAACAGTTCCGACAGTCGGTATCCATGCCGAACGGGTTGTCGGGGTGTTCCTGTGCTGGATCCACACACCAGCCTCGCGCCCCGGGCACAAAAGCGGTCGGACGTGACCGGACGGGCACGAACGGGACGGGTCGGCGCGGGTGATTCGTTCCGTCGCCGGCCGTCAGGAGTTCGAGACGCGGCGGCGGTTGACGACGCCCACGTGGTTGGCGACGTCCTCGGTGATGACTCGGAAGGCGTCGGCGGTCGGGTTGTCGGATTTCAACACCATCGGCTCGCCGCCGGTTCTGATCTCGGGGTCGAGCGGAACGCCGCCGAGGTAGGGGAGGTTGTTCGCCTCGGCGAGCCCACGGCCGCCGCCGGAGCCGAACACGTCGTGTTCGCCGCCACAGTCGGGGCAGACGAAGGAGCTCATATTCTCGATCAGGCCGAGCACGTTCGTGTCGTGGCGGCCGAACATCCGGATGCCCTTACGGGCGTCGTCGACGGCCACCTCCTCGGGTGTCGTGACGATGACCGACCCCGTGAGCGGGAGGGTCTGGAGGATGGTGAGCTGTGTATCGCCCGTCCCCGGCGGCAGGTCGAGGACGAGGTAGTCGAGTTCCCCCCACTCGACGTCCTCGACGAGTTGGGTGAGCACTTGGTGGACCATCGGGCCGCGCCAGATCACCGGGTCGTCCTCGCCGACCATGAAGGCCATACTGATGAGCTTCACGCCGTAGCGCTCCGGTGGGATGATGGTGTCGTCGTCGGTCGCCGTCGGCGGGTCCTCGGAGTCGAGCATCCGCGGCACGTTCGGTCCGTAAACGTCCGTATCGAACAGCCCGACCCGGGCGCCGAGTTTCGAGAGGCCCGCCGCAAGGTTCACCGCGACGGTCGACTTGCCCACGCCGCCCTTGCCCGAGGCGACCGCGACGACGTTTTTCACGCCAGGCAACACCTCGTCGTCCCGGAGTTCGGCCGGTCGCTTCGCGGTGAGTTCGACGTCCAGTCCGGCGTCGGCGAGCACCTCCCGGACGTCGGCAGCGATGGCACTTTCCGCCGGGGCGTAGGGCGCCCCGAGCGCCAGCGACACCTTTGCCGTGCCGTCCTCGACGGCCACCCCGTTGACCAGCCCCAGCGACACGATGTCGTCGCCGAGATCCGGATCGTCGACCCGGCCGAGCAACTCCCGTACGTCGGCTTCGTCCATGGCGTAGTCTCGGCGTGAACACCGGATAAGCGTTTTGTCGCGGGTCGCTGGCTGAAACCGTGCAGGCGAACTTGGGGGGTCGCGATGTAATCGGTAATAGTTACACTACCCCCGACAGAACGTCTCCATTTAAGCCGCTCCGGACGAACGCTCAGGTAGAATGCTGGAGGACGACTTCGGGCGCGAGGTGTCGGGCGTGCGCGTCTCGCTCACCGACCGCTGCAACTTCGACTGTGTCTACTGCCACAACGAGGGACTCGGGGACACCAGGGGACCGATGGACCCACAGGACGACGAGATGTCGACGGACGACGTCGTTCGGTTTCTGGAGGTCGCCGCGGAGTTCGACGTCGACAGCGTGAAGTTCACCGGCGGGGAGCCAATGCTCCGGGGAGACTTGGAAGAGATCATCCGACGGACCCCCGACTCGATGGAGGTGTCGATGACCACCAACGGGACCTATCTACCGGGGCGCGCGCCGGATCTGGTCGACGCCGGTCTCGAACGGGTCAACGTCTCGCAGGACGCTCTCGACCCCGACGCCTTCGCCGAGATCACGAAATCCGGCGCCTACGACAAGGTGATGGAGGGGGTCGACGCGGCGCTCGATGCAGGGCTCGACCCCGTCAAGCTGAACATGGTCGTCTTCGAGCACACCGCAAGCTACGTCGAGGACATGGTCGATCACGTCGCCGAGAACGACGGCCTCCAGCTCCAGTTGATCGAGTACATGCCCGAACTCACCGGCAAGCCCGAGTGGAACATCGACATCGGGCGCGTCCACAACTGGCTGGCCGACATCGCCGACGAAATCGAACACCGCGAGATGCACGACCGGAAGCGCTACTGGGTGAGCGGGACTGACCCCGACGGCCCGACCGCGCCGCCAGCCGAGCGGGGGATGGTCGAAATCGTCGACCCCGTCGAGAACCCGACGTTCTGTGCCAACTGTCATCGGGTCCGTGTCACCCACGAGGGCTACCTGAAGGGCTGTCTCAACCGCAACGACGACCTCCGGTCGATGGGTGAGATGACGAAAGCCGAGATCAGGGAAACCTTCCGCGAGACGGTGTCGAACCGTGTGCCCTACTACGGTGAGTACATGGTCAAAAACGACCGCGGCGAGTGGGAGATCAACGACGAGTACCTCGGCACGCCGACCGTCTGAGTCGGTCTCTCGTCTGGCCGCCGTCCGTGTAACCGAACCCCACGCCCCCTTCCTTTCGTGATGTTTAAGTACCGTCCCCGGGTTGATCCGAGTGCATACGCTGCAGGGGCGTCCGGCCCCGAGTCCGAGAGGGCGACAATACACGAACGCAGGTGTTGCGGTAGCCAAGCCTGGCCCAAGGCGCAGGGTTGCTAACTCTGTGGCGTCAAGCCTCCGGGGTTCGAATCCCCGCCGCAACGCT
>Ga0207813_100962_pt1 | contig 11608 bp, 8 predicted proteins | sample A23E3SouthBayCA_2_FD_187730 | JGI IMG/M metagenome (GOLD analysis project Ga0207813, IMG submission 187730) | Aerobic enrichment media microbial communities from Eden Landing Ponds, California, USA - A23 E3 (4) (SPAdes) | ecosystem: Environmental > Aquatic > Marine > Unclassified | place... | reverse complement strand
ACGTCCTGGCGAGGTTCGCAGGAGTCGAAAATACTCGGCGGGCGATTCGTCGTGCCGGTGGTTGTGGGCGTATCGCTCATTCGTTTGTTGAGGTGGTTTCGTTGGTGCGTTCTTTGAGGAGCGTCTTGATTACTGAATCGAGGGACGTGTGGTCTTCCTCGTCCTTGATCTCCTCTAGCTGTTCTTTTGTCCAGTCCTGTACCCGTATCATTGGCATAATTGTATCACGAAAATGTCCGATCCCCTGAGTTTCCCGCACAGTAGGTTATCACGATGTATACAGACAGTTGACTTAGTCATTTGGTATTTTCTCGGTGGCTTTGTCCAGCTGGCCTGGGGCTCGACCGTGATATCGTTCCGCTGGACAGTTTCCCTTCTATTTCATTTACCATTTAGCCAGCTCTTCGTAGCTTCTGGGCGAGTCCTCGCCCTCTTGACCGTTAGCATCAAAGTAGATTTTTGAATGACTCTCGAGAAACAGAAGAGTATGAAGGCAGTCGTATTCACCGAGGCCTCAGATACCGTCGATAAGAATGCACAAACTCTGTTGGAATATTATAAGGGCCAATTTCGGCCTGTAGCTTCGCTTGTTCAAGAGCTCTCAAATTTCGCAGATACAGACCTCTATATCCTTTCTGACGAGTTTGGCGTTTCTCAAGGTTCCCTGTCTGTCTCGGAACTTACTCCCGCTTCCGACCGACCTCAAGTACGTGACCATGTCCAGTCACTATTACTTACAGAGGTAGAAGACGCAGATATCATCATTCTTCTATTGACAAAATCAGTATTCACAGAAATTCTAAAACCGGTTTGGAACGACCTCACGGAGAAATCAATGGACGATTCGATCTGGGGATTGGGAATCCCTCAGAGTGTCCTCGATGAACTTAATCTCAATTCGCTCAGAACTAAGCGGGACCTCCATATTTATCCTCGAGTCGGTGTTGCCCGAATTGATACCAAAACACGAAGAAGTATTCTTGATGCTGTAGAAGCAAAGACCAATAGTAATTGACTATTTCATACGAGATCAATGTCTAAACCCGAAATAGTCGCTCTTGATGACAGCGAAGCCTATCCCTATTCGTCGCATATCAGCGTAGACGGTACAGAACTCCAGCTTGGTGACCTTCTCCTCGTGTTTGACTCCCCTAACGACAATGGTGTCGGCTTCTTTGAGCGCGTCTATGGGTTTACTTGGTCGGGAGTTATCACTCACGTCGTCGACGGGCCAGTTCCTGCTGAATTCCATGGTTTCGAGGACTTTGCTGCAGACCTCGACAGCGGGAAGATCGCGGTCGCCAGCAAACGCGAACAAACGAGCTTCTTTGTCGACGAAGACACCGTCCGCACTATCACCCTCTACCGATACCAGTACCAGGGCGGGTGGCAGCCGATACTTATTGATGAGCGGCGTGATCCGCTTGAGAACACTCCTTTCAATGAATCAATTACTCTCTGTGAGGATGGAGAGCAGGTGATTGAAGAACTACTCGGGACGAGTTCACCTGAGGAGAAGCAGGAGGTTGAGCATCTCCGTGAATTTCTGCGGTCTGCTGGCTATCAGCTAGACTCAAGTCCTAACTCGGATGGCTCTCCAGATTGACCCGTTCGAACGCTTCGGTCTCGCCAACCTTACGCTCCAGTAGCGAGGCGAGGTTGTCGTTCGCGGTAGCGAATATGATCTGTCGATCTCCCCGGACCGCAAGTTCAATCACGAGATTGAAGAACGATAGCGTATTGAGCTCGTCCAAGTGAGCGAATGGTTCGTCTAGCAGCATCAGCGGCGGCGCAGAGTCGTGTGCGAGGTTGTTGGTGACAAATATAGCCAACACGAGTGCCGTCCGCTGCCCAGAACTCATCTCATCTATTCCTACTACCTCCCCACTGTCTCGCCGAACGACCTGAAGTTCTTCGTTGTCGTCAGTGAGTTCGACGCGCTTGAAGTCGTAGGGGCGCTGGAATACTTTGAACAGTATCGTGACTATCTCGGTATACTCTCCGAGCACCTTGTCGAGACTCTCCTCAACTCCCACGAACGTTTCCCCGAGGTGTTTTCGCGCCACCTCCAATTGTTCAATACGATCTTTCAGACGGTCAATCTTCTCTGCCTTTGTGTCAATTTCGTCTGATAGCTTCGAGGCTGGCTTTGATTCGGCCGCTTCCGCCGCCTCTTCGACTGCAAACTCAATCGTCCGAAGGTCAGACTTGACCGCGGGGCTGGCATCGAGCAGTTCTTCCGGCCATTGATTTTCCAGGACGTCAAGTCCCTGCTGAACGGCCGACAGTCGATCCTCACAGTCGTCGATCTGTCGCTGTATCTCTGTACCGGGATCGAAGTCACGCATCTCCGAAGTTTGCTCTGCGATGCCGCTTTCGATCTGATCTATTACGCTTGATAGTACCGCATCAGCCGAACGGTTGTAGACCGTCTGGTCCTGTGTTAGCCTAGCAATGGCCTCCACCGTCTCAGGAGTCGTCTTGGGAGACAGAGCCCCCTCTTTACCGTCCGCAACGAAACCGAACAGCCGCGGGACGTCGTCGAGGCCACACAGTTGGTTCCTGTACCGACGGATGTCGTCGTCAATGGCCGCCAGATTGCCACTCTCGACTACCTCTAGCGCCTGCTCAACATTCTCCAGCGACTCAATAAGGCTCTCCGGAACACCGCCCGCGTCGTGTGTGTGTTCGGGCTCTTCGCGTGTCCGGATGTCCTCGGCAGACTGTTCGACGTAACAGGCTGGGCAGTGTTGAACGTCTTCATCGTCGGTGATCTCGAGGTACTCCTCCGTATCCGTACGGATCTGCTCACGGAGTTCTCTCCGACGTTCCTCAAGATCACCGAGCTCTACTAATCGGTCGCGGGTTCTCTCCAAATCTTCGTGCTGTTCACGTAGTGCCGACTCGAAAATCGCATACCACGGCTCGGCGGACTGTATAGACTCGACCTCGTTAATTTTGAGCTCCGTCTCTTCGATTCCCCGGACGAGTCGCCGTATATCCTCGCAGCTGATTCCATTAGCAACGAAGAGGAGTCCAGTGAAGAACGTAGAAAACGGCAGTTCTGCGGTGTTCTCGGACTCAGCTTGTTTCGCGACCTTGACCACCCGTCGACGCTCGTCTTTCAGATCCCGGATATTGTTGAGATCCTTCCTTTGCTGATTGAGAAGGTCAACCTCGTCGTTCAGTCTCGACCGTAGGTCGCGGGTAGTCTCCCAGGCCAGATCTGACACCGTAGCGTCGAGTGCTCTCTCAAGCTGTTCGAACCGTCGCATCCAGTCTCGCCACCGAGAGATCCGATCACTTGGCGGCACCTCATCTTCATGTTCGCCTTCGTTCTCGACGAGCGCAGACGCTGCCGACGAAAGGTCGCGTCGGGCGCTTCCGAGCGTCGAGAGTGCTTTTTTCACCTCGTTTCGCCGGTCTTGGAGTTTGTCTCGTTCCGCTTCGACCTCTTCGATATCCTCTTCCGCATCCTCGATTTTCCCGTTGAGCAGGTCCAGAAGCTTGTCCTTTTCTTTCGTGGCATACGCGAGATCTTCGCCGTAGAGGAAGTTCCTAAATACTCGCTCGATCTCCAAGTCGGTCGACGGTTCGAGCAGTCGCGTCGTCTCGCCGGCCTCGTGATAGTTGACCCGGTAGAACTCGACGTGCCGTCTCGCTGGCCCTTGCGGCCGGAACCCGAACCAGTCGGCGATTCTATTATTGATTGACTTCGAATCCGTAGGAAGCGGTTCGTCATCACCCTCTAGCGTGACACTCAGCCCGTCGTAGGAGTCGACACGCTCGTCGTCACGTCGGGTCTGACCGACGAGCCCCATCGTGATCCCGTCGAGTATGCTCGTCTTCCCGCTCCCATTACGGCCGTATAGGAGTGTGAATTGCGACGCCTCAAGCTCTCGTCTGGACGCGTCTTTTCGGAAGTCTCCCAGTTCGACAGTGTTGACTGCCGATGGACGGTCGTTGGTCGTCGGTGACGCCGACTGGACGTGAACGTCTCCGACATCATCGATATCAATTTCTAACAGTCGTTCGAACTTCTGGTCAATACTGGTCTTCTGATCGAACAAGAACCCCAGACTGTTGCCGGTCACCCGCTGGATGAGTGCATGGCGCCCGAATTCGTCGTTCACCTCGGATAGTGCCCTACGGCTGTGCTCCAGCGGCCGGAGGAACTCCTCTAGCGACTCGCAGGGGACACACCGTCGGATGGCGAATTTTGTCTTTCTCTCAAATTCGCGGCGAAACTCGGTGTCAGGCTTACTCTCGTCCTCGTAGACCCAGAAAAGCTGAATGTTCCATTGGTTCGGCGTATCGTCGTCGTAGAACTCCAATTCAAGCTGTCGTGTGTCTATATCCAGTAGCGTCTCCCAGTCGTGATCGTTATCACCCAGCAGTCGCACGAACAACACCTCGTCATCGAACCCTTGTTCCCGAGTCCGTTCTATTCGATACAGCGGACCCGTGCTCTCTATACCTTCCGGCTCGTCAGCACTGTCTTCCCTCGGTTGGACTGTAGTTACCTCTCCAACCTCTTCCAGCTCTGTGGGGATATCGGTCATCGGTTCACCTCTACAAATTTGACTTGCGAACCACTCGCGGTGACGTCTTCTGGTTCAACCTTGCCATTTGTCACGTCCTCTAGTCCGTCTATTCCTTTCAATTGAGTCTCAGCAGCCGATACCATCAAGACAAGCGGTTTGAAACTCCTCTGTTCCTGATGGATCCACAACTTAGCGATGTCAGTGAGGCGTTGTCGACGTGTCCCAGCCGTCGGATCGTCAAGCCGCGAAAGCGAAATATCGACGCCACGTTCACCATTGTCGGTGGCATTAATCGGGATATCTAATGGTCCACATCGGCCCGCTGGGTCAACGGAACGACCATACCTCTCGCTGGCCGCTTGGAATGTCTCTAGGAGTCGTCCCGAATTCTTTTCCACACTGTTACCACGGCGGTGTTCGTGAACCGCGAACGAGTGCCCCAGTTCCTCATCTCCGTTCCCTTGGAGATTCTTGAGTGCCGTCAGCGGCACGTCCCACCTCGTATCGAGACCGTCCATCTCGTCTATCTCCAGGCGCCAAAGTGTGACCGCAGTGACTAGCTCCGCGTCACGTGGCGTGTCGGGAAGTTGTCTCTGCCGTTCCAATCGACTGCAGTTTGAGCACTCCTGACAGTCGCAGTTGTCGCAGACCTCACACCCGCACTCGTCTATCCCTCCCGGAGGTTCGTCATACGCGGATCCGCCCCAGGTGGATGTACTCAGTATCTGTGGTTCTGGTCGGCGTGCCTGAGCTGGAGCGGAGCTGTTCCCTTCTCGTCGTACACGCAGTTTGCTCACCCCGTCGTCCACCAGCGTCCAGACGTATTCAGCGTGGTTAGACAAGCTCGCTCCGTGCAAACCTGCGTTGTTGTATGTTCTGTCGTAGTTTACGAGTGACGACCACTTTTGCGCCTTCTGATATACACCTGAATACCCCCACTGTACTTCGTCCTCGTCGATACCTGGGACGTTTCCCCAGTTGGCACAAACGTACGTTACGTCATTCCTGTTATTGAATATACGCGAGCGGAAGTCGATCCACTCGGGGTGAAACGGCTCCGGGTTACACTGTGGATGTACAACGATGTTGCCTCTCTGTGCGTAAGTGATTACTTGATCCCGAAGGTCTTCATTCAGTAGGTCTGAACAAGTCCAGACGACGATTCCAGGACCGCTGGACGGACCGAAGTGATGTATCCGGCTGCCTAATGCGAGGTTGTCGGCCTCGTTAGGGTTGGCCCCTTCGCTCATCGGGTATGTCTTGTACTGGATTACGATTATCGGATCGTCGACACCATCAAGCGCATCGGCACGCAGCGGGATTATAGTCGGGGTTACGAACTCTTTGCCGGGTTCGTCCGGTAGGTCCTCTCCAATCACGCGGAAGTCTTCATTTAGGTTTTCGAGTGTCTCCCGCATCTCTTCGATTTCTACTGGACGACAGCCCAGGACAAATAACGGGCTCTCGTTGGCGAACAGTTCGTTGTGGTCCCTCACCCAATCCACACTGTAACTCCACTCGGGAGCAACCGCGAGGTCGCAGCTATTCGCCAGACTCAGGAACGACTCTGCCCTCTGTTTCGCCTCTCTCGGGCTGGGGAGTGATTGAATATCTTCGACGACGGTCCCTGGCTGCCATAGTGCGATGTCTTTCTCGCGACTGTCCTCGAAAATAGAATATGTACTCCTCTGAAATTCCCCGGCGATCCTGTCGACCGAATGAATATCATCGCCGTCCGGCATCTTAAGAACAATTAGAATCTGCGTACTTAAACTGTCTGTACAATATTACCCAAACTGTCGTCTCTGGCCTGCCTCGATTTACGACGGTCCCCCAATCGTTGGCTAATCTCATATCGCCGCGGATGTCGGTATGCAACTCTGAATTGTCTCGTATGCTTCAGAAAGTCAAACATCAACCCCACCAACAAAGAAGAATTTGAATGAGATCAGAGTAGAAATCTATGATCGACCACTATACACCGTAATTCCACTTTCACTACGAATGGGGAACTAATATACGGTCTGGTGTACGACAATCAACAAGCAACGCTGCCGGAGGTACCTAATGCATATCCCAGAAGGACAATACGATCTCAAGGAGTTCTGCCGAGTGATTTTCGACTCGCCAGAGCGTGTCCTCGATGGGTACCACGGTCAGCGCATCAAATCTTTCCTCTATCTCTCTGACGACGGCTGGCGCGACTACCTTGACGACCACTACGAGACTGAGGAACTTGGCGGTATCACAAAGTTCGTCGGAGAGTATAGGAACCGAAAGGGTGCGGAGCAGCCGGCCAAATTCTACGTTGGCCAGTACAAAGACGACCTTCAGATGGTGTTGACTGCTGAAACTGAGGAAGCGATTAGGCAGGCGCTCCGTCCGGTTTCGGAGCACAGCGATAGCTTGTCGCCGATGCCGATTATGACTGAGGACTTCCAGACGATGAACGAAATCGTCCTCAGTACCTACGATGATATGCGGATTTCCGAATTTAAATCAAAGCGAGTGCCAAGCCTTGCTGACGCTCGGACGCGACCGGACGTTGACCGGGAAATCGAATACAAGGGCGCTGATGGTCGGGATCGATTGGATGAATTCCGTGACGAGTATGGCGTTGTTCCGACCCGAATTCAGTACGAGCACGAGAATGTCTCGATTCGAATCGACACGTCCGGTAAATTCACGCTCGAAAGCGTCAACAAAGAGAGCTTCAATATCCTGTTTGACCTGCTGAGCGAGGTCGTGGTGAATGTGCTTGAGCTGCTGGATGTAGCAAATCAGATTAAGTTTGAGAAGCGGGAGGTGGTGCCGGGAAACTTGAAAGTACAAGTGCCGGAGGTGAGTTCTGGTGAGATAGATTTTGATCAGCAAGTGTCGTTGATGCAGGCTGAGAATTTTATCAAGGGCACAAAGAACAGTGATGACCTGAATTTCAGCTTTACTGATGTCACCAAGCAGGCTGGATCGCTCGACTTCTCTGCCCAGGTTACTGACGAGAACCGAGGCTCCCTATTCAATGTGAGTGCCACCGAAGAGTCGATGCGTATCGTGCCGAAGCACGACTGCTCGTTCCCGTCTCTCGTCGAATTCTATCTAGCTGTAATACAGCTGTTAGATGGTGGCGCCGAAATGCGACTATACGAGTCTCAGTCAGCAGCCTAACGTATGACGAATGTTGACCCTCCTGAATCGGTGCCTGAGGGTCAAGAAACAAAGTATCGCGGGCTCTACGGCAAGTGTGTCGAGCATAAGCTCGAAGGGTTCCCTGAGCAGTCCAAGAGTGAAACCCTGCGTGAGGAAATTAATGTTCAACGGCAACATCGAAAGCTCATCAGTTACTCTATTTTCCCGTTCGTACAGGGGCGTCCGGCTGGCTACAAGTTCTTCACCGCCGAACCGCTAGAGGAACTTGGCGTTCCAAACTTCGATTTCCTATTGTGGAACTTGGAAGGGAAGGTGATTTTCGGTGAGGCCAAGTCTTCGGTCCCGGCGAGCGCCGATACTGTGGTGAATCAACTTGAGGAGCGCAAAGAGATTGCAGAAAACCACAAAGAGCACATCGAAGAGGAGTACCTTGGAAGCGAGATCGACCATATGGAGTTCGTTGTTTCTACGTACGTCAATCACGGCGACAAAATCGCGAAGGCCATTATTGAGGAGGGGGCCGAGTTCATTACTTGGGTCGTGGACGCCCACCACGACGAGCTGTGGATTCGCCAAGCCCGCCCAACCTCTTTCCCGGATAACTTGGAGGCTGACGATCCGGATGCGATGCTTCAGGAACTAGACCGCCGACATACGCACGATGTGTCAGCGCTGAACGGAGAGCTAGACCGAGTTACCACGAGTTTTGGCCAGGCAGATGTTCTACCAACCGCAATTATTGTCGATCAACTGCGAGTCGTAGTACAGGCACGTCGGGTCGAAGGACGACATCCTTGTGTTGATCGTGCAGATATCGAATCATACGTCTCGAGCAGTTCACTGAACTACCCTGAGGAACGGGTGACGGACATTGTAGATAACCTGATTGAGTCGGGTAAACGCATTAATTTCCTCTCTGAGTGGGACGACGAACGTGCTGATTTGAAGTTGGTATCGAACTATACGGCTAAAGACGATCTGGAGCAGGTTCTTGAGGATAAGTGGGTTGATTGGCGAATAGAGGATATGAAAGATGACCTCCGTAAAGAATGTGAAGAGCGAATTACTGCTGAGTTGGGCAGACAGAAGCAGCTCAACGAATTCGGTGTGGGCCTTTCAGCGGAGGAATCGGAAGACGAGTCTTCGTAACCACTTCTGGGTAGAGAATTTTGACCCGGCCTCTGCTGGTAATCCGGGTGATAGTATTGCGAAAGTCGAGCGTGGCTATGTAGTGTTTGTCCCCAATATCGCCGGTAGCGATCCATAAGTACACTAATTAGTACCCTCTGGGGTTTGTCATTGTTCCCGGTAAAACACTGGTACTGAGAAGGCTTCGTTCGAGCTAATCTGATGGAGGTGGTTCTGAAAGTAACGCCTTTTCCACTCGTTCAAAATGGGACAGTCTTCCAAAGCCGAAATTCAATCTATGACAGAGAACCCAATTGACGTACTGGACGATATGGCCGACCAGGTCGCCGAAGAATTCGAGGCTTATAGACAGCCGGACGAATTCAAAGACGTATCGCTTGTCATCGACAACAACGATCCAGACCGACCTACACTAATCGTACACGTCGATAGAGAGGAGGCCGATACGCTCGCCGATGAGATCGAAGCCTTCCTAGAGGAACGGGGTGCTCGAACTCAGCGTGAACGGCACTCGGACACAGATGTCCGGGTGCTAGCGACCGTCGACTGAGTTCTCAGCCCTTTCCCATTTATTTGGCCGCTTCCGGTAAGCCGCTCCTAAGCTGTCAGTCTCGCCAAGAGTGAAGTGAGACCGATATCTTGGTAGGGAGTGTTCGATGGATTCAACGCTTCTCACCGGTCCGAAACACGCCCGATTGGAACGACGGGCATTTCAGCGGGCTGATGACATCGCAACTGATTCGCTGGGGAGTATTCTCTACATAACGCGGAACGACGCTCGCCGGAGTATGGTCGAGGACCGCTGGGCCGCGTCCCACGAACCCCTCCGACTTCGTGCCGAGACGCTTGACGCGGTCGTTCGGGAGTGGTACGAGGAGCTCCACGGTCCGGTTCAACCCCTCGCCGGGCAGCTGAACCGCCGGCTGGCGGAGTACGCGCTCGACAGATCGACAGCCGAGACAGATGGCGCTCTCGCCGGCGAACCGGCCTCGGCCGCTCTCGCTGATTCGTTCAGTAGCCGCTTCTCGCTCTTCGACGACGCCGGCGTCGGGACCGCCGACGTACTGGCGGCGGAGTTCGAGGGCTCCGCTCTCGATGACCGTATCGCGGCAGCTACTGTCGACGCGTACCGCTACTATCAGAACCTCCATGCTGACTACGTTGATGAGTGGGTCTGTACCCGAGGAGAGATGTTCGACGCCGTCGCGACGGCGGACCAGTCACTATCAGCGCTCTCCCCGGAACTTGATGTCGTCATCCTTTCCGGGTATCACGAGTTCCGTCCCGTCGAACGCTTCCTCATCGAACGGCTCGTCGACGAACTTCCGATGATCGCACTGCTGCCACTCCACCAGGATGGCCGGAGCGGAGTCGACGCCGTTGCGGAGGACGCCTTGGAGGTCTACGAAGCACTTGACTTTGAGACAGTAGAACTCGAGCCCGTCGACGAGTCAGGGCAGGCCTTTGGAACGATCACCGAGTCGCTCTACCGCCCGGATCCCGATACCGTCCCTGCTCCAAACGCGCTCCAGTGGCGTGAACTCCCGACGCCCGAGCGCGAGATTCGCTTCGTCGCTCGTGAGCTCCGGACTGAGTTGGCAAGTGGTCGCGATCCTGACGACCTGGCCGTCGTCGTCCCCGGGACCGAGGCCTATTCAGGGTACGTCGAGGACACGTTCGATACGTTCGACATCCCGCACGTCACGACCGCCGCCTCACAGTTGAACCGGACGTTCACCGGAAGCGTCCTCCACGATCTCCTGAACCTCGCCGAGCCCGACCCCCGTGCTGAGGATCTCACGTCCCTGTTAGCGAATCCATTGGTCAACGTCGTCGACACCGACCAAGCCAACGCCGTCACGGCAGCTGCTCGCCGGCGCGACACGGTTTCTGTGTCTCCCCTTCTCGATGACGTCGACGACGACCCGGCGGCGCTGATCGAGGAGCTGCTGGCCACGTTAGAGACGCTCCGAACGGAGGACATCGAGGGCGCAACCGAGACGCTCCGACGACTTTTGGACGACCGGTTCGACCTGGAAGCGGCGACCGAGAACTACGCCAGCGGCGCAGAGCAAGCCGTCGAACAGCAGGCCTATGATCTCGTAGACGAGGTCCTCTCCTCGTTCGAGTCGCTGGCGGCGGTCAATAGCGATCTCTCCCCGTTGGCACTGTTCACCCGTGCGTTCGATGGCGTGCCGATTCGGGTTCCACAGCGCGCTGCTGGCGGCCACGTCGAAGTGATGGGGTTGCTCGACGCTCGGATGCGCTCGTTCGAGAAGGTGTTTCTCGTGGGCCTGACGAGCGAGCACTTCCCAGTGACACCGGAACGCCCGGCCTTCTTCGAGGAGATGACCGACGCCCATCCGCGGTTCGACACCGGCGACGAGCGACTCCGTGGCCGCTATCTCTTCGCGACGCTGCTCGCGAACGTCGATGAACTCACGATCACCACACCAGAGACGGGCGACGACGAGTCCGCCGTCGTCCGGTCGCCGGTCCTCGACGAACTCCAGCGCGTGACCGGCATCGAACCCGAAGATGGCGTCGACGACCGCGTAGGCTCCCGCGAAGATCTCCAGCGCCACGTCGCTGCAACGGCCGACCGGCGTGCGGCAGTCAGCCGCGCCGGCGACCGAGGTGACCTCTCACCCGAGCAGACCAAGCGAACGGATCGGGGACTCCACTGTGCGGACAACAGGGGAACGGCTGGCCTCTCCGAACACGACGGCGTGTTAGAACCCGAGACCGTCGCTGAGGTCTATCCTCCG
>Ga0207813_100959_pt1 | contig 11641 bp, 8 predicted proteins | sample A23E3SouthBayCA_2_FD_187730 | JGI IMG/M metagenome (GOLD analysis project Ga0207813, IMG submission 187730) | Aerobic enrichment media microbial communities from Eden Landing Ponds, California, USA - A23 E3 (4) (SPAdes) | ecosystem: Environmental > Aquatic > Marine > Unclassified | place... | reverse complement strand
TCGTCCCACTCCATGTCGTGGATGTTGTACAGCATCGTCCGCGATGCGTTCGAGACATCCGTGATGTGGTTGCCGGTGAGCTTGTAGATGAGCCACGCGTCGATGGTCCCCATCAGGAGTTCACCGTCTTCGGCTCGCTCACGGAGGTCAGCGCCGCGCGAGCTCTGCATCTTGAGCGGCTCCGCGTTGTCGAGGATCCATTCGGTCTTGGTCGCCGAGAAGTAGGCGTCACATTCCAGCCCGGTCTTCCCCCGGATCCATTCGACTTTGTCCTCTTCCTGAATTTCCTCGACGCGGTCGGTGGTTCGGCGGTCCTGCCAGACCAGCGCGTTGTGGACCGGTTTGCCGGTCTCCTTGTCCCAGACGATCGTCGTCTCACGCTGGTTCGTGATGCCAAGTGCCTCAAGCTGTTCGGCACCGACACCTGCATCCGCCAGCCCCTTGGTTACGACTTCCTGCGTGTTTTCCCAGATTTCGACGGGGTCGTGCTCAACCCAGCCGGGCTCCGGGTAAATCTGTTCGTGCTTCTCGTAGGCATTCGCAACGACCTGACCGCTGTGGTCGAACACCATGAAGCGGGTACCGGTCGTTCCCTGATCGATCGCGCCAACGTATGTGTCTGCCATTGTTGTGTTCTCCGTGGTGGAGGTAGCTTATTTATGAAAGCTACCACCTTGCCAGTAAACAACATAGTGAACCATTATAAAGATTACTAATGGTGATGTTTGGCGAGTAAAGAAAGAATATGACGGTGCTACCGGCCGGAATCGTACCGTTCAAGCTGTTTTGTGACCTGTGTGTCGAGTCGCTTGAGCGCGGACGGGACCGAATCGGGTCCGTCCATACTGTCGGCGGCGTCTTCGATGATCGTTCGCACTGTGTCGAACGGGCCTATCTGCGCGCCCCGCGTCGCCGTGGTGTCACGTGTCTCCGTGAGCTGGTCGAACGCCGTCCTGTAGTGTGGGTTCTGTTCGAACCAGTCCGCCGACCGGAGCTGTGGAATCGCATCCGCGTGCACTGGGAAGTAGCCGGTTTCCTGATGCCACCGACGCTGTTGAGCGGGTTCAGTGAGCCAGGTGAGGAATTCACCCACAGCCTCGTGAACCCCCTCGGAAACTTCGTCACCGACCCAGAGCGATGCGCCGCCGACGAGTACGCCGGTCCGGTCGTCAAGGACGGGGAATCGGCCGGTCCCGACATCGAAGTCGGCGCTGCTTTCGATACTGTTCAGCGACGATGTCGAGCCGATCAGCATCGCGGCGTTCTCCTCAGCGAAATGGGTGCGAGCCGCGCCTCTGGCCTCAATACCGGGGTCGTGGTACAGGCCGTCCGCTTCGAGGCCCTGCCACCAGTCGAATAAGTTGTGGGCGAACTCGCCATCGAGATAGCTCTCCGTCGGTGCCCCGGACCGCCCGTTGTTCTTGTCTACGAGGAGTTGGTCGGCCTCGGCAAACCACTGCTCGACGAACCATGAGTAGTTCGCAAACGTGATCCCAGCATCCACGCCACCCCTGTCGACGAGCGTCTCAGCCGCGCTCCGAACGTCAGCGAGAGTTTCTGGCGGCGAATCAGGGTCAAGTCCAGCCTGTTTGAACGCATCGCGGTTGTACGCCATCACCGGGTTCGACGCGTTGAACGGGAGCGAGTGGAGCGTCCCGTCGAACCGGTAGTAGTTCGTCACCGGGTCGAGCAGTGAGTCGATGTGGGCTGTCGGGAGGAGTTCCTCGACAGGTCTAAAGTATCTACTGTCGCGCGCACGCGTTGTGCCGATCTCAAATATCTGTGCGATTGCCGGTGGAGTACCGTTTTCAGCGGCGTTTAGCGTCGCATCGAGCGTCCCGCGGTAGCTCCCTTTCGACCGCAGTGCGAGGCTGATGCCGTCAGTCTGTGATTCGAACTCGCGAACGAGCTCTTCCAGCAGTAACGCTTTCTCACCGCCCATTGCGTGCCAGAACTCGACGACGGTCCCGTTCGCGTTGGCCGCCGCACCGGTCGCCAGTTCAAAGGAATCGAGTGATGCATCCAGTGACTCGGCTCGCTCGGTGAGCGTCGAGACACGCGTCGAGACCTCCGCGAGTTCCGTCGTCTGGTCCGCTGCGGCGTCAGCGGCGACGGCCGCTTCTTCGGCCGTCCGGGCGCTTATCCCCTCGACATCGTCGACCATCGACACGACTTCCTGTGTGGAATCGGCCTGCGTATCCGTCGCATCATCGATTTCCTGTACGCTCGAATCGACCTCTTCGACCATCGAAACGACGGCATCCAGTTCGTCGAGTGCGCTGGCGACTGACGAGCGGGTATCTTCGACACTGTCTCGAGTGTCGTGCATCTCCGAAACCGTTGCGTCAGCCTGTTCGTGAACTTCTTGGATGGAGGTCGCGATCTCGTCGGTCGCTTCCTTTGTCTCGGTTGCGAGCGATTTGACCTCCTCGGCTACAACAGCGAATCCGTCGCCGGATTCCCCTGCTCGGGCCGCTTCGATGTTGGCGTTCAGCGCCAGCATGTTGGTCTGGTCCGCGACGTCCGTGATGAAATCAACAATCTCCTCGATGTCCGACAGCAGGTCGTTTAGCTGTTCGACCTTGTCGACGGTCGCTTCGGCGTTGTCGGTCAACTGGTCAAGCGTCGTCATTGCCGAGGATGCCGACTCCAGTGCGGATTCGCCTCGAACGCTGGCTTTGCCTGACGTGTCCGCGACCTCGTTTGCGGCGCTCGCTATCTCCTCAATCGTCGCCGAGAGGTTCCGCATCTCGTCGGAGATCGACTGTATCTCGTCTCGCTGCTCGTCCGAACCGGTAGAAATCTCTCCGACAGCGCCGCTCACGTCCCGGCTAGCTGATTTGACTGACCCGAGGCGGGTGTCGACCTGTTCCGTTGCGGCGGTCACCTGCTCGCTGAACGATGCCATCCGGTCGACGGTGTCTGTCCACTCCCGGAGCAGTTCATCGTATGCCTCATACAGCGGTGCAGCCGTCTCAATCGGCGGTTCTCCCGGTTTCACGGTGAGGTCGCCGTCGGCGTTTTCTCTGGCAACAGTGGCGAGGTGGTCGACAGCGGTTTCGAGCGCCCGGCGGTCTGCCCGCTCCTGTTCGAGTTCCGCCGCCAGTTGCTCACACTGTGCTTTCAGTTCCGCCCGTTCGGGGTCGGGTTCCGTTTCCCCGGCCGCTTGTTCTTCTTGGAGGGCTTCTGTTGACGGCCGTCCACGCTCTGACTCGCTTCCATCCCGCCCCTCTGTGACGCCACCGTCGGTGCGTTCCCCGTCAGGCGGGCCGTCTTCTGAATCAAGTGGGTTCCATTTACTCATTGTCACTCCCGTTGGCCAAACGGCCAACACGGTCTCGGGGATAATCAACTATCAAAATATATAATAGTTACTGTTGGGTGGGTAGCGGCGATAATTAAAGTTTGAGGGGGTAAAATACTGCCAGAGCCCGTCATTATAGCTCTAGAATTTTAATATTCGATTTTATTTTCCACATTCGAGTAGTTGTGTACGATCACTCGGACAACTGTCAGTCGAAACATTCCATGTCAGGCGTTTACAATTGACAGTACAGTTCGTCGGTATTCCTCATGATTACATAGAAAATTTACTACCCAAGCACCAGCAACGGTAAAGTGAAGTGTGTGCGCTCCAAAATCACGGAAAGATAGATGGGACCGACACCACACATCGCCGTCATCGGTGGCGGCTCGACTGGGGCGGGCATCGCGCGGGACCTCGCGATGCGCGGGCTCGACGTAACCCTCGTAGAACAGGGGAATCTGACCCACGGGACCACCGGTCGAATGCATGGGCTGCTCCATAGTGGCGGGCGGTACGCCGTTTCGGACCAGGCCAGTGCGACCGAGTGTATCGAGGAAAATCGAGTTCTGCGAGATATCGCAAGCCACTGTGTCGAAATGACCGGTGGCCTGTTCGTCAAGCGACCTGAGGACTCCGAGGAGTACTTCCAGAAGAAGCTCAACGGCTGTGAGGAATGCGGCATTCCCGCCGAAGTCGTCTCTGGCGAGGAAGCCCGCGCGATGGAGCCACATCTTGCCAAGGACATCGACAAGGCAATCAGCGTCCCTGACGGCGCTATCGACCCGTTCCGGCTGGTCGTCGCGAACGCCGCGAGCGCACAGGAGCACGGCGCACGCATCGAGACACACACCAAAGTCACTGACCTCCTCGTCGAGAGCGGCGAGGTCGTCGGTATCGAGGTCGAACACGACTCTGGCCCCGGGAAGCGAGTTCATGGCACTGAAGGCGGGACCGAGCAGATCCGGGCCGACTACGTCGTGAACGCGACAGGAGCTTGGGCCGGTCGCATCGGCGACATGGCCGGATTGGACATCGAGGTCCGCCCATCCAAGGGCGTCATGACCATCATGAACATCCGTCAGGTCGACACCGTCATCAACCGCTGTCGGCCCAAGGGCGACGCCGACATCGTCGTGCCCCACGAGACGACCGCGATTCTTGGCACGACCGACGAAGAGGTCGAGGACCCCGAGGACTACCCCGAAGAGCAGTGGGAAGTCGACATGATGATCGACACGCTCTCGGAGCTGATTCCGATGCTCGATGAGGCCCGGACCATCCGCTCGTTCTGGGGCGTCCGTCCGCTGTATGAACCGCCGGATGTCGGTAGCGACGACCCGACCGACATCACGCGGGACTTCTTCCTGCTCGACCACGACGAGCGCGACGACCTGCCCGGCATGACCAGCATCGTCGGCGGGAAATTCACCACCTACCGAATGATGGGTGAGCAGATCGCTGACCACGTCTGTGGGAAGTTCGGCATCGACGCTGACTGTCGGACCGCCGACGAGCCGCTCCCGGGCAGCGAGGACTTCTCTGTGCTACGGGATTACATGGACGAGTTCGGGCTCCGGTCGCCGATCGGTCGTCGGAGCGTCGAACGGCTCGGCTCCCGGGCTGATGACGTGCTCAAGACCGACGGGCCGAACCCGACAGTCTGTGCGTGTGAAGGCGTTACCCGCGCCGAAATTCAAGACGCTATCGGGGGCTCGGGCTCGGACCTCAACGCTGTCCGCATCCGGACCCGTGCGTCGATGGGCAACTGTCAGGGTGGCTTCTGCTCGCACCGGATGGCGAGTGAACTCCACTCGGAGTACGACGAGCCAGTTGTCCGGGAGGCCTGGGACGAACTGCTTCAGGAACGCTGGAAGGGGCAGCGACACGCCCTCTGGGGCGAACAGCTCTCTCAGGCAGCCCTGAACTACGCACTGCACGCTACCACGCAGAACCGCGACCAGGACCCGGCGGACGGCGAGCCGGTCGACTTCTCGGCGTTCGATTCGGGCCGCGGACAAACAGGCGGCAGCGTGGATAGCGCAGACGTGGCCGCCGACGGAGGGACAAATGGCTATTGAGTCGGAGGTACTCGTCATCGGCGGCGGCCTCGGCGGGCTGACCAGCGCACTGGCGGCCGCCCGCGAGGGAGCCGACGTGCGACTGGTTTCGTATAAACAGAGCACGCTCCGACAGGCGTCGGGTCTGGTAGACGTGCTCGGCTACACACCGGACGGCGACGGCCCGCTAACCGATCCGTACGAGGCGATCCCGTCGCTGCCGGAGGCTCATCCGTACCGAAAGGTGGGCGTCCAGACGGTCCGAGACGCACTGTCGCTGTTCGACGATGCGGTCCCGACCTACGAAGGTGAGCACACGGACACGAACGCACTCCTGCCGACCCACGGCGGAAGTATCAAACCGACTGCCCGCTACCCGGCCGGAGCCAGCGCCGGTCTCGCCAGCGACACCCGCGACACGCTGCTGGTCGGCATCGAGGAAATGGTCGACTTCGACGCGCCCCACGTCGCTGCCCATCTCGACGCAACGGGCGTGCCATTCGATGTCCGCGGCGAGACCATCCGGTTCCCGGGCGACCTGCGCGCGGACGCGAAGGTCACGCGGTACGCAAAACTGCTCGACACCAACAGCGAGGTGGCAGTTCGCGGGCGAATGGTCCCGGCCCGCGAGGCGCTCGCCCAGCGCGTGAACCCGTTGCTGGAGGACGAAGAGCGGGTCGGCTTCCCGGCGATTCTCGGCGACGACAACCCCGGTGCGATCCGTGATGCACTGGGCGACCACCTCGGCGTCGACGTGTTCGAGGTCCCGATGGGGCCGCCGTCGCTACCCGGCCTCCGACTGGAGGACGCGCTGTTCTCGGCACTGGACGAGGCCGGGGCCAGCATCGAGACCGGCAATCCAGTCGTCGATTTCGACGGCGAGGACCGTATCGAGAAGGTATTCATCGAGAAGAACGGCGCGAAGATACCCAACAGCGCCGACCAGTACGTTCTCGCGACCGGTGGCTTCGTCGGCAAGGGCGTCGAGTCCGACCGCGAGGGCGTGTACGAACCGGTGTTCGACTGCCACATCCCCCACGCCGCGGACCGCTATGACTGGTTCGAGGGTGAACTGTTCGGCGACCACGAGTTCGCCCGCTACGGCGTGGCGACCGACGACGACCTTCGACCCCTCGATGCGAGCGAGCACAGCGAGTTCGAGAACCTGCGCGCTGCCGGCTCCGTACTGGGCGGCTATGATTTCGCCGCCGAGAAATCCGGTAGCGGGGTCTCGATCGCAACAGGCTACGCGGCGGGCCAGCGCGCCGCACAGGAAGCACGATGAGTGACGCTGAAACCCCACCAGAGACAGAGTTTGACCCGGTAGCACCGAACACAGGCGAGGAGTTCGAACCAGTTGATGTCTTCCCCGACAGCGACGACTTCGACCTCCGGCCCGGCGCGGACTCCTGTTTCAAATGCTCGACCTGCGACACGAACTGCCCCGTCGCGGAGGTCGACGACGACTTCCCCGGCCCAAAGTTTCAGGGCCCCGAGCAGTGGCGGCTCAAGCAGTCCGACGACGACCACGAGATCGACGACTCGGTGATGGACTGCTCGAACTGCATGCGCTGTGACAACGCCTGCCCATCGGGCGTCCCGCTCAGCCAGATGCACAACACCGCTCGCGGGGAGTACGTCAGCGAGCAGATGGACAAGCTCTCCGTCGAGTACATCCGGAACCGCATCCTCGCGAACTACCGCACCTCCGCTTTCTTCGCGAGCAAGGTCCCGCGGCTGGCGAACTTCGCCATGAACTTCGGGCCGGCCCGCTGGGTCATGGAGAAGACGCTCGGTGTCACCAGCGAGCGTGACTTCCCAGAATTCGCAAAACAGACCTTCCGCGAGTGGTGGGCCGACCGTGGCGGTCAGGTCAAGTCGCGAGAGAACGCGAAGGCAGCCCGCAAACGTCGCGGGCTCCCCGAGGACGCCGACAAGAAAGTGGCGTACTTCCACGGCTGTTACTCCAACTACAACACGCCGGAGGTCGGCAAGGCGATGGTCCGCGTGTACGAGGAGTTCGGCTACGAGGTTGTGGCACCCGAACAGAAGTGTTCCGGGACGCCGATGTTCGCCAACGGGATGCTCGACGACGCCCGCCGCCACGCCGAGACGAACGTCTCGTCGATGTCCGAACTCGTCGACGAGGGATACCACGCCATTGCCTCCTGTACCTCGTGTTCGATGGCGCTCCGACAGGAGTACCCCGAACTGTTCGACATCGACGGCATCGACAAGGTCGCCGAGAACACCTTCGAGGCCGTCGAGTACCTCCGCATTCACGAAGACCTCAAGGGCGAGGTGCAGGCGGCCGACGTGGACGGCGACCTCGCCGAGGAATTCGCCTACCACGCCCCGTGTCACTCGCGCAATCAAGGACTAGACCGCCAGGCCGTCGAACTATTCCGCGACCTCGACGGCGCTGAGGTCGAGGATGTGGGTGACTCCTGTTCCGGCATCTCGGGGACCTACGGCTGGAAAGAGGAGAAATACGAGAAGTCGATGGAGATCGGCGAGGAGATGTTCGAGCACATGGAACACGCCGAAGGCGAAACCGGCATGACCGAGTGCCCGACCTGCGCGATGCAGATGGAACACGGCAGCGGCTACGAGATCCGACATCCGCTCGAACTCCTCGAAGCCGCGCTGGTGGAGTGACGTCCGACCGACAGGTCACGGCCCGCCGCCACCGTGATTGAGACAGTCAGTCGGTCCCGGACGTCTCTCCCCAGGTCCACTCGTCGAGTTCTGTCTTCGGTGCCGCTTCCTGTTCTGTCTCTCCGTCGTCCCGCTCTGTTGGTGCATCTGTAGCCTGTGACTCCGCTGTCGAGTCGCTCGACTCTCGCTCGGTTCTGAGTCCACCCTGTTGCCGGGCGTAATCGACGAGCTCCCGTACGGCTGCCCGGTCGGCAGCGAGGTTTGTGAGCGCGTACTCACACCGGTCCGTCTCGAAGACCACAGTGTATGTTCCCTCGCGGACGATGTGGACTGACTCTAGGCGGTCATACGGGAGCGTCAGTTGTTCGCTCGACACTGTGCCGGTCCGCGTGTCGATGGTAATCGTATCGGAGTCGAGACTGAGTGACAGCGCCACGATGTCCGCTTCGGTCTCCCCAGAGATTCTCACACGGTTCGGTTCGAACGCGTCTTCGTCGGGCTTGTCTGTCATTGACTTTCGTGACTCTCGCGGCCAGTTGCCGCCGGCAAATCTGCTGGTAACAGTTCAACGATAAGATGCTTTATCGGGAATCGATCTCTGCGTCCCGTTTACGTTGGTCCAGAATCTCGTTGAATCGCATCGCTAACTCCGCCAGCTGTGGGTCGTCTACGTTTTCCTCAAGCCGGCTGTCGTCGTTACCGTTCGAAATTTCGACAGTCGTTTCACAGTACTGTGCGACGACTTCCGCAGAGACCCCATGCTGCCGGTCTAGCTGCTCTGAATCGCGTAACACGGCGAGCGCTCGGTATATGTCCCCCACGTCGTCCGTCCGGTTCGTCGCAAGGTCGACGTCAAGCTCTCCCTGCTCAATCTGGCGCGCCTGCGCAGCGAGTGTCTCTACGGCTGCAGTCCGCTCCCGGCCGATGATCGTCGCCACGAACAGCAACGCAACTGCGACGATCAACAGTATACTCACGAGTCCCGAGAGAAGCATCGACTGCTGTGAACCGCTCATTTCGGGCGCCAGATTGGTGTACACATTCACCACCGCCAGCGTAGCCAACACAAGAACCAACACCGCTCCTACCCCCAAGGTCCGACCGTACGAGCCGCTCCGCTTGGTTACTGCCGACATATAGCCTCCCTAGGGATTTTTCTCGGATAAAACCGGTGTATCTGGTATATACATGGAGGTACCAGTGTCAGTCACTTGGCGGGAGCTACGGACCAGCTGTCGACGAACGTCTCAACCGAATTGTATCTGACAAGCAGAATCGACATAAATCCGACTTTGGCAATGGTGTCAAGAACTGCAACGAGGAAGTTCAGGTCAGGGACCTGAATGATTCCCGCCCCGAGAGGACCCAGAAAGTAGACAACCGGGTAGAGTGACCACGTCACGACAGTCAAGTCTCGGAGGCTCTGGAACAGGCTGCGGACGCTCGCTGTTGCAGCCTTAATCTTCCGGGCAAACGTTTTGATATACAAATAGAGTAGCCCGATGAATGCGACCGTGGACACGGCGAAGGCAATCCACCGGAGCGACCCCGACATACTGACGAAGCCGTATCCCACGCCGATCATCACCACGTTTGCGGCCACTGCGAGCCGCCGCGTCTGCGTGTCGACGCCAGCCAGCCGTGCGAGATAGTACGTGATGATCGGCGTCGAGACGATCCAATCGGCAAACCTGAGCGTCGTGATGCTAACCGTGTCCCCGAGCTGGCCGCCCGCTGTGAGTGCCATCGCCACGTATGCCGCTCCCGCGACTGAGGTGTGTATCGGCGGCAGGTAGTAGAACGAGGACCTGATATTACCCCTCGTTGCAGCGAACCACACGAAGACAACAGCTGACATGAAAAACGCCCCAGCCCCAGCCCCGTACCAAACGATCTCTTGTGCCATATCGTTTCGCAGGACTGCTCAGACTTCAACATTTGTGTATCTGGTACGTACTATGGTAGTATTCGGGATACGAGATGCGCGGCTGGCGAACGATATCGCGGTATAGACGCCTGAAAAGCGACCCTGAAATGGAGTTGTACACCTCCTCGCTACTCGTCGCCGCGGACGAACGTGACCGGACACGGCGCGTTCAGCATGACTTCCTGTGCTGTGGAGCCGAAGACGGCCTTCCCGGTCGGCGAGCGCTTGCGGCCGCCGACGACGGCGAGATCCGAGTTCGTCACCTCGGCGAGGCTAACGATCTGCTCGCCGTGGTTGCCAACGGCACCGCGGACCTGTGTGGACAGACCGGCGTCGTCAAACCGTGAGACGAGCTCCCGGACTGTTGTGTGGCGGTCGGCGACCTCGTCGGGGTCGGCTTCGCCGGTCGATTCGAATTCGAGCCTGTCGACGACGCCGTCGTACTGGTCGTCGGTGAATACGTGTGCGACGATAACCGTCGCATCGGCCGGGCTCGCGATATCAAGCACGGCGTCAGCGAGTTCGTCGATTCGGTCGGCGTCGTTTGGTCCAACTGCGAGAAGAACTGTTTCGAGTGCCATACCGGCTACTCCGTGGGCAGACGCGTAAATCCTTCGATGGGTACTACCTTTGTAGTAAGTCGTTACAACGACGCCTTGGCCGGCGTCGTTCAGTGGCTCACCCGGTGTTTTTCATTCCGGCCGCGATACCCTGAACGGTCAGCCGTAGAGTCCGGCGCTCGGTTTCAGTCCGGTGGGACTGCTTGAGCAGACGGACCTGCAACAGGTTCAGTGGGTCGACGTACGGGTTCCGGCGCTCCAAGTTCTCCTTGAGCCAGTCCCGCGAGAGCAGGCCGTCCTGCCCGGTGATTTCGAGCACCTTCGCGACGGTGTTCTCGTACTCCTCGACGATACGCGGGTAGATGCGCTCGCGGAGTTCGGGGTCAGCGAGGTCGGCGTACTCCTCGGCGATTCCGAGGTCAGTTCGGGCGAGCGCCAGCGACGCGTTGTCGAGTTTCGTCCGGAAGAACGGCCAGTTCTCGTACATCTCCTGTAAGGTTTCCATGTCGCCGCCATTTTCCAGATAGGCGTCCAGCCCGGTCGAGATCGAGTACCAGCCAGGGATGATACAGCGGGCCTGCGTCCAGGAGAACACCCACGGAATGGCACGGAGGTCCTCGACACTGCGGTCCTCACTTCGGGAAGCCGGCCGCGAGCCCATATTGAGGTTCTCGATGACGGTGATCGGCGTCGCCTGCTCGAAGAACTCGACGAAGCCGTCGGTCTCAAGCAGGTCCTGATACTCGTCGCGGGCGGCGTCGGCCGCTGTCTCCATCGCCTCCGCCCACTCGTCGGGAATCTCTTCGACGGGCTCCTCGATTGCGTTTTGCCGCGCCCGTATCTGGGCGTTGAGCATCTGTTCGAGGTTCCGCTCGGCGATGTCGTGGTTGGCGTACTTCTCGGCGATGGCCTCGCCCTGCTCGGTGAACTTGATCTGGCCGGTCACCGTCTCGTTTGGCAGGGCCAGCATGGCGTCGTTCATCGGGCCGCCGCCGCGGGAGATGGAGCCGCCGCGGCCGTGGAACAGGCGCATCTCCACGTCGTAGTCGTCGGTGATGTCCGCCAGTCGCTTCTGGTTGTTGTACAGCGACCAGTTGGCGGCGAGGAAGCCGTTCTCCTTGTTCGAGTCGGA
>Ga0207813_100956_pt1 | contig 11659 bp, 7 predicted proteins | sample A23E3SouthBayCA_2_FD_187730 | JGI IMG/M metagenome (GOLD analysis project Ga0207813, IMG submission 187730) | Aerobic enrichment media microbial communities from Eden Landing Ponds, California, USA - A23 E3 (4) (SPAdes) | ecosystem: Environmental > Aquatic > Marine > Unclassified | place... | reverse complement strand
GTTGATCATCGACACCGACACCAACGAACCGGAGATCAGCGTCGACGAGACGACGACCTGGGACCGGCCACACGGCACGCGCATCGAACTGGAGATGGAGGCAAACATGCGCGCGCGCCAGAGTCTCCACGAATACATCGAGCAGACGGCCGTGGTCAACCCTCACGCTCGTGTCGAGTTCGTCGAACCCAGTCTGGACGAGCCGGCGAAGTTCGAGCGCGCCGAGGACGCCAAACTGCCGGACGAGACTGAGGAGATCCGCCCGCATCCCCACGGGGTCGAACTCGGGACGCTGTTGAAGATGCTTGCGGCGACCGATTCCTATTCGATTTCCGGGTTCTTGCAGGAGGAGTTTACCCGTGTCGGACAAAAGACCGCAGACAGCGTCGTCAACCGGTTCCGGGACCGACACTTCGGCCGGGAGATGTCCTGGCGGCCACCACAGGTCCACGAAGACGCGGACGTCGCTACCGCTGTTCGCGGGGCAGTCGTGAACAAGGGCAAGGAGGCAACGAAGGCCTTCGCGGCGGCAGTCGCCGAGGCCGTCGACGATCGAGACCGGATGGCGTACAACCAGCTCCGAGCAGTCGTCGCCGAGGAAGCACAGGCCATCGAAGGCGAGTTCGGGACGACCTTCGGATCGACGGTCCGAGAGAAGGCGACAGAGGCCGCCTGGACGCAGGTGATGGGTGGCGACGAGGAGGACGCTCGCACGGACGCGATCACCTCCGATCTCTATACGCTGATCGACGACGCGACCAGCACGCGGAAAGACGACGCGACGCTCCAGGGGCTGGCCGAGCGACTGGCCGCGAAGTTCCTCGGGAGCGAGGACCGTCGGCACCGACTGACGCGCGAGGAACTGACCGAGTATGTCGCCCGGGCGGCCGACGCGACCGAGGAGTACGATGACGCCACCTTCGGCGAGACGGCCCGCGAAAACGTGGTCGAGGCGATCTGGGGCGTGATGGTAACAGTGCCTGACGACCCACCGACGGTCTCGTCGATCGCGGACGACCGAGACGGAGCCTCGGAGCTCCTGGAGGCGATGCGAGAGACCGACATTATGTCGCCGCCGACGGGCTGTCTCGCACCGATCACCGAGGAGCTGGTGTTGTCGGGGCTACAGAAGGAGTTCGACGCGGACTTCTACGCCGCCGCTACCCGGGACGCCTCTGTCCACGGCGGTGATCCGTTCATCGTCGAGGCCGGGATCGCCTACGGCGGCGACCTCGAAGACGGCGGCTCTGTCGACGTGATGCGCTTTGCCAACCGCGTGCCGCTGGTCTATCAGCGCGGAGCCTGTGCGACGACGGACGTGATCAAGGAGATCAACTGGCGCAACTACGGCCTCGATCAGCCGGGTGGCAGTGGCATCCCCAACGGTCCTGCGGTCGTGATGGTCCACGTCGCCTCGACGAACGTGCCGTTCACCAGCGAATCGAAAGACGCCGTCGCGAACGTTCCCGAGATCGAAAGCGAGATCGAACTCGCGATCCGGGAGGCCGCTCGCGATCTGAAGAGCTACCTCAACAAGCGCCGCTCGATGCAACAGCGCCGGGAGAAACAGGACAAACTGGCGACGATCCTGCCGGAGATGGCCGAGAAATTGGCCTCGGTGACGGGACAGGACGAGCCCGACATCGGCGAGGCGCTGGCTCGCATCATGAACAACGTCCTGGTCGAGCGCACTGTCGAGGACGGCACGGCGTCGATCAGCGTCGAGAACAACGCCGATCGCAACGCCGACGTCGAGGTGACCGAGATCCTCGACGCCGAGCCACAGAGCGTCAACGGCGCGAACGTCGTCGAGATGGACGGCGAGTACTATCTCAAGTGGTCGCCGACGGTGAGCAGCGGCGAGACCGAACGGCTGGAGTACCGGATCGACGACGACGCCGACAGCGAGGTCGCAGTCGAGGGAATCGACGAGGAGAAACTCACGATCCAATCATGAGCGCAGACGACGACATCAACTACGGCGAGGGCAACGCACGCCAGCGACTGCTGAACCTGGCTGAACAGTTCTACGAGCAGTTCGAGGAGGGCGACGTGCCACGACTGCAGGTGCCGACTCGGACGAAAACCAATATCGAGTACGACGAGGACAGCAACGTCTGGGTGTACGGCGACCGCACGTCCACCCGTAGCGCCAAGACGATCTCCGGCGCCCAGAAGCTCCTGAAGGCGGTGTACACGATCGACTTCCTGGCCCAGCAACTCGGCGAGGACCGCTCTTCGACCCTGCGTGAGTTGTACTACCTCAGCGAGTCCTGGGATCTCGACGAGGCGCAGTTCAATAGCCAGGACGAATCGAACCAGTTGATCGAGGACCTGGAAATCGTCTCCGGGGTCACTCGGGAGGACTTCCATATGCGTCCCGAGGAGTCGGGCGCGAAAGTGATGGGGCCGCTGCGCATCCGCGAGCAGACCAACCGCGGCGACCGGGAGATCCACTGTCAGGACGACGTGGGCCAGGGCGGGTATCAGATCCCGAACAACCCCGACACTATCGAGTTCCTTGAGAACAACGCGGAGTTCGTGCTGGCTGTCGAGACCGGCGGGATGCGTGACCGACTCGTCGAAAACGGCTTCGACGACGCGTACAACGCCCTGGTCATCCACCTCGGCGGTCAGCCCGCCCGCGCGACCCGACGGCTGATTAAACGGCTGCACGACGAACTCGACCTGCCGGTAACAGTATTCACCGACGGCGACCCCTGGTCGTATCGGATCTACGGGTCGGTCGCCTACGGTTCGATCAAGTCGGCGCACCTCTCGGAGTATCTGGCCACGCCCCAGGCACGGTTCATCGGCGTCCAGCCCGAGGATATCGTCGAGTACGACTTGCCGACCGATCCGCTGAGCGACTCGGACATCAACGCGCTGGAGTCGGAACTGGAGGATCCACGCTTCCAGACCGACTACTGGGAGGAACAGATCGAACTTCAGCTAGAGATCGACAAGAAGTCCGAACAGCAGGCGCTGGCCTCCCACGGGCTTGACTTCGTCACGGAGACGTACCTGCCCGAACGCCTGGACGCGATGGGGATTCTCTAAGCGAGCGGGGATCGGGCACAACTTCTTTGTCCCGATGGCCGCCAGTAGTTGACATCGCATGTCGGATCCGGAACAGAGCGACCCGTCCGAGACGTCCTGGGACGAACGGATCGACGACGAGACCGCGAAGACGATCGAAGAACCGATCAGCGAGGACGGGCCTGCCGTCGTCGAGACGGACGAACGGGCGCTCCCGCCGCCGGAGGAAGACATCGTGCCCGATATCATCGCGTTCTTCGAGGACCACGACAGCGAGTTCGCGGCCACGCCCGACCGTTCGTTTCTCGAAGCGGAGTTTTTCTCCTTCGAGTACCGCGAGGGCGTCCGCGAGGTCGAGCGCTACTGGGTGAACGAACCATACGCCTACGTCGCGATACTGTACGACGAGGAGACGGACGATCACCTGTACCGGGCTATCGAACCTATGCTGTCGGAGTACGAGCGATACGTCCGCGAGGACATCATGGCCGATCTGCGGGACGTCCTGATGCACGTCGAGCCGACCGAGGACACCGCCGGACAGCTTACCGAGGAACTGCAGACGATGCTCGGCCGATACGCCCGGGAAGCGCCGGCCGGATCGCTACACAAGATCCGCTATTACATCGAGCGGGATCTGCTGGGATACGATCGGATCGACCCGATGGTCCAGGACCGCCGGCTGGAGGACATCTCCTGTGACGGGGTCGACGTCCCAGTGTACGTCTACCATCGTAACTACCGGGATATGGAGACGGACGTCGCCTTCGGCGAGGAGCGGCTGAACTCGCTGGTCGTCCGCCTGGCCCAGCGCAGCGACAAGCACGTCTCCGTCGCGGACCCGATGGTCGATGCGAGCCTCCCGAACGGCTCGCGGGTGCAGTTGACACTCGGCCGCGAGGTGAGCACGCGCGGGTCGAACTTCACGATCCGGCAGTTCTCGGACGTGCCGTTGACCCCGATCGACCTGATCAAATGGGGTACCTTCTCCGTCGAGACGATGACCTACCTGTGGCTGGCCGTCGAGAACAACCTCTCGCTACTCTTTGCGGGCGGGACCGCCTCCGGGAAGACGACCAGTCTGAACGCCGTCTCGATGTTCATCCCCCGTAAGAACAAGATCATCTCCATCGAGGACACCCGCGAGATAACCCTGCCACACGACAACTGGATTCAAAGCGTCACCAGGGAGGGCCAAACCGCCGCCAGCGGGAACGTCTCGATGTATGCCCTCCTGCAAGCCGCGCTGCGCCAGCGCCCCGAGTATCTGCTGGTCGGGGAGATCCGGACCGAACAGCAGGTCGCGCTGGCCTTTTTCCAGGCGATGGCCACTGGCCACGCGGCCTACACCACGATGCACGCCGACTCGCCGGAGACAGTGCTCTCGCGGCTCCAGAATGAGCCGCTGAACGTCCCGACACAGATGACCCGCGAGCTGGACATCGTCGCGATCCAACAGCAAATTTTCGTCGGCGACCAGCGCGTCCGCCGGAACACGGACATCGTCGAACTCGGACGGGATGAGGACGGCGGCGTCGACAGCCACCAGGTCTACGAATGGGTGCCAGGCAGCGACGAGATCGTCCCGGACGGCCGATCGCGAAAACTCCGGGAGATTATGTATATGAACGGTTGGGATAGCGATCGCCTCCGGACGGAACTCGAACGCCGCGAGCGGCTGCTGGCCTGGATGGTCGAGGCCGACGTCTCCGATTACGAATCGTTCCAGCGACTGGTCTGGAAGTACGACAGCGATCCCGATCGAGTAATCGGAGCGCTGGAGGCCGGCACCCTCGGGGACCTACTGGAGCCATGACCGAAGACAGAAGCGCCTGGCTGCACCGTCGGACCGCGTGGCTCTACGAACCGCTGCGGCAATTTTTCGCCGGCAGGGAACAGCGCCATCAGGGCCTGCGAGCGGACCTCAACAGCGCTCGCATGGCGGTCACCCTCAGCGGCTACCTCGCCCGATCGGCCGTGTTCGCGATCCTGAACGGGCTTTTCGGGGTTCTCGCCGGCGTCATCGCGACGTTCGCGCTCGTCGAGACGGGCGTGCTCGCAGGACTGTCCGGGGTCGGTGGGACCGGAGCGGTAGGTGCGTTCGTCGGCGACAACCGGACCGCAGTCGTCGGCATCGTGCTTCCGATCGTCCTCGCGGTGACACTCGGGCTTGCCACCTGGATCGGACGGTATTACCTGCCGCGCCAACGGGCCAGCGCCCGCGCCAGGGCGATCGATGTCGCGCTCCCACAGGCGGTCACCTACCTGTATGCCCTCTCGCGGGGCGGGATCAACATCAGTACCGGCATCGAGAAACTCGCCCGTTCGGAGGAAACCTACGGCGTCGTCGCCGAGGAGATGGGGCTGGTCGTCAACCAGACAGAATATCTCGGCGCCGACTTCATGCAGGCACTGCAGTCGGCCGCCGAGATCACTCCGAGCGCCAGCCTGTCGGACTTCTTCGAGGACCTGCTGAACGTCGTCGAATCCGGCGGTGACGTCGAAGCGTTCCTGCTGGAGAAACGCGAGGAGTCACTGCAAGACGCCCGTTCGACGCAGGCCACGTATCTAGAGAATATGGCGCTGTTCGCGGAGGTGTACGTCTCGCTGGTGGTCGCGGGCGGACTGCTCGCGTTGGTCTTGCTTATGGTCATCGGCATCCTCGGCTCGCCGACGCTCCCCGCGGTCAACGCGCTCGTCTATGCCGGCATTCCGGGCGTCTCACTGCTCTCGATACTCGCGCTCGATCTACTCCGGGGGCCGTTCTCGGACCTGCAGCTGTCCCGGACCGATACCGGTTCCGACCTGCCGTCCGTCCCGGACGATCCGGACGCGGGAGCGTACGCGCACCGCAAGCGCCGCCGTCGGCTCTATCGGTCGATCCGTCATCCCTTCGATCAGTTCGTCTCCCGGCCGACTACGGTTCTAGTTCTGTCCGTGCCGCTGTCCGCACTGGTCGCGGGCGTGCTCGTCCTGACGGAGACTGTCGAGCCGACGGCGACGGCGCTGTACGACTCGCCGGTTCGAGTGACCGTGCTGCTGGCAGTGGTTCCGTTCGTCGTCGCGACGGCGCCGCTGTCGATCGCCTACGAAATCCGTCGCCACCGAATCGACGACATCCGCAGGCGGTTTCCCGATCTGTTGTCGTCGCTCGCCAGCGCAAACCGGATGGGGATTCGTCTGACCGAAGCGATCGACAACGTTGCCGGCCGTTCCGGGAACGTGTTGGGCGGTGAACTGACACGACTCAACAACGAGATCGGCTGGTTCCACGAGCTCCGGCCGGCCTTTCGCCGGGCCGCGAACCGTGCCCGGGCCGCGGTCGTCGTGCGGACCTTCCGGCTGATTGCCGACAGCACCCAGGCCAGCAGCAACGTCGCCGAGACGCTCAGCGTCGCCGCCAGGGACGCCCGGAGCCAGCGCGAGTTAGCACGCGAACGCGCCAGGGAACTGTCCTCCTATACCGCCGCGTCCGTCGTCGCGTTTCTGGTCTTTCTGGGGGTCGTGTTGATCGTCGATCAGTATTACTTCCAGGAGGCGATCGCAGTGAGCCAACAGACGGCGACGGACGGGCCTGACTTGCCGGCGAGCCTTTCGAGCATCAACGCCGACGGGTTCGAACTCGCCTTCTTCCACGCGGCACTGGTACAGGCGGTGTTCATCGGTCTCGTCACCGGGAAACTGGTTCGCGGCACGGCGATCGGGGGACTACGGTACAGTCTCGGATTGCTGGCTGTCACAGTCGTCGCGTTCACGGTGATATAATGTTCGAAGCTCCAGCGGACGGCCGGGCGCACCGCGGACAGATGGCCGCCATCGGGTTCGTCCTTATGTTCAGCATCGTGGTGTTGTTGCTCGTGACCCTCCAGGTGATGGCGGTGCCGACCTGGAACCAGAGTGTGGAATTCGACCACAACGAGCGCGTCCGCGGTGACCTCGAGCAGTACCGCGACGGACTCTTCGAGACCGCCGCGAGCGGGCGGCTCACCTCCGAATCGATCGAACTCGGCACGCGCTATCCGACCCGGCCGTTCCTGTTGAACCCGAACGATCCCAGCGGGAGCATCCGGACTACGAGGCCCGGAGAAGTTACGATTCGTGGTGCGAACGCGACCGGCGAGACCAGCGACTACTGGAACGGCACCCGCCGCTCGTTCTCGACCCGGCATCTCGTCTACAGCCCCAACTACAACGAGTACGCGACCGCTCCCGAGACGGTCTTCGAGAACACAGTGTTATACGACCGTTACGAGGGGCGATCGCTGCCGATCACGCCCGAACGGCTCATTCGGGGCGACGATATCACGATCGTGACGCTGGAGGGTAGTCTCGATCGGGGGAGTTCGGGGACTTACGATCTGGAAGCCGTTCCGCTCAGCGCTTCCGAGGGCGTCACGACCGTCCGAAGTGCTGCGGGGATCGAACTGACAGTCCCGACGCAGTTGTCCGAGTCGGAATGGGGAGAGTTGCTTGCCGACGAAATGAACGAACGCGGCGGTCGGGTCGAGTCGCTCAACGTGACGGACGGCGACCCCTACGACACGCTGACGGTGACGCTGTCGAACGGAACGTACGATCTCCGGATGGCGGAGATCGGCGTCGGATCAGGGTATGACCGACCGGACGCCCACTACATCACGACCGAGTCGCCCTCGGAGTTACAGGTGGCGTCCGGGGAAACCGAGCGGCTGGTCTTTACCGTCCGGGACCGATACAACAATCCGGTCAGTGGCGTCGAAGTGAACGCGACCCTTTCAGGAACTGGTGACGTGACACCGACCACTACCGTCACGGACTCCGAAGGGAAAGCCGTGTTTCGCTATGACAGGGCCACACCGGGTGAGGAGACCGTAACTGCGTCGTTCAGTCGGAATTCGGACAGTTCGAGAGCGAATCTCAACAGGTTGCAGACAGCGAACGTTACGATCGAGACACGACCGACGGCCAATCAGGACCTCGGCGTTGAGTGGACCGGCCCCTCCGGCGGCGACGACGACCGCTATACTTTCGACGTCGGTTCGGCTGCCGGTAACGAGGTGAGGCTCAGGCTTGCGAGTGAACCGGCTGTTTCGGGGCTGGACGTGTCGTACTACGTCACCAACACGTCGGTCGGGGCCATCGAGCGGCCCACAGGGACGACCGGCCCCGACGGTCGGGACGAAGTCAATTTCACGGCGCTTGCCAACGAGACGACAGCAGTCTACGCGGTCGGAGGTGGTGATGCCGACGTGATGGAGATCACCGTCACCAATTCCACGGCCGGTCCTGACTCTGGCGCGTACTCCGTGACGATCCTGGAGGCCCAGCCGATCGGTAAAAACGATATCGACACGACGGTCAACGTGACCGCACCCGGGTCCACAGCGACGGTCTGGGTCGAAGCGGTGCGGGAGGACGGAACAAGACGAGACGAGACGTCGGCGACCATCGCGGCCGGTCAGCCCCAGACCGTGACGACGAACGGACAGCGACAGGTGGCCTACATCCGCGTCGTCGTCCTCGACGGGAGCGGAAACGTGCAGGCTGCCGAGACGGTACCGTATCCGTCGCCCTGACCGGCCCCGTTTATACACCCCCGTTATGAACGATAGTTACTGATGGTTATGAGAGAACAATTGCCATACGGGAAGATGGCAACCATAGAAGTCAGCGACGCAGTCTACGAGATCCTGGACGAGGAAACGGGGCCGAACGAGTCGATCGACGACTTGCTGACGGATCTCCTCGGAGTGAAAGGCCAGCAGCCACCGAAACCGGAGGTCTCCGAGGTCGAATCGGGTGACATCCACGGGGGCGACACGAATATGTGGACCGTGTACGACCAGCTCGACCGGGAACGCGCGGAAGGCGAATCACTCGCGGAGACGTTCCGCAGGATCCAGGGCTAGAGTTTCGGAACGAAGAGCAGCCGCGGTAGCCGCCGCCAGAAGGCGGATGGGCTCGCGGCACCGTCACGGACCGGCGGTCAGGGGCACCGATCCGCGATAGACCGGCGAGGTCGGAGCACACTCGACTCGCCTTCCGTCGAACACTGGTTGCACGCTCACGGGCACGTGAGATCAGTTTGCGAGCGATACGGTCAATCCGCCGTTTGGTCTCTGTGTACGTTTTCCCTCTATTTTCTTACTATCCTATCGACGTGTGCAGGTGAAATGCCACGTCTTTGTGTTTTCATCGGCAATTAGTCGCAGGAACGAGTGATATATAAGTATTTTGTGCAGATACGCTTAGTTGATTAGGAGATCATTATATTATATCAAGTTGAGAGGTTCCGATATTGCCACGTAGCCGGAGAATACCCAGACAACAGATCCAGAGGGCGACAGTCGGCAAAACGCTGTCCCCGTCCGGTTCGCTTGCGGAGACGAACGGCTTTTGCGATCGCCGCCCTCACTTTCGAACATGGACATCGACGACACGCCAGTGCTTGACAACCACATGCATCTCGACCCGATCGAGGGCCGAAATACCGACGCTGTCGAGGATTTCGTCGCTGTCGGCGGGACGCACCTGCTCGTGCTCAACAAGCCCTCCTGGCACCTCCGTGAGGCCGCGACCGACGAGGCGACCTTCGAGGAGGTGTTCGAACTGACGGTCGACGCGGCTGCCGACGCGAGCGAGGTATTACCGGGTCGGGCCTGGCCCGTCCTGGGCGTACACCCGGGGTTGATCTCGCAGTTGATCGAAGAGGGATACACACCAGGGGAGGCACGCGACATTATGCAGGCTGGGCTCGACGTCGCGGCCGGATACGTCGCCGATGGACCGGCGCTGGCGATCAAGTCCGGTCGCCCGCATTACGACGTCAGCGATGCGGTCTGGGAAGCCTCGAACGCGGTAATGCGCCACGCGTTCGATCTGGCAGGGGAAGTCGGTTGTGTCGTCCAGTTGCATACCGAGGGGAGTGAGGACCTGACCGAGATCACCGAGTGGGCACAGGCCGAAGGATTGCCACCCGAACAGGTCGTCAAACACTACTCCGGTGGTCGGCTTGCGGGCCCGGTCAAGAGCGTCATCGCCGAGAAGGACGAACTGGAGGTCGCCGTCGAGGCCGACGAACCGTTCCTCATGGAGACGGACTTCATCGACGACCCCGAACGGCCGGGCGCGGTGCTGGGTCCGAAGACCGTCCCGCGGCGGGTGCGGTGGATGCTCGAAAGCGGATGGGACGACTCCGTGCGGCGCGCGCACGTCGAAACACCCGCGAGGGTGTACGGAATCGACACCGAAGCGACGCTGGATCGGTGAGCGATTCTGTCGTTCCGCGCAGTCGTCCCCCACGCCGAATCTTCTTCCTGTCGCCGATCGAATCGGCGGGCATGCAACAGCGACGGTGTCCCGGGTGTGGGCTGCTGTGTCAGTACGTCGATCCGGATTTCTGACCGTGTCCGCCGGTCGCTATCACGGAATCGGTATGCGGAGTCCCCGCAGACGGATCTGGCAACGAAAACCCTATCCCCCGACGCACGAACAGGGTTGACATGAGCACACCGCCAGGGGAATACTACACCGAGGAACGGTGGCAGAACTGGCTGGACCGTATCGCAGCGGAAGACATCGATCCCGAGGACGAGGATTCGGCACGCTTGCTGTTGAATCTACAGGACGACACGGCCATCGCCGTCGCGAAGATCGTCATCGACTACCAGGACGGTGAACTCGACGAGGATGTCGCCCTTGAGGAGCTTGCGGACATCCGCGAGGTCGTCCTCTCGGAAGTCGACATCGACGACGAGGAGAAGCTCATGCTGGTCGACGGCGTCCAGACGTCACTGGTCTGTGTCTTCTACGCGGCCGAGGAATACGTCGCCGGAGGCCCACCAGCGGACGGAACTGTCGGCGAGTACATCGATGCTGCGAGCGAGGCCGAAGGCGAGGAGGACCTCGATGCCGCACTGGGCTACTGTGCCCAGGCAGGCACGCTGGTCATCGACGGTGCGGAACTAGACCGGGACGTGACCGAAGACCTGGAGTTCGGACTGGTCGCCGAGTGGGTCAACGGGCTCGATAGCCTGCAGACGGCGATGAGCGATCCGGAAGTCGTCGAAGAGGACGAGGAGTAGCGCGGCAGCTTTTTGCGTCTCGGGCAGTGATATGGGGCCAATGCAGCTCCGGGGTGACCGCCGCGGCCAGGCGATCCAGATCGGCGCCGTGCTGTTGCTCGGCGCGATAGTCATCTCCTTCGGGATCTATCAGGCGACGGTCGTCCCCGAGCAGAACCGAGAGATCGAGTTCAAACACAGCCAGACCGTCCAGGACCAACTGGGGGATGCACGCAACGCCATCGTCTCGACCGGCTCGACCGGTGACGGACGCTCGGTATCGGTAACACTCGGGACACAGTATCCCTCGCGTATCATCGCGATGAACCCCGGTCCACCCTCGGGGCAGCTTTCGACTGTCGGGACGACGAACGGGTCGATCACGGCGACGATCGCCAACGCGGAAGCGACTGGCGAGACGGGCGACTTCTGGACGGGCGCAAACCGGTCGTACAACACGGGGTCGCTGGCCTACCGAGCGGGGTACAACGAGTACCGGAACGCGCCGACGACGTGGTACGAGCATTCGGTGCTGTTCAACCAGTTCCGGGACGCGAACCTGACGGAAACCGGCCAGC
>Ga0207813_100947_pt1 | contig 11760 bp, 8 predicted proteins | sample A23E3SouthBayCA_2_FD_187730 | JGI IMG/M metagenome (GOLD analysis project Ga0207813, IMG submission 187730) | Aerobic enrichment media microbial communities from Eden Landing Ponds, California, USA - A23 E3 (4) (SPAdes) | ecosystem: Environmental > Aquatic > Marine > Unclassified | place... | reverse complement strand
CCGGGACACCGCGACCGGCTACAGTTGCCGGTAGACGAATCCGGCGTCCGCTGCCGCGGGTTCGTCGACGGCCCCCGGAACGTCCATCAGGACGGGGTCGTCGGCCATCGCGTCGGCGACGCGGTGCAGGTCGAGATCGGCGAACTCGTCGTGGGCCGTCGCGAGGACGACCCCGTCGAACCCGGACGGGTCGAGCGACGACTGGACGTCCACGTCGAAGGTCTCCCGCACGGCCTCCTCGTCGGCGTGGGGATCGAAGCCGGCCGTCTCGATGCCGTACTCGTCGAGTTCGTCGACGACGGCGTCGACCTCCGATGTCCGGATGTCGCCGACGTTCGGCTTGTACGCGAGTCCGAGGACGAGCACGTCGCTGTCGCGGAGGACCTTGCCGGCCTCGTTGAGCGCTTTCACCGTCAGGTCGGCGACGTGGCCGGGGACTGACTCGTTGATCTCGCGGGCCTGCAGGATCAGGCTCGGTGAGAACCCGTTGCGCTCGGACCGGTGGGCGAGGTAGTGCGGGTCGACCGGGATGCAGTGGCCGCCGACCAGGCCGGGCGCGTACTCGTCGTGGAAGTTCCACTTCGACCCCGCGGCCGCCAGCACCTCGTCGGTCGAGAGGTCGAGCGTCTCGCAGACGAGCGACAGCTCGTTGACGAGCGCGATGTTCAGGTCGCGCTGGACGTTCTCGATCACCTTCGCCATCTCCGCGGTCTCGATGTCCGGGGCGCGGTAGACGCCGGCGTCGACGACGGACTCGTAGAGCGCGGCGAGTCGCTCGCGCACCTCGTCGTCGTCGGCGCCGACGATCTTCACCACGTCCTCGACGCCGCGACCCTCCTCGCCCGGCGATGCCCGCTCCGGGGAGTACCCGACCGCGAACTCCTCGCCGGCGGAGTAGCCGGACGTCTCCTCGATCGCCGGGACGAGGACGTCCCGGGTCGCGCCGGGGTACACCGTCGACTCCAGCACGACAGTCGTGTCGGGCGCGAGGTGCTCGCCGACCGTCTCGCCGGCGGCCTCGACGAACGCGAGGTTCGGCGTCTCGTCGTCGTCGATGGGCGTCGGGACGGTGACGATGACGACGTCCGCCCGCTCGATGCGGCCCGCCTCGGCGGTGAACCGGACGTCCGACTCTGCGACCGCCGCCTCGCCCACGTCGCCCGTCGGGTCGGCGCCCGCCTCGAGCGCCCCGACTTTCTCCCGGTCGATGTCGAAACCGACCACCGTTCGCCCCGTCTCGTCGAGCGCGAGGGCCAGCGGCAGGCCGACGTACCCGAGCCCGACGATGCAGACCGTCGCCGTCTCGGGCGACGGCTCGTCGCCGACTGACTGTTCTCTGGCCGGTACCGCCACGCCGCCGGCGCTGTCCGCCGGTGCGCGTGCCGTCTGGTCGCCGTCGCCGCGGTCACTGGTTCTGTTCGGATTCATTGATGTATCCTGCGAACGGGCGGGCCGCTCGCTGTCCGTACCCGACCTACCTCCCCCCACGGCCTTTCTTATCGCCTGGATAGCGGGTCGCTTATCCGGGCGGTAAGACGCGGAACAGTCCGGGCACATCCCGGAACAGTCCGTGCGCGCGCCGGGCCGGTGACCGGAGCCGCGACGGCCATCGGCGGCGCCGTCGGCGACTTTCGCGGTCGCCGGGGCCGGCCTCGAACTTACCAACTCTATAATAAAACCCGTAGACGGCGTGGGAATCGACAGCCATCGATTCGTCACGCGACGACGACCGCGGCGGGCGGTGACAGTCACGCGCTGACGGAGGCGGTGACCGGTGACCGAGGGGTTCCCATGCACGCAAACGACCCGACACAGCACGCGGCGACACGGGACAGCGCGTCCGAGTACCGGCGAGTCCACCACGAGCCCCCGCCGGACAGCGGTCTCGAGGCACGCCGATCGGCCGCCGGACCGGCCGACGGCGACGCGCTCGGCGAGGGCCCGAGCCGAGGGCTCGCCAGCGTTCCCGCGCCAGATACCAGCGTCGCCGTCATCGTCCCGGCGTACAACGAGGCCGACCACGTCGGCGAGGTCCTCGAGGAGATTCCGGCCTACGTCGACCGCATCTACGCCGTCGACGACGCCTCGACCGACGAGACGTGGGAGAAGATCCGCGCCCGCGTTCCGGAGGGCCGTCCGGACCCGGGCGACGGGAGCGCCGCCGACGGGGCCACCGAGTCCACCGCCGACCAGCCCACCGCCGACCAGCCCACCGACGGCCGGATCGTCCCGATCCAGCACGACGAGAACCAGGGCGCGGGAGCCGCCCTCCGGACGGGGTATCAGGCCGCGCTGGACGAGGGTATCGACGTGACGGTGACGCTCGACGCGGACGGCCAGATGGACCCCGAGCAGATGGCGTCGCTCGTCGAACCCGTCGCCGCGGGGCGGGCCGACTACGCCAAAGGGAACCGGCTGGCCGCCGAGGGCCGCGAGCAGATGCCTCCGTTCCGGCGGCTGGGCAACTGGCTGTTGACCTTCCTCACGAAGGTCGCGAGCGGGTACTGGGACCTGATGGACCCCCAGAACGGCTACACCGCCATCTCCGGCGAGGCCCTCGAAGCCGTCGACCTCGAGGCGCTGCCCGACGGACACGACTACCCGAACGACCTGCTCGTCCGCCTGCAGCTCGCGGACCTGTCCGTCGCGGACGTCACGATGCCGCCGGTCTACGGCGACGAGGAGAGCACCATCGACTACGTCGAGTTCATCCCCAAGACCTCGACGACGCTGTTTTCCGGCTTCCTCTGGCGGCTCGAACGGACGTACGTCCCCGACGCCTCCCGACCGCGCGCGCTCTTCTACGGCGCGCTCGTCGGGGTCGGCGCGACGGTCGGCTACGCCGTCGGGTCCGACTCCGGGGGCGAGTCCGCGTCCGAGCGCGCGGCTGCTCGGGAAGCCGACCACCCGGCTGCCCCGGAGGCCGACTCACCGCCGCCGTCCGCGTCCGGGCCCGCTCCGTCGTGGGTCCCGGAAGCGAGGACGCCAGCGGAAACGGGATCGAGCGCGGAGACCGGCTCGATGGGGGCGTCCGAAGCGGACCCGGCCCCGTCGTGGGTTCCGGAGGCGAGAACGCCTCCCGAGTCGGAGGCGGCAGGGGCCACGTCAGAGACGGCAGGGGCCGCGTCAGCGCCCGCCCGGACAGAGCCGGAGACGGGTGAGCGCGGAACGGACGGGAGCGGCGTGCTCCAGGTCCGCAGTCTCGTCTCGGCGGTCGTCGGGACGCTCCTGGTGACACTGGCGCTGCGCAGTGATGACCGAACCGACCACGGGGAGGGCGACCGGGAGTGAGGGTCCTCGTCACGATACAACATCCCGGGCACGTTCACTTCTTCAAACACGCCATCGCGGCGCTGGAGGAGCGCGGTCACGAGGTCCACGTCTTCGCCAGGCGAAACGAGGTCACCGAGACGCTCCTCTCGGCGTACGACATCGACTACGAGCTGCTCGCCGGCGAGTCAGCGTCGCTGCCGTCGCTGGCCCGCGTTCAGGCGACCTACGAGACCAGGTTGCTCGCGCGCGCCTGGAAGCTCGACCCCGACGTCATCACGGCCATCGGCGGCGTCGCCGCGTCCCACGTCGCGGCGCTGACCGGCGCGCGTTCGGTCGTCTTCTACGACACCGAGCACGCCTCGGTCATCAGGCGGCTGGCCTACCCCTTCGCGGACGAGGTGTGCACGCCCGACTGCTACGCGGGCGACGTGGGCGAGAAGCAGGTCCGCTACCCCGGGTACCACGAGCTGGCCTACCTCCACCCCGACCGGTTCGCGCCGGACGAGAGCGTCCTCGACGACGCCGGCATCGACCGCGACGAGACGCTCGTCGTCTGCCGGTTCAGCAGCTGGGACTCCTCGCACGACGTGGGCCAGGGCGGGTTCGACGACCTCGCCGAGGTGATCGAACGGCTCGAGGCGGCGGGCGCGACGGTGCAACTCACCGCGGAGGTCGACCTGCCGCCCCGCCTCGAATCGCGTCAGCTCTCGGTCGCGCCCGAGCGGATGCACGACCTGCTGTACTACGCCGACCTGACCGTCGGCGAGGGCGCGACGACGGCGGCCGAGAGCGCTCTCCTCGGGACGCCCGCGGTCTACGTGAACTCGCTCTCGCTGGGATACACGACGGAACTCGCCGAGGAGTACGGCCTCCTCTTCCAGTACAACGGCCCGGACCGCCACGCGGCGGGGATCCGCCGCGCCGTCGAGATCATCGAGGAGGACGACGGCGAGAAGTACCAGCGCCGCCGCGACCGCGTCCTCGCGAACAAGCGCGACGTGACCGACGTGGTCGTGGACCGCGTGCTCGCGGGCGCGTGAGCGGATCGGTCGCGAGTGCGTGACTGGATCGGTACTCACGGGCGTGACCTGTTCCGGACTACGGGGGAGGTAATCCCCGGCTACCCGAGTCATAACTTAGGTCCGGTGGCGGGTGTGTGTCCACATGCACGACGAGCGCGTACTGGTGACGGGCGGTGCCGGGTTCATCGGGTCGAACGTATCGAACTACCTCGCACAGGACAACGACGTCGTCGCGCTGGACGACGGCTATCTCGGGACGCCGGCAAACCTCGACGAGTCCGTCGACTACCGCGAGCGGAGCGTCGTCGAGAACGACCTGCCGACCGACGTGGACGTCGTGGTTCACCTCGCGGCGCTGTCCTCGTACGCGATGCACGAGGACGACCCGGGGCGGGGCGCCCGCGTCAACGTCGAGGGGTTCGTCAACGTGGTCGAGCAGGCCCGCCGAGACGGCTGTGACACAGTCGTCTACGCGTCGACCTCCTCGATCTACGGCGACCGGACCGAGCCCTCGCCGGAAAAGATGGACGTGGAGGCCCGCACCGGCTACGAGGCCTCCAAACTCGCCCGCGAGCGCTACGCCGAGTACTTCGCCAACTTCCACGACATGGCGACGGCCGGCCTCCGCTTTTTCTCGGTGTACCAGGGCTACGGCGGCGCAGAGGCCCACAAGGGCGAGTACGCCAACGTCGTCGCGCAGTTCGCCGACGACGTCGCCAACGGCCGGTCCCCCGAGATCTACGGCGACGGGACCCAGACGCGAGACTTCACGCACGTCTCCGACGTCGTCCGCGCGGTCGAGGCGACCGCCGACGAACGGCTGACCGGCGTCTACAACGTCGGGACCGGCGAGAGCTACGACTTCGACACCGTCGTCGAACTGGTCAACCGGGAGCTCGGTACCGACGTCGACCCGACCTACGTCGACAACCCGATCCCCGAAGACGTCTACGTCCACGACACGATGGCCGACGCCCGGCGGCTGCGCGAGGCGACGGACTGGGAACCCCGTATCGACTTCGAGGACGGCGTCAACCGGGTCTGCCAGCCGTACCGCTGAGTTCTCAGCGGCGCCGGGTAATCGCACCCCGTTGACATCTGTGGCAGTCCGTAGAGAGCCGCTGAGGCGCCCGATTATCACGTTCTGATAACGGGTACTTAAATGGCGGACATGTGAAGGACCACGTACAGGGACAGCTACCAGAGATGCACAACCATCCATGCAAGAGCAGGATGGAGCGGCAGACGCGGACGCGGGCGGTACCAGCGATCGAACAGACAACGCGGACAGAACCGGCGGCCGAACAGGCGGCGCGGACAGTGGGTCTTTCTCTCGGCGGTCGGTCCTCAAGACGGGCGCGATGGCGGCGGGGGGTCTCGTCTTCGGAACCGGCGTCGCGAGCGCGAACACGGACTCGATCCCATCGCGACTCCGCGACGAGTTCGACCGCGTGATCAACGTCGTCGACGCGGGAGCGGACGACTCCGGGTCCGAATCCATCAACGACGTACTGGACTCGCTCCGGCGACGCGAGGAGCTCCAGAACGGGACGCTGCTGTACTTCCCGCCGGGCCGGTACTACATGGACCGGAAGTTCCGGATGACCGGCTTCGAGCACTTCGGGATGTACGGGAACGACGCCACGATCGTCCCCGCGGACTACTACGACAACGAGGACGACCAGCACAAGCTCTTCCGACTCGGCGTCTCCTACAACCCCGGGAAGCGACTGGTGGTCGAGAACTTCACCGTCGACCAGACGGCCGATATCACCGGCGTCCGGTCGTTCGAGGCGGCCGTCTCCGACCGTCTCGAGGTCCGCGACGTGGACGTGGTCGGCAGACACGACAGCGGGGCCTGGGGACCGGCGCGGTTCGTCCTCACCGACTCCGACGGGACGGGCCTCGTCGAGCGGTTCACCGCTCGCGGCGGCGGCGCCTACACGCCCAACGCGCCCCACGACAAGCTCTGGCGCGGTCCCTCCGGGCTCATCTGTAACACCTACAACGAGGGACAGATGACGTTCCGCGACTGCGAGCTCGGCGGCTTCCCGGACAACGGGCTGTACGTCGCGGGGAGCAACGGGCAGATCCGCGTCGAGGGCGGGACGTACAAGAACAGCAACGGCGCGAACGTCCGGCTCGGCGGCCCGGACAGCTACGTCGTCGGCGCAGACGTCGTCGTGGACAAGCGCTGGTCCGAGACGTCGAGCCAGCGCGGCATCCGCGTCGAGAAGTCGAACAACATCACCGTCAAGAACAACCGCGTCCGCATCGCGACGGACACGCCCAACAGTCACGGCCTCTCGATCCAGAGCGACGTGGACCGGGTGTGGGTCCAGGACACGTCGATCGTCATGGACAGCCCGACGTTCAATCACGCGGTCTGCGTCGCGCCCCGCGCGGGCGACGTCACGTTCTACAAGACCGACGTCGAACTCAACACGCCGGGCGGGTCCGCCTTCTACATCGAGGGAGAGGGGACCGACGACGAACACGCGATGCTCGCGCAGGTGGACATCACCGGCGACGCCGGCCACAAGTGGAACCGCGCGGCCATCTACAACCAGCGCGACAACGTCGAGTTCCGCGTCGTGAGCGTGGACCAGATCGGCGGGGAGAAGCGCCGCGCGCTGGAGAACTTCGGCGACAACTGCATGGTGTACATGTGCGAGTTCCGGACGCCGTGGTACCCGTTCATCGACACGGCCTCGGGCACCTGGGTCGAGGAGAACAGCTTCGCGCCCACGACGGACATGGAGGGCGTCCGACTCACCGACACGACCGACGGCGTCTACCTCAAGCGAAACGTCATCGGGAACGGCATCCGAGACGAGGGTTGTTCCGGTCTCAGGACGCTCGAGAACACCATCGAGTAAACGACCCCACCCTGCTCGCTCGCACCCGTCACTCGGTGAGGGCGAGGACTCCGCCTCGAAGTACGCTGACTTCCTGTCGACACCGCTCCGTTCTTCGTGTGGCCGTCACCGCCGTCGCGCAACTGCCGTCGGTCCGGATTCCGACGACACGACACACCGATACCGCGGAATTACCGTCGGCCTAGGCGACGGGTCGCGCCGGGGCGACCGGGATACCATCCCTATAAGAAGGGTCCCGGGGACCCGAGCGTCAGTCGAGATGACTTCTCTGAACCGTCGCCAGCTCCTCCGCGCGGCCGGCGTCGCCGCGACGGGCGGCCTCGTCGGATGCGCGAGCGACGCGACGGACGCCACGCGGACAGACTCGAACAGTTCGACCGACGGGACGGACGGGGGCACGACCGCGCCCGGAACGAGCGGGACGGGGACCGTCTCGACGACCGACCGCACGGCGAGCGGGACGGAGGCGCCGACCGACACCCCGACCGCCACCGCGACGCCCTCGCGGGAGGAGGTCCGGACCGACTACCGGCCCCGGGAGCGCTACCGCGCCCCGGGCGAGGCGTTCCTCCCGCTCGACGACCCGGGCGCGTGGCGGACGGTCACCGGCACGGCGACGGCCGCCGACCGCAGTTTCTCGGGGTCGGGCAGCGTCAAACTGGTCGGGCCGGGCGGGAGCAACGTCGCCGTCGAACAGTCGCTCGCGCCGACCGATCTCTCCGAGCGGGACCTGTCGCTCGCGGTCCGAACGACCACGCCGCTCCAGATCGCCGTCGTCGTCAAACTGATCGACAGCTACGGCAACTGGGCCGCCCTCGAACTCCGGCAGCTCTCCTACCAGCCGCCGGACGTCGACTGGTTCCGGACCTGCCCCGGCGTCTTCGCCACCAGCGAGGCGGTGCCGGACCTGTCGGACGTCCAGCGGATCCGCCTCGCGGTCCTCAACGGGGGGTCGAGCGACGCCGAGGTGTGGGTCGACGACATGCGCGCCCACACCAAGCCCGACCAGGGGTACGTCGTCCTCAGCTGGGACGACGGGCGACGGGACTACTACGAGACGGCGGCGCCGCTGCAGGACGAGCGCGATCTGCCCGCCGTCACCACGATGCCGCCGACGGTCGACCACGTCGGCCGGGACCCGTTCATGAGCGCCGAGCAGTTCCGCGAGCGCAGCGAGGCGGGCGACGAGGTGGTCGCCCACGGCACGACCGGCCACACCTTCGACTCGGTCTCGGCCGAGCGGCTCGACGAGATGCTAGAGCGCAGGAAGCGCTGGCTGCTCGCGAACGGGTTCGACGGCAGCGACTTCGTCGTCTACCCGGGCAACGACTTCGACGCGACCTCGCTCGAGGTCACCGGTCGGTACTTCCTGATGGGCGGGATGAACCAGTCGGGCAACGTGAACACGACCGGGGTCAACGGGTTCGACCCGCTCGTCCTCCCGCGGACCATCGGCCACGACCTCGAGATTTCGAAGACCGTCGTCGACCGGGCGGCGACACACCGCAACTGCGGCATCCTCAACTTCCATCACTTCGACACCGACAACACCATGACCGTCGACGAGTACGAGCAGCTGCTCGACCACATCGCCGACACCGACGGCGTCGAGGCCATCACGTTCTCCGAACTCTGGTCGATGCGGACAGACTGACCGGCAGGCCACGCGGGCCGCCACCTTCGGTGGCGTCTCCCCTCCGGATTACAGATACCCGAGTTCCTCTAGTCGCTGTGCCGTCGACGCGTCGACGTCGACGTCGTCCCCGTCCTCGGCGACCGCCGATTTGAACGCGGTGAGGTCCGTCCCGAACGCGTCCGTCGCCCAGGACGGCGGGCGGTCGGGGCCCCCGACCTGTTCCTGATAGTTGTCGGTGGTCGGAGCGATCCGATACTTTCTGCACTCGCCGAGCGAGTCCCAGACGACCTTCTCGGTTCCGTCGTACGCACAGCGGATCGCCCGGTCGTAATACTCGTCGTCGCCGTCGGGGTCGGGGCCGGCGCTCATGCCGCCGAGTTCGGCCACGATCCGGTCGCTCGTCACGTCCGGTACGCGCCCGTCGCTCAGTCCGGTGATCAGCTCCGGAATCGCCAGCTGCGACAGGTGTGCGCCGGTCTGTTCGCACTCGTCGGGGGCGTTGACGATATGGAACGGGACGTGGAGAACGCCCTCGCTCAGACTGCTCTTGTGGTTGGCGAGCCCGCCGTCGACCGCCGTCCCGAGGTTGTCACCGTGGTCCGCGGTCACGACGACGGTCGTCTCCTCGTCAACCGAGTCCACGAACGCGGCTATCCGTCGGTCGAGGTAGTCGACCGTCGCCCGGTAGAGCTGGTCGCGCCTGTCCCAGTACCGCTCGTCGTACTCCTCGTCGAACAGCTCCCAGACGCCCTTCTCGTCCGAGGTCCACCCGTCCGGAACGTCGTAGAGGTCGGCGTCCAGATAGCGGACCGGTCGATAGGGGATGTGCCCTTCCATCAGGTTCAGGAAGACGAACGTCGGTCGGTCCGCGCGCTCGAGTTCCTCCCGGGCGAGCCGGAGCCCCGGTTTCGCGCCCTCGTCGAACGTCCGCGGTCCGACATCGGTCGCGCTGTCGAGGAAGGCGCTGAAGCCGTTCAAGACGGACTTGACAGTTCTGTCGTCGGCGAGGGCGTCCGCGAGAAACGACGAGAGGCCGGAGACGGACATGTCGTAGCCGTCCGCGGTCGGGGAGAGCGCTCGCGGAAACCGGTTCTCGCGGTTGACGACGAAAAACGAGTCGAAAAAGCGGTCGAAGCCGTACGTCGGGCCGGCGTAGACGTTCCCGCTGACGCCGACCGTTCGATAGCCGTCCAGGTCGTCGAAAAGCGTGTCCTCTCGCGGGAGCGAGTCGAACGAACGCGAGTGGGTCGTGACCTCGTGCTCGCTCGGGAGCAGCCCCGAGACCATGCTCGCGTGGCTGGGCGCGCTCCAGGAACTCGGGGCTCGGCAGTTGTCGAACGACACGTCCGCGAGATCCTGTGTCCGGACGGCCGCGTCGTCGAAGACGTCTTTCCGGACCGAGTCGAGACAGATGAGGACGATGTCCTGTGTCATGCGTTTGGTCTGTTCCCGCGGCCGCGAGTCAGTCGGCGTTCGTGCCGCGCCAGTCGAGGTCGTCGGCCGCAGGGACCGTCCGGTCGCGGTACACGGCGGCCGTCTGCGCGGTGATCGTCTCCCAGTCGAACGTCCGGGCGCGCCGGAACAGCGCCCGGCCCGTCGCGTCGAGGTTCTCGGACCGCGCCCGTCGCATGGCCGTCGCGAGCCCGTCCGGTTCGCTGGGGTCGTACAGCAGGTCGTCGTGCGCGCCGACCGTGTCGGGGATGCAGCCGCGTCGGGGGGCGATGACCGGACGGCCGAACGACATCGCGAGGACGACGCTCCCCGAGGTCAGCACCTGATTGAACGGGAGCACGACGACGTCGGCGGCGTTCATGTAGAGCTGGATCTCCTCGGGGTCGACGAACTCGAAGAACGTCCGGATCCGCTCGTCGCTCTCGCACCGCTCGCGGAGGCGTCGGCGGTCGGCCTCGGCGTCCGGGGGCTGGCCGGCGATGAGCAGGCGGGCGTCGGGGTCGTCGATCCCCTTGAACGCCTCGATGAGCGACGGGACGTTCTTGTAGGGCCTGATGTTGCCGAAAAACAGGTAGACGGGCCCGTCGGTGTCGAGGTCGAGCGCCGACCGCGCGGCCCCCTGGCTCACCTCGTTCTCGTAGGTGTCGATGTAGTTGCCGTGCGGGATCGCGTGGATGGCGCTCGCGTGGTGGGCGGGGAGGCCGTACGCGTCGATCACCTCGGCTCTGGCGGCCGGCGCGTGGACGATCATCGAGTCGCAGAGGCGCGACAGGCACGACCGGCCGAACCGCTCGACGTACGGCGACGGCCGGTCGTGGTGGAACTGGTTGTGGACCGTCCAGACGAGCCGGGTCCCGAACAGTTTCACGACCAGTAGCTCGAACAGCAGCCGGACGGCGAGCAGCGCGCTCACGATCCGCCACCGGGAGACCAGCAGGGGGTGGGCCCAGTGGATGTGGATGACGTCCGGGAAGTCGTGTTTCACCATCGCCCCCAGGAGCGGGAACAGGGGGTTGTGGTCCTCGAGGGCGACCGAGACGCCGCGGCGCTCCAGGGCCCCGGCCAGTTCGTCCTGATACGGATTACCGCTCATATACGGCAGAAACACCACGTTCATCTCTCGGGAAAGTAGATCAGCGGACACGGGGTAGCCCCATTATTATCGGTCGGATAAGCCCCGTGGGCGTGCGGATACGGGCTGCACAACCCCGACGAACCGCCGACGTTCCGCCGCGAACGCAGCGCTTATTTCGGTTCACTGACCGGTCCCCTCGAGGATCCGGTCGAGGAACTCGCGGTCGGTGTCGTCGATGCCGAGCGCCCAGATCGTACCCGCCAGCGCGCCGAACCCGACGAGGCCGCCGAGCAACACGATCGCCAGGCCGGGGAGTCGACCGGCGAGCCCGGCGCGGACCCCGACCATCGCCGCCGACGCGACGCCGACGGCGACGAGCGGCTTGACGTAGCGGCGGGAGTAGGGCATGAGTCCCTCGAGGTA
>Ga0207813_100945_pt1 | contig 11772 bp, 10 predicted proteins | sample A23E3SouthBayCA_2_FD_187730 | JGI IMG/M metagenome (GOLD analysis project Ga0207813, IMG submission 187730) | Aerobic enrichment media microbial communities from Eden Landing Ponds, California, USA - A23 E3 (4) (SPAdes) | ecosystem: Environmental > Aquatic > Marine > Unclassified | place... | reverse complement strand
CGCAGTTCTGCCAGCAGGAGCTCCAGCAGAACCTCGGGATGGACATCAACCTCAACGCCATCGACGGCACCCGCTTCGACAGCGACTACTGGACGGCCGAACCGCAGGGCGGTTCGACCACCATCGACGGCGAAGAGGTCACCTGGGAGACGCCGTACCCGACCAACCCCGGTCCGCGGTCGGTCACCTCCTCCGAGGCCTGGGACATGTCGATCGTCTACGGGCTGAACACCTTCCCGCGCAACCCGCTGACCAACAGCGCCTTCTTCGACGGCCCGACCGCCTACTACAACCCGGTCGGCTACTACCCCGAGTTCGACGCGAGCGGGATCTTCGAGCAGGCCCGCAACGCCTCGAACATCGACGAGGCCGTCTCGGCGTTCGAGGAGCTGTTCGTCAACCTCGCGCGCGAGCAGCCCTACATCATGCTGATCTTCAACGCCGACCTCGTCGGGTACAACGCCGACCTCGTCGGCCCGATCGAGAACTTCTCGAACGGCTGGGACTTGCCCGCCTGGTACTTCGAGCAGTAAGGGCCGAACGGTCGGTTTTCACCCCGCGAAATCACTATCCATGACGAAATCGATACACAGACGATGGGATTGACACGCTACATCTCGGCGCGGTTAGCGTGGGCCGTCGTGGTGTCGTTCATCATCACGACGATCACGTTCCTGCTGATGGCGCTCGCCCCGAACCCCGATATCCAGGCGGCGGCCACGCAGGCGGCGCTCGAAGGGACGAACCCCCAGGACGCCGTCCAGCGCGCCCGAGAGCTACGCGGCCTCAACCGCCCGATGCACGTCCGGTATCTCGACTTCCTCGAGAACGTCTACACCCTGCAGTGGGGCTGGTCGGACTACCGCAGCCTGCCGGTCACGACCGCCGTGACCAAGTCGCTGTACTACACCGCCCAGTACTCGATCCCGTGGACGATCCTGACGGTCACGCTCGGCCCGCTCGTGGGCCTGTACTCGGCGGCGAACATGTACAGTTGGAAGGACCACCTCGCGACCGGCTTCGCCTTCTTCGGCTACGCCATCCCGAACTTCTTTTTCGGGATCGTCCTGCTGTTGATCTTCGCCGTCGAACTCGAGTGGGTCCCGGTCATCTACAAGACGGACGTCGGGGTGTTCAGCCTCGCCAACGCGAAACAGCTGGTGCTCCCGGTGTTCGTGCTTGTGACGGGCTCTATCGGCGCGACCATGCGCGTCTCGCGCAACGAGTCCGCGGAGTTCATCAACGCCGACTTCATGAAGACCGCGAAGGCCAAAGGCGTCTCACCGAGGCGTGCATACGCGTTCCACGTCCTCAGGCCGACGATGGTCCCGCTGTCGACGACGATCGTCGGCCAGTTGCTCGCCCTGTTCCTCGGAGCGTCGCTGCTGGTCGAGGTCGTCTTCGGTATTCCCGGGCTCGGGCGATTGACCTACAACGCGCTCGTCAACCAGGACACCAACCTCGTGCTGGGAACGACCCTCGTGTTCACGTTCATCGCGGTCATCGGGAACCTGATCGAGGACCTCGTGTTCACCATCCTGGACCCACGGATCAGCTACCACGATAACTAACTATGGCAACGGAAAAACCAGACCGGTTCGACAAGGTCGACTGGGACGAGTTCACCGGGTCGAACCGGTTCAACTTCTCGATCAACACGATCGGGATGCTCGCCACCAGCGTCCCGTGGATGGCGCTCGGCTACTACAACTACCAGTACGTCGGCGACGGCGATTCGACGTTCGGCTTCGTCGGCAACGAGACGACGCTCTCGAACCTGGATTTCATCTTCGGGTTCACGATCCTGCTGTTTTTCTTCTATCTCGTCTTGCCGCTGTACCAGAACCCGCGGATGACCCGCTACTACTGGAAGGAGTTCCGCCGCAACCGGCCCGCCGTGGTGGGCCTCGTCTGGCTGGGAATCGTCTTCGTCGGCGGCATCTTCGGTCCGCTGTTCATCGACCCGCCGACCAGCGACGTCTTCGCCGGTTACCAGCCGCCGGTGTTCCTGTCCATCGACACGGTGTACCCCGTCCAGTGCGTCGGCGAGGTGCGCGGCGGACAGTGTTACGGCAGCTGGCAGTACCCCCTCGGGACCACCCGCGGCGGCAAGGGCATCTTCAAAACCATCATCTACGGGATGACCATCAGCATGAAGATCGCCTTCATCACGACGACCATCGTCGCCGCCATCGGGATCACCTTCGGGACCGTCAGCGCCTACGCGGGCGGCTGGGTCGACGAGATCATGATGCGCATCGTCGACATCGTGCTCTCGTTCCCGACGCTGTTGTTCTTCATCCTCATCCTCTACATCTACGGCGCGAGCCTCGCGATGTTCATCCTCGTGTTCGCGCTGTTCGCGTGGGGCGGGACGGCCCGCTACGTCCGCAGCAAGGCGCTGTCGGTCTCCGAGGAGGAGTTCGTCCAGGCGACTCGGATAAGCGGCGCCAGCCCCTACCGGATCATCCGACGGCACATCGTCCCGAACACCGCGAGCAGTATCATCACCCAGCTCACGCTGCTGATCCCGGGATTCATCCTCGCGGAGGCACAGCTCGCGTTCCTGGGACTGGGCGACTCGGAGATCCCCTCGTGGGGCCAGCTGATCGCGTCGGGCCGCGGCGACCTCTCGTTCGCCCCGTGGATCATCCTCGCGCCGGGGTTCGTCCTCTTCCTGACGATCCTGGCGTTCAACTTCGCGGGTGACGCCCTGCTCGACGCGATCAACCCCGAGACCGAAGCGGAGGCGGACAAATGAGCGCCGACGAACCGCTGCTCGAGGTCCGGAACCTGACGACCCGCTTCAAGACGGACGCCGGCACGCTCACCGCCGTCGACGGCGTCGACTTCGACGTGCGCGAGGCCGAGACGGTCTGTATCGTCGGCGAGTCCGGCTCCGGCAAGACCGTCGCGACCGAGTCGGTCACCCGGATCGTCAAGGAGCCGCCGGGCAATGTCGAGGGCGAGGTCATGTTCCGCGGGCGGGACCTCCTCTCGATGCCCCAGTCGGAGCTGCGGAAGATCCGCGGCAACAACATCGCCCACATCTTCCAGAACCCGCAGGACGCGCTGAACCACTGTTTCACCGTCGGCTGGCAGATCGTCGAGGCCATCCAGGTCCACCAGGACGTGCCCGACAAGGAGGCTCGCGCGAAGGCCATCGACCTGCTCGACGAGGTAGGCATCGCGAACCCGAGCGAGCGGTTCAGCGACTACCCCCACGAGTTCTCCGGCGGGCAGAAACAGCGCGTGATGATCGCGATGGCGCTGGTCGGCAACCCCGACCTGCTCATCGCCGACGAGCCGACGACGGCGCTGGACGTGACCGTCCAGGCCCAGATCCTCAAGCTCCTCGACCGACTCCAGGACGAGTACGGCATGGGGATCCTCTTCGTCACGCACGACCTCGGCGTCGTCGCCGAAATCGCCGACCGGATCGTCGTGATGTACGCCGGGAAGGTGATGGAACGCGGCGGCGTCTACGACATCTTCGAGCGGCCGGCCCACCCGTACACGCAGGCGTTGATGAAGTGTCTCCCGGGGCGGGGCGACACGACGACCGGGATCGACGGCACGCTCCCGGACCCGACGAATCCGCCCGACGGCTGTCGGTTCGCGCCGCGCTGCGAGCACGCCGTCCAGGACTGTCAGGTCGGCGACCAGCCCGAGGAGGTCGACATCGGCGACGACCACGCCGTCTCCTGCGTGTACTACCAGCCGGGCTACGACAGCGGCGTCGTCGCCGACGAGCCGATGGGAAGCGATACCCAGTCGAACCAGGAGGGTCCCGCCGATGACTGACGAACCGCTCCTCGAAGTGCGGAACCTGAAGAAACACTACCCGATCAAGAAGGGGCTGCTCAACCGAACGGTCGGCGCCGCGAAGGCCGTCGACGGGATCAGCTTCGACATCCACCGCGGCGAGACGGTCGGTCTCGTCGGCGAGTCCGGCTGTGGCAAGTCCACGGCCGCCGAGACCATCGTCAGGCTCCAGGACCCGACCGACGGCGAGGTCATCTTCAACGGCGGCGACCGCGCCGGCGCGACCCGCGGCGACGACGGCGTCCATCCCAACGACGTGGCGAGGTTCGACAAGAAAGAGCTCAAGGAGTTCCGTCGGGGCGCCCAGATGATCTTCCAGGACCCCTCTTCGAGCTTCGACCCGCGGATGAAGATCGGCAGTTCGATCGCCGAGTTGCTGCAGGTCCACGGGATGAGCGACCGCCACCGGCGGCGCGCCATCGTCGAGGACCTGCTCGAGCGGGTCGGGCTGTCGGCCGCGGACTTCGACCGGTTCCCCCACGAGTTCTCGGGCGGGCAGAAACAGCGCATCGCGCTGGCCCGCGCGCTCGTGTTGAACCCCGAACTGGTCGTCGCCGACGAGCCCGTCTCGGCGCTCGACGTCTCCATCCAGGCGGAGGTGCTCACGCTCATCGAGGACCTCCAGGCGGAGTTCGGGCTGTCGCTGCTTTTCATCAGCCACGACATGTCCGTCATCCGCGAGATCTGCGACCGCGTCGCGGTGATGTACCTCGGGAAGATAGTCGAGATAGGTTCGACCGAGGAGGTGTTCACGAACCCGAAACACCCCTACACGGAGGCGCTGCTGTCGTCGATCCCGATGCCGGACCCGCGCCGCGAGCGCGACGAGATCGAACTCACCGGGACGGTCCCGGACCCGGTCAATCCGCCGAGCGGCTGTCGGTTCCACACGCGCTGTCACAAGGTCGTCCAGCCCGACGACGTGGACATCGACCAGGTGCAGTGGCGCGGCGCGTTGAACTTCCGCGACCGCGCGGCCGCCGGGACCATCGACGTCGAGGGGATCCGACAGACGCTCATCGCCGAGAACGGCGACAGCGCGGTCACGGACGACGCCGTTCGGCGCGAACTCAGGTCGGAGTTCGACCTCCCCGGGACGATCGCCGACAGGGAGATCGAATCGGCGGTCACCGACGCGATAGACGAGATCATGGCCGGCGAAGACGAGGCCGCCGCGGAACACCTCGCCGACGCGTTCACGACCCCGTGTGAGGAGATCGAACCCGAGTTCACCGACCACGGCGACGGCCACAAGTCGGCCTGCATCCGCCACAACGACCAGCGGCAATCGGCCGACCTCACCGCGAAGTCCGAGGCCGACTGACCGCTTCCCGTCTTTCTCTCACCGTTCGCCGCACCTCTCCCGCCGCTCGACCGCTGCACTCCCACCGCTCGACCGACACTACCGGACACACCGTCAGCGACCGGCGGCACCGCTGTGCAGTGGTCGGAGCCGGCAATAGCGCAGCCGTCCCGGCCGTCGTCCGGTGACGACGCAGCCACCGCGGCCTTGTCCGGTGAAGACGCAGCCGTCACGGCCGTTCGGCCGCCAGCGGCGATGCGATCGTTCAGTCGTGGATCTCGACGGATTCGAGGAGGATCGTGTCGATCGGTCGGTCGCTGGGGTCGGTCTCGGCGTTCCCGATGGTCTCGACGACGTCCATACCGTCGGTCACCGCGCCGAAGACGGCGTGTTTGTCGTCGAGGTGGGGCTGGGCGTCGAGCGTGATGAAAAACTGCGAGCCGTTCGTGTCGGGGCCGCGGTTGGCCATCGAGAGGGTCCCGGCCGAGTCGTGGCGCAGTTCGGAGTCGAACTCGTCGTCGAAGGTGTAGCCGGGGCCGCCGCGGCCGGTGCCGGTCGGGTCGCCGGTCTGGAGCATGAACCCCTCGATGACGCGGTGGAACTCGATGTCGGAGTACAGCGGGTCGATGCGCTTCTCGCCGGACTCGGGGTCCTCCCAGGCACCGGTGCCGGGACCGACCTCGGTGCCGTCGTAGTCGTTCGCGCCCTCCGCGAGCGCGACGAAGTTCTCGACGGTCGTCGGAACGCGGTCGGCGTAGAGTTCGACTTCGATGTCCCCCTCGGAGGTGTGCAGCGTCGCGGTCAGGTCGTCGCTCATACCTTCGAGGTCTGCGCCCGCGACAAAAACCCTGCTGGTCGATATCGACCGATGGCTTCGTTCGTCCGCTGGCCGGCTCACCGGGCACGAGTCGCCCGACCGCGCCCTCGAAGCGCCGGCGGGCGAGAGAGTCACCCGAGACCCTGGCGACGCCCGCGCCGTCGACCGCGTCCCGGTGCCGTTCCGTTTCGTTCCGTTCAGTTCCGTTCTCTCGAATGATACTCGCACGAAACGCTCAATATTTGTGGCTTACAACGTGGCGGTAGCCCCCGCCCATGTCGGAATCAGTCATCGCCGATTTCGTCGCCTCGTTCAACTCCGAGGTGTCGAGCCGGCCCGAACCCGTCAAAGGGCGGATCCTCCTGAGCGAGAAACGCCTCGTCCTCGCCGCAGACGAGGGGAAAGTGACCATCCCCCTCTCCTCGATTTTCGACGTCGCCGTCGGGCACGTCCCGAAGGGGCTCGGGGAGTTTTTCTCCTCGACGGTGACGGTCGCGTTCGACCGCCACGGCGACCGCCTCGTCGCCGCCGTCGAGGCCGACGACGACAAGATAGAGAAGTTCACCACCGTCCTGTTCAAGGCCATCCTCAACGGCACCGACATGACCGTCAAACACCCCGCGCGGGTCGGCGGGCGCGTCACCGGCGAGGAGTTCGCGCCCGCGAAGCTCTTTCTCAGGCCCGGCACAGTCCGGTTCACCCGCCAGGACGACCAGGTCGACGTGCGCCTGGCCACCGTCAGCGGCTTCGACCGCCTCTCCCGGGAGATCTCCGGCTCGAAGCAGGCCGTTCTCGCGGTCCGGCACATGCCCAACGGGACTGCGATGACGACGCTCGCGGCCACGGACTCCGCGCGGAAGATGTCCATCCTCGGGCGCTATCTCCGCCTGGAGTACAGCGACCTCATGTCCGAACTCGAGGACGTCTCGCTCTCCGAGGCCGAGATCCGCACCCTCGTCGCCATCTACTCGACCGGCCCCGCCGTCTCGCTGCCCGCCGTCCTCGACATGGAGTCCAGTCAGGTGACGATGGTGCTCACCGATCTCCAGCGCGACGAGCTCGTCGTCGACTCCGAGGAGGGGCCGCAGCTCACCCCCAAGGGCCGGGTCGTCGTCAGTAACCACCTCGAAGACGTCAACACCTGAAATTCCGTCCGCCGGTGTCTCGAGACCCCCGCCACAGACCGAGCGGTCGCGGTGGCGCGCGCTGTCGCGCCCTCCGTGGCGCGACGAAGCCGCGCGAGGGATGAGTAACGCAGGAGGAACGACGAGTAACGCAATCGGCTGGGGAGGCGTGTGGCTGTCCGCGCTGCGGTGCTGTGTGGTCGCGGGGCGGTCGCGGGGCGGTTGCGGTGCGGTTGCGGTGGTGGTGCGGTCCCTGGTGGACTGGAAGGGCGAGGCGCGCTCGCGTGCAGTTCAGTCGCCTGAGCGGGCGACTATCCGCGCGGTGCGAGGCGCGAAGCGCCTCGAAGCGAACGGCCTTGCCGTGAGCGAGCGGTGCGGAGAGCGCGGATATCCCGGTCAGCGACCGCGAGCGGGGCGAGGGCTTTCAGCGCACAGGATCGACTGCGGTCGCGGTCACTCCGAACGCGAGTACAGCACGGCGACCACTACAAAGACGACTACTGCACCGACGCCCACGCCGATCCAGTCGCCGTAGGGGACGCCGAGCGCGAGAAAGCCCTCGCCGACGATCCGGCCGCCGACCATCATCGCCGCGATGACGACGAGGCCGAACAGGAAGCGAGTGATCGGGTTCCGCTCGACGAAAGGACGTTCCATAGCAACACCGACGAGCGATCGCGGCATAAGTCATCCGGGGGCTCACGCACAGGCCCGACGGACAGTTTCACGCCCAGGCGTCGCCGCTGGCGAGATCCACGTCGGAATCGCCCTTCTCCGACGGGCAGATGTCCGCCAGCACGCACCCGTCGCAGTCGGGATTCTGCGCCGAGCAGACGGCGCGGCCGTGGCTGATGAGCAGGTGGGTGAAATCGCGCCACTCCTCGTCGGGCACGACCGGCATCAGGTCCTCCTCGATGGCCTCGGGACGTTCTTCCTCCGTCAGACCGAGCCGGCGCGAGAGCCGCTGGACGTGCGTGTCGACGACGATGCCCTCGACCACGTCGTGGCCGTGCTGGAGGACGACGTTGGCCGTCTTCCGGCCGACCCCTGGGAGATCGGTCAGCGCCGTCATGGTGTCAGGAACCTCGCCGTCGTGCTCGTCGACCAGAATCTCGCCGATGCCCTGCAGGTAGCCCGCCTTGTTGTTGTGGAAGGTGATCCCGTAGATGTCCTCGGCGAGTTCGTCCTCGGTCGCGGCGGCGTAGTCGGCAGCCGTCTCGTACTTCTCGAACAGGTCTTCGGTGACCTCGTTGACCCGCTCGTCGGTACACTGCGCCGAGAGCACGACCGCCACGAGCAGTTCGAGTCGCGTCGCGTAGTTCAGCGAGATGGTCGCGTCCGGGTACTCCTCCCAGAGGCGCTCTATGACCTCCGCTGTCTGTTCCTCGCGCGTCGTCAGCGGCGTTCCCATGCTGAATTTCGTGGGCCGAATCCCGCTTCAGTGGTTCGGTCTCGACGTGGTGTTCGAGCCAGAGTGGATGCTACCACCGCGATCGCAGACGTCACCGCGACCGCTGCAATTCCTGCGCGCTGAAAGCCCTCGAATCGCTCGCTAGCTGATCTCGTGACTGCGACCGCAGCCGACACCGCAACCGCAAGTGATATTGAGAATTGAAAGCCCTCTACCCGCTCGCGGTCGCTGACCGGGATATCCGCGCTCTCCGCACCGCTCGCGCGGATAGTCGCCCGCTCAGGCGACTGAACTGCACGCGAGCGCGTCTCGCCCTTTCAGTCCACCAGGGACCGCACCGCTCAATCCCGCACGGCACCGCGACCGCAGACAGCCACACGCCTCCCCAGCCGATTCGCTCAGACCACCGTCACTCATCCCTCGCGCGGCTTCGTCGCGCCACGGAGGGCGCGACGGCGCGCGCCAACCGCCAGGGACGGTGGCGGCGATCTGCGCTACCGCCGAACGCTCGGCAGGCGGTGCCCAGGTATCAAACACCGTCAGTCGGGGAGATGGCTTTATTCCGGTCGCCGCCCACGACACGGACATGACCGACTCGCCCGCGGACGAACTCGACGACATCGGCGAGGAGATCGACGACGGGAGCGACGAGGTCGGCGAAGTCGTCGAACAGGTCCGCGAGGCCGATGAGGGGTCGCTCCGACTGGTCGTCCGCTACGGCGGCGACGACCACGAGGTCGTCTACCTCCGCGACGACATCGAGGCGCAGTTCAGCCCCGAGGAACTCGAAGCGCGCGTCGAGACGCTCGTCATGAAGGGGCTCGGCGACCCCGCCGAGGAAGGCGCCCTCTACGACTTCGGCCGCCTCGACGCCACCGTCCGCTGGTACGACGCCGTCGTCGTCGCCCACTTCCCGATCCGCGAGTGGTCCGGCCTCGTCTTCGCCTTCGACCGCGAGACCGACTCGCTCGACGACATCGTCGACGAGTACTTCTGAGACCACCTGGTTACCACCTTTTTCTGCGTCGGGTTTCCTCGGACGCTCACAGAGCGCCCTGCGGGAACCACTCCTTGAAAAAGCTGGACCAAAAACGCCGGACGACTCGTTCCCTCCGGTCGCTCGCGTCCGGTATCTCGCGGCTTGCAACGCCGTGAGGATCGTCAGCGCTTACTCCGACGACGAACCGCACGCCTGCGGCGCGCGGATGCTGGCCGGTGCGGATCGCCAACCGACGGCCCGTCAAGCTCGTATCTGTCCCCACTCGACCGAGTTCACTCAACCGATAACCCGTCAGAAATCAGTCCACGATCGCGGGCCGAACTCCCGTCCGCGGACCCGAAACTCCGGGCCATCGGAGCCGTCGCGTACCTGCACGAGCGCGTCGAACAGGTGCGTCAGCACGTCCGCGGTGTCGCCGCGCGGGCTCACGTCCATCGTGAACACGCCGACGCCGTCGACCGTCGCGATCCGCGTCGTGACGACGTGGAGAAACTGGTAGATCCGCTTCACGTCGGCGTACATCAGCAGCGTCGACAGCGAGTGCAGCCCCACGCGCGGGTCCGTCACGTCGTCGTGGTGCCAGCGGCGCAGGATGCCGGTGAGTTCGATCCCGATCCCGGTCAGGTCGCCGGGACTCGAGACCCTGCGCAGGTCCGTCACCTCGACGCCGTTCCCGCCACCGAGCCCGCCGCGACTCCCAGAGCAATCGACGAACGAGAGGTCCCACACTTCCTCGTCCGGCCGGGTCGCCCGGAACCACGCGCGCATCCTGTCGGCGCGCTTTTTCGTCGTGACGAACGCCGCCGTCCGCGACGCCGACCCGCCGACGAGGTCGAACAGGAGCCGTCGCTTGCCGGTCATCGGCGGCCCGACGACCAGCACGCTCGTCCCCGGCGCGACCGTCGACGCGTCGAGCGGGTCCACGTCCACGGCGTCGGGGTCGACGTCCGCTTCCGCGGGGTCGAGGTCCGGATCCGCGGCAGCGCCCGCCGCCTCGGCCCCGCTGGCGTCCCGGTCCGGAAACAGCCAGTTGCTCACACGCCCTGTTACTCCGTGGAGTACATGAACGTACGGGGAACGTCGTGTCAGGCAGCAGTCTCGAACGGTGTGAGTGGAAAACCAATGCGAAGTAGATCGGCGCTGTCACGCCGAGTGTAACAGCTGCCGGCCGTCACTCGACGTACCACCGGCCGTCACTCGACGTACGTGTACTTCCGCTCGCCCATCCGGCCCCAGCCGTCGAAGACGAACTCCGACTCCGGCGCAGTGAACTGATCGACGTCGGCGACGCCGGCCTCCTCGTCGTGGTTGTGAACGTCGTGGACGTCCTCGTACTCCTCGAAAGAGAGGTCGTAGCGCGCGTCGAGTTGCTCGTCGACGTCGAGCGCGCCGATCTCCTCGGCCCAGCCGGCCTGGATGGTCTCGGCGTGGACCTCGGCCTGCGCGCCCGACCCGTAGGAGCCGACGAGTATCCGCTCGCCGGTGAGGTTGCGCCCCGCCTCCAGCGCGGTCTTCATCCCCGCGACGCGGGCGATGTGGACCGAACCGGTGTACCAGTTGCCGACTTCCCGCGAAATCGCGAGCGTCGGCTCGACGGTCTCGGCGTACCACTCCTTGTACCGGTCGGTCTCGGTCAGCTTGTCCGTGTACTCGCCCGCGGCTTCGAGGAACTCCTCCTCGCTGTCGAACGCCTCGGGCCGGGGCTGGCGGCCGATCTCGTCGGCCAGCGACGCCTCGATCTCCGTGTCGCGGCTGAAGTGTCGATACGCGAGCGCCGCGGCCTGCCTCACCATCCCGGGGAACGGCGTGTGGAACGGCCCGAGCACGTAGTCGTCGGGATGGATGGCGCCGACGACGCTCTCGTAGTCCTCGATGGCCTCGCGCATCCGCGCGAGGTACACCTGCATCGAGCGCTTGCCGTCCACGCTCGGGAACTGCTGCTGGGGCTTCAGGAAGTCCGTCTCGTCGGCGCTGCCGTAGCCCTGCTCGGCGGAGAGTTCGACGAGGTCGGGGTCCTCGTCGATGAGCATCGCGACGGCGCCCGCACCCTGGGTGGCCTCGCCGGGGTCGTCGCGGGCATAGAGTGCGGTGTCAGTGGCGATCACCAGCGCCGCGCGACCGCGGTTGCGCCCCGCCCGGATCCAGTTGTACGCGTCGTCCAGGCTCTGGGTCCCGGAGATGCAGGCGAACTTGCGCTCGCCCTTGTTGGCGTGGTGGAAGTCGCCGTCGTACACCTGTTCGAGACAGCCCGCGATGTACGTCGAGACGGGCTTGGAGTTGTCGAACGCCGAC
>Ga0207813_100940_pt1 | contig 11795 bp, 9 predicted proteins | sample A23E3SouthBayCA_2_FD_187730 | JGI IMG/M metagenome (GOLD analysis project Ga0207813, IMG submission 187730) | Aerobic enrichment media microbial communities from Eden Landing Ponds, California, USA - A23 E3 (4) (SPAdes) | ecosystem: Environmental > Aquatic > Marine > Unclassified | place... | reverse complement strand
GACGGGGGAGTACCCCAACCGGAGCGAGGCGATCCGGTCGGCCGTTCGTGAGATGATCAACGAAGAGGGCACCGAGCAGGAGCGCCCCTCTGAAAAACGCAAGCGCCGGACCTGGGCCAAGGTGTAGACCATGCAGGACATAGTCAACGACGCCCTGAAGAACGCGGAGGCGGAGCAGCGATCGATGGACGACGCGGACGGTGGCGAGTTCGGCGATCCCCGGATCGTCATCGTCGGCTGTGGCGGCGCCGGCAACAACACGGTCAACCGCCTGTACAACATCGGCGTCGACGGTGCCGACACCATCGCGCTGAACACTGACAAACAGCACCTGCAGATGATCGAGGCCGACACGAAGATCCTGGTCGGCAAGTCCCTGACCAACGGGCTCGGTGCCGGTGGCGATCCCAGCATGGGCGAGCGCGCCACCGAGATGGCCCAGGGCACGATCAAGGAGATCCTCGGCGACGCGGATCTCGTGTTCGTGACCGCCGGGATGGGCGGAGGCACGGGAACCGGCGCGGCGCCGGTCGTCTCCAAGATCGCCAAAGAGCAGGGCGCAATTGTCGTCGGTATGGTCTCGACGCCGTTCAACGTCGAGCGTGCCCGCACGGTCAAAGCCGAGGAGGGCCTGGAGAACCTCCGCAACGAGGCTGACTCGATCATCGTCCTCGACAACAATCGTCTGCTGGACTACGTTCCGAACCTCCCCATCGGGAAGGCGTTCTCGGTGATGGATCAGATCATCGCCGAGACGGTTAAGGGGATTTCCGAGACCATCACCCAGCCGTCGCTGATCAACCTGGACTACGCGGACATGACCGCGATCATGAACCAGGGCGGCGTCGCAGTGATGTTGGTCGGGGAGACCCAGGACAAGAACAAGACAGACGAGGTCGTCAAAGACGCGATGAACCATCCGCTGCTCGACGTCGACTACCGCGGCGCCAGCGGCGGGCTGGTCCACATCACCGGCGGCCCCGACCTCACGCTCAAAGAGGCCGAGGGCATCGCCGAGAAGATCACGGACCGTCTTGAGGCGAGCGCCAACGTCATCTGGGGAGCGCGGATCCAGGAAGAGTACAAAGGCAAGGTGCGGGTCATGGCGATCATGACCGGCGTCCAGAGCGCCCAGGTGCTCGGCCCGACGACTCAAAAGCAGGCCGACAAGTCACGGCAGGCTATCAGTGATCCCGAAGAGGTCGACTTCGATGCGAGTCAGAACGTCGAGAGCACCTCGGCCGGCTTCGGCGAGACCGACGGTGGCCGAAGCGACCTCGAACGGAACAACGGCCTGGACGTCATCCGAACCAACGATTGACACGGTTTCGTCCCGATCGCGACGCGTGCGGTCGGGATCGGACCGCTCGCTGACACAGGTGTCAGCACGTGCACACGCCGTCCATCAAGGGGTGGTACGGCGTGCCAACTCCCGTTTTTCGAATGGCTACGATGTCTCTTCCAGCGCTTCGACCAGTGCACACTTCCGACAGACGTCACGAGCAGTCGGCGCGCCACAGCGCTCACACTCGCCGTATTCCTGACGCTCTTCGCCGTATGAGTCTGCGGCCAGAGCGGCGAGTTCCTCGTACCCGGCCATAATCGAGTGACGCGTCCCGGGGTGGTTCTCTTCGAGGTCGAGCATCAGTTGCTGTATCTCGCCGCGGAAGGCCTCCTCAGCGTGGGGACACTCGGTGATGTGGGCCGGTAACTCCTCGAGTTGTGCGTACAGCGCGACTTCCTTCTCGGGGACGTCTCGAAGCGGTTTCGCGCGTGGGACGTGATGGTCCTGTTTGGTTCGTTCCGCAAGCGGACCGAGGCTGGCGTCGAAGTGTTTCGCGATCTGCTCGATGTCGCCTTCGAGGACGTTCATCAGTGCGGTCTCGGCCTCGTCGTCGAGGTTGTGGCCGGTCAGCATGAGGTCGGCGTCGAACGCCTCGGCGTATTTCGAGAGGAGGTCCCGACGGAACACGCCACAGTACGCACAGGGTGCCATATTTTCCGGGTCGTCCTCGACGACGTCGTCCATCCGCACGCCGAACTCCTCGGCGTAGCTGACGGTCTCGTGTCGGATGTCCAGTTCGTCGGTCAACTCCTCGCAGGCATCGAGGCTCTTGTCACGATACCCTTCAATTCCCTCGTGAATGGAGAGTGCGACCAGCTCGATCCGCGGATCCTTCGCGAACGTGTCGTGGAGAACCTCCGTGAGGACGACACTGTCTTTCCCGCCGGAGAGACCAATCACCCACGTCGCGGGATCGGCTGGCGTGGCGTCGCCTGGTACGAGTCCGTCCTCGCGGATCCGACGGCGGACGCGCTTCTCGACGCTCCGGGTGAAATGATCCGCGCAAAGATGGAGCCCCGAGTAGGCGGCGTGCATCACCGCCTCGGCATCGCACTTGTCACAGTTCATCTGGCCGTCTTTACCGATACGGTCGTATCACGGTTTCGGCTTCGGAACTCATACTGCCGGCTGTAATCCCGTGAAGCATTCCGCCACCCCGGGTGGTGAGTATTTCCACGAAGTTACAGCCGGCCGTATCAGCAGTCGTCAAGAGGCGCCCTCACCGGAAGGTCAGTTCGTCGCGGACAGCCCGCGTGGCGTCCAGTAGATCGGTCGGGTCGTCGTCGGTCTCACCGGTCTGAGTGAGATGGCCCATCTTCCGGAGTTCGTACACCTCGTCTTTGCCGTAGTAATGGAGGTGACAGCCGTCGGTCTCCAGCGCGCGGTCGACGTTCGACAGCGTCGCCCGTCGTCGATCGACGTCGCCCAGAATGTTCGCCGTCACCGTCGGACACCGTCGTTCGGTCGACCCCAGCGGCCAGCCCAGCACGGCCCGGACGTGCTGTTCGAACTGAGAGGTCACACAGCCTTCGATCGTCCAGTGTCCGGAGTTGTGCGGCCGCGGTGCGATCTCGTTGAGCAGGATCTCGCCGTCGGTCGTCTCGAACAGTTCGATTCCGTAGACCCCTCGTCCCGACATCTCCTCCAGTACGTCTCGGGCGACCGCTTCGGCGCGCTCGACCGTCTCCTCGTCGGTCCGAGCGGGCGTGACCGTCTCCCGGAGGATTTCCTCGCGATGGATGGTCTCGGTGACGGGGAACGTGTCGATCTCGTCGGCACCCTTGACACCCATAACCGCCAACTCACGCTCGTAGTCGACGAATTCCTCGACCATCGCAGGGCCGCCGATCTGCGCTAGGGCTGGCTCGATATCGCTTTCGTCCTCGATGGTTACGGTACCGCGGCCGTCGTACCCGCCCATACGGGCCTTGAGCACGAGCGGATAGCCCAACTGCTCGGCCGCCTCATCTAGGTCGCCTGCGTCTTCGACTTCACGAAACGCCGAAGCGGCGATCCCGGCCGAGTCCATCCGTCGCTTCTGGATCAGCTTGTCTTCGATCAGCGACAGCGTCTCCGGACGGGGATGGACCGGCGTGTCCGTCTCCTCGCTGATGGTTCGCAGCATTTCGGGATCGACGAGTTCGATCTCGAAGGTCAGCACGTCGACTCGCTCGGCAAGCCGGCGGACGGTATCCGGGTCCCCGAACCCCCCGGGCAGTTGCTCGCGAGCGACCGGCGCGGCCGGCGCGTTTTCAGTCGGATCAGAGACGATCACGTCGACACCGAGTGGCGCGGCGGCCTCGGCGAGCATCCGTCCGAGTTGGCCGGCACCGACGATCCCCAGCGTCGGGCCTGGAAGCGTCGTCATATACCCGCGGGTATCCTTCCGGCGGCGAAAAACGTTGTCATATCATCACTCCTCGAGCGCGGCCGGGTCGAACAGGATCACGGTCTCGGTGCCGCTGGTCCGAAGCTCGTAGACCGAGTACTCGTAGCCGCCGACCCCTTCGAGTTGCTGTGAGAGGATCGGGACAGACCGCTCGCGGGTGACGATAATCGGCGGGGGATCGCCGCTGACTCGATCGAGGTCCAGGGAGTTTTGAACGCACGTGACGTTCGCGTCGCTAGCAGAGAGATACCACGACAGCGGCAGTCCGTTGAACCACTCCGAGGTCCCCATACACGCCGGATAGAAGTACCTGCTTTCGTCGTTGCCGACGAAGTAGTTCTCGTAGAGAAGGACGTCGGTCCCGTCGTTTTCGGCGGCGATCCGGTCCAGTTGCTGGAGATCGTATCGCATATCGTCGGCCGGCTGGCCGTACTGAATGAGTTTGTTCTTCTCGGCGTCCGTGTCGTTGACGTACGCCGCGCCGACCGCGGTCGCGACCACCTGTCCGAGGACGATCACGAGCAGCAGCGCCGCGAGCAGTGAGGTGACGGAAACGTCAGCAGCCAGTGCCGCTTTCCCCCGGCGATAGAGCACGCCAAGGCCGACTGCCGCCGGGAACGCCAGCAGCACGATCGAATGGGTGGCGTTCCACGCCCCGAAGATGTCGAGCCCGAGCGGGTAGCCGATCACTGAGGCCACCCCGCCGTAGGTGAAAAACAGCACCAGGTTTCGCGAGCGCTCGCGACCGTAGCGCTCGCTGAGAAAGCCGACCCCCGCGAACAGCAGCGTGGGGAGGGCATACTCCCGGAGGACTGTGAGGTACTGGGGGGCAAACTCCAGATACCGCTCCGAGAGCGACGAGTTCTCGCCGCTTGTGAGGGCCTTATCGGACCACATCGGATAGTTGCTATACCAGTAATCCCAGGTGTTCTCGACCAGTGTCGGTAACTGCAGCGGATTGGCGAGCGCGTCACCGAAGGTGACCGTCCCGACCGCCGCCTCGCTCACGGGGTAGTGCTCGGTGACCGCACCTCGGGGCGCGAACGTGTACAGCCAGACGAACGCGAGGACCGCGAGTGCTCCGAGGAGGTGTAACGCGTACACGCCTGTGCGTTTGCGCGCCTTCGGATCGGTTTTCAGCCGAACAGCGTATCGACGCACTGTCTCGGCTCGCGATCGGAGCAGACCAATCCCGGACGGAGCCGTCCGCGGGCGAAACAGGGCCGTGTCGACCAACAGCACTCCCGCGCCGATCCAGACGAGGACGTAGATCAGCGCGTTCTCCTTCGAGGCGATCCCGAACCCGAAAAATAGCGCTGTGGGGTAGAGATACAGGGGCTTGCGAGTATCGTAGGCCCGAACCAGAAAGCCCAACGCGGTGATCATAAACGCCGCGACGAGCACGTCGCTGCGGAGAAACCGCGAGTAGTACAACAGGACGGGATTGGCCGCGAACAGGAAGGCGAGCAAGACCGTTTCGTGATCCCGCAGGTGCTCGCGAAACAACAGCGCCGACAGGGGAAACAGACCGCCGACGACCGCGACCGGGAGTCGGCCGAGCAGGTCGCTCGGCCCGAACAGCGCGAACAGCGGTTCGGCGACGTGATGGACGAACGGCCCGTGGATGATCGGGCGGTAGACGAACGCTCCAGTCTCCTCATAGCGGAGGATCCAGTAGGCGACCCGGGCCTCGTCCCAGTGGGCCGTCCGATAGCCGAGCCAGACCAACCGCACGGCGAGCGCGCTGAGCGCGATCGCGACCACGGCAAGGACGACCGTGTCACGGTTCCCGAGAGCAGTACCCACTCGTGTCCGGAACCGACGATCGCGCGGCTCCGACACGCTACCCGCGTCCATACCGGCACCTGTTCGGCCGGGGATATATGGATTGTCGTCGCCGGTCACTGCCGGACGTACAGTCTGATCGTCGGCACTGCCCGCTCGTAGTATCGAAGGCTGTAGGCCCCGCGGTCCTCGTAGCGTTCTTCGAGCCACTCGGTCGGCACACTGTCGTCTCCCAGACGGGTGATCACGACGTCTGGCTCGTCGCGTTCGACTCGCTCGCGTAGCTGCAATTCCCTGGCGCAGGTCGCGTTCGCGTCCGCGGCCGCCAGATACCACTGCATCGGCAGGAAGTTCCCGAACTCGGTACAGGCCGGGCGAACGTCTTTGGTGGAGCCGACGTGCACCGGCCCGACGATCGATTCGTCCGCGCTGGCGTTGCCATACACCAGCACGTCGGGGTTCTCTCCCGGCGCGGCCGCCCGCAGTTCATCGATCACTGGGTCGAGGTCGTCGTGTGGCTGGCCGAACTGAACGAGTTCGTTGCTCTCGTTGGTCGGATTGAGATAGACGTGGCTCAATCCGGACCAGGCGACCGTCGAGGCGACCAACACGAGGATCAGCGCTGTCAGACCGAGATCGATCGCGTCGTTCTCGCGATAGGCGTCGCTGCCCCATCGATAGATCGTCGCCAGCCCGACGGCGGCCGGGATCGACAGCGGCAGTAGAATGTGGACGTTGTTCCACTTCCAGCCACCACCGATCGACAGCCCGAGCGGGTAGCCGACGATCGAGGCTATCCCGGCGTAGAACAGAAAAAAGACCAGCACGCGTCCCTCGGAGGCGGCGTATCGCTCGCGGACGAACCCCGCAATCGCGAACAAGACCAGTGGAGCCGACGTATAGATGAGCCCGTCTTTGATCGTAGCCCCGAGTCGTCCCTGGTATGCTTCGAAGGTCAGACCCCCCGATTTACCGCCCCAGGCGAGATACTCGCCGCGGAACTGCTCGACGGTCGCATCGATCAACGGCCCCCACTTCGTCGGGTCGCGCAGGGCGTCTCCCAGGCCGACGGTCTCGGCTTCGACGGCCCCGGTGTATAGCCCTTCTAGCCCGTCGCCTCGTGGCGCGAACATACCGAGCCAGACCAGTGCGAACACTGCAACCGCCCCGAGACTGTGGAGCGCGTACACGCCGACGCGCCGCCGCGCGTCTCGTCGGGTCCTGACCCGCCGTGCGTACAGTCGCCCCGTCGCTGCGAGTGTCTGGAGCCGGCCGAGGCCGGTGCGGTCCGACCCCGGCCGGTCGAGCGCCCGATCGGCCACGAGCACGCCCGCGCCGAGCCAGGTGAGGACGTACAGCAGCGAGTTCTCCTTGGATGCGACTGCGAGCGCGAGGAACAGTGTGGTGCCATAGAGATATCGCGCCTGCCGACGGTCGAACAGCCGGACGAGCAGACCGAGTGCGACGAAGGCGAAGGCCCCGACCAGGACGTCGCTGCGCATGAACCGCGAGTAGTACAGCAACACGGGGTTGAACGCCAGAAATAGCGAGAGCGCGACAGTCTCGGCTTTCCGGAGGTGATCGCGAAAGAGCAGTGCGGCAAGCGGGAGCAGCCCGCCGATCAGCGCCACGGGGAGCCGCATTACGAAGTCGTTCGGTCCGAGCAGTCCGAACAGCCACCGATCGACGTGCTGGATGAACGGCCCGTGGACGATCGACCGGTACGCGAAGTGCCCCTCTTCCTGGGCGTACAGCGCCCAGTATGCGACGCGGGCCTCGTCCCAGTGGGCCGGCCGTGCGCCGAGTGCGACCAGGCGAGCGACCAGCGCGAGGAGGGTGACGACCGCGACGCCGAGGAGAACGGTGTCGGACTCGCGAAGCCAGGCGACGAGCGGGTGCGAGGTCGGTGACGAAGACGGGACGCGTGCGTCCGGCGGGGCGTCGGACATGCCCGGATGCGTGGCGCGAGCGGATAGAAATCTTCCGGTCCCGACGACAGTCGGCCCCGAAGTGGAACGGTACATCTTTCACCGACGGCTCCGACCCCGCAGGTATGGTCAGGCTCGGGCTGGTGATCGGCCAGTACGACAAGCACGGAGCGGTCCTTTCGGAGATGGAGGCGTCGGCTCGCGAGGCCGCCGACGAACGCGGCGCGGAGATTGTCGAGACCCTGGAAGTGCCGGGCGCGTACGACACGCCGCTGGCAGCCGACCGGCTCGCTCGCCGTGACGACGTCGACGCCGTGGTCACGCTCGGGGTCATCATCTCCGGGGACACCGACCACGATCAGGTGATCGGCCACGCCGCCGCACAGGGACTCACGGATGTGAGCCTCGATCGGGACACGCCGGTCACGCTCGGGATCATCGGCCCGGGTATGAGCCAGGACGAAGCCGCGGCCCGCACCCACAAAGGGCGCGAGGCCGTTGAGAGCGCCATCGACATCGTTGCCGGACTGTGAGCAACGTACATACCGTTGCCGAACTATGAGCCAGGTACACCAACTATGAGCTACGAACCAGATTTCGCAGACCGCGTCCAGCGCGTCGAACCGTCCGCAACCATCGCCATTTCAAATCTCGCCGCCGAACTGGAAGCCGAGGGCAAAGACGTCGTCGACCTCTCGGTCGGCGAGCCCGATTTCGACACGCCCGAACCGATCAAAGGGGCCGCCAAGAACGCGATGGACGCCGGCCACGTCGGTTACACCTCCTCAAATGGCATTCCCGCACTGAAAGAGGCGATCGTCGAGAAACTGCACGAGGACGGACTCTCTCAGTACGGCACCGAGAACATCATCGTCACGCCCGGTGGCAAGCAGGCCCTCTATGAAGTCTTCCAGACCGTGATCGACGACGGGGACGAGGTCTGTCTCCTCGATCCGGCCTGGGTTTCCTACGAGGCGATGGCCAAACTCGCCGGCGGGTCGCTGGCTCGTGTCGACACCGCTGCCCACGACTTCGATCTCGAACCCGCACTCGATGAGCTGGCCGCGACCGTCAGCGACGACACCGAACTGCTCGTCGTCAACTCGCCGGGCAACCCTCACGGCTCGGTCTACTCCCGAGAGGCGCTGGAAGGCGTACGCGATCTGGCCGTCGAGCACGACTTCGCCGTGATCTCCGACGAGATCTACAAGGAGATCACCTACGACGACGCCGAGCCGATCAGCCTCGGCACCCTGGAGGGCATGGAGGACCGGACGATCACGCTCAACGGCTTCTCGAAGGCCTACGCGATGACTGGCTGGCGGCTGGGGTATTTCGCCGCTCCCGAGTCGATCGTCGAACAGGCCGGGAAGTTACACAGCCACTCGGTCACGTGTGCGGTCAACTTCGTCCAGCACGCCGGCGTCACGGCCCTCGAAGACGTGGACGAACAGATCGAGGAGATGCGCGACGCCTTCGAGGAACGGCGGGACATGCTCGTGGATCTATTCGCCGAGCACGGCAAGGACGTGCCCGTCCCCGAAGGCGCGTTCTACCTGATGCTACCCGTCCGTGAGGACGACCAGGCCTGGGCCGAGGACGCCGTCGAGCAGGCCCAGGTCGCGACTGTCCCCGGAAGTCCGTTCGGCACGCCGGGCTACGTCCGACTCTCGTATGCGGCGAGCAAGGAGCGCCTCCGCGAGGGCGTCGAGCGACTGGCCGAGGCCGATCTGCTGTAGCGACGCTGTTTTGCCCGGCGATCAACACCGCCGTTCGAGAATCCGATCGACAATCTGTCCGGTCGAGAGCAGCCGCTCGTCGGGGGATTCGAGCGCGCTCGCCCGCTCGACCGCGCAGTCGATCCCTCGATCAGCGAGCGCGTCCGCGATGGCGACCTCGTCGTGGTGCTGGTCGTGACCGAGCACGATCACGTCGGGATCGATCCGCTCGATCGGGACGAAGATGTCCTCGGTGTGCCCGAGATGGGCCGTCTCGACGGGATCGAGTGCCTCGACCATCGTCGCCCGCTGGCGGTCAGGGACGACCGGTGGGTCCTTGTGGGTGACGTTCTCCCGGCGGGCGACGATGACGTGCAACTCGGAGCCGAACGATGCCGCTTCCCGCAGGTAGTGCAGGTGGCCGGGATGGAGGATGTCGAAGGTACCCTGGGCGACGACCCGGGTCACAGGAACCACCCGCCCTGGTCGTCCTCTTCGCTGGGCATCAGCTCGCGGTCGATGTCCTCCTGGGTGAAATCGAAGAACTCCTCCTCGGGCGGGTCGACCTCGAGCACCGGGAGGTCGATCGGTTCGCCCTCGCGATCGAACGCCTGCCAGTCGTCGCGTTCGTAGGGCGCCCCGACGATGATGTGGACGTCGCCCTTGGTGAAGGTGGCGAGATCGGCGTCGCTGGGCCGGAGGACGCCGTTTGGGTGTGAATGGACCGACCCTGCCGCGCGCATATCGTTGGGAATCATGCTGGTCTTGACCGTCGCACTGACCGGGTTCGATTTCGTCCCTGGGATGACCAGCACGTCAGTCAGGACGGTCCCGGACTCCTCGAGTCCGAGTTTGCGGGCGTCCTCGCCCCGGAGCAGTCCCATATACTCGTTGGGGTGGCTGTCCCGAGAGGCTTCGAGCGCGAACGTGAGTGCTGACTCGGCGATGCCGATAATGCCCGAGCTACGGAACAGCCGCATACCTGTATCTGGGAGTGGGTTCCTTCTAAACCTGTCGAGGCAGCCGAGAACCGTTTCCAAAGCTTAAAACCCCGACAGAGCCGAGTTCCTTTCAATATGACAGCAGCCGATTCCGAGCCCGGCGACGGCGAGTCCGGGCCGACGGTCTACGATCTCGACCCTCGCTGCGATCGCGAGGCGGTCGAGGCCGGCGAACTCTATCACGCGACGGTCAACGGCGTCGTCGAATACGGTGTCTTCGTCGATATCTCCGATCAGGTCTCCGGACTGGTCCACGAGTCGAACCTGCTCGGCACCTACGAGGTCGGCGACAAGCTCATCGTCGAACTCGACGACGAGCGCGAGAACGGCGACCTGAGTTTCGTCGAGCGCGCACCCGAGACATACACCACGGAAGCCATCGAGTACGGCGCGGGCACGACCGTTTCTGACCTCAGCGAACACGTCGGTTCGACCGTCCATCTCGAGGGGGCAGTCGTCGGGATCAACCAGACCGGCGGGCCGACTATTTTCCAGGTACGTGACGAGACCGGCGTCGTCCCGTGTGCGGCCTTCGAGGACGCCGGCGTTCGCGCCTACCCCGAGATCGAACTCGACGACATCGTCCGACTCAGCGGCCACGTCGAGGAACGAAACGACGGTCTCCAGATCGAGGTCGAGTCGCTCGACCGACTCGAGGGTTCGACTGCCGAGCAGTTCCGCGAGCGACTCGACGCGGCCCTCGAAGACGCTGCCCAGCCACACGATGTCGAACCGCTCGTCGAGTGGGAGGCCTTCGAGCCGCTGTACGCGGACCTACAAGAGGTCGCACACCTGTTGCGCAAGACGATCCTCGAAGGGCGGCCGATCCGGATGCGTCATCACGCTGATGGCGACGGAATCTGTGCGAGCGTTCCGCTACAACTCGCGCTGGAGCGGTTCGTCGAGGAGGTCTACGAGGACAGCGATGCGGCCCGGCATATGCTCAAGCGCCTGCCGAGCAAGGCCCCCTTCTACGAACTGGAAGACGTCACCCGCGATCTCAACTTCGCGCTCGAGGACCGCAGTCGCAACGGGCAGAAACTCCCGCTCGTGCTTATGCTCGATAACGGCTCGACCGAGGAGGACGTCCCCGCTTACGAGAACCTCGCCCACTACGATATTCCGGTCGTCGTCGTCGATCACCATCATCCCGATCCCGAAGCCGTCGAACCGCTGCTGGAGGCCCACGTCAACCCCTATCTGCACGGCGAGGACTACCGGATCACGACCGGGATGCTCTCGGTCGAACTCGCCCGGATGATCGCGCCCGATCTGACCGAGGAGCTCCGTCACGTCCCGGCCGTCGCGGGCCTCTCGGACCGCTCGGAGGCCGAGGCGATGACTGACTATCTCGAACTGGCGGGCGAGGAAGGGTACGACCGCGAGCAACTCCGGGAGATCGGCGAAGCGCTGGATTACGCGACGAACTACCTCCGCTATGACGACGGTGGCCCGCTGATCACCGACGTGCTCAACGTCGATTGTGACGACCGCGATCGCCACGAGGAGCTCGTCTCGTTCCTGGCCGAGCGCTCCGAACGGGACGTACAGAAACAGCTCGAGTACGCGAGCGACCACCTCGAACACGAACGGCTCGACAACGACGCCCACCTCTATCAGATCGACGTC
>Ga0207813_100939_pt1 | contig 11807 bp, 14 predicted proteins | sample A23E3SouthBayCA_2_FD_187730 | JGI IMG/M metagenome (GOLD analysis project Ga0207813, IMG submission 187730) | Aerobic enrichment media microbial communities from Eden Landing Ponds, California, USA - A23 E3 (4) (SPAdes) | ecosystem: Environmental > Aquatic > Marine > Unclassified | place... | reverse complement strand
CGGCGAGAAGGTGGCCGACTGCGTGTTGCTGTTCTCGCTGGGGTATCTGGAGGCGGTGCCGCTCGATACGTGGATCCGCTCGGCCATCGCCGAGCACTACCCCGACTGCGACCGCGGCTCCTACGTCGAGACCTCCCGAGCGATCCGCGAACGCCTCGGCGGCGCGTACGCCGGCTACGCCCAGACCTACGTCTTCTACTACCTCCGGGCCGGCGGGGAGTGACCGGCCGCTACTCGATCTCGTCGAACAGCGCGGCGACGCGGTCCTCGATCTCGTCGCGGATCTCCCGCACCCGATCGCGGTCGGCCCCGCCGGGGTCGTCGAGCGCCCAGTCGCGCACGTCGACGTCCTCACGGATCGCGTCCACGTCGAGCGTCGAACAGCCCATCGTGGCGGCGTAGTCACAGGGTCGGAGTTCGGCCGTGTCGATTTCGCGCGGTGTCCGGTCCGTGAGGTCGGCCCCCACTTCGGCCATGGCCTCGATCACTCCCTCGTGGACCGATTCGGCGGGACGGGTGCCGCCGCTCAGTATCTCGACGTTCAGGCCCCGCCGGTCGCGCTCCCGTTCGGCGAACGCGGCGGCCATCTGCGAGCGGCCGGCGTTCCGGACACAGACGAAGGCGATGCGAGTCGGCTCGGTGGCGTCGGTATCGGTCATGGATCAGTCGTCGGTCGTCGGTTCCGCCGTCGTCATGCCGTCGACGCCCTCGCCCCAGTCGAACCGCCGCTGGAAGTACAGCGCGACGTTCACGAGCGCCAGCAGGACGGGAACCTCGATGAGCGGCCCGACGACGGTGGTGAAGGCGACGCCGGAGCCGACGCCGAAGACGGCGACGGCGACGGCGATGGCGAGTTCGAAGTTGTTGGAGGCGGCGGTGAAGCCGATGGCGGTCGTCGTCGAGTAGTCCGCGCCGATACCCCGGCCCATCCCGAAGCTCACGAGGAACATCACGACGAAGTAGACCGTCAGCGGGACGGCGATCAACAGGACGTCGCCCGGCGCAGCGACGATGTTTCCACCCTGCGTGGCGAACATCACGACGACGGTAACGAGAAGCGCGACGAGCGTCAGCGGATCGATCCGCGGGACGAACTCCTCGTCGTACCACTCGTTGCCCTTCCGACGGGTGCCGACGTAACGTGTCAGGACGCCGGCAGCGAAGGGGATGCCGAGGAAGACAGCGATGGCCTCGAACACCTGGGTCGGCGAGACCTCGAAGGTCGTGATCCCCGCGACGAGCGACTCCATGCCCAAGAGCGAAGGGAGCACGAGGCCGAAAAACCAGACGTAGACGCCGTAGGTAACGATCTGAAACAGGCTGTTGAACGCCACCAGCCCGGTGACGTACTCGGTCGATCCCTCGGCGAGTTCGTTCCAGACGAGTACCATCGCGATACACCGGGCCATCCCGATGAACACGAGGCCGAGGAAGTATTCGGGACGCGCCGGCAGGCCGGGAACGACCCCGCCGAAGCACACCACCGCCAGTCCGAACATCAGCGTCGGGCCGATCAGCCAGTTCTGGACGAGGCTCAAGCCGAGGACGCGCCAGTTGGCGAAGACGGTCCGGAGCTGTGAGTAATCGGCCTTCGCCAGCGGTGGGTACATCATCACGACCAGACCGATTTCGACGAGATGGAGGTCCCGAATCGGTCCCGTCACCGACGGCGCGACGAAACCCAGACCGACGCCGACGGCCATCGCGCCGAGGATCCAGACGGTGAGGTACTTGTCGAGGACGTCCATCGAACGCGGGTCGCCACAGCTCTCACAGCCGCAGTTCGGGCCGTGTGCGTTACTCATCGTCGACGCTCCCGTCGAGTAGCGTCACCAGCGCGACGGCGCGGTTGGTCGCGCGGTATTTCTTCCAGCGGCCGTCCTTTCGACTCTCGACCAGGCCGGCGTCGACCAGCGTCGAGAGGGCGTGGCTGAGTCCGCTCTCGCTCACGTCGACGACGGCGTGTAGCTCACAGACACAGAGTTCCTCGCCCGCGGCGACGAGCACCCGGACGAGCGCGTAGCGCGTCCCGTTGGCGAGCGCCGAGAGCACGTCGAGTTCGGCGTCCACCCGCGCCGTCCCGAGCGTCGCCTCGAGCGTTCCCAGTTCGTCGAGCCGTCGCTCCACGTCCTCGTTGCGACACTCCCCGAGTTCGTCTGCCAGATACCGTCGGAGCCGTTCCGTCCCGTGGGCCATCGTGTCGACGATCGACTCCGCCGAAGTTAATTGTACTGCTGTTCAATCGAATTGGAACGAAAAGAGTATAGAGCGGTATATAAGTCGACTCGGTCGATATCGGAGAAAGTACAGTTGAACGTCTATCGAACCAAATGCCTCGCCTGGACGACGGTCCCCCGTCGGAAGGGGACGGTCGATGAAGCCGTGCGGCCGAAGGTTCATGACGGTGGGAATACAATTCTAGTGTGATATGGACTGTCGAGTCGTCGTCGAGGCAGCGGTTCCGGTGTACGACGTAGAGACCCCGGACGAGGCGATCCGGATCGCCATCGCCAAGACCGGCGAGATGCTGAACCCGGACCTCAACTACGTAGAGATCGAGATGGGGTCGCGAACGTCGCCGTCGGGCGAGGAACTCCCTCCGGCGTTCATCGCCGCCGACGAGGCGCTCGTCGCCCTCGAACTCGAGATGACGGTGTTCAGCGTCGAACAGGAGGAGCACGCCTCGCGCATCGCGCGCAAGGAGATCGGTCAGCGACTGGAGAACGTCCCGCTGTCGGTCCTGTCGGTCGAGCCGACGACGGACGACGAGGACGAAAGCGAGAGCAGCGAGGACGAAAACGAGGCGTCGGCCGACGAAGGCGACGACGAGGACCTCATCCCCGAGTTCGAGGAACTCGTCGACGAGTGACCGCCGGCGGCAGCGCCGCCGCTGGTCGGTTCGGGTACACCGGGGGACTGCGCCGTACGTGTTCAGTCCGCGTGCGGAGCGACGCGCTCCTCGGACGTGTCCAGGGACGAAGTGATGCCGTTGGCCAGCTTGAAAACGGCCGCCTTGTGGTCGGTCTTCGACTTGTGGATGGATGTGGGTCGTACCCCCATCTCCTCGTACGCCGTCAGGTCGATTTCGCCGTCATGCCACGCCGCGCACTGTTTCTCTACCTCGGCCAGAAGGCCGTGCAGGTGAATGAGCTCCTGCTTTTTCATAACAACCATCCATAGCGAGTGGAAGGTTATATTATTATCTTGAGTGGAGTTAACATGCAGCCACCGACAGTGTTTAACACACTCGGAATCTCTGGGAGACGCCCGATACCCGTAGAATCCGGGGGTAGGCACTGCCTTCCGGGAGTCGACGGTCGTCCCGGATGTCGCCTCTATTAGATTCACCCGTCAGCGTGAATATCGCCGATATTGTTATGCCTTGCCGACGACCACGTTTGTGATGGTATTGACACGTATGGGCGGCGTGTTCGGAGCCGGTGAGTGGGGTGTATGGACGTGTCGACGGACGTCGCCGCCCGCATGATTCCGACAGTTGTCGCCGTGGCGACGCCGGTCAGAGAGGGTGCGGAGCCGTCCTCGGAGGGCGTGGAGACGTCCTCGGAGCGGTTGGACCGGATCTTTACCATTCTCAAGAATCGCCGCCGACGGCTGGTCTTGGAGTATCTCCGGGATCGGGAATCGACGATGCATGGTGACCTGGCCCGGCATATCGCCGCCATCGAAAACGGGGTTTCCGCGGACGCCGTCACCTCCACCCAGCGCAAACGGGTGTACGTGTCGCTGTATCAGGCCCACCTCCCGAAACTGGACGAGTTCGGGGCAATCTCCCTCGACCGGGACCGGGGAACCGTCGAACGAACGCCGAAAACCGCGGAACTGTTGCGGTATCTCGACCGGTTCGAGGAGCCGATGCCGGAGGAGTCCCCCTTGTACGGTGTGTTCTGTCCGGGCGGTACGGTTCTGCTCGCGACCGCCCTCGCTACCGTGTTCGTCCAGGAACTCGGCTTGCTTCCGGCCCGCCTCGCCATCGGATTGGCCGTTCTTCTGTCGGTGGGCGGGATGGGCGCAATCGTCTACGGTGCCCGCCGCTGAGTCGGTGCGGGTGAGCAGATCACCGCAGTCGTCGGTGCGCGGAATCCGTTGCCGGGTGACGTACCGGTGACCTCCCAGCAGCAACCCCCCGGCCGTCAGTATCGCCAACGCTCCCGTCCACCGGGGGTCGATCATCGCGAGGCTTCCGACGAGCGCGACGGCTCCCACGGCGGCCACCTCGACGAGTCCGGTCCATTCGCCGAGCGCGGCGCGCTGGGGTTCGACCCCGACGAGACGGAGAAGCGCGCGCGTCCGTCGGTTGTGAGCGAGACGAACCGTCCGCTTCGTCTCGTCGTAGGCGACGATTCCTGCGTCCGCGAGTCGGGGCGCGTGGTGCTGATAGAGCGAGACGTAGACACTCCGATACAGGTCGTCGGGGACGTCCTCCGGATCCATTCCCTCCAGGCGGAAGATGATCTCGCGTGTGGCATTCCGAAGCGACACCGTGCCTTCGTGTTGGACGAGCAGACAGACGAGTTGCCGGCGTCGCCGGTTGCTCAGGAGTGCGAACGCGGCGTCCCGGCCGAGTGCTTCGGACTGCATCGCCCCGATCTACGGAACGCTCGGGGATTGTTACGTGCCCGTTTACGGCGCCGGAAGCCACTCACACCCCCGTCGGTCCGCACACGTGGCGTCGACGGCGTGCGAGCGTGATGGGTTCGACGGCCACCGACCCCGACGTCGCCGTAGTCGCAGTCCCGATGGAGCCGCGAACGTGGCTGTTTCGACGGGTAACCGGTACTCTCGCTTGCGGCGTCACACCGGATTCGCGTGGCTCGGTAGGCCGTGTCTACCCGTCGACGTGCTCGTTTATGCCGTCGTTATGTCGGTAATTCGGCTCATAACGAAGGGTGACGTGGATAGTGTCTGTCGTAGCTCCCTGTCGTGGGGGCACAGAACTATGTCAAACGACGACTCCGCCGCACTCAACATCTCGCGGCGCAAGACACTCGCAGCCCTCGGAACGATCGGCGTCGCCTCCGCCGGGGCCGGACTCGGGACGTCCGCCTTCTTCAGTGACCAGGAGACGTTCGAGAACAACCGGCTCACGGCCGGCACGCTCGACCTGAAGGTCGACTGGGAAGAGCACTACTCCGACTGGTCGTCGGACGAGAGCGACGACATCGAGGGCGACATCCTGATGTCGCCGCCCGAGACCCCCGCCGACTACACGTCGTTCCCGCCGGGAACCGACGCGGAGGAGGTCGACGACAACGACGCCAACGACGACCCCCTCATCTGGGTGCCGAACGAAGACGTGGAGACGTTCATGGACAACACGTCGATCGAAGCGTTCCCCGACGAGGATAATAACGGGGTTCAAGACGAGTTCCCCGAGGGGGAGGACCCCTGTGAGTTCCTCGCCGACGTGGGCAACGACGACGGCGGCCTCGATCCCTTCGGGGGCGCCCGGACGGAGAACGACGACACGGTGATCGACGAGGAAGAGCCGGCACCGCTCGTCAACCTCGACGACGTCAAGCCGGGCGACTTCGGCGAGATCACCCTCAGCGCGCATCTCTGTGGCAACCCCGGATATCTCTGGCTCAACGGCGGGCTGGTGAGCGCGGACGAGAACGGCATCACCGAACCGGAGGGCGACGACCCGCAGGAGGACGGGGACCCGGGCTCGACCGATCCCGCGGACGTCGAACTCCTCGATACCGTCCAGACGGCGCTCTGGTACGACGACGACTGTGACAACCTCGTCGACAGCGGCGAGGGCGAGGAACTCGACGTGGTGCTCGCCGTCGACACCTCCGGCTCGCTCGACTCCGGGGAGATGAACCTGCTCGAAGATGCCGCCGTGGCGTTCGAGAACCAGCTTCAGGCCGGCGACCGGCTGGGTCTCGCGACGTTCGCGACCGACGCCGGGTACGTGGACTTCAACGCCGGCAGTTCGGACGTGATGAACGACGTGTCGAATATCGACGAAGCGGACATCAGGAATGCCATCCCGGACGACGGGAGCGGCAACACCCACATGGCCGGCGGTATCTTCGTCGCGGACGACATCCTCGACAACGAGGGTCGGGGCGGCGAAGAGGTCATCGTCCTGTTCACCGACGGTGAGCCGAACATTACGTCCGGTGCCAACCAGGTCGGTCCCTACAACAGCCAGTCGTTCGCGACGAACGACGACGACAACACGACTGCACAAGCGGCCTCGGACGCCAAGTCCTCCCAGGGCACCCGAATCGTCACGGTCGGTCTCGGGCAGGCGGGCGACACCTTCCTGCAGACTCAGATCGCCTCGTCGCTCGACGACCACGCGGCGGTCAACAACGCCACTCAGCTTCAGGAAGTGTTCGAGTCGATTGCGGCAGAGCTCACTGGTACCGAGGAAGTGTTGTTCCGTGGGACGCTCCGTGATCTCGCATCCGAACTCGGCACGGAAAACGGCATCCCCCTCGACTACGGCCGCGACTCGGCGTTCGACGAGGTCGGCTACCCGCCGAACGGTGGTCCCGACCCCGAGAACGACGGCGACAGAGAGTGTTACCCGCCGGACAGCACCGAGTGTATCGGGCTCTCGTGGTGGCTGCCGGTCGACCACGCCAACGAGATTCAGAGCGACACCGTGACGTTCGATCTCGGATTCTACACCGAGCAGTGTCGTCACAACGACGGCGGCGGCATGAACAACGAGCAGGTCCCGGCGAACGAAACCGACGCCTGAACGGGCCCTCCGCCTCGACGACGACGATTCCCGGTCCTCGCTGCCGACGCGGTTTTTTTACAAGCTACCGAGATATCCTGAAACGTTTTAGTCGCCCGCGCGGGGATGAGAAAACATGGACTACGACGACAGTCTCGATCGGGCGCTGACCGAGACGCCGGAAATAACCGACACAGTCGACCGGTTTCAGGTCCCCGACCCGGAGGTTCGGCCGGAGGGGAACGTGACTATCTACGAGAACTTCGCCGAGACGCACGACCGGTTGAACCGGGAGCGGGACCACCTGCTCAAGTTCTTCCAGTCGGAGCTAGGGACGAGCGCCAGCATCGACGACCGGGGGCGCGCCCGGTTCACCGGCGATTTCAAGCAGTCCCGCGTGAGCGACGCCCTCGACGAGTACGTCGAGACGTTCGTGACGTGCTCCGAGTGTGGCTCGCCCGACACGCGACTCGTCGAGGAACGTGGTGCGACGGTGCTGAAGTGTGACGCCTGCGGTGCGCTCTCCGCCGTCTCGGAGATCTGATCACTCGAACTGTTTGACGAGTTCCAGGTCGCGTTCGGTCCGCATGAACTCCGCGAGCCGACGCGTCGCGTGACACGTCGGACAGCTGAAGTTCTTCCGATGGCCGGGCAGGTCGGTCGGGCCGTCCTCCCAGTCCTTGCCGCACTCCGGACAGAGCAGTCTCACGAACGCTTCGACCATGCCCGCCCCTGTGTCACGGAGTTACATTAAACGTTCGGCGATCCCCGTTCCCCCGGTCGGATTTCAAAACCCTTAACGCCGGCTCGCCGGTAGGGTTCGGTAGCGGGATGGGATAGCCAGGAGATTCCGCCGGGCTCATAACCCGGAGATCGGTAGTTCAAATCTACCTCCCGCTATTTTCGAGCGATTCACGCGACCGAGGAGTCCCCGTGTTCGAGGACGATCCGACCGGGAGCAACGCCTGTCCGGTCGCGGCGTCGGAGGGCCCCACTTCGTCGGCCGTGGCCGACACGCCGGCCCGACGGTATCAGGACGATCCTTGCTCGGTGCGGCCGAGATACGCATAACAGTTCGGGCACTGGAACGGCCGCGCGCCGTGTCGGTCCGGGTCGCCAAGAAACCGGGTGCGCGAGTACCCCCGACCACACTCCTGGCAGGTCACGATGATGACCACACACGGGGGAGTCGCCGCGCGCCCTTGGAGGTGTCCATTTTCGACGCGTCTCCGGTCAGGTCTCGTCGTCGGGGGCGGTCGGCCGGACGAGGTTCGCGAGCGTCACCAGGAGGCCGAGGGCCCATCCCACGGGCACCGCGAGCGCACCCCACATGCCGACGTACGCGACCCCGACGAGTTCGAATCGCCGGCGGATCAGGGTGTTCAGCCCGCGGTAATCGAGAAGCGTATCGAGCACCCACACCGCGAGCGTTTCGCTCCGGGGGAAGACGGCCGCGGCGAGCGCCGGCGAGTAGAGCGCCGCCACCACCGGCGGGAGAAAGACCGCCACTACCGCGAACGGGTAGGCCAGAACGACCGTCGTCGTCCGTCCCCCGAGACGCCGGAAGAGCAGCGCCAGGACCGTCGCGACGACGGCGACGGATCCCGCGGCGGCGACGGCGAGGAACCCCTCGGCCGAGAACCGGACGCGGGCAACCGCGGTCAACCCACCCCAGACGACCGCCGCGAGGAGGACGGTTCCGACGGCGCCCAGGCGGGCGGTCGTCCGGTCGATCTGTCCGACGTGAAATCGGACCAGCAGCCCCAGGACTGCGAGCGGGTAGCCCACGAGCAGTCCGACGCCGCCAAGAAGCCCCCAGAGCCGGTATATCGCGCGCTCTCGCGTCGTCTCCGGGCTCCAGCGGCTGACGACCGGATGGGACTCGCGAAGCTGTGGGAAGGCAAGCGCCATCCAGAGGCCGTGCAGGCGCCGGAGGTCGTAGCCCACGTCGGCGACGACGCCCGTCAGTACCGGTCCCATGGTCACGTCGGTTCACCCCGCCCGAGTTAACGGTTCGGGGTTCGTTCCGACGGGCCGGCGAAACGGCCGTGATGTGAACGGAGCCGACTGTAAAAACGGAGGATGGCTACGTGGTCACCGCTCGATGCTCGGGTGGCATGCCGCTGGGGGGAGTGGTCGGATAGACTGTGCCATCACCTCGCTACGTCTACGGTATGTCGTACCATGACATGAGCTTTGTGGCCGACGCGATCGCTCCTCAGTAGAGACGTTCGGTCGCGATTTCGGCGCCCTCGACGAGCGCCTCCAGTTTCGCCCACGCGATTTCGGGATCGACCATGCCGAGGCCCGCCTGCGTGCCGAACCCACAGTCCGGCGCGGCGACAAGCGGCGTCGAGTCGTCGACCACCTCGGCGACCCGCTCCAAGCGGTCGGCGACGGTCCGTGGGTGATCGACGATGTTCGTCTTCACGTCGACGACGCCCGGCAGGAGCGTCCAGCCGTCCGGTAGCGGGTGTTCCGCGAACGCGCGGTACTCGTGTTGGTGACGCGGGTTGGCCTGCTCGACGCTGAGCCCCGAGATGTCGGCCTCGTAGAGCTCCGGCAGCATCTCGGCCAGATCCGTATCGAGATGGTGGGGGCCCTCGTAACTCCCCCAGCAGGTGTGGAGCCGAACCTGGTCGCTCGGGACGTTCGACAGCGCCTCGTTGAGCGCCTCGACGTGGAGCCGCGTCGCCGCCTTGACCGCCTTGAGGGGTTCGTCGGCGTAGGCCGCGGTGTGGCCGACGGTGAGGAGTTCGGGGGCGTCGATCTGGAGTGTCATGCCGCTCTCGGCGACCAGTTCGTACTCCTCGGCCATCGCGTCCGCGACGGCGAAGAGGAACTCCTCGTAGTCGTCGTAATACTCGTCGACGTGCGTGGCCGTGACGACGCTGGGCGACGCCGCGGTCATGAACGTCCCCTCCACGTCGGCGTCGACGGCCGATAGCGCGTCGCGGAACGCCGCGAGTTCGGCCTCGGCCTCCTCGTGCCCGGTGTACTCCACTGGCCCCGTCACGACGGGATGCATCGACAGATCGATGACGTCGGTCTTGAACGTCTCCTCGGCGTAGTCCGGGAACTCCTGCAGGTCCGCCCAGAGCTCCTGTTCGCGTTCCCCCTCGATGCCGCTGAGTCGGTCCGCGACGTACCAGTTGAACGAGACCCGGGGCTGTTCGCCGTTGTTGACGACGTCGAGGCCGGTCTCGGCCTGGCGCTCGACGACGTCGCGCGTGGCCGACTCGACGGTTGCCGCCCACTCGTCGGCGTCGACCGCCGCGCCGTCCTGACGCTTCTCGAGCAGGTCGAGCAGTTCCGGCGGCCGGGGCAGGCTTCCGATGTGTGTCGTGCGGATTCGCTCGTCGCTCGCCATCGTACTCTATCGTCCCCGCCGATCCCAATATGACTCCCGGTCCCGGCCGTTCGGGGTCGCCGGACTCCCGCGGACGACGTGTGGCGTGCAAGATTATTGTACTTTGCTGGCGGAGGTCCGGCCATGACAAACGAGCGCATCGAGGAGTTGGTCTCCGAGAGCGACCTTCGTGAAGCGTACCCGATCGTCGATCAGTTGCGGCCCACCGGCGAGGAGCAGTTCCTCGAATTGGTCGCCGACATGCGTGACGAAAGCGGGTACCAACTGTACGGGCTCCGTGACGAAGACGGGTCTCTCGTCGCTGTCGCGGGCTTCGTAAAGCAAACGAACCTCTACAACGGAACGCACGTCTGGGTGCACGACCTCGTCGTCGACGAACCCGCCCGCGGCAACGGATACGGATCGACACTCCTCTCCTGGATCTTCGACTGGGCGGAAACACGGGACTGTACCTGCGTCGAGCTAGCCTCCGGGCTCTGGCGCGACGATGCTCACCGCTTTTACGAGGCGCTCGACATGGAGAAGTACTGTTACACCTTCCAAAAGCGCCTCGACGCCGAATCCCCGTACTAGTCGGCGCGTTCAGCGCACTGACCGGTTGCGACGCTGTACACTCGCCTAACGGACGTTCCTCGACTCCGTGACACAGCCGTCGACGAGCTACTGAACACATTCTCGACCGCGTTCCGTCCACGAACGTTCGATTCAGGACCGTCGCTCATGCGAGTCCACCTCCGTTCACGTTAGAGCACCCCCGAACGCTTATCGGCGCACTACCACTACTACCGATCATGAGCACGGGCCGCGAAATCCGACTGATCGAGGAGGACGAAGGCGGCTGGTCGGCGATCGACGAGGAGCTGAACGTGGCCAGCCAAGGCGAGACACGTGAGGAGGCGCTCGCCAACCTCGACGAAGCCGTCGAACTGACGAAAGAGGCCCACGACGCCGACACCGACGCCCCGGTACCCGACGCCCCGTGGTTTGAGGGATGAGCGGACCGCCGCGTGATTTCTCCGGGAGAGATATCGTCAACGTCCTCGGTTCGTTCGGCTACCGTAAGGATCGCCAGCGCGGGAGCCACGCGATCATGAAGTACACCAACCCCGATACAGGGGACGTTCGGACGGTGACTGTCCCGTTGCACGACCGCGTGAAGATCGGGACGCTCCAGTCCATCGCCGAGCAGTGTGGCGCCGACGACTTCGACGCGTGGTGTCGCTGGATCGACGAGCATCGCTGACCCCGCCGGCCGAGCCGATCACGCCCGACCCCTCCCGTCGAGGTCGCGGTCGTAGGGACCGCACACGACGAACAGGCGCACCTGCTCGCGTTCGAAACGCTCGCCAATCTTGCGGTCACGGAGTTCGTGGAACACACCACGCGGACGGAAGATTCTCCGTGGCGTGTGGGAACCGAGATGAAATGGCTGGGGAGTTGCGGCCCCAGTTCCCGGCCGGTCGAAGACCGACGGGGAAGGAGGTGGGCCAACACGGATTTGAACCGCGGACCTCCCGGTTATCAGCCGAGCGCTCAACCTGACTGAGCTATTGGCCCAGGTGAGCGCATCAGTTGCTTGCGGGGTCTTTCGTTTAAGCGTTTCCGTTCGGGGCAGTCACTCGTCGTCGACGCGATAGGATCCGCGGTCGACGTCGTAGACGTCCTCGTCGTCGGGGAAGCCCCCGGTGTAGACGCCGCCGGTGACGAACCCGCCGCTCTTGC
>Ga0207813_100935_pt1 | contig 11861 bp, 11 predicted proteins | sample A23E3SouthBayCA_2_FD_187730 | JGI IMG/M metagenome (GOLD analysis project Ga0207813, IMG submission 187730) | Aerobic enrichment media microbial communities from Eden Landing Ponds, California, USA - A23 E3 (4) (SPAdes) | ecosystem: Environmental > Aquatic > Marine > Unclassified | place... | reverse complement strand
AGCGGTCGGTGTAAATGTACTGTCCGCGGGCCGGAAGCGATTTACTACCGGCCACGCAGGATGTGGACATGGCTTCACTCCCGGTCGAGGTGTTGATGGGGATCTATCTGGGGCTGTTGGTGGGAGTGATACCGGCACTCGTATCCTGGGCGCTGGGGTTCAGTTTCAAGTATTTTACCGGCATTACCGTGCCGGGGTTCGGTGTTGTCGTGCTGGCAATCGCACTCGCCGGTGTCAGCGGGGGCCTCATGGCACTGGCCGATAAGTCGATTACGCAGGCACCTAACGCCGAGCGAATCATTACCGCAATCATCCTCGTCGGGATGGTGTCGCTGTACGCTCATAGCAAGGGTGACCAACTCGGGGCGAACTTCCCGAAACGGCTCTCTCTGCAGGGGCTACGCGAGAAGAAACTCTCCGCGGACATGGTCGAATTCGTCGGCGGCCGCGACGAGGTCCGCATCCACGTTATCGGCGACGTGGCGGACATGGAGGGGTATCCTCCCCTGGCAGAGCCGCTCCGGGCCGAAATCCGCAGCGAGGAGTGGCGGTTCCCGGCCGACCTCCGTATCGGCGAACTCGAACGCCGGATGGAGGAGCGCCTGAAATCGGAGTTCGACCTCGGCGACGCCGCCGTCTCAATCGACGAACAGGGGCGAGCGACGGTCGTCGCCGCGCCGCCGTTTTCCGGCCTGTCGAAGCGCGTGGGCGACAACCGCCACGCCGTCTCGGTGGACGCGCTGTTGCCGACCGGCCTGGCCCGCAACGACGAGGTGACGGTGCTGACTGAGGACGCACAGGTCCGGGGGACCGTCGTCAGTGCCCGGTCGGCCCCCTCGGCCGACGAGACGCCCGGCGAGACGCCGACGGACCCGGATATCGCCGACGCCGAGGCGCCACCGACGCCGGTTCAGGCACCGACCACCGACGGCGGTGAGGGCCGGCTCACGGTCGCTGTGACCCGGACGGACGTGCAACCGCTCTTGCGGTCGGCCCAGCCGAAGGTCGTGGTCGAACCCCGCGGGACACACCGGGAGTACGAACTCGTCTCGCTGCTCCGCCGGGCCGGAAGCCGGTTCCGACGGCTCACGGTTCGCGCCGACGGCCCGCTGGACGGGACGACGCTCAGGGACGCTCACGTCCGCGAGGCCTACGACGTTGCCATCGTCGCCATCCGAACGCCGGACGGTTGGCAGGTCGCGCCACGCGGCGACGCGGCCGCCGAAGCCGGCGACGAACTGTACGCGATTGGCCGCCGCACCGACCTCGATGCCTTCGTGGAGGCGGTCGCATGACGCCGCTCGGTCCGGCACTGCTCGCACAGGTCGGTGCGAACCTGCAACTGGGGTCGGTATCACAGGCGCTGATAGAGGGCGTGGTGTGGCTGCTCGCTATCGCGGTCCTCGCCGCGACGCCGGCGGGCGCTATCGCCGTCTTCTACCGCTGGTACGTCCGCGAACGGATTCAGACCGGGCTGGCGCTCCTGTTCGGCCTGACTGCGGTCGTCCTCGTCATCGGCGCGACGACCGCGCTCAGCGAGGTCATCCTCGGCGACGAGGAGGTGCTGGCGGCCGGCGCGGTCCTGTTGAATCTCGCCGCGTTCCTCGCCGGCGGCGTCGGGGCCTACGGCGGGATGCGCATCGGGGACCGACTGGGCGTCGACCTCTTCGCCGCGACCGGCGGCCGGAACATCGACGCCGACGTGAGCGAAATCGTCCAGACCGTCGGTCGCGTCACGTCCGTTCGCCTTCCCGAGGATATCGACGACATCATCGGCTACGACCCGATGCCAGACGAGACCAAAGAGACGCTCGCGGACCGGCGGTTCCTCTTCCCACGCCGGCTGACCAAAGACGAACTCAGGGACCGGCTGGTCGTCCGGCTCAAGACCGACTACGGCGTCGGCCACGTGGACGTCGAACTGGCCGACGACGGCACCGTCGACTACCTCGCCGTCGGTTCACGGGCGGCCGGTATCGGCCCGACGCTGCCGCCTTCGACGAACGCCGTCGCCATCCAGGCTGACCCGGCCCACGCCGCGAGCGCCGGCGATCTGGTTCAGGTCTGGGAGCAAGCGCCGGCGAGGCGCGTACTCACCGGCGAGCTCCGGGGCGTTGCCGACGACGTGGTGACAGTCGCTATCGACGCCTCCGACACGCCGAAACTCGACCCGCAAACCCAGTACAAGCTCGTCACGCTCCCGGTGCAGGACCGCTCCGACCGGGAGTTCGCCTCGCTGCTTCGTGCGGCCGACGAGACGATGGGCACCGCCACCGTCGAACCGGGGAGCACGCTCGACGGTGCGGCGGTCGGCAGTCTGGCAGTCACTGTGGTCGCGATTACCCGCGACGACCAGCAACCGGAGACGATTCCGTCCCGTGGGCGTGTGCTGGCGGCCGGCGACACTATCTACGCAATCGCCACGCCGGACGCGTTGCGGCGGCTGGAGCAAGCCACGGAAGGGACCACGACAGCGACTGTGACGGACGAGTCGGAAGACGATACTGATGACGAGGACGGCCAGTCAGGCGCGTCTGACCCGGCTGTTGGAACTGAGCAGACTGACGGGACGGCTGAACCAGCGGCCGACACGACTGATGCCGATGCCCACGACAGCGCGGGGGATGTCGACGCGGCCGAGACCGATGCCGAGGATACGACCGACACCGACGCTGACATAAACAGAGCTGACACCGACACTGCCGGTGAACCGGCTGACACCGCCGCTGAGGATGGGGCGGCTGATACTGCTGCTGACGCTGGCCTGGCTGATATCGGCGCTGAAAACAGGACAACCGAGCCTGGCGATGAGTCCCCGGACGACGATCCGTTGGCGGCGCTTCGGAACGCCGATGTGGAGGACGCGGTCGACGAGCTGACTGCGGACGAGGCGTTTGACGACCTGCCGGAGGACGCCGGCGAAGACACCGTCGAGGTGTGGGACCCGGAAGAACGGATCGACGAGGCGGACGGCGAGCCTGCTGCTGAGGAGGCCGGTGACAGCGATCCGGCGGACTCCGAAGCGTCGGCCGAGGGCGGAGACGGCATGGACGACGAATCGACCGCTGGTGACGACTCGGAGAAGTCAAACTGAGAGGCGGGCCTCCCTATTGCTGGATGCACGCCGTCGCCGGCCGCCCTTCTCCTGACCGCCCGAACGGACCGGACACACCGCGGTCCGGAACCCTCTTTTGCCGGACGCCCGGAGTACGGCTATGGAGTGGAAACTGTTCGCACACCTCCGGGACGCGGCCGACGGCCAGTCGGTCAGCGTCGATATCGAGGGCGAGGCCACGGTCGAAACGGCGCTCGATGCGCTGCTCGCGGCGCGACCGGCGCTCGCCGAGGAGGTACTCGACGAAGACGAGGAGTTGGCCGACCACATCCGCGTGCTCGTCGACGGCGAAGACCCGTTCGCCGCCGCCGATGGGCTGGCGACGGCAATCGATGAGGAGACCGAACTGGCGCTGTTCCCGCCGGTCAGCGGCGGTTGATACGGATTGTCGGAGCAGAATTCCGGTACGTGTCGACTCTGGAGTCGGCACTATCCGGAAATAATTTGTGACAACCAAGTGATGAGGCCTGTCGGCCGGATCAGTTTTCCAGCGCGCCCGCCACCGTCACGTTCGAGATGACGATTCGGACGCCGTCTTGATACTCAGTATCGAGCGTCACGTCCCACCCGTGGGTCCGGGCGAGCATCCGCAGGTTTGGGAGTGTCATCCCGGCTTCGGCGTCCGGCATCGCGCCGCCGTACTCGAAAAAGGCCTCCGCCGCTGTCTCGCCCGCCGGGGTCCCGTCTTCGGTGATGACGATCTCGTCGGCCTCCCGCTCGACGGTGACCGTCGACGCGTCGTTGTGGGCCGCGAACGTGAACCCGCTCTCGAAGAGGTCCCGAAGGCGGGTCGGGTCGGCGATTATCTGTCCCTCCACGTCGGCCGCCATTGTGAGACCGTTCGTGTCGGCACGGTCCCAGGCTCCGTCGATGGCCGTCTGGAGGTCGACAGCCGTCGTTTCGTCGATTGTCTGCCCGTGTCGGGCCAGCGTCGCGAGTCCGTCCACGATTTCGGACATCCGCTCGGCCGTCTCAGACGTCGACTGGAGGGATTCTTTGGCCAGATCGACCTTGCCGCGGTTCAGCGCGTCACCGGCGACCGAGACGCGGCCGGTGATTATCTGCAGCGTGTTCAGAAGTTCGTGCCTGATCGCGGTGGCGAACCCCTCCAACTGCTCGTTTTGCCGATCAAGTTCCCGGCGGCGTCGCTCGCTTTCGGTCACGTCGGTAAACACGAGCATCCGGCCGATATCGACCTGTCCCAGCGAGAACGAGGTGTCGCTGACGAGGTAGTACTCAGTCCCGCCGTCCCGGTTCCGCTCGAGAATCTGCTCGTCCGTTTGCAGGATCTCTGAAACGGCCGGCAACACCGTATCAAGCTGCTGCCCGCGGCTCCCGGCCAGTGCCGGGAAGAGCCGTTGCGCCTCACCGTTGGACTCCTTGATGCGGTGCCCATCGTCGAGATACACGACAGCCTCGTCGACGCCATCGGTCAACTGCACGGCGAGAAACGCCTCGTCGTACACGTAGAGGACGCCGAACGCGAACAGCGCGACGCCGAGCGGCTCGTGGTTGATGTCGAGCAGGATATCGCTGACGTACCCGACGATATCAAGCACCGCCGGAATCGCCGTGATGCCGACGAGAACGCCGAGCGGACGGGTGTCGTAGTCCGCTTCGAGGAACAGTTCGAGCAGCATGAAGAAGCCGACGGTGACGAGCGCGTAGGAGAGTCCCGTCACCACCCAGTGAAACACACCGTGTGTGATCGCCAGATGCGGGAACGGGTCGGCAACGAACTGTGTGGCGAAGTAGAGCCCGTGCAGCGGATTGGTCAGTTTTACCGTGACGACAGCGAGGTACACGCTCACGGCGACCACGCGGTACGGTCGGTTCCGGTGGAAGGCCCGGCCGGTGTACGCCGAACAGAAGTACAGCCACGCGCCGACCGTCGCGAGGCCGACGACGAGGCTGCCGAGGTAGAACGCGTAGCCCAGCGTCCCCGGCGTGAGCAGGAAGCCCAGTTCCAGCGCCGCCCAGCCGCCGCTACAGAGGAGGAGCCCGACCATCCCACGGCGGGTATCGGGGTCCTCGATACGGGTCGCTCTGCGAAGCCCGACACCGCACCCGACTGCCGCGAGGGCAAACGCCGCGATGTACGAGAGAAATGCCGGCGAACTCCCAACCAGATCCATCTACGAATGGTTCGGCTGATCGGTCAATGAGTGTTATGTCCGTGTTCTCGATTCTGATAACTCTTCGAGGCCGTCGATCTCGAACACGAAGTCCGGGCGGTCGTCGATGTTCCCGCCGGCGTACGCGGCCTGGGCCACGTGGCGTGGTGATTCGGGGATGAGGACGCGCGTCGCATCGACACCGAGGGTCGCAGCGTCGGTAGCTATCGCAGCGAATAACGCCCGCGCGGCGTCGACGTCGCTCCACACCCCGACCGCGTACTCCGCGAGCCGGTCGCCGTCAGCTTCGGTCGTCCGGACGCGACAGGCCATCCCCCGTGGCTCGTCGTCGCCGACGGTCAGGACCGCCTGCTCAGTCGCCAGTTGGTTGAGCGCCTCCCGCGTCAGCGCCGAGAGCGCCCAGCTCTCACCGCTGTCGAGTGCGAGCCCGGACAGCACGTCCCGGCCGTCGCTTTCCTGCCAGTAGCCCCACGCCGCCGCAGGTTCGCGCCCGACGTCCATCTCGGACGTCTCGTCCCGTGGCTCGGGGTGTACCCAGCGGAACGACGTGACCGGTTCGAAGCCGGCGGCGAGCGACTGTCCGAGTCCGGCCTCGTTCCAGGAAAACACCATGTTCCGGCCGACTGACGCGCCGGCGTCGGCCGCCCACTCGATGAGGCGCTCGGTCAGCATCGTCCCGAACCCCTTCCCCCGGTGGGCCGGGTCGACGCGCATGCCCTGGAACCACGCCTCGGTATCGGTGAGCATGACGGCCTGACAGAGGGCAACGGCGTGGCCGTCAACGTCGACGACGAGGGTCTTCCGGCCCGGGCCGTCGGCGTCGACCCAGTCGTGGAACACGTCCGGGATGTAGTCGGCCATCGCGCGGTCGGGCCAGACGTCGCTGGTCAGCTCGACAACGTCGTCGTAGTCGTCGTGACGGGCCGCCCGGACAGTCGGCGACATGTGGGCAGCCTCTCCCGCGACGGTGAAAAAGGGTCGCGTCGGTGCGCCAGTCGGGGATACCACACCCCCTCGCAGGCTACCGCATCAGGCTCGGTGCTACAGCCACGGCGTCGAGCGCTGCTGAATCTCGCCGGCCAGCGGTTCCTGTATGGTGGCGGCCACGTCGTCGCTGTTTGCCAGCGCCCACATGAGCTTGACCTTCGCCGTGCCGGGGAGCATGTCCTCGCCCTCGATGACGCCGGCGTCGAGCAGGTCCCGGCCGGTGTCGTACACGCGGTCACAGACCCGTCCTTCGAGACACTGGCTGGTCATGACCACCGGGATGTCCAGGTTCTCGATAGTCCCGATCCAGTCGGTGTTGACGTGGCCCAGCCCGGTCCCTTCGATGACGATGCCCTCGCTGCTCTCGGCGGCCGCTTCGAGCAGCGCAGTGTCCATGCCCGGCGAGAACTTCACGAGTTCCACGTCGGTCTCGATGTCGTCGTGCAGCGCCAGGTCGACGCTGCCTCGTTCGGCGTACTCCCGGCGGAACGTCACCGTGCTCTCGCCGTCGATGTCGTAGTCGACCTCGCCCAGCGGCTTCGCGCCGACTGTCTCGAAGGCGTCCCGGCGCGAGGTGTGGTTCTTCCGGACGCGAGTGCCCCGGTGGAGCGCACAGCGGTCGTCGGATTCGTCGGCGTGCATGCAGACCAGCACTTCTGCGCAGTCGCTCGTGGCGGCTTCGACCGCGGAGACGGCGTTCATGACGTTGTCCGAGGAGGGGCGGTCTGCCGAGCGCTGGCTCCCCGTAAACACGACGGGGACCGGCGTGTCGAGCATGAACGACAGCGCCGACGCGGAGTACTGCATCGTGTCGGTGCCGTGCATGACGACGATGCCGTCCGCGCCGGCCTCGATCTCCTCGTGGACCGCCTGCGCGAGGTCCTGCCAGACCGCCGGGGTCATGTTCTCAGAGAGGATGTTGGCGACGACGCGGCCGCGGTAGTTCGCCATCCCCGCCAGGTCCGGCACCGCCCGCAGCACGTCCTCCGCGTCGAACTGGGCCGTCACCGCGCCGGTGCGGTAGTCGACCGTCGAGGCGATGGTTCCGCCAGTCGAGATGAGCGAGACCGTCGGCAGGTCGTCGTCGAACTCGATTTCGGACGTCCCCTGTTCGTCCTGTGCGCTCTCGACGTCGTACACGTCCGACTCCAGCACGTCGACGGATGCGTCCTCGCGATCGATACCGACGTTGTACCCGCCGTCGAGTTTGACCACGAGGTGGTCGGGCGTACTCGACGGGAGCAACACGCCCTCGTAGGTCTGGGCCGCGCGCTCGACGCGGACCCGGTCGCCTGCGTTCATGCGCGGCACTTTCCGCCGGTGGGACTTGAACCCACTCGTTTCGGCGAGCGCTCTCAGCCACGCGCCGGACCTGGCGACCGGCCGGCGGTTGGGGCGCTCGCCGCGGCTCTGGTCCGGGATATCTACGTCCGTTACTGCGAGTTACAAACGCTATCAGACCACAATGTTATCCCACTAGACATTCTCCTAACAAGTATGGCAGACAACAAAAACGGCCGTGAAGCCCAGGCCCAAAACGAGGAGCGCCGCCAGCGGGAGCGCGCTATCGCTGAGGAGCTTGAGCGCGCGGACGAACCCGAGCCGCCGGTCGACCCGGCGGAACTCGCGTACTTCGAGACGGAACTCGAAACGCTCGAATTCCCGGCGACAGCGGCTGACGTGGTCGCTGCGGTCGGCGATCGGGAAATCGAGTCCACCGAAGGGACGTACACCGTTGCGGACCTCCTGCCCGATGCGGAGGTCGAGTCCTTCGAATCGCCGGCCGAGGTCCGGACGCGGGTCCAGCGGCCGACGGTCGCCGGGGCGATGAAACGCGTCGTCGAGGCCGCCGACGAACACCAGAGCGCGTCGTTCGGGGCCTCACAGCGCGACGGCTACGAGCGGACGTTCCGGGAACTGAAAGCCATCGACGCGGATGACGACGACGAGGGTATCCGGGTCATCGCCGACTGGATTATCGAGCGCATCCACGAGAAAGAGAAGCTCCCGGGGTCCCGCGAGGTCCGCCGGGAAGCGGCGAAGTTCTGCCGGTCGAACGGTTACTCGGTCCGCAACGACGAGTGGCTCGGTATCTGAGCGACACGCCGCCATACCCCTGATTGCTGGCGGACCCCACAAGGACCATACTACTCGCGGTCCCACACTCCGTATGGCCGAACGAACCGAGGAACGGACCCGCGACGCGGACGCGCAGTCGGGCAGTGACCTCGGCGTCGATGTCGGTGTGACGGAGTCGGCGGAGACGGACGTCGCTGTCGGGGAATCGCGCGGAGCGGAGTCTTCTGTCACCGACTCCACCACCAAAGACAGTGGGAGCTACTTTTCGCTCCGAGCACTGTTGTTCGCCTTCGGTGCGGTCGTCGGCGGGATGGTGCTCGGCGGGCTGATACCGATCATTCCCGCCACCGAACTGCTTGGCACCCTGCTGGGTGGGTTCGTCTACGGGCTGCTCGCCAGCGAACGCCGGTATCTCGAAACGGGGCTCGCAGGTGGTATCAGCGGCGGTGCGATGGCCTTTCTATCACTTGTCCCACAAATAGCCGCAGGGCTGAACGGCACCAGACTGTTCGCTATCGCCGGCGGTGTCAGCCTCGTACTCGCGCTCGTCGGACACTACTTCGGTCGTGACCTGCGGAGCGGGCTGACGAAAGACATAGAGTGAGCTAGCTGCCACCGCTCTAACAGCAGTCACTTGTCGCGTTAGACGATTTCCCAGCCGTCGTCGGTCCGTTCGACCACGTCGTCCTCTGCAAGCCGAGTGAGCGCTTCCTCGACGATTTCCGGCGGGGCCTCGATCTCTCGGGCCAGTGCCGGGACGGTGTCGATACCGTTCGCGAGTCCGCTGACCAGTTCTGCGTACAGCCGTCCGTCGCCGTTCTCGAAGCCGGAGTCGATGCGGTCCCGAACGTCGGTTATACGGGCCTGGACCCATCGCTGGGCCAGCGACAGTTCGTTCTCTAGCTGCTGGAGATGCTCCAGTTCCTGCGCTAAGTCGTGAAAGTCCCCGTCGGACGCGGCCCCCACGTCTATCGAGAGGTGGCGGCAGGAGGGCATCTCGAACTCGGGGTTTGCCGGATAGGCGCTCTTGGTACCGAACTCGTAGGGGGAGACACGGACCTCCAGGCGGAGATTCCGGGCGATCGAGAAGTACTTCCGGCGTTGGTCGTCCGTCCGGGAATCGATGAGTCCGGCGTCTTCGAGCTTCTGGAGGTGGTCGATGACCGCTTTCGGGCTGACGCCGATGTATTCGCTGATTTCCGTGACGTAGCAGGGTTTGTGTGCGAGTAGTTTGAGAATCCGCCGGCGGTTGGCGTTTCCAAGGAGATTGAGTAACTCGGCGGAGTCCATCGATACGTAGGTAGCGGGTCACGGTTCAAAAGCATGACTCTCGTCGGGCGGTTTGCTGGTGCGTCGCTCGGCTACGCTAGCTGGTCCATCCACGACGTGCTCTGTGAGCCGCTGTTCCCGTTCCCCTGGCCGCTTCCGCCATCACCGCCCTGTCCGCCACTGTCTCCCTGCCCGTTATCGTTTCCCTGGTTGCCTCCATCGTTCGCGTTATCGCTGTCACCGTCGGAAGCGCCGCCAGAATCATCCGTATCGTCACTATCGGAGGTGTCATCAGAGCCATCAGAACCATCACTGCCAGAACTGTCGTCCGAATCCGAGGTATCTGCTGAATCATTCGCCCCATCACTGTCAGAAGCGCCCTCTGAATCGGTGCTGCCTCCCGCGGAATCGTCACCGCTGTCGCTTCCATTCCCGTCGCTGTTGCCCCTGTCGCTGCCTTGTTCAGGTCCGTTTCCCGCTCCCTGCGTTGTGTCGTCGGACTCCCCGGTTTCGTTTTCGCTGTCGTCAGGCCCGTCGTCCGGTGGTCCTTGGTCGCTCTCGGTCCCCTGTCCGGGGGCATCAGGCGGTCCCTGTTGGCTTTCGTTCGCACCCTGCTCGGACGTATTGGCTGGTGGGCCTCGTTCGCTCTGATTGACCCCAACGTCGTCGGGCGGCCCTTGCTCACTTCGGTTGACTCCGGCGTCGTCCGGTGGTCCCTGCTCACCCGGGGCGGCGATATCTGGTGGCCCGGCGATGCCGCGAGCAATCGACGAGACCTGCTGGCCGGAGAGCTTGCTGGCGTTCTGTTTCAGACGCTCCAGCGCGCTGTCGTTCACGCCGGCCTCCTCGGCGGCCGTGCCGGTGTCGTTAATCGCGGTCTGCAGGCCCGCTATCTCTGCGGTGAGCCGGCTCTGCTGGGCCACGTAGGCCTGCTCCGAGAGCGAACCGTTCTCGTATCGCTGTTCGAGCGTCGCGTTACGCTCCTGGAGCCGTTCGAGTCGCCGTTCGAGCGACTCGGTCCGGTCCGTGACTAGCTCGGCCCGTTCGGTTCCGTTCGATTGGTTGTATGCCGACCGCCACATCCCGTTCTCGACGGTGTCGTTCGCGGCAGCGGAGTTCGACTGCAGGAACGCTGTGAGTTGCGTCCCCATCCCGCTAGTAGCGTCGTTCTGCGTGGCCACTGTCTCCGTCGCGGTCTCCTGCGCTGTCACGGCCGGGAGGCCGACAGCGACAGTCCCGACGATGACCAGCACTGTGAGGAGCGTGGCCTGGCGTGGGCTCATTCGTACCACTACCTCTGCCCTCCCACGTCAAAAAGAAACGCCTTCGTTCGTGTCGTTCACAGGCCCATGAAACAACTGCAGACAGTCCAAGAGTGTTTAAAATACTCTTTAAATCGGTTTCTTCGACGGAAGCAGCCGCCAGGCGATCACAACCGACAACACCGAGAGTGCGACGGTGGCAACCGGTAACACGAGGCCTGGGTCGTACCGCAACGGCGGATGATAGCCGAACCCGTAATCGAGCACGTCGTTGCCGAGTGCCAACACCAGTGCGGTCACGAGCGCGCCCTTCGTCGTCCGGGCGTAGTGAGGAACTAACAGTCCCTCGGCGACGAAGCCGAGGTGGGTGACGATGATGCCGAAATACGCCCACGGGGCGGGGAAGTAGGCGTCGAAGCCGATGTTTAACGCCACGACGGTCCACAGCCCCATCTTGATCAGCCAGACCAGCGCAATAGTGTGGAGGTACGCGAGCGGCACCGTCAGCGGCACCTCGTCGAGTGACTCGCCGAGGAACGGCAGGAGAGTCGCAACCGATAGCGTCATCAGGAACAGCGCGGCCGGCGAATCGGCGTACAGCGGCCAGAGAAACGTCGACACCTCGGGCATCGTCTCGACGTAGTACCGGATGCCGACGAGCATCGCGACGGCGTTGACAACCAGCAGCCACACGAGACTCGGCGTCTGTTCCAGGTAGTACCGCGCGTACCGACGTGGCAACGGCCCCCGCTGCTCGCTCATGGGTCGACTCGGGACCGCTCGCGGCATAGCCCTGTCGGACGGGACCCGGAACCCAATCCGCGCTGTTTGCACGACGGCAAAAGCGTGCCGGCGAACACTTATGTATGTCAATGACACACATTCGGGTGTACCGATGTTCGAACAGTTTTCGCGCGGATACTACCTCGGCCGCCTCTACGTCGAACCGAGAGACGACGCGGCGGCCGCGATGTGTCGCGAGCAGCACGAACGAGTGAACGAACAGTTGTACGC
>Ga0207813_100925_pt1 | contig 11982 bp, 9 predicted proteins | sample A23E3SouthBayCA_2_FD_187730 | JGI IMG/M metagenome (GOLD analysis project Ga0207813, IMG submission 187730) | Aerobic enrichment media microbial communities from Eden Landing Ponds, California, USA - A23 E3 (4) (SPAdes) | ecosystem: Environmental > Aquatic > Marine > Unclassified | place... | reverse complement strand
AAAGTACAGGGCCTCCTGCTGTCTGGCTTCGACGGGCTCGTGGGCCGCGAGATTCAGCCTGACCGCCGGCTCGGAACCGAACTGTCCGACCACGCTAAGCGCCACGGCGCTGGCGGCATCTTCCACACAGACGAACTCCCGGCCTACGGCGTCACCGAGGCGGAAGTCGAGGCGCTACGGGACGCTGTTGGGGCCGGCTCGGAGGACGCTGTCGCTATTGTCGCTGATGACCCGGAGACCGCCGAACTCGCCATCGACGCCGTTGCGGAGCGCGCTGAGACGGCGCTTGCAGGCGTCCCGGAGGAGACCCGCGACGCGAACGAGGACGCTACGTCGCGGTACCTCCGCCCGCTCCCCGGCGCAGCGCGGATGTACCCCGAGACGGACGTGCCACCCGTCGAACCCGACGTAACCGAAGTCGAGACCCCGGAACTGCTCACAGAGAAGGTCGACCGATACGAGAGTGAGTTCGACCTCGGCTCCGGCCTCGCTGAGCAGGTCGCCTACGGCCAGCGATGGCCCCTGTTCGAGGCGCTGGTGGCGGGCGAAGGCGTCGATCCGACGCTGGCCGCCGGCACGCTGGAGTCGACGCTGACCGAACTCCGCCGCGACGACGTGCCCGTCGAGAACCTCACCGACAAACACCTGCAGGGCGCAATTCTGCTGGTCGACGGCGGAGACGTGCCGCGTGAGGGGATGGAAGACCTCCTGACGGCACTCGCCGAGAACCCGTCACTGACCGCCGAGGAAGCTGTCGAGCAGGAGGGGCTGGGCGGCGTCGACGAGTCGGAAGTCCGTGACGCCGTTGCCGAAGTCGTCGAACGCCACGAGGACCAGGTCGCCGAGGAAGGCATGGGCGCGTTCTCGGCGCTGATGGGCGAGTGCATGGGCGCACTCCGTGGCAAAGCCGACGGCGATACGGTGAGCGACGTGTTGCGCTCAGAGATACAGAAGCGGGCTTAATTGCTTCGTTCAGGCTGTAAGGAAGCGATATCGACGGCGGTCGATGACAGCCCGTTACCGCTCGCCGACAGGTCGTGTTCTATCGTCGACTCGAGTAGCGGAACGAGGGCTGGCGCGTTCGGCCCGATGTCGACCATGTCTTCCGATTGGTTGTACTGGACGACACCGGCATCGACCAGCCGCGGCAGGTGGTTGTGGTAGAGGGCCGTGTAAATCGTGAGCCGCTCGTCACGGTACTGTTCGGCTGGTGTCCCGTGTTCGAATTCGGTCACCGTGTCCGTGAGCACAGCCAGTGAAACCGGTGTCGTGTACTGTGAAAGCCCGTACAGGAGGTACCGCCGGTAGTGCGATGACAGGAGCGACAGCCGGTCGTCCACTGGAAGCGAATCCGGTATCTCGGTTTGTTTCGTATTCATGTTACCTGGTATGGTGCTGGGATCTGGACGGTTCGCGTGTCAGGTTTGGACGGTTCGAACGCTATTGTACCACAGTACGCTCATGCCCAACTTCGTCGGCTATGTCTGCAGTATCCGCGAGGTGGTTGACACGATCGACGACGCGGTAGACCGTGCCATCTCGCGTGCATGGGGCGACGTGCTGGAGGTCATCGTCAACGTACTCAGCGAGGGCAAGCGACGGCAGCGTGATGACGTTGACCGACTCGTCGGAAACCATGTTTGTCACCGGGTGCTGCCAGTCGAAGGCGTCAAGCGAGACATCGGAGTCCCGTTCCCACTGTTCGAACATGGAAAGCCGTTCCAGCAGGTGTCGTCCCTCCGCAGTCCGCTGTGCGAGTCGCGGTTCGATCCGGCGTCCCCAGATCAGTATCGACAGGTCCTCGATACAGCCAGCGTCCTCAAGAGCCTGTAACCGGTCAAGCACGTAGTTCTGTTGTTGCGTTGCAGCTTCCGGACACAGGGACCGGACGAACAGTTCGACGCGAACTGGATTAGCAGTGGAATCCATAGTGAGGCAGTGAGTATCGTGTGGGTCGCTACAATGGTAACCATCCTAAACACTCTCTCTAGGTCCCTAGAATAAATCGGGGCGAAACGGAATCATATCTGATATATCCGGGCCGGTCGATAATTGGTTAATATGTGAATATTTGGTGGTTGGTATGTCAGGGATTCGTTCGAATGTGGTCCCTCAAAAGTCCGCTATAGCCCTAATTCGGGATTATATTCGTCACAGGTATGAGCGTTGCTGAAATATTAATATTCTAACCAGACACCGGGCCTTAAGTAGCTCGCCGCCACACTGAACGCATGGTCCCGAGTGTCATGGATGGCCACGATGTTCCCGCTCTGTACGGGCCAGCCATCGATACACTACCCCTCATGTTTGCGATCGTAGATGCGTCCGGGGTGATTCTCTCGACGAACGAGACATGGAGCGAGTTCGGCCGGGCAAACGGAACAGAGGTGACACCGAATACGCTCGGCGTGAACTACCTCGGTGTCGCTGACATGGCTGACGACACGACTGGGCAACAGGCAGCCGAGGGGATCAGGGCCGTCCTCGCCGGCGAGCAATCCTCGTTCGAACTCGAATACCCGTGTCACACCCAGTCAGCGAAGCGGTGGTTCCGGTTGTACGCTGCTCCGTTCACCATTGATGGGGAGACGTTCGCATCTATCGCACATATCGACATCACGGCCCGGAAGCAACGGGAGTCGGTGCTCGAAGCGGCCTACGACATCTGCACCGACTCAAGCCGGACGTTCACAGAACAGCTCAACGCGCTGTTAGAGCTCGGCTGTGAGACGCTCGGTTCGTCGTTTGGGACGCTCTCTCGGGTCCACGGCGACGAGTACGTGTTCGAGGCAGTCACTGCACCGACGACTGCCGACCTCGAAGCCGGCAGAACGACCAGCATCGAGGACCTCCCGAACTGCAGACACGTCGTCGAACACCGCGAACCGCTCGCGATCAGGGACGTTGAGGCGGACGCGCCGGACCTCGCTGACCCGGAGTGGGGCATTGTGAACTACATCGGCGCGCCCGTCGTCGTCGATGGAGCCGTGTACGGGACGTTCTGCTTCTACGGACTGGAGCCGCGCACAGCGGAGTTCACGCAGTGGGACCTGACGTTCGTCCGGTTGCTCTCCGACTGGGCCGGCTACGAACTCGAACGACAGCGCCACTCGGAACAGCGGGACGCGTTGAACACTGCCTTTCCCGACCCCAGTTTCATTATCGACGCGGAAGGGCGATTTCTCGACTGTCTGACCGACCCGGAGACGATGCTGACGGTAGACGATACGGACACGCTTGTCGGCCAGACGCTACACGAGTTCTTCCCTCACGATACCGCTGATTCGCTACTGGCGGCCGTTCGTGCAGCCCTGCGGACCGGGTCGTTCCAGTCCGTGGAGTACAAACTGCAGGTACCCAGTGACAAGCGGTGGTTCGAGGCACGGGTCGCACCGCTGGAAAGTCGCGCGTACGACCCCGACACTGTCATTTTCGTCGCGCGAGATATCACCGCTCATAAGCACCGCCAGACCGAGCTCGAACGACAGCGTGACAAGCTCAAGCAGGCACAGCGGCTCAACGTGCTGGGCAGAGAGATCGCGAAGGCGTTACAGGACACACAGACACGTGAGGGAATCGAATCGGCAGTGTGTGCACATCTCACTGAATCGGACCTGTACCAGGCCGTCTGGACCGGGAGCCGCGGGAGTGCCACGAGCATAACACTGGGTGCCGCTGCTGGGATAGACACGGCGACGTCGGAGCAGCTTTCGTCCGGCGAGCACAGCCTCGCCATCGACGCCATCGACACCGGTGAGGTACAGGTCGTCGAGGACATCGCCAGCGTGTCGACGCCTTCGGACACCAAGATCGACCGCCCACTAATCGAAGACCATTGCTCCGTCGCGGCAGTTCCCCTGACAACTGGCGAGACTACCTACGGCGTACTGATCGTGTACGCATCGACTGGAGCGACGATTGGCTGCCGTGAGTCGGACATCCTGGCTGATCTGGGGCGACTTATCGCGCTTTCTATTCAGCGCGTCCACAGTCAGCAGTCATTGCTGGCGGCGACGACCGTCGAACTGGAGTTCCTGACGCCGGATTCCGACGATATCTTCGCCGGCCTCTCCGCGATGCTCGACTGTTCATTCACGCTCGAACGGCGCGTTCCGATCAGCTCCGGGAACTGTATCCACTATGTTCGCGCCAAGGGTGTGGACAGTGACCGGGTGTGTCAGGCGCTCACTGAGACGCCGTCAGTCGAGTCCTGTGCCGTCGTGGAAACGGCGGCGGAGAACCGAGCGCCCCTGTTCGAAGTCACGCTTGATGAGATATCCACATCGCCGCTTGACACGCTCGCAGATTACGGCGGGGCCGTTCAGCAGGCCGTCGCAGCGGACGGCGATCTGCGGTTCACAGCGGAGATGGCGCCGGATATCAACGTCCGTGCCGTTGTTGAGGCGATTCAGGAGGGAACGCCCGGGACAGAACTACGGAGCAAGCAGTACGTCGACCAGCCGGTCTCGACGGCCACTGACTTCCAGACGCGGATACGCGACCGGCTAACGCCGAAACAGGCCGCCGCGCTCAAGACTGCCTATGCACGCGGCTACTATGACTGGCCGCGAGGGAGCTCCGCGGAGGAACTGGCTGCGACACTCGACATTTCCGCGCCGACCTTGCACTACCGGTTGCGGAAGGCCCACGACGCCGTCATCGGTTCGCTGTTCGACTCCGACACTGGGTCTGAAAAGCTCGACTGACCCTCAGTCGTCTTCGGCACGCTCGATTCGCTGTCGGGCTTGTCGAAACAGACCGCGAAGCGTCTTCGTCTCCCGGCCGGTCGGTTGCGCACGCCCGAGCACCCGCCGGAACAGCCGCCGGGCCTTGTGTTGTTTCTCTTCGGGGTGACCGATAGCGCCGAGGAATCGGTCGAACTCCTCGTGTAGGCCCTCGACCGCCGGCGTCTCGGCGAGCGTATGCAGCTCCTCGGGGTGCTGGGTCTCGGCAACAGTTAGCTCACGCAGTTCATAGAGAACGATTGTAGCCGCCTGGCCGAGGTTCAACACCGGATACGACGCGCTGGCCGGGATAGAGCAGATGACGTCCAGCCGTGCGAGTTCGTCGTTCGAGAGCCCGACCCGTTCGCGGCCGAAGACGACGCAGATATCGCCCTCGACGTCCCGGAGCGAGTCGGCCAGGTCGGCCGGTGTCGTCGCCGGATACCGGACGTGGTTGGCGGGGTCCTCGTTCGTCGTCGCCGTGCAGGCGACGGTGTGGTAGTTCTCGACGATGTCGTCGAACGTCACCGTCCGGGCGTTCGGCAGGATGTCGTCACGGGCCTGGCCAGCAAAGCCATACGCTTCGCCGTCTGGGTCTAGCTCCGGCGGGTCGACGAGCAGCAGTTCCGACAGGCCGAAGTTCTTCATCGACCGGGCGATGGTGCCGACGTTGCCCGGCGTCTCCGCGTCGACGACGGCGACCGATATCATACGTCCAGGTCGCTGAGGTCCATATCGATTGTGTCGAGGTCCTCCTCGTCCATCTGCTCGACTTCCTCTTCGAGTCCCGGAATCGCTTCGTCCCTGTCGGGGGCCTCCGGCAGCGCTGTCGGGTCTTCATCGACGTGTTCAAGGCCGACGTACCCCTCCGGGGCGCGGTTTCCGTCAAGGAACCACTCGTGGAAGGCCGAGGCCAGGTCAGTATCACCGGCGTAGGCCTCGCCGCCTTCCTCACGGAACCAGTAGATGAAGTCCGTCTCGTGGTCCGAACAGACGACCACCTCGCCCATCGGTTCGCCGTAGATAGCATCCGCGACGTTGCACTGCTCGATGTCTTCGTCGCCGTGAATAAGCCAGCAGGCGTCACAGGGGTCGACAACCCGTTCTGCGAGCACCAGTAACCGTTGGCGGGTCTCCGGCTCCATCGTCTTGAGCGGACGGACTCGCCCGTCCGGCCCAAGCACGTCCTCGTCGAAGCGCCAGCCCCGGAGTCCGATATTGACTTTGCTCATAGCTCAAAGTCGGGGAGTCCCGGACTAAAAGAGCGCGATATGCGGGGCAAACAGTGTCGGCCCGTCCGCGCTCCACCGTCATCGCGGAGTGAGAACGAGGTGTGCCAGCCGATTACACCCATCGCTTGCTCGAAACATAGACAGCTCTAGGTAAATTTAACATGATTGTTCCATTTAGGATTCACAGACCGCGTCCAAACCAGGCAAAACTGTCGGACTCGCCCAAACATTTATACGTGATTGGCTTTTCTCCGTAAAAGAACACATGGAACGGCCGACGCGCCAGCGGGATTCTGAACAGGAGGAACGCGAGGAGGAGTCCGAGAGCACGGGCCAGCAGACCTGCCCCGAGTGTGAGTCGGAGTCCATATCTAGCGACGGCGGTGGTGAACTCGTCTGCGAGGACTGTGGCCTCGTCATCGAGGACGAGAACATCGACCGCGGGCCGGAGTGGCGGGCGTTCAATCACTCCGAACGCCAGTCCAAGTCACGCGTCGGAGCCCCCACGACCCAGACGATGCACGACAAGGGGCTGACCACACAAATCGACTGGAAGGACAAGGACGCCTACGGTCGGTCGCTCTCCTCGGAGAAGCGGAGTCAGATGCACCGCCTCCGGAAGTGGCAGGAGCGCATCCGAACCAAGGACGCCGGCGAACGGAACCTGCAGTTCGCACTGTCGGAGATCGACCGCATGGCGAGCGCACTCGGTGTCCCCCGGTCGGTCCGGGAAGTCGCCTCGGTCATCTATCGACGGGCGCTCAACGAGGACCTCATCCGCGGTCGCTCCATTGAGGGCGTCGCCACCGCCTGCCTGTATGCGGCCTGTCGACAGGAAGGCATCCCCCGCAGTCTAGAGGAAGTTTCGGATGTCTCCCGGGTCGAACAGAAGGAGATCGGCCGGACGTATCGCTACGTCGCTCAGGAACTCGAACTGAAGATGGAACCGGTCGACCCCAAGCAGTACGTCCCGCGGTTTGCCTCCGAGCTGGAACTTTCTGAGGAAGTCCAGTCGAAGGCCAACGAAATCATCGACACCACCGCCGAGCAAGGGCTGCTCTCGGGGAAATCACCCACTGGCTACGCCGCCGCAGCCATCTACGCCGCTTCGCTGCTGTGTAACGAAAAGAAGACCCAGCGCGAGGTCGCTGACGTGGCTCAGGTGACAGAAGTCACCATCCGGAACCGGTATCAGGAGCAGATCGAAGCGATGGGCATCCACTGACCGGCGCGCTTCTCTTTATTCGATACCCTCGCTGTCCGCCGTTCACTTCAGTCACTGTCAGCTATAGCATAGCGTGGGCGGTCGGTACAGGATTGGTAACAAGCAACGTGTAGAGCTATCTGTCTGGGCAGCGAACTAGCGGTATGTCTGTTTCCCCCTCACAGAAACGGGTCGCACTTCTCGTCATCGGACTGGTGGTCCTCTTTGCACCCGCGCTGTTTGTCCTCGCCACCCTTGAGTTTCTCATCCTGTCCGGCAACCTCGCGCTCAACGAAATTTCGCTCCTCGAATTCGTCGAACTGTATCTTATCGATCTTGTGTTATTCGTCCTGCTCGGGTATGGCGTCTACCGGCTGACGTTCTGGCTGATCCAAGATCAGCTTCCAGACGCACTCGATACCGTGGACGGGACTGAAGCGGCCGGCGCGACTGACGAGACAGAGACCACTGGGACTGCCAGTGAAGAGCAGTCCTGACTGGCCGCTGAGTGTCGTCGTATATGCGTGTAGTGCCTCATACAAAACTGGACTTCACAGCAACGAAGGTCGCTCCCTGCGAACGGCTCCTTTCGTCGCCGTTCGCATTTTCGAGGGGCGCGCTTCGCTTGCCCCTCGCTAGTCCCCTGCAACCGCTGTCGGCTCCTCGGCGGTCTCCCCGGCTGAGCCGAGGTCGATCATCGCCAGCAAGGCAATGACGCCGAAGCCGACTTTCGTGACCACGTCGAGGTAAACGACCACGAGCGTCGCGGTCTCGACATCCATGAGGCCCACTCCTGCCGCACCGAGTAGCCAGACGACCGGATACACAAGCCAGAGGACGACAACGAAGTTCCGGAGTGTGCGGTACAGGCTGACCTCTATGTCGGACAGGGTCGACTTCGCAGCCACTGCGATGTTCCGGTAGAGGAGATAAATGACGCCGCCGAACAGCGCCGCACCGATAGCGAACATCAGGTAGCTAACTGGCGACGCGGTGACTGCACCGGCGAACCCGAAGACGATAGTTAACGCCTGCAGGACGACGAGTTTCACCGTGTCCTCCCGGCTTGCGCCAGCGAGCAGCGCCAGGAACCAGACGTTGAGTGGCGTCGTCAACAGCCAGTCGACGTAACGGACCACGTACACCGCGTGCCCCTCGCTCTGTATCGACCCGAAGCCAAGCGCCATCAGCGCGTAGGCAACGATGGCGATACCCGGAATCGCGATCAGCAGCAGATACCGCTTCCGCGTCTCTTCGGGGACAAGCGTGTAGCCGTACGCCAGCACCGCCGTCCCGAGCAGTTCACCCAGTAATCCCAGCGTGAACCAGGTTGTTATCGTTGCCATTGTTAGTCATCCCCCACAGCGGCCGTGCTGTCGGTGCCCGTCCCGGCAGAGTTTTCGACAGTGAAGCGGTCCAGTAGCGATTCGAGATCGCCAGCACGCTGCCTGAGTTCCGTCGCGGAGTCAGACACTTCTTCGATGGACGCGGACTGGTCCTGTGCCGCGCCGGCCACGGTGTCCGCCTCCGTCGCCGTCTGCTGACTGATCGTCGTCAAGTCGTCGATAGTCCCCATCACGTCCTGTGCGGTCCGGGCCTGTTCCTCGGTCGCCCGGTCGATCTCCTGAATGCCGGTGTCGACCTCTTCGGTGTACTCGACGATGGTCTCCAGTGCATCGACGGTCTCCTCGACCGTCGAGACGCCTTCAGTGATTCGGGTGCTGGTCGATTCCATCGTCTCGACGGTGTCGCCGGCCTGCTCCTGAATGGCCTCGATGCGCCCTTCGATGTCGGCGGCGGCCTCCTTGGTCTCCTCTGCGAGGCCCTTGATCTCGTCTGCGACGACAGCGAACCCTTCACCGTCACCGTCAGCGTGGGCGGCCTCGATAGAGGCGTTCAGCGCCAGCATATTCGTCTGCTCGACGATACTCGTAATGACGCCGACAATCTCACCGATTTCGTCGAGTTCGTCGTCGAGCGCGTTGATCTCTTCGACGGTCTCGCCGGTCTCGGCCTCGATAGCGCTCATCTCCGCAATAGCTTCCTGTGCGGCTTCGCGGCCGTCCTCGCCAACTTCTGCGGCCGACTGGGACGTGTCGGCGACCTGCTGGGCAGAGGAGGCGACTTGCTGTGCGGTCGCCGAAAGGTTCTGCATCTCTGCGGCCGCCGATTCAAGGCCTTCGTTTTGCTCGGTCGTCCCCTCGAAGATCTCGTTGATCGACTTCGACACCTGCTTGCTAGCCCGGTCGACCCGCTCCGCGTTCGAGTTGACACGGTCGCTGGACTGGATGACGTTCGTCGCGAACGCTTTCATATCGGCGATTGTGTCTTCGAGCGCATCGAGCGTCGTGTTGATGTCCTCGCCGACCTCCGCCATTGCGTCGTTCATGCTGTCCGTTTCCACCCGTGCGGTGAGGTCGCCGTTGGCGGCTGCGTCGAGGGCGTCGCTGTACTGCTGTGCCTTGAGTTCGAGGTGGCCGGTCAGCGCCTCCATCTCGTTGCGTTCGGATTCGACATCCTCACGGGCAGCCTGTGCCTGCTCTTTGGCCGCCTCGGCTTCCTGCTTGGCAGTTTCGGCTTCAGATATCTGTGTCCGGAGGTTTGCCCGCATGTTATCGAAGGCAGCGTACAGTGTTCCAAACTCGTCTTCCCGGGACGTATCGAGGTCGACATCCAGCTCACCGTCGGCCATCGCTTCAGCCTTTACCGAAAGCCGCCGCAGCGAAGCAATCGTGTTTCCGCCGATCGTGACCCCGATGAGTCCAAGGTTGACGACGGCAAGCAGGATGAGACCAATGAGGTCAGAGTTGATCTGATCGCTCAGGGCGTATGCGGCCTCCCGGTCGGAGTGGACCATAACGACCCAGTCGTGTGATTCGAGACGGGTCAGCCCCATCAACATACTGTCTGTTTCGTGGAACATTCTCTGTCCGGGTTCGAGCGTGCCCAGCGGGTCCGATTCCATCTGGGAAATCGGTGCCGTCGACCCGATCATCGAGTGGTTGGGGTGTGAGACGAACTCCCCGTCGGTGTTGACAACCGTGGTAAATGACCCTTCGCGGTGGCTCGATATCTGGTCAGCCTTCTCCCGGAGATCGATCATGTACACGAGCGCTCTGTCTTCGTCACCGGGGACCGGCGAAACGACGGCAACTATCGGGTGGTCAACGACTGAGACGGAGAACGGCTCCGTCACGTGCGTGTCGTCGGGGCCGTCGAACTGCGGCGGGTCCGTAGCGAACGGTGCCCCTTGCTCGGCAGCGTTGACCCCGATGAAGTCCTGATTCGAACTGGCGCGAATCTCGCTTGTCTCGGTGTCAAAGTAGTGTACTGCGACGACACCGGGCGGTAGTTCCTCGTTGGACCGTAACTCCTCCAGTCGTTGCTGCTTCTCCGTGTCCGTTCCGTCGGTGAACACGGGAAGTCGCGACGTCGACCGGACGTTCCGACGCGATGTCGTCAGCCAGTCGTCTAACTGTACTGCCTGTGTCTCTGACAGCGCGGTGATGTCGTCCGCCACGTCTTCTTCGAGAGTGGCGGACGCCTGCACGCTTGTCAGGACTCCAGCAGCGATAATAACAAGTATCGCGAATGAAAGCGCCACCCCGAGCCTGGCAGCGTAACTGCCAGCGATAAAGCTTGGGAGCGGCGAGTCCCTATTTGAATCCATCACGCAATTCTACACAAACCTGCTAATAAAGGGTTGCTACGCAATTCTCACCGATGATAAGCACCACAACCGACTGTAGAAATCCGTCGCCTCGGAACGGCTACCGGTGGAACGTTCTATTGCTCTACTGATATACCTCACAGTCGCAGAGATGGGCACCGGCCCCACCCGTTCGCTGCCGGCGGTTTCGCTGCACGTACCGCGATATGAAAACCATATCAGAAGCCGATCGGACTGTGGGGAAAGGTTTTGCCGATACCGCCTGACGCATACTGCAATGCGTGCTGTACGATTCCACGAATACGGCGGGACGGACGTGCTCCGCGTCGACGACATCGAACGACCAACGCCAGGTCCAGAGGAGGTCCTGCTCGAAGTCGAGGCAGCGGCGGTCAATCCGGTCGATACGTACTTCCGGACCGGCGACTACGAACCGGGCGAACTGCCCTGGATACCCGGCTCCGACTGTGCCGGGACCGTCGCCGCGACCGGCGAGCGCGTGGCTTCCGTCACCGAAGGCGACCGGGCGTTCGCAACCGGGCTGGGCAACTGGCTCCAGGGAACCTGCGCGGAGTACGTCACTGTTCCCGAATCACATCTGGCGCGGCTCCCCGACGGGGTGTCCGCCGAGGCGGGCGCGGCCGTCGCGCTCGTCGGCGTCACCGCCTGGCAGACGCTCGTCGACGCCTGCTCGCTGGAGCCGGCCGAGCGGGCGCTGATTCACGGCGGGAGCGGCGGTGTTGGCCACGTTGCGGTCCAGTTGGCTGCGGCGAACGGAGCGCGGGTGACGACGACGGCGTCACCGGCCTACCACAACCAACTGGCCGACCTCGGTGCGGACGACGTGCTCGACTACAGTCGGGACGACCTCGCCGACGCGGTGGTCGACGCCGGCGCACCGGACGTGGTTCTCGACCACCGGCTCGACGACTACCTCGCGTTCGACGCCGAGGTGGCCGCACAGGGCGCGCGAATCGCCGCCATCGGGAACACCGACCTCGCGGCGACGTTCGAGAACGTCCCGCGCTGCCGGGCTAAGGCCCTCAGCGTCCACCACGTCTCGATGTTCAACACGCCCGAGTTCGGCGCGGTGCTTTCCCGACTGGCGACGCTCATGGCCGACGACGAACTGACGCCGGTCGTCGCCCGCCG
>Ga0207813_100922_pt1 | contig 12024 bp, 13 predicted proteins | sample A23E3SouthBayCA_2_FD_187730 | JGI IMG/M metagenome (GOLD analysis project Ga0207813, IMG submission 187730) | Aerobic enrichment media microbial communities from Eden Landing Ponds, California, USA - A23 E3 (4) (SPAdes) | ecosystem: Environmental > Aquatic > Marine > Unclassified | place... | reverse complement strand
TCTGGATCTGGTATGGTGAACACATCCTGATCCAGACACTTTCGTGTGGTCAATTCGGCGATTCAATTCTGTTGGTTACGTCGGTTAGGAAGTACCGATACTGGTACTATCGATTTTCGGTCACACGTGTCGAGTCGTGCAAGAGACAGGGCGCGAATACAGCATGGCGCCCGGTTCTGAATGGTAAAATCGAGAGAAGATGTGAACGACCTCGGGGTTGAGCCCCGAGCCACTCGGCTTGCCCCACCTGTAGAAGCCAGTGACGGCTGATGCTGCCGATAACGGATTTCGGGAGTGTCCCGTTGAGGCGGTGAACGAGCTGTATCGGTGTACGTTCTTGTTTGGGCACCATCAGACTCATGTCTCGATGGTTTCAAACGCTACGCGTGAAATCCAGAAGAGATATTCTCGCTGCAACCGGGGTATCCGCGTCTCTGGGGGTTGCGGGCTGCGAATCCCTTCCGTTCAACGGCGGCGACAGCACGGACAGCCGACCCGCCGACGGAACCGGAGGCGACGCCGACCGTCCCAACATCGTGTTCGTCTTCTCGGACGACCACGCGCTTCGTGCACTGAGTTGCTACGGTGGGAGTATGCTCGAAACCCCGAACCTCGACCGCCTTGCGGGGGAAGGGGTCAGGTTCGAGAACGGCTTCGTGACGAACTCCCTCTGTGCGCCCAGTCGTGCGTCGGTTCTGACCGGGAAGTACAGCCACGAGAACGGCGTCAGGCGCAACGTCTTCTGGGGCCAACAGAGACCGTTCGACGGCTCTCAGATGACCGTACCCAATAAACTCCGTGAAGCCGGCTACTCGACCATCCACATCGGCAAGTGGCACCTCGGAGGGCAGCCGAGAGGCTTCGATTACTGGAAGCGACTGCCGGCGCAAGGCCGCTACAAGAACCCCACGTTTCTGGAGAAGCCAGAGGCGGAAAACACGCGACCGAAGCGGACGAGAGAGGACGGATACGTAACGGAACTCCTCACGTCGGAGACGATCGACGCCATCGAAGAATACCGGGGCGATTCCCCCTTCTACATCCAGTGTTGGCACAAGGCACCGCACAGGAGATGGGTTCCCGACGAACGCCACGAGGACCTGTTCGAAGGCGAGACCATTCCGACGCCGCCGACCTTCGACGACGACTACGAAACCCGGTCCAGCGCCGCCAGGCGAGCGAGGATGCGGGTCGCCAACATGCCCGACTGGCGACACGAACAGCCCAGGGGGTTGTCGGACGAGGAGCGCAAGCAGTGGAACTACCAGCAGTACATGAAAAACTACCTGCGGACGGTCAAGTCGCTGGACGAGAACATGGGTCGTCTCCTGGACTACCTCGACGAATCGGGTTTGGCCGAGGACACGCTCGTCGTCTACGCCAGCGACAACGGCTTCTTCCTGGGTGAGCACGGCTACTACGACAAGCGGTTCATGTACGAGGAGTCGATCCGTATCCCGCTCCTGATGCGGTATCCACCGATGACCGAGTCCGGGACGACCGAAGAACGGATCGCCCGAAACATCGACTTCGCACCCACGTTCATGGACCTGGCCGGCGTCGACATCCCCGATGGTGTACAGGGACGGAGCCTCCGTCCCCTCCTGGCCCAGGAGGAAACGCCGGACTGGGAGCAACCTCTCTACTACCACTTCTACGAGTACCCGCTCCCCCACCGCGTCCACCGCCACTACGGGATCCGCACCGACCGGTACAAGCTCATATACTACTACCGGATAAACGAATGGGAGCTTTTCGACCTGGAGCGCGACCCCAACGAACTCCGGAACGTCGTCGACGACAGCCAGTACGCCGACGTCTTCAGCAGACTGAAAGACGAGCTACGGGACGCACGTGCCAGGTACGACGACGACACGGGGAAACCCGTGCCGGAGTAGAGTGTGTAATCCCGGGACCTCACAAAGTACCGTCTCACTGGCGGCTGGTAGTCTCCTCGTAGGGCTGGACGACGACGAACCCCTCGGGTCCGGTGAACTCCATCTGCATCGCCTCGCCGGACGTCTGGCCGACTTCGAAGGTCTTGTTCGTCGCGACCGACGGCGAGAGTTCGGCGCTCCAGGCGACGGTCGCGTCCGGGTCAGTGTTGACGGGGGGCGTCAGGACGAGCGGGTCGCCGTGCGTCGAGAGCGCCACCGTCCCGGGACCGGTGAGGTAGACGTTCGTCAGCCCTCCCGAGGCAGCGCCCGAGAGGCTGTCGATGGTGCTGATCTCGTAGTCGACGCGCGACTCGAACGCGAGGACGTCGTCGCCGTTGAGCGAGATCGACTCGCCGGCGTCGAGATCGAGCGTCTGGACCTTCTTGCCCTGGTCGGCGACGTAGAGGTGTCCGGAGCCTTCGGCCTCCATGACGGGCGTCCCCTCGCTGGTCACCGCTTCCTTGATGAACCCGGTGACGCCGCCTTCCGCGGAGGACTTGCCCGTGAAGGTGATGTCACCGGTGTAGCCGATCATCGAGCCGGCTTTCACCATCACGGAGCCGTCGACGGCGACGTCGAGCGTGTAGCTGTTCTCTGTCTGGAACTGTTCGCCGGTCTCTGTCGGTGCGTGTGCCGACGTGAACTGGTCGACGTTCATGGCGTCTTCACTCGACCGGACGGCGGCACGAAGGAGATAAACCCCACCAGAGTCTCCGGGTCTGAGACACTGCCGAAGGCGGTACCCGCAGTCGTTCGTATTCGTTCGATTCCCAACCAGCCAACTTCGAGGTCAGCGAGCCTGCTCGCTGGCCGAACGTGGCCGGCACAGTCTCCTCAACGCGAGCGAAGCGAGCGTTAAAGTTCTTTTCACGCGTCGCTCGTTCGGCGACCCCACACCCGGGTATACCGGCACGGCGGTCGAAGGTCGGAGTGCAATGGTCCCTGACAACCTCCGTGCTGCCGTCCTGGCAGTCACACTCGGCTCGCTGGTCGCCCTCTCCGGTGTCGGTATCGGCGGGGCCGTCGCCGCCCAGCAGCCGTCCGACGCAGTACAGTCTACACAGCTATCGTTCGAAGACCCAGACCCGGACTCGGACACAGACTCGGACACAGACAACGATAACCCGAACCAGAGCGAGAACCAGAACCAGAACGGGACGGATTCCGACTCGACGTCCCCCTCCGGCGAGGAAGTCGTCGAACGATTCGAGGGACGCGTCGAATCCCTCGACACGCTCGTGATGACCTACGAGACGAACGTGACCGTCGACGGGAACACGACGATGGGTACCGAACGCCGGATGTGGGTCGACTACGAGAACGACCGGGTCCGGACAGAGACCGAAACCAACCGGACGCACACGATCACCGTCCGCAACGAGAGTCAGACCGTGACCTACGACGTCGAGAACGAACAGGTCAACCGCTTCGACACCGTCGGGAACCTGAGCGACCCGACGCCGGTCGGCGGACTGGTCACCGACACCGAACTCACCTACGAGGGTCGCGAGCGCCTCGACGGCGAGGAGACCTACCGGCTGAGCGCGACGCCGACGGACGCCAACGAGACGTCCGGGACAGTCGACGTGACTGTCTGGCTGGACGCGGAGACGTACTTCCCGACGAAAGTGACGAGCGAACTACTGGGCGGTGACTACGACTACGAGATGACCGGTCAGTTCCGAAACGTCAGCCTGAACGGGACGCTCGACGACGACCGGTTCACCATCGACGTGCCCGAGGACGCCGAAGAGCCCGACATCTCGCCCCCCAGCGTGAGGACCTACGAATCGCTGTCCGAACTCCGGAACGAGACCGACCGGTCGGTGCCGTCCCCCGACGTGCCCGCCGCCTACGACTTCGAACGTGGTCACGTGATGGACGACGAGGACTACCAGTCGATCACCTTGCGCTACGCGACCGACGACGGCGAGAACCTCCACGTGGTGAAACGCCCCGCGACCGAGTACGACTTCAACGAGAGCGATGTCTACGAACCGGTCGACGTCGGGAACGCGACCGGCTACTACTCCGAGTACGAGTACGGCGGGAACACGACTTCGGTGGTCATCGTGCCCTGCGAGGAGACGACCTACAGCGTCTCCGGCGACCTCTCGAGAGCGGAGAGCATCGACGTCGCCGAATCGCTCGCCTGCGAGTAAGTTACCCGTAGACCTCGGTACTCCCGTCGTCCGGGTTGGTCCCGGCGACACGGAACTCGGCGAGAATCCTGGTCTGAAATCCCGATTTCGTTCCAGATTCGGCAGGTGACACGGCCTCTCCCGCATGTTCTGAGCGACGGCTGGCGACACGTTACAACCGCTCGACAGGGTTCTGAGCCTGCTCGAGGTGGCCGAGATACAGCGCCAGTCCCAGCACGAGCGTACCCGCCAGCAGAAGCGCGAGTGCGGCGAGGGGCAGCGTCGACGGCGGAACACCGTATATCCCGGCAGCCACAGCAACCCCGAAGAGTCCGACCAGCAGACTGCCCGCAGTGTGTGTGAGCGAGACGATGACCGTTCGCGCACCGCGCCCGACGTCTCGCCCGAGCGTGACCGCCTGTTCGGCCAGGTCCCACGCGAGAAGCGTCAGCGCGACTGCCGCGAGCAACTGCAACTGGCCGATCCCCTGTAGCCACCCGCGGATCACGATAGCACCCACGAGCAGCGCGATTCCGACCCCCGTGAAGTGCCGAGTCAGCGTTTCGCGGACCGGGTAGAGGCCGAGCAGGAGGACGACCGGACCGAGCATCCCGGAGACGAGCGCCCCACGCTCGACCAGCCCTGCGGGGAAGACGGTACTCAGCCCGAGCGCGAGACCGACGACGCCACCGCCCGCCAGGAGCAAAGAGAGGCCGCCGAGACGGTGACCGCGCTGCCGGCCGACGGCGCTCAGTAGCACGACGAACACGCCCAGCGCCTCGATAGCGACGAGCGTGCGCTGGACGGGATGTGTCGTCGTCAACCCCGCCGCACAGACCGCGGCGAGGAGGGCGATGGCGCTGCTCGCGTAACTCGGCCGGGTCGTGCGCTGTGACCGCGTCGTCGCCATCTCAGCTCCACCCCCGCTCGTCACTGGACTGCCCCTCCGCTGCCTCTTGCCGCCCCTCCGCGACTCCCAACAGGTCCTCCCCGACTTCCGACCGCTGCCCCGTGGTTCCCGGCCGGTTCTTCGTGGCTCGCTGCCAGTCGACCGGGTCACCGGGCGTCCAGTCACAGACCGGAACCCGCCGCTCGCGCAACGACCGCACTCGATTGCGTCGCTCGACCCGCGCGAGTTCGCCACCCAGCGTCTCGGTCGTCGTGACGTCGGGGCTGAGGACCGTCACCGGGTGTCCGTGTGCTTCGAGGCGCTCGGTGGCGGTCACGCCGAAGTCGTCCAGCAGGGGCGACAACAGGAGTACGTCGGCGGCGCCCTGACTCCGGACGAGGAGCTGCTGTATCCGTTCGGAGTGGGTCTCTGACTGTGACCCCGACTCTGACTGTGACTGCGACTGTGACGCTGACTTCGGTGTCGACCCCGGGCGCTCCTCCCTGCCGGACGAGCCTTCGCGATGCGTCCGGAGTAGCTGTGAGGCCTCCGCCCGGTGGTGACCACCCCTGTCCGGAGCGAGCCACTCGAACTCGTCGCCGACCACTGCGACGCCGACGCGCTCGCCCGCTACGAGGAGTGCCCGCAGCAGTTCGGTTGCAGCGGCGATACTGTACGCCACCGCGTCGGGTTCACCGGGGCGCTTCCGCCGGCGGGCGCTCGCTCGCGCGTCGACACAGAGAACCACGGTTCGCAGGCGTTCCGCCCGGAACTCGACGGTCGTCAACTCCCCCGTCCGCGCGAACCGTCGCCAGTCGATCCGGTTCGACGGGTCGCCGGGCTGGTGGGCCCGCGTCTGATAGAACTCGATGCCGGTCCCGCTCGCGTCGACGGCAGTTCGACCGGTCTGTCGCCGCGTTTGCCGTCGCGTGGGAAGTGTCTCGACCGCCACGGCGCAATCGAGTCTGTCGGTCGCGCCGGTCCCGGACTCTGTCTCTCTTTCCCCCCTCGTTTCCGTCTCCGTTTCCCTTTCTCTCTCCATCTCTGCCTCCGGATCTCTCCCCGCCTCGACTTCGGTTCGGATCCGCGTACCCCCGCTGACATCGTAGACGACAGCCGTCGCCGGTTCGAAGCGATGCGTCCCGCTTTTCGCGTCGACCGCGTACTCGAACGTCGTGGACGCCCCGGGACGGAGGGCGGCGGTATGTCGCGGCGTCCCGTCGGTGACCGTCAGATAGGTCGGCACTCCGTCGACGAGTCGAAGGTCGGGGAGCGTCCGCGTGCCCGTGTTCGTCGCCGTCACCGTGACGGTCACCGACTCGCCGTGAGCGGGCGTCTCCTCGGTCACCGTCCGCGAGAGTGCCAGATCGACGGTCGGCGTGGGAGTCACGAGCGGATACGCCGCGTACGCGAGCGCGACGGCCGACGAGAGGAGGAGTGCGGGCCGTTCGAGATAGACGCCGGCCGCGCTCGTCACGAGTACGAACACGAACGCCGTCCGCCACCGCTGCGTTCGCTCGATCGTCGTCATCCTTCGCCCTCGTTCGCGTTCTCGGTCGCGTACGTGACGATTTCCTGGGCGGTCCGTCGGGCCTCATGTCGGAACGCGACCCCGCTCGCCACCCGGTCGCAAAGTCGAACGGCTCGTGGCCGTGCCGGCTGGCCGAGGAAAGCCGCAGCTGTCGTGTCGTCGGTCCACTCGCCGCGTTCGACGAGGTCCGCAGCTCGCTCGCGTGGAACTCCCTCCCTCCGTCGGACCGTCTCGACGGCCGTGTGTCGGAGTCGGGACCGGACGCGTTCTCGCTCGTCTGTCCCGAGACGTCGGGAGAGAACCCGTCCGTCCACGAGGCGGTCGAACTCCGACCCCGCCCGTGGTATCGCAGGTGTCGTCTCCGGGTCGGGAAGCGTCGGTTCGTCGTCTGTCACGAGTCCGTCCAGGGTCAGGAGCAGCGTTCCGGCAGTGAAGGTGAGCGTGAAGAACCCGGCGACGAGGAGGACGTCGTCACCCGGCCACCGGAGCGGTGCGAGGAGTCGGGGCTCGACGCGGGAGATCCCGGTGACGAGGACGGCGGCGACCACCAGCACACCGCCAGCGAGGGTCGTCCACCTGCGAACGGTGGTGCGGGACGGCCGATTCATCCCTCGGATCCCTCGCGAGTCTCGTTCAGCGCCGAGCGTGCCTGCTGGACCTGCTGTCGACGTGCCGGCGTGACGGCCCCCGCTCCGTACCGGACCTCACGAAACGTCTCGGTGATCGTCTCGACGGCCGCGGGGTCGAGGCCGGCCTCTATCGCCGCCGTTCGCCACTCGTCGGGGGTTCGTACCTGCGGATCGTCGAGGTCGACGCTGGCGGTCAGTTCGACCCACGCCCGGGAAACGGGGTTCGACGGCGAGGATTCCGGCCAGTCGTCGGTCGTCTCCGGCTGTGGTCGCTGTGATCGCTGTGACGCGGTCGGTTCGTCCCGACGGTCACCTGCACGCCGTAACTGGTCGCGGTGCTGGATGCCGAGCGAGACGACGGTGAGTACCGCGACTCCGGCGACGATCGGGTGCCTGTAGCGATACAGCAGTGCGAGCGCGGAGACGGCCATCGAGAGGACGGGCACACCGGGGGCCACTCCCCCACCGGCCTCGAGAGAGATCCCGAACAACCCGAGGACTGCGTCGAGGAATGCATACAGCAGTGCCAGCAGGGAGACGCTCGAACTCGGCGCGGAGCGAGGCGGGTCAGGAGTGACGGGGGTGGTCAGTGACGATTCCAGCGCCGTGGCTGTGGCTCCGACCACGAGAAGACAGAGACAGAGCGCAGTGACCGAGAGAAGGCGCTCGCGGGTATCGCTCGTGACGGGGGCCATGCGTTCTGGGTCCGGGAGCAGTCTCGGGGAGGTGCCGGACGCTATCCAGCGGAGTTCGACACTCCTGGGGAGGGTCCGTTCGGACTGCCTGTCCGATCGTGTGACGGGAGAGTCGTTGCAGGTGACTGTAATACTGTCGACGTTATCTACGTGATGATTGTGAGAGTGTCATAGAATGCAGGATTTTCATAGGAGTTCTCATACTCCCTCGTGAGGAGACGAACCGATACACACAGGGACGAACAGACCGGCTGATTCCGGTGATTACATCGAATCTTACGGAGCCTCGGTATTCTCGGGAGAAGGGTATCTGTTCCGGAGTCGGCGTTCAACGAGGCCGCCACTAAGCGCGATGACGAGTAACAGTGGCCAGCTGATGAGGTAGATGTCCAAGGGAGTCCCTGGTTGGAGCGGATTTGATGATCGAAGCGTCTGCCACATCAGATACATCGCCACTCCATAGACAATTCCCACACTGAGTAGCGGCGAGACGAGTCCGTATCGGACGACTGTCACTGCAAGTCCGATCCCGACGACCACACCTCCGAGGAGCGCCCACCAGAGAAACGGTCCGATTTGACTACTTGCCAACGCATCCAATACGTTTGCCACACCGTACGACCACATCAACGTCAATAGCAAGACGAGGGCATATCCGAGACCACCAAGAAGAGCGGCTCGTCGTGTCTTTCGTGAAACGGTGGAAGGACGGAGAGGGGCCGCTATCATAGTGTGTGATAGAAAGACAGAAACATAAGAGAAGGGCCTGCTGAGCAGCTATCGCACAAGTGTTCCATTTCGTTCCACCGGGAGACGCGGCCAGGGGCAGTAGATAGGCAGCCTCGCCGTCGAGGAACCCTTCTCCCGGTATCAGCACGGGGAACCCTTCGCATGCTGGTGGTGCGTTAATGCTACCGGGGACGGTACCCACACACAGCAGTCCCGTGGGTGGGAAATCGCATGTGGATGACCAGACAGAGACTGACATCGAGACAGTGGGGAATAGCATGAAAGGACTCGTCCTCGCGGGCGGGCGGGGGACGCGGTTGCGGCCGTTCTCGTACGCGACCACGAAACACCTCCTGCCGCTCGCGAACAGGCCGCTCCTGGAGTACATCATCGAGAACCTGAAAGCCGCCGGCATCACCGAGGTCGGCATCGTCGTCGGCAACCCGTCGGCGGACGTGGTCCGACCCCACGTCGGTGACGGCAGTCGCTTCGGCGTCGACGTGACCTACATCCACCAGGGCGAGCCACTGGGACTGGCCCACGCCGTGGGCTGTGCCGAACCGTTCGTCGGCGACGACCCCTTCGTCGTCTACTTCGGCGACACCATCGTCGACGTCGACGTGATGGGACGACTCGTCGACCGCTTCGACCCCTCCGAGCACGCCGCGGGTCTCCCCCTGAAGGAGGTCGACGACCCCTCCCGGTTCGGCATCGTCGAGATGGCCGACGACGAGATCGTGCGCATCCACGAGAAGCCCGACGACCCGCCGACGGATCTCGCCTACATGGGCGTACTCGCACTCACGCCGACGATCTTCGAGTACATCGACGGCCTCGAACCGTCCGACCGGGGTGAACTGGAGTTGACCGACGCGCTGGACGCGCTCGTCGGCGGCGGCGAACCCGTCGAGTATCACGTCGAGGACGGCCTCTGGCGGGACGTCGGCACCCCGACGGACGTCGTCGAGACCAACCGGATCCTCCTGGAGGGGCGCGAACGGCGCGTCGACGGCGAGGTCGCGGACGCGGCGACCGTGACCGGCCGCGTCGAACTCGAATCGGGAGCCGTCGTCGAGCCCGGCGCAACCGTCCGTGGACCGGCCTCCATCGGCGCCGACACCCGGATCGAGAGCGGTGCCTCCGTGGGGCCCTACACGAGCGTCGGCGCCGACTGTACGATCGGCAAAGCGTCCATCGAGTCGAGTGTCGTCTTCGACGACGTGACGGTCCGGAAACGCGAGCGCATCGTCGGGAGTCTGCTCGGCAGCGGGACCGAACTCACGAACGGCGGCGACCCCGAGGACGGGACGCAGTACGTGCTCGGCTACGACTCACGGATGACAGAGTAATGCAGATCGTCACGCTCACCTGTCCGAACTGTGGCACCGTCGTCTCCGGGAACCTGCTGGTCGAAACCCGGAGCGCCGAGTGTCCCGGCGTCGACTGTGCGGAGATCCTGCGACTGGAGCACCTCTCGGAGGAAGAGCAAGCGGTCCTGCGGGAGCAACCGGAGCAGTTTCGCTGAGTGTCGCTGACTGCGTGAACGGGTCGTCGCGCGGTCTTCGACATCCAGTGGTTCGAGATTCCACGCCGGTCACTGTGTGGAAGGGGCCAATCCGATCTCCCGGCCGAGTTCCCCCACTGCATCGTCGACAATGTCCTCCGTCAGCGCACCGACTGTCGTCACGACGTCGGATTCCGAGATGACGGTCGGGTATCGAGGATGGATGTAGCTTTGCTTCGAGAGGCTCCCGACCGCCCAATCGTCGGGGTTGATCGGAATGCTCCCTTCGACCTCGGTCGTCGATATTCCGAGCGCGATGTGTTGATCGGGGTACGCCGAACTCGTATCGTGACTGACGACGACGAACGGACGGCTGTACGAATTGAATAGCGACGGGTGAGTGACGACCTCACACCGCAGATGGTTCGGGGACACCTTACTTTACTCTCGGCGGGCTTTTCGCCACGCTTCCATCTCGTCTCGGTCAGCCGCCTCCGCTTCCCAGTCGACGTCTTCCCAGTCGTCGAGATCGTCCATGGATTGCAGCGTGGAGAGTGTCGACGCGAGGCCAGCGAGACGGTCGTCCCGAGCGATCGCCCAGTACGACCCTTTGTGTCGGACGAGTCCACGGTCCTCGAGGCGCTGGAGTGTCGGACCGATACTCCCCATCGGGATATCGACGTTTTCGTGTATCTCGGTGGGTGTGAACCCCTGTTCCGGGTGCTCTGCCAGAAACGAGAGGATGACGTAACTGTTCGAGTCCGGGCGAAGCCAGTTTTCGAACTCGTCCGATTCCGTGTACTCGTCGAACTGAATGGGCATGTATTCGAATGTATATCGTATATATGGACGTAAAAACCTTCGCCAGTGCTCGCTTCGCTCGCACTCTGGTACAGGCGTCAGCCGCGTTCGGGCCGCAGTGATGGGTCTCTCGCTGTCGGTCGTCGAACTGGGTGGATTCGAAAGGGGGTTGACGACCCACGACCTGCCCGTGGCCGACCGCGGTCAGGTCGTAGCCTTCTCGCTGGTCGACGAGTCGCTCCGTCCGCAGGCGGAGCGTGTCACGAGTGGCTCTGCCACCACGACACGGGCGACTCGTTCGCGCCGTCTCCAGCACAACGGGGTCAGTAGTTCGCCACAGGAGGTCTGTGCGCCCACGAACCGGTCCTCAGATGACGTCCCACGTCTCGCTGACCGGCGTCAGGAACTCGGAATCGTCGTACTCGCGGGCCTCTCGGAGTTCCCGCCGATGGGCGTAGATGTCCCCGACAGTCGCCAGCGCGGCGAGAAACCCCGCGAGCCGGTAGGCCGGGAGTCGGAGGCGGCCCCGGGAGAGGACGTCCTTGGCGAGCTGGCCGAAAAAGAGGACAACGAAGCCGGGAAATCCCACCAGAAGCGTCGAGAGCTGGAAGGTCTTGAGATAGGTTCTGGTCTTGCTGCGCGCGAGGTGATACGGCTTCAGCGGGTTCTTCCCGATCGTGACGTCTTCCTCGTGGTAGACCACGCTGTCGGGGACTGACTCGACGTGGTAGCCCCGGACCCAGGCCTGGAGACAGAGATAGGAGTCGTCGCCGTAGAGGAAGTTACCGTCGTCGAAGCCGCCGATCTCCCGCCATACAGCGCGGTCGACGAGCATCGCACAGCCCTTGCCCTGGACGATCTCCGTCGGTTCGGAAAACGGCGGTTCCGTCCGGCCCTCGCCGTACTCCGGCCAGCCGCGATAGCCGAAGATGTCACAGCCCATGCCCAGCGACTGGATCGTCTCGGAGTCCATGTCGTTGATCCGCGGGAACGCGATCGCGACGTCGGGTGCCGATTCGAGACGGTCGACGAGCAGGGAGAGCGAGTCGGCGGTCACCCGGACGTCGTTGCATTCGTCTTTAGCTAACACGCTTCCTCCTGTTGGGTGGCAGTAGCGAGTCGCTCTTGGAGGATCGGTCGTTCTTGGTGGATTTTCTGGGCGTCTTCA
>Ga0207813_100921_pt1 | contig 12060 bp, 12 predicted proteins | sample A23E3SouthBayCA_2_FD_187730 | JGI IMG/M metagenome (GOLD analysis project Ga0207813, IMG submission 187730) | Aerobic enrichment media microbial communities from Eden Landing Ponds, California, USA - A23 E3 (4) (SPAdes) | ecosystem: Environmental > Aquatic > Marine > Unclassified | place... | reverse complement strand
GGGCTGGCGGGTCGATGTCCGCGTTCGCGAGCGCGGCCTTCACCTGGAGGGCGGCGCTCGCGGCGAGTCCGCGCGCGACCTCGTCGCGTTCCGCGGACGGGATGAGTTCGCTGTCGTCCTCCTCGAAATCGGGCGTGAACCCCGCGGAGACGGGATTACCGATCGGAGGGCGGACAGCGACCGTCGCTTGCGGTCCGTTCGACCCCTGGTTCACTTCGGAGCCGACGGTGTACTCGTCCGGCAGGAACTCTCGGGTTCGAGACGCGATGCGGGAGAGGCTCTCGCGGAGCGCGCGGTGCTGCGCGGGAGAGAGGTCCGCGGCGGGCGTGTCGGGCGTGGTCGGCCCGGCGTACGGCGTGTTCCCGTTCATAGTCTGAGTAGGGCTGGATGGGGGATAAGCCTTCGTCCCGGGGCGAGCTAGTTGATGTACTCGTTGCCGCGCCAGTCGACGCCGCCGTTCCCGTTGCCGTTCCCGTTCGCCTGGGACTGCTCGACGACTTCGACGGCGGCGCGTCGCGCTTCACCGTCGACGACGCGGGTCGCCTGCAGTTCCTCCTCCTCCTCGTCCGCCGTGATGGCGGTGAGCGTGCCCTCCACGTCGAGCAGGGCGATGTTTCGCAGCAGGACGAACATCGGGTACCGCACGGCGGTGTTCTGGAGGACGGTTTCGAGGTCGCCGGAGAAGCTCGCGTACTCCACGAGTTCGGACGTGATTTCGTCCTCTTCGTCGTTTCGGCGCGCCCACTGGCGTTCCTCCTCGTCCTGGTCGTAGATGCGTTTCTCCTCGACCTTCGCCTTCAGCTGCGCTGTCGGCGTGTACTTGCTGAGGGAGTCGTCGGCCGCGACCGCTTTGATGAAGAGCATGCGGTTGCGGCGGTCGATTTCGAGGTCCTCGACTTCCGCCGGAAGGTCGGGGTTGTCGAGATAGTCCTCTAGGTCCTCGAGCGGGAGGTCGAAGTTCGCGGAGAGCTGGTATACGTGGCCTGTCATGAGTGTGCGATTACTGGCGTGGTTCGCGAGCGACTCACAGCAATCTACTCGATAGTAGGAGGTGCGTGCATAAATGGGCAATGCTCGGCCGTCAACAAATCGGGGTCGTGTCGCCGTACGCCGCGAGAACCACGGCAGACGCGTACTCGCCCGCGTCCGCGGTCACCGTCGCGGTCTCCACTCGTTCGCCCGCGAACGCCCAGTCGCGGAGGTCGCGGCCGGCGTCCAGTCCCTCCCGAACCACGTGCGCGATCTCGTCCGCGTCCGTCTCCCCGGCGGCCTCGTAGAACAATCCGGGGCCCAGATTCTCGCTGCGACTCCACGCGAGCCCCGCGCTCGCCCGACTCGGTCCGGCGACGCTCGCGTGCGCTTCCACGACCGTCAAGCGGTTCCCGGCGGGTCCGAGGTCGGGCGCGGTCCCAACCACCTCGACGGGCACGTCCGCGGGAATGACGGACGAGACGCCGACGAGGTTGTAGTTGTGGAGGTTCGCGTCCGCCAGCGCGGCGTCGTACGCCGCCATCTCCGTGGGCGCCGTGCCGGTCCCCCACGCGATGCGAATGCTGCTCATACGAACGAGAGCGTCCGCGCGAAATAAGGCGTGTCGATTACGGGAAGCGCCGAGTAGAGAAGTCGGTTACTGGACGTAGACGGAGTGGCCGGGCGAGTCGTCCTCGGCGTTCCGCTTGATTTTGTCGAGCGCGTCCTCGAAGTCGGCCATGGTGACTTCGTCGCGGCCGTCCCGAATCGCGAACATGCCGGCTTCGGTGGAGAGGCTCTCCAGTTGCGCGCCGGAGAAGCCCTCGGTGCGGTCCGCGAGCGCGTCGTAGTCCACGGCTTCCGCGAGGTTCATCTCGTCCGTGTGGATGGAGATGATGCGCGAGCGCGCCTCCACGTCCGGGTTCGGCACCTCGATGAGGCGGTCGAACCGGCCGGGGCGGAGAATCGCCTCGTCGAGCATGTCGAAGCGGTTGGTGGCGGCGATGATGCGCACGTCGCCGCGCTCGTCGAACCCGTCCATCTCGCTGAGGAGCTGCATCATCGTCCGCTGCACCTCTGCGTCACCGCTGGTCTTCGAGTCCGTGCGCTTCGACGCGACCGCGTCGATTTCGTCGATGAAGACGATGGCGGGTTCGCGCTGCTCCGCGAGGTCGAAGAGGTCGCGGACCAGCCGACTGCCCTCGCCGATGAACTTCTGGACGAGTTCGCTGCCGGCCATCTTGATGAACGTCGCGTCCGTCTCGTTCGCGACGGCCTTCGCCATCATCGTCTTCCCCGTGCCGGGCGGGCCGTGCAGGAGCACGCCGCTCGGCGGTTCCACGCCGATGTTCTCGAACTGCTCCGCGTTCAGAAGCGGGTCCTCGACGGCCTCCCGGACCTCGCGGAGTTCCTCGTCCAGGCCGCCGATGTCCTCGTACTCGACAGTCGGGGATTCGTCGACTTCCATCGCTTGCGCGCGAGCGTCCGTCTCGTCGTCGAGCACGCGCTGCACCGCGAAGGAGTCGTTGATGGCGACGCGGTCACCGACCTCCAGTTTCTGGCGGAGGCGGTCGCCGACGTCCGTGAGGACTTCCTGATTGTTCCCGTGCTGCTGGAGGATAGCGCCGTCGTCGTTCAGGTCCTCGACCGTCGCGATGTAGAGCGACGCCGTCTTCAGCGTCTCGTTCTCCCGCTGGAGGTCCTCCACGCGCTCCCGGAGCTCCTCCTGGTGGTCGCGGACCGACGCCAACTGGTCTTCGAGCTGGTCGTTCACCGTCAGAATTTCCTCGTAGTGAGCTCTGAGGGCGTCCAGCCGTTCCTCGGGGGTCGAATCGGGGTCGACATCGAGGGTCGGCCGGTCGGGTAGAGATGGGCTGCGGGACATCCTGTTGGCCGCCAGTATGGCCCGCGCGTAGAAGTCCCTTTGGGTCGTTACACCAGGTCGTCCATCTCGTTCAGGTAGTCGCCGTACACCGAAATCGCGGACTCGATGGGGTCGGGCGACGTCATGTCGACGCCCGCGTGCTGGAGGGCGTCGAGCGGGTACTCGCTGTTCCCCATCGCGAGGAACTCGCGGTAGCGTCGCGCGGCGTCGTCGCCCTCGCCGAGGATGTCCTGGCTGAGCGCGACCGCCGCCGAGATGCCCGTGCTGTACTGGTAGACGTAGTAGTTGTAGTAGAAGTGCGGGATGCGCATCCACTCGCGGCGGATGTGGTCGTCGAGGTCGGCGGGCGCGTAGAACGACTCCTTCAGGTCGCCGTACACCTCGTCCATCCGGTCGGGCGTCAGCGCTTCGCCTTCCTCGGAGAGCGTGTGAATCTGGTGTTCGAAGTCCGCGAACAGCGTCTGCCGGTAGAGCGTGGAGCGGAAGCGTTCGAGGTACTCGCTGAGGACGTGCCGGCGGAACGCGTCGTCCTCGACGGTGTCGAGGAGGTGCTGGGTGAGCAGCGCTTCGTTCACGGTCGACGCGACTTCCGCGACGAAGATGTCGTAGTGCGAGTAGACGTACGGCTGTTCGTCGGCCGTGTACTGGCTGTGGAGCGAGTGCCCGAGTTCGTGGGCGAGCGTGTACATCGAGGAGATGTCGTCCTGATAGTTCATCAGGATGAACGGCTGGGTATCGTACGTTCCGCCGGAGTACGCGCCCGAACGCTTTCCGCGGTTCTCGTACACGTCAACCCAGCGGGAGTCGAGGCCGTCCGCGACCCGGTTCTGGTAGTCTTCGCCGAGCGGCGCGACCGCGTCCACCACGTGTTGCTTCGCCTCCTCGTACGTGATTTCGGGGCTCTCCGTGTCGGCGAGCGGCATGTAGAAGTCCCACGGTTTGAGCTCCTCGACGCCGAGCTGGCGCTGCTTGAGTTCCGCGTGGTGATGGAGTTTGTCGAGGTTGTCCTTCACCGTGTCGACGAGGTTGTCGTACACCGTGACGGGGACGTTCGTGTCGTCCAGCGCGGCCTCCCGCGCGGTGTCGTAGAACCGGGCCTGCGCGGTCTTCACGTCCGACTTCACGCTGTTCTTCAGCGTGGAGCCGATGGTGTTCCGAACTGATTCGAGTTCCTCGAAGTAGGACTCGTGGACGGTCTGGCGGAACTCCCTATCCGAGTTCTTGAGGAGGCTGGTGAAGTTCCCCTGACTGATTTCGACGGCGTCCCCGCTCGGCTTCTCGACGGTGGGGAACGTCATGTCCGCGTTCGTCAGCATCGAGTAGATGTCGCCGGGCGCGCCCGTCACCTCGCCGAGTTCCGAGAGCAGTTCCTCGATTTCGGCGGAGCGCGTGTGCTCCTTCTGCCGGAGCACGTCGTCGAAGTAGTGCTCGTACTCGTCGAGACCGTCAGTCTCCGCGACCATCGCGTCGATCTCCTCCTCGGTGAGGTCCTGAATCGCGGGCTCGATGAACGACGCCGCGCTCGACGCCTGCGAGACGAGACTGGACGCCCGCGCGGAGAGCGCCTGGTACTCCTGGTCGCGCGTGTCCTCGTCGGACCGCATCCGGGCGTACGAGGACACTTTCGCGACTTCTCGCATGATTTCGTCGCGGAGTTCGAGCACGTCGAGGAGGGTGTCGCCGTCCTCGGTGGCGTGGCTCTCGTAGTTCGAGAGGTCGTCGAGCCGGCCTTTCACCGTCTCGAACGCCTCCTCCCACGCCTCGTCCGTGGCGTAGATGCTCTCCAGGTCCCACTTGTACTCCTGCTCGATATCGCTTCGTTCGGGAACGCTACTCATGGTCGACATCTCCTCGCGAACGCCGTTAAGCGTTCGCAAACCGGAGCGACGGGGACAGTAGTTTTCGGGCGGGCGCGAGATACTCGAACTATGGTCGACTCACCGGACGCGTTCGGACGACTGTGGGCGGACGACTACCCCGGGGACTTCCTCCGGGACCTCGCGGAACTCGGCGACCGGATGAGTGGCCGGCCGGGTGAACGTCGGGCCGCCGAACTCGTCGCCGACGCCTTCCGGGACGCCGGTGCGCGCGAGGTCGCGGTGGAGCCGTTCGAGATGAACGCGTGGAAGCGCGGGAGCACCGAGTTCGGCGTCACGAATCCCGTGGAGCGGTCGTTCGAGGCGCTCGCGCTCCCGTACAGTCCGAGTGGAGACGTGCACGGCGACATCGTGGACGTGGGCCACGGCACGCCGGAAGAGATCGAGGCGGCGGACGTGGCGGGTAACGTGGTGGTGGCGTCGACGGAGACGCCGCCGGGGATGGACCGGCTGTATCATCGGATGGAGAAGTTCGGGCACGCGGTGGCGGCGGGCGCGAGCGCGTTCGTGTTCGCGAACCACAAGCAGGGCCAGTTGCCGCCGACGGGCGCGCTCCGGTTCGACCGGGAGGCCGCGGTCCCCGCGGTCGGCGTGTCCGCGGAGACCGGAACGTGGTTGCGGGAGTACGCGGACCGCGATGGGGAGGTGTCGCTCTCCGTCTCCGCCGACACCGTGCCCGGCGAGGGCCACAACGCGACCGGCGTGTTCGGCCCCGAAACGGACGAGGAGGTGGTGGTGCTCGCGCACCACGACGGCCACGACATCGCGGAGGCCGCGCTGGACAACGGCTGCGGCGTCGCCACGGTCGTCGCGATGACGCGGATACTCGGCGACATCGACCTCGACACGCGGGTTCGCGTCGTCACGGTCGGCGGCGAGGAAGTCGGCCTGCTGGGCGCGAGCGCGCTCGCCGATACCATCGATTCGGAGCGCGTGCGGTCGGTCGTGAACGTCGACGGCGCGGGCCGGTATCGGACGCTACGGGCGTTCACGCACGGCACGCCCGCGTTCGAGGGTGTGCTCGGGTCGGTGTCGGACGCGGCGAGCCGCGAGGTCAGCGTCGAGGGCGCGCTCCATCCGTTCAGCGACCACTGGCCGTTCCTCAAGCGCGAGGTTCCCGCGGTGCAACTGCATTCGGTGACGCCGGAGCGCGGCCGCGGCTGGGGGCACACGCACGCCGACACGTGGGACAAGACGGACGCGCGGAACGTCCGCGAGCACGGGATGCTCGCCGCGCTCCTCGTTCAGGAACTCACGCGAGAGTCGATTCCGCGGCCCGACTCAGACGCGCTCGCCGACGACCTCGAGTCGCGGGGGCTGCGTCCGGGGATGGAGGCCGCCGAAATCTGGCCCGCTCACTGGGAGTAGAGGGAGTCGGCGACGCGGGCGCGCGTGCGGCGCTCGACCGCGAGCGACTCGAAGACCTCGCGGCAGTTCGCGGCGGCGCGGTCGTCTACCTCGAAATCGAGGTCGTAGCCTACGTCTGCGAGCACGAGCGGGTGGGCGGGCGCGGCCGGCACGCCGAGCGGGCCGTCGAGCGGTTCCGGGGAGAGCACGCGTGAGAGGCGGTCGAACGACCCGCCAGCGGCGATATCGCGGAGCAGGGCGACGAGGCGGCGTACCAGGCCGCGCGGGAACCCGCCGGCGCGCGCCGTGACGACGAGATACTCGTTCTCGCGTTCGAGCGAGAGCGAGACGTCGCGCTCGGTGTTCTTCGAGTCCGTGGTGAGGTTGTGGAAATCGTGGAGGCCGGAGAGCCGTCGTGCCGCCTCGCGGGCGCGGTCGTCGTCCACGGCGGGCGCGTGGAGGTGGTAGACGTACTCGCGGTACTGAGCGTGGTGGGTAGCGTGGAAGCCGTCGGGGGCGTCCGCGAACGCCCACGCCCGCACGGAGTCGGGGAGTTCGGCGTTGAGCGCGCGCGGCGTCAGCCACTCGGGACTCTCGAACCCGACCGTCTGCGCGCGAGCGGAGACGCCGGCGTCCGTCCGCCCCGCCGCCGCGTATCCCTCGGGTTTCTCGCCGGAGAACGCGTCGAGCGCGCGGAGCGCCGCGAACAGTTCGTCCTCCACGGTGTCGCCGTGCGGCTGGCGCTGGAACCCGCGATACCGGGTGCCGTCGTAGGCCAGCCGGAACGCGCGCATCTACGCGAAGTCGTCGTAGCGCGGACTCGAATAGTCGCCCGGGAAGTCGTCCACGGGAGCCTGCGTCTGGTCGCCCGACGTCATGTCCTTCACGGTGACGTTGCCGTCTTCGAGGTCGCGCTCGCCGACGATGACGACGGTGTCGGCGTTCACCGAGTCGGCGTAGTTCATCTGCGCGCCGAACGACCGGTCGGACACGTCGGACTCGACGACGTTCCCGCGTTCGCGGAGGTCGCGGGCGACGCGCGCCGCCACGTCCCGGGTGTCTCCGACCGAGAGGACGTAGTAGTCCGTGCGGAGTTCCTCCTCGGGGTGGACGCCCGCGCGCTCTAGGAGGAGCGGGAGCGTGGAGTGCCCGGGCGCGAACCCGACCGCGGGCGTGGGCTGGCCGCCGACGGACTCGATGAGGTCGTCGTAGCGGCCGCCGCCGAACACGCTCCGACTCACTTCGCCCGTGCTGTCGAAGCACTCGAAGACGACGCCCGTGTAGTAGTCGAGGCCGCGCGCGGTTTCGAGCGAGATGTCGCAGTACTCGCGCACGCCGAAGTCCTCGGCGGCGGCGAGGACGTTCCGGAGGTTCTCGACGGCGTCCGCCACGTCGTCGCCCGCGAACGCCACGAGTTCGTCCAGGTCGTCGGAGTCGAGGAGGTCGGCGAACTGCTCCGCCTCTCCCCGGGAGAGTCCCGCGGCTTCGAGGTGGTCGAAGAACTCCACCCGCGAAATCTTGTCCGACTTGTCCACCGCGCGGATGGCGGCCGTGGTGTCCACGTCGCCGCCGAACGCCGCGAGGAGGCCGGAGAGGATGTCGCGGTGGCTCACGCGGAACTCGAAGTCGTCGGGGGAGAGGCCGAGGCCCGTGAGCGCGTCCGCCGCGACCGCCAACACCTCCGCGTCCGCCGTCGGCTCCGACGACCCGAAGATGTCCACGTTCGTCTGCGCGAACTCCCGGTACCGGCCCTGCTGGGGTTCCTCGTACCGCCAGAACGAGCGCGTCGAGTACCACTTGATGGGCTTCGAGAGCTCCTGCTGTTTCGCGACGACCATGCGCGCGACGGTCGGCGTGAGTTCGGGCGTCATCGCCACGTCCCGCCCCCCGCGGTCCGTGAACGAGTAGAGTTCCTCCTCGATCTCCTCGCCGGACTTGTCCACGTACATCTGCGTGCGCTCCAGCGCGGGCGTTCCGACCTCGCGGAACCCGTAGCGGGACGCCACGTCCTCGACGGTGTCCATGATTTCGCGGCGCGCCCGCATCTCCCGCGGATAGAAGTCCCTGAATCCCTTCAAGCGGTCGTACATGTCCCGGGATTCGGCGGGCGCGCGCTTCAAACCATTGCCTTCACCGCACCGCTCCCGCCACCGCTATCGTACGTCCCGCACCCGGGTCTGGGTGTGCTCGGGGAACACGTCCGAGACGGACGCGTCCTCGAACTCCGTCCGGAGCAGTTCGCGCAGTTCGGACTCGTAGTCCGACTTCTCCAGAGTTTCGCTCGGCCCGGACTCCACGTCCAGCGACGCGGCGACCATGTCGTCGATTGCGCCGCGGCCGAATCCGGAGAGCGGGGAGAGGTAGTGCACGTCGTGGCGGTCTTCGAGGCTTTGGGCTTGCGCGCGCGACACCGTGGGGACGCGGTCGTCACGCCGGCTGCCGTCCGCCACCGCGTCCACGTCCAGGTCCGCGACCACCTCCAGGGCGTGTTCGTGGACTTTCTGAATGCCGTTCCGCGGGTAGCCGTCCGCAATCATCTGCTCGACTGCATCAAGCGCGACCTCGCGGTCGAGGTCCACGCGCTCGAAAGCGAAGGGCGTGCGGTCGGCGGCCTCGCGGGCGTGCTGCCAGTCGTCCGTCACGCCGAACGACCCCGTCACCAAGGTCACGTCGTAGAACCGTTCGAGAACCAGCGCTGCGAGCGTCGAGTCCTTCCCTCCGCTGTAGAGGAGCGCCAGCTCCATCTACCGGCGCGAGATGTTGAAGGACTGCTCGTCCGGCTTCAGCTCGCGGAGCAGGCTCTTCATCTGCTCCTCGTCGAGCTGGTCCTGAATCCGGCCGGACCGCCCGAGCGCGACGACCTGCTGTTCGACGCGTTCCGCGAGGTCGGGCTTGCTCATCCGCACCGAGTTCAGCCGGCGGCGCGCGCCGTCCGAGAGGTACTGGCGAAGCATCGCCTGCTTTTGCTGCTCGGCCTGCTGTTGCGCCTGCTGCTGGGCCTCCGGGTTCCCCTGACCGCCGCCGCCCTGCTGTTGTTCCTTGAGCTTCTCCATCTTCTGCTGTCGAAGCTCCTCCAAGCGTTCCTCGTCGTCCTGACTCATACTCGAACCTAATCGCCGAAGCATCAAAGAGCTTTGTGGACCCGCGAACCCCACTGGCGTCAGGTGCGGCGGAGGCGAGGGGAGAGGACGAACTCGGCCGTACCGTGGCCGTCGTCGAACTCGTAGTCGAGTTCGACCGGGAGGTCGTCGCCGAGCGCGAGCGACACCGGCGCGCCCGGGAGGACAGAGACGATTTCATCGAGGTAGGAGAGCGAGTAGATGGCGCTCGCCTCGCCGGACTCGAACTCGTGGGCGTCCGCGGCGTCGTGCGCGAGGACGGCGGTGTCGGTGTCGCCGTCCGCGACTGAGCGGAAGCGCTCGTCGTCGAGTTCGAGGGTGACGTGGTCGGACACCATCTCGGACGCGTCGACGACCCGGGAGAGGAACCGCGAATCGAGGGTGAGGCCGCCGGCGTGTTCGAAGTCGAGTTTCTCGGGGTCCGGGGGCGCGCGGATGGCGTCGGGGTCGATGAGGGCGAGCGTGTAGTGGAGGTCTGCGTGTTCGACGTGGAGGAGTCCACGGGAGTCGTCGACGGTGAGGGAGACGAGGTCGTCGGGGTCGCCGAGCGCGAGCACGTCCGCGAGCCGGGCGAGGTCCACGCCGACGGTCGTTCCGCTGGCGTCGTACTGTTCGAATCCGGCGGCGTCGAGGCGAACGCGGACGGACGCGACGGTCGCGGGGTCGGTCGCGGCGACGAGCAAGCCGTCGGAATCGAGGCGGAGGCGGCACTCGGAGACGAGGCTGCGAGCGGTGGCGACGACGGTGCGGAGCGCGTCCGCCCGGACGATCGCGCGAACGCTCGGGTCGGCGGGCGTGGTGGCTGCCTGAGACATACACGAACGCTCGCCCGGTGGGAAGAAAAGAGTTCTCCAGCCACGCAAAGGACATAATCCTAAATCAGTTATTTATATAGGTGTGTGTCGTATTTCATAACTCGTAACAGATTATGTCCGGGTCAGAGCGACCGCGCGGAATGCTGTCCGCGGCCGACCGCGCGTACCTCCGCGGCGACGCCGAACTGGGAAGCACGCAAGCCGAGCGGAACGCCCGCGGGAGAATCAGGGACCGCGTCGAGCACGCGCTCCTCGACTTCGAAGCGTTGCTCGACGGCTTGAGCGACCGCGACCGCGAACTCGTGTTCGAGAAGCGATTCGGGGAGCGCGACGGCGTCGAGGCGTTCGACGCACTGGTGGCCGCGATGGCGTTCCTCTACGCCGGCGTCGATGAGACGGACCTCGCCTTCGACACCGTCCTCAGCGAGGGCGTCAACCTCGCCGAAGCCGAGAACGACCGCGCCGCCAGCGTCACGTTCGAACGCACCTACCACGCACTCGACGCGGACACACTCCTCCGCAAACTCCGGGACGACGAGTCGCTGTCGCTCACCGAACTCGCGTTCCTGCACGCGAGCGACGACGTGAGTAGAGAAGAACTGACGCGGCACCTCGACGACGGGGAGGACTTCGACGACGGCCGCATCCAGTCCAAAGTCACCGAGTTCTAGACCACGGGGAGAAACGAGAAACCGCGAGCGTCCGCAGGAAAATTACGCGTAGCGTTCGAGTTCGGGGCGGTCGAGCTGTTCGAGAACGTCGCCGGCGGTGTCGTCGAGGAGCGCGCGACCGTCGCCGCTGACGATGCGGCCGTCACTGCCCTGCTTCTGGACGAGACCTTCGTCTTCGAGCTGCTGGAGGATGGTGCGGATGACGTTCTTCGAGGCGTCAGCGGTCTTCGACGGGGCGACCTGATAGCGGTTGGAGCCGTCGCGGGTGCCGCCGTACTCGGTGCTGAGGCGCTCGACGCCGACCGGGCCGTCGGTCGCGACCTTGCGGAGGAGGCTGGCGGCGCGGCGCGCCCAGAAGTCCTCCTGCTCGGGGGGGAGTTCGCGGTCCGCGCCGGTCTTAGCGAATTCGGCCCAGTCGGGTTCGTCGAGTCGCTCGTCGAGTTCCGCGGCGAGCTCCTCGATGAGCTCGTCAGCGGGGGCGTCGTAGAGAGTTACCATGCCCGGTGTTTCTCGTCCGCGAAGTAAAACGCTTGCTTTCTACGCTCGGCTTTCGAGGAGGAAGGCGGCGACGCCGCCGATGGCGGTGGGTATCCAGTAGGTGGCGGCGCGGAAGACGAGCGCTGCGCTGGTGGCGGTGGCGGCGTCCATCGACGTGGTGGGGACGAGAAGGAGGACGATGGCGAACTCGACGCCGCCAGCGCCGCCGGGGAGTGGAGTGACGGACGCGATGGTGGCGACGGGAACGACGACGAAGACGATGGCGGCGGGGAACGCGACGGTCACCAGTCCCTGGAGCGTGAGGTAGAGCGCGAGACACATGACGAGCCAGCCGAGCGTGCTGTAGGCGAGGGCGAACGCGAGGTCGCGGCGGTTCGCGGCGACGCGGCCGATGGAACGGTAGAAGGAGGCGATGCGGTCGCGGAGGACGCCCGCGCCGGGCGCGCTGAACCCCGGGACGACGCGGGCAACGAGACCGAGGAGGGGGGCGAGCGTCGACGCGAGCGCGGCCTTGAGCGGGTTCCGGTACCGCCAGACGAGGTAGCCGGTGACCGGGATGGCGACCGCGAGCGCGACGACGGCGGCGGAGACGAGCTGAACGCGGTCAGCGACGGCGTACGTGAGCGTGTAGTAAGTGAGGCCGAGGATGGCGAGCACGAGGCTCGGAATGAAGTTCAGGGTGTCGACACTCGCGATAGCCGCCAGTCCCTCCTCGTAGTCGCTGCCGGTGGCCCGGGAGATGAGGAGCGCGCTGAACGGTTCGCCGCCCGCCTGCCCGAACGGCGTGATGTTGTTGGCGAACGCGGCGGCGGCGTAGAGGAGGAAGGCGTCGAGCGCGCTCGCGGCGACGCCGATGCTGTCGAGGACGCGGCGGAGCGC
>Ga0207813_100920_pt1 | contig 12064 bp, 14 predicted proteins | sample A23E3SouthBayCA_2_FD_187730 | JGI IMG/M metagenome (GOLD analysis project Ga0207813, IMG submission 187730) | Aerobic enrichment media microbial communities from Eden Landing Ponds, California, USA - A23 E3 (4) (SPAdes) | ecosystem: Environmental > Aquatic > Marine > Unclassified | place... | reverse complement strand
AGTCGGCGTCGCCGGTGTAGCGGATCCGCGGGTCGTCGGCAGGCAGCGACGCGGGCACCGAGAAGGCGAGATACGAGCGGTCGGAACCGACGGGCCGACCGACCGGGCCGCCTTCGTGGCCGGCGACGGCGTAGTTGGTCGCGCCGGTGGTCTCGGGGAGGCCGGGCTCCCACGACTGGCCGTCGGCCTCGAAGACGAACGCCGAGGCCGAGAGATCGGCGTCGCTGCGGACGGTCGCGACCACGTACTGGCGCTCCGGGTCGGCGAGGACGCCCCCCGATCCCATGACCGACTCGTAGGCCACCGCGTTGCGCACCGCGATGTCGTCCACCACCACGCCGTCGACCGGCGGCCGGTCGGTCGGGCCGCCGGGGCTCGGGCCGGGCGTCGGCGAGTCGCTCCCCGGTCCCTGCGTGTCGACTTCGGGCACGTCCGTCGGCGTGTTCGTCTCCGTCTCGGTCGGCGACCCGTCGGCGCCGGGGTCGGCCGAGTCGTCCGATTCGGCGAGACAGCCGCCGAGCGCTGCGCCGAGAGCGGCACCGGTCGTCGCGATGAAGGTCCGTCGCTCCATATCCGGACGTGTGCTTCCCGGGGGAAAAAGCGCGGCTTACCCTCAAACGGGCCTTTGAACGTCCGGTACGTGGCCAGGGCGGGACGGCGCTTACCGACGGCTCGCCGCGTTCAGGGTTCGCCACGGCCGTTCAGGACTCGCCGCGCTCACTCGGCACTCGCCGCGGCCGCTCAGAACCCGCCGAGCGCGGCGACGGTCCCGAGGAAGGCGGCGAGCACGACGGCGAGGAAGACCAGCACCCACCACCGCGCCACGGTGGCGTCGGGGTCGCCGTCCCGGGCGCTCATCTCAGAGGTTCCTCGCTGGCTCGCCGCGCTCGAGTCGGTCCAGCCCGTCGGCGACCGTGTGGCGCTCGTCGCCCTCTGTGACGGGGTAGACCCCGCGGAGGTCGCCCCCCTCGCGCAACAGCAGGCAGATCACCGGCAGCGAGAGCACGCACTCGTCGGCGTCGTGGCTGGCCTCGCGCCGCCGGAAGTACGGCTCGATCGATACGTCGCGGCCCTCGACGGCGTCCAGGACTTCCCCGACGACCCGCGGACAGCGGTCCGCGGGGCCCGCGTCGCTCCCGGGGATGCACACGCGGGTGTTCCAGTAGGTGACCGCCGCGTCCGCGACGACCCCCCTCGATTCGAGTTCGGCGACGCGGTCGGCGACCCGGTCCTGGCGGCCGCGCGCGACGCTCGGCGCCGCCGACCGGAGACACAGCTCGACCGCGAGTTCCCCCTCGATCGCGTCTTGCATCGGACCCGAACCTACCGGTGACACGCCTATAATTCTTCTGCGGCTACAATTATCAACGGTTGCCACGTTCACTCGGCCGGTCGCGTCCGGCCGCTCGGAGTCGGGTCCAGTCGGTAGGGTCCAGTCGGTAGGGTTCAGTCGGTCGGGCCGGATCGGTCGGGGTCCCACCGGACCCGCAAAGCCTGAAGGTCGCAGCGGGCGATCCGCCGACATGGCCAGGCGACTGTTCGTCAGCGTCGACCTCGACGGCCTCGCAGACGAGGTAGCGGCCGTTCAGGACCGCTTCGAGGACGCGTCGGGGCTGAAATTCACTGACCCCGCGCAGGCCCACGTCACGCTGAAGTTCCTCGGCGACACCGACCCCGACCGACTGACGGCGCTCCGCGAGGCGCTCGCGGCCGCCGTCGCCGACGCGGGCGTCGCTCCCTTCGCCGTCGAGTTCGGCGGTCTCGGCGTCTTCCCGAGTCTCGACTACATCAGCGTCGTCTGGCTCGGAACCCGAACCGGCGGCGACGAACTGACCCGGTTGCACGAGGCCGTCGAGGACCGGACGACGGCGCTGGGGTTCGACCCCGAGGACCACGAGTTCACGCCTCACGTCACGCTCGCCAGGATGGAACACGCGGGGGGCAAGGAACTGGTACAGAACGTCGTCGAGAACGAGGACCCGGACGCGGGACGCCTTCGCGTCGAGGAGATACGCCTGAAAGAGAGCCGGCTCGGACCGGAGGGCCCGAACTACGAGACGGTCGAGCGATTTCAGCTCGACGGGTAGACCGCAGTATTCGCGGACGGTAGCGCGTGACTCGCCGCGATTCAGAGCGGGAGGAGCCCGCCGGGCTTGACGCGCGCGGCGACGTAGCCGTGGCCGCTGGGGGCGGGCGACAGTTCCATTCGGACCGTCGCGCCGGGCGCGCGGTCGCTGAGTCGGTTCGCGACGCGCTGGTCGCTGCTCCCGACGACGGTGTACACGCTGCCGTCGGACCCGACGCGCATCCGGCCCGTCCCGTCCATCGGCTCCACGACTTCGTAGGTGTCGATCCCCGACTCCGGTCGGTCGCCCTCGGAAGTCGCTTCCGCCTCTGCCTCCGCCTCCGCCCCGTCCGCCGGTCGCTCTCTCAGTGACATATCCTATGATATCCGGTTCCGGTATTTATATCTCACCGCATAGGTGGGTAAACAGTCGCAGTGTGTATAAGGTCCATTAGTCACGGCGTCGCACGACACGAGAGCGCGGCGACTGCGACGCTCCCAGCTCGCCGTTCGCCGGCGACTGTCTCGCACCTGCTCCCCCGACAGGTAGGACTATCCCCTTTAGGTCTACCAAAAACAATCAGATTAGTGATAACTCTTAACTGTATGGCTCCCGGAGATCAGATCTGGAATGGTCACGCTCACGAACCTGGGACTGGTCTTCGTCGCGGGGTTGCTGACGGCGCTCGCGACGGGGCTCGGGGCGCTCCCTTTCTTCCTGGTCGACGATATCGGCGACCGCTGGAACGTGGCGCTGTGGGGGGTCGCCTCGGGTATCATGGTTTCGGCGTCGGTGTTCGGGCTGATACAGGAGGGGCTCGCGGTCGTCGACGGGACGCTCGTCGACGCCGCCGCGGCCATCGGTCCGGGGGTGCTCGCGGGCGTCGCGCTCGTGGTCGTCGCCCACGAGGTTCTCGAGGGCGCGGAGCTCGACCCAAAGGAGTACGCCGAGGCCGACTTCAAGAAGCTCGTACTCATCCTGGGGATCCTCACGGTCCACAGCTTCCCCGAGGGCGTCGCGGTCGGCGTCTCCTTCGCCGAACTCGGTATCGACGATCCGAGTCTGGCGACCGTCTCGCTGGCCGGGCTTACCCTGCCGGTGCTGGCGGTGTTCATGACCGTAGCCATCTCTATCCACAACGTCCCGGAGGGGGTCGCCATCTCCATCCCGCTCCGGGGGATGGGCGTCGGCGAGTGGCGGATGGTCTGGTGGGCCGTCTTCTCGAGCCTGCCCCAGCCCGTCGGCGCGGTGCTGGCGTACTACTTCGTGACGCTGGCCGAGCAGTTTCTCCCCTTCGGGTTCGGGTTCGCCGCGGGCGCGATGGTGTACCTCGTCCTCACGGAGTTCGTCCCCGAGGCCCTGGAGTACGGCCGCGGACTGCCGGGGAAGGGCCACCGCGAACTCGTCGGCGGCCTCACGGCCGGCGTGCTCGTGATGGTCCCGCTCGCGTTCCTCTGACCGTTCTCCCCACCGTGTTCGGCCGCTCTACAGCCCGAATTTCTTTTTCGTCACCGTCACGTCGACGAACGCGGAAAGCGGGGTCGGTTGCTCGCCGGGCGCGGCGCCGCCGCGGTAGTCCGAGTGGTCGACGACGAAGAAGTACGGCCCGGACTCGTCGACGGACTCGCGCCCGCCGCTCTCGCCGGTCGTGGCGTGGTACGACCCGTCGCCCGCGCGTTCGGCGGTCGTCCCCACGCTGTCGTCGCCGCGGGGCGTCCGCGCCGGGTCGCCGCCGTCGGTGTAGGTGTCGTAGAACATGAACGACTCCTCGCTCGTGAAGAAGTAGACGTCGAACCGCTGGTCCGCGGAGACGTTGTACTGGATCGCACCGCCGGGGTCGGAGACGTCCGGCAGCTCCGTCACCCATCCCTGCCCCGGCGTGACCCTGACTCGCCGTTGCATCGTCTCGACGACGTCGCTTCCACCGCCGACGCACCCCGCCAGCCCGACCCCGACGCTCGTCCCCAGCGCACCGAGCACCGCCCGTCGATTCATACCTGATACCACTGATGCCCGCCCCTATTATGTCTGAGTCCCCAAATTTCAATCGAGATAATCAGCACGGACGCGGTGCCGGGCGCACCGTCCGGCGCGAGAGTGGCGTGACCGCGGTCGCGGACCGGAGGGGCGCCCGGGTCTGAGTCGTCTCGTCCACCCGGGAGATGACCGCGGCGGGGCGGCGGGGCGGCGAGTCAAAGGAACAGGAATTTAAGCGCCGGCGCGGAATGGGGTGACACTATGGGTAAGAAATCGAAGGCGAAAAAGAAGCGCCTGGGGAAACTGGAGCGCCAGAACAGTCGCGTCCCCGCGTGGGTCATCCTCAAGACCGACCAGGACGTGCAGCGAAACCCCCAGCGGCGTCACTGGCGCCGCAGTGACACGGACGAATGAGCGCCGGAGACTTCGAGGAGCGGGTCGTCACCGTCCCGCTCCGCGACGTGAAGGCCGCCTCGGGTCCGAACCGCGCGGACAAGGCGATGTCCCTCGTCCGCGAGCACATCGCGAAGAACTTCGCCGTCGACGAGGACGCCGTCAGGCTCGACCCCTCGATCAACGAGGCCATCTGGGCCAGCGGCCGCTCGTCCCCGCCGCGAGAACTGCGCGTTCGGGCCGCCCGCTTCGACGAAGAGGGCGAGAGCGTCGTCGAAGCAGAGACCGCAGAGTAAACTTGCTCCGCGCGGCCTTCTCCGGATCGGCGTACGTCGGTGTCTTCGCACGCGCTACCGACGACTGTCTGCTCGTCCGGCCCGACGTCGACGCAGACCTGCGCGAGGACCTGAGCGAGGAGCTGTCGGTCCCCCCCGTCCCGACCACCGTCGGCGGGTCCGGCACCGTCGGCGCCCTCGCCACCGGCAACGGCAACGGGCTGCTCGTCAGCAGTCGCGTCCGCGAGCGCGAGCGCGACCGGATCGCCGACGAGACGGGACTGTCGATCACCGAACTCCCGGGTCGGATCAACGCAGCCGGCAACGTCGTCCTCGCCAACGACAGCGGCGCCTACGTCCACCCCGACCTCTCCGCGGAGGCCGTCCGCGCCGTCGAGGACGGGCTGGACGTGCCCGTCGAACAGGGCGTCCTCGCGGGTACTCGCACCGTCGGGACCGCCGCCGTCGCCACCAACGCGGGCGTGCTCTGTCACCCGGAGGCGACCGACGCGGAACTCGACTACCTCGAGGAGTTGCTCGACGTGCCCGCCGACATCGGCACGATCAACTACGGCGGCCCGCTCGTCGGCTCCGGCCTCGTCGCCAACGACCACGGCTACGTCGTCGGCCAGGACACCTCCGGGCCGGAACTGGGCCGCATCGAGTCGGCGCTCGGTTACATCTGAGCTACGTTCGCCGACTGGCCGTTCTCCGATCGCTTCGCTCCCAGCGGGAAGTCCGCTGTCCACCCAGTCGTTCGTCTCGGCACCGCGTCTCTCCAGCAGGTCCATCACCGGTGAGAACCGCTGAAGCGACCGAGATACGCATCTGAACAGTACGTCGCCTGGACAAGACCTATATCTGTCCTCGGCGTACGGTCAGATATGAACAAACACTTCGAAGACACGCTGTACTACCTGAAGCGAGCGGGCGAGACGGCGAAAAAGGGCGTCTCCGAGGAAGTCGAGCCGATCGAAGAGAAGGTGCGCGAGGTGACCGGTCGGGAGATAGAGCCCGAACCCGGACGGCTCGACGAGATCAAAGCCGACCTGAAGGAGGCTCAGGAGCGCGCCGAGGGCGAGGCCAAAGAGGCGATCGGGAACGCGCGCGAGGCACTAGACGGGTACCGCGGGCGCGCAGTCAGGTCGGAGTAGCCGGGCGGCCAGGTCAGAGGGCGAACGCAAGGGATAAGTTCGGGGCTGGAATAGTCGCGAAGTGCCGGGTTGGTGATCTAGTCCGGTTATGATACCTCCTTCACACGGAGGAAGTCGGCGGTTCAACTCCGCCCCAACCCATACGCGGTCCGTACGGTTCGTAACTTCTCGGATTCTTCGGATTCAAGGCTTGTAGGGCACGATCTGCCCCATTCGGGGCCGTATACGGCCCCGCTCAGATTTCGTAACCCGTGCAGCCTTCGAACGGGCCCCGCTTCCGTCTGGGACTCGCGGTAACGAAATTCGTGGACGTTGATAAAGGTACCGGGGGTCGGTTTTCGTGAACGGGTTACGAGTGGATTGATTCATTCAGATCCACCTGGCTGGAATAAAAATGACCATTCTACTAATCATAAGAATTTCATCATTAGCTCGAGTGGAGCATTTCTCGGAGCTGTCGTAGAATAGAATGTATGAATGAGTCTGTTTCGAGAGTGTCGATGTTACCGGTCACTAGTATCTAACGACCAAGGTACTGTTCCAGTGGACCTCTGTTGGTTCATTCTTTCGTCGACCCAAGACGGTCGATAGCTATATGACAGTCGGGGTGAACTACTGTTGCGTGCGACGGGATACCGAAACACATCTGGACAAACCGGGACGATGAGACTACTGATACGATTACGCGCTCGCAGAGACACGACATACGATAACACCTACCACCACAAACTCCGCGGGCGACTGTGGCGTGGGCTGGAAGGGAGCCGGTTCGACGAACTGCACGACGAGGGCCAGCCGTCGGGCCTCTGTTTCTCGAATCCGTTTCCTCCGGGAGACATGGAAGAAGGCGACCGGCGGACGCTCCTCGTCGCCGCACCGGACCGGGACATGCTCGGCGTGATCGCCGACGACCTTGACTCCAACCCAGAGTTGAACATCGGTGAAATGCCGTTCAAAGTAACCGACATCTCACTACTCGCGCCAGACGTGGGCGAACCGGGAACGCGAGGCGTGCTCGAAACCGGAACCGGCGTCGTCTGTCGTTTGCCGCCGTGGCGCTGCGAGGAGTACGGCATCGAGACCGATGGCGAGAACGCGACGTTCTGGGAACCCGAACACACCATCGAGCCGCTGAAGACTCAACTGGAGAACAATCTGGACCGGAAACACGATCGCTTCTGCCCGGACGATATGCCCGGCCCGAGCGACAGTGACCGTGACCTGTTCGACAGATACGAGCTGATCAAGACCTTCGCAATCCCGGTGACCGTCACCCAGGGCGTCGAGATGACCTACGTTCTGAGCAAGTGGCGCTTCGGGTACGAAGTGCAGGACGACGACCACCGCCGGCATCTGAATCTCGCGCTCGATACGGGCATCGGCGGTCGGAACGCCCTCGGGTTCGGCTTCCTCAACATCGACGAGGAGTCGGTCGAGACACCAGCCCAGCGTGCCGGCGTCGCAGTGACTGACGGAGGACAGCCGCGATGAATCGGTCACTGAAGAGACGGCGGGCGCGACAGGTGTCTCTTACATGAGTGGACCGACTCGGGAGGATTTCGAGACGGCCATCGGCGAATACTGGCACGACCGGCCACCGGCCAGTCTCGAAGACGTGTTGGCGCTGTACGGCGTACTCGCAGTCGCTGAAAGCGGTGGCTCTCTGTACGGTACGCCGAGCAAGTTGGAACCGTTCGTCAACGACGGTCGACTCGTGGTCATCGATGTTGATCTGACCGATGAAACGCCGAGTGTATCTGGCCTCGACGTTCGGGCGCTTCGGTCGGATATGGTCTCGAAACTGGCGTACGCGCACAAGGACTCGGGGCAGGGATCGAAATACAGCTTAACCCAAATCGGATCGAAGTCAGGCAACAACGCGAGTGGTGTTGTAGATACTCAATACGGTCCACTTGGGAAACTTGCCGGCTGGCCTACACAGGATAGTATTGAAAAACTATCCGGCAACAATGGTCATCCAGATAGTTGGGTTATAGAGGCACTTGCAACAGTCTTTGAAAAGAAGAGCGACTCTCTTCGAGCTGTTGCCTCACAAATTGAGGACCTACTATCCAATGACGACTCTATCCTAACCGTAGTAACTGTACGCTGTAAAATCGATGGGGGTCAGCTAGAGAAATCCGATACTGAGGAAGTCGATTGGTTCTGGCCGGCGGATCTAGATGTACTTGACGTAGCGATGCGACGATATGCGACCGCCAATGCGGCAGACAAGAACATCGACTCCGGTCCAGCGTCCGAAGGACAGGCGGTTGGCTTGGTAACCGGCGATGAAGGCCGCGTGGTTGGTACGCCTGAGAGCCCGATGGGCATCTTCTCGGTGAAACACCCCGATGCTCAACCGGGTCTTCGCCGCGACCAATCCTGGCGCAACTACCCCATCAGTGAAGACGTTGCGATGTTGTTCAGCAAAGGCCAGGAACTCATAGAACGTTGCGTCTTCCGGAACGGTGGGATGGAGACGTATGCGATCCCGTACTTCGCAGGCGAGCTGACAGCCGCGAAAGCGGAGCTTCTCTACTGGGCCGTCCAGTCTCACGACTCCGATAGTGAACGTAGTAGTGAGGTTGAAGCTCCGATGTCCCGCGTGACGTTCCGCTTCTGGGACAGTGACGACGAGACAACCACCGACCTTGCCGAACGTGAACTCCGGTTCTACACGGTGACGATGCCGATCAGCGACGACAAGAATATCGTTGCTGAAGAACCTGCTGCGACCGTTTACTGGGTCTCGAAGCTTGCAGATGCCGTCGTGGAGACCGTCCATGGCCCGACTCGAAACCCCAGTACTGGTGGGTTTGCGAAGTACGAAAACTGGCCGCTACTCGATCTCCCCGATGAACCAGACTACGCGCGACGGATTGCGTTCGACCGCATCGTGGGCCACAAGTTCACCGATGCGGTGTTCGCCTACCGCGACGAAGAGGAGGACGACTTCCGTCGTATTGTCGATCATCGACTCATTTCGGGCGTTTCACTGGATGCGTCGATGCTGTTCGACGAATACATGCAGCGATTTGGCGACGAGTTCGAAGGTGACGAACCGGTGTCACATCAGGTCCTCGGACAGCAACTCATCCACCTCGAATCGCTCTCGCGTGCGGACTTGCTTTCGGGTATAGACGTTCCAATCGAACCGACGACCACGAACACCATGACACAGGATATTACAGAAGCCGAGATAGATCGATCGAACATCGGAGCGATCCGCGAGTATCGGCTCGATTCGTTCCTCGACCGACCACTCTTCGATGACGCTGAGCGACGGGCATCCGCTCTCGCCGGCGTTCTCGTCGGACAGCTCAGTTGGCATCAGGAACACGAGCGAGATATCGGTCGTCCTCTCGATTCGAAGACTCGGGGCGACCAGCTGACGAAGAACGGTCTCGAACAGGCGGTAAAGACCGCTTTAGAGCGGGCAAAAGTCTACGCACTGGATTCAGAGGAAGAGTACGATAGAGACGTTCTCTTCCCCGAAACTGTCGATCGACTGCTCGATACGACCAACGCGATGCCAACGGATTGGGATATCGAGAAGCGCGAAATGCAGTTCACGTACGTCCTCGGTCAGGCGCACGGTAGACGTTCGATGCCGAACGCATTCGACCTGCAGGAAAACGATGATAACTCGGCTGAGGAACCGGCCGAAGCAACCGCAGAATGAGCGACACTGACCCAACCACAATGACAACACCAAACCGCTCCGAGATGCTGTTCGTGTACGACGCACAGGACTGTAACCCCAACGGCAATCCGATAGGCGATAATCGTCCCCGCCGTGACCCGGACACTGGCCAGGGAATCGTCACTGACGTCCGCCTCAAGCGGTATCTGCGCGACCAACTCCTCGACGACGGGTTCGATATTTACGTGAAGCAGATCGACGGGGAAGCGAAAACCCGGACGACGCTCGCGAAAGACGTTCTCGAAGAGGTTAGTGACGCAGACGATGTCGAAGAAATCGAGGATGTCGGTGAGCGGTTCCTCAATGCAGCGACAGACGTTCGATACTTCGGCGCGACACTGAGCTTCGAATCCAGCGACGACGAAGAAGATGAGAGACTCCGTCAGGCCCTCAACAAGGCGTTCCCGAACAACTATCAGGGGCCGGTGCAGTTCCTCCCTGCGAAATCACTCAACGAGATCGAAGAAAACGAGGAATACGATTCGCTAACGAGCGTTATCTCGACGGGTGATGAAAACAGACAAGGTGGATTCGATCTCGACGACAAGCGGATCAAGTACGGGATTTTCCCGTTCTGGGGACTGGTCGATAATAAGGGTGCAAGTGCGACGAGGCTCAGCGAGACGGACGTTCAGCGCCTGGATTCGCTATGCTGGCGCGCGCTGAAGAACCAGACGACATCGCGCTCGAAACTCGGACAGGAGCCTCGTCTGTATCTCCGCGTGGAGTACGAGGAAGAGCGGTACCACCTCGGCGGACTCCACGACATGCTTTCGATCTCTGAACAAAGCGATGAGCCGCTCCGATCAGTCAATGATGTCGTCCTCAATGTCTCCGACCTTGCCGAGTCACTCGAACGAGTGGACGACCGGATCGAGAGGCTACACGTCGTCGGGAGTGACCGACTCACTCTCGAACTCGATGGGAACGAATTCCCGGCGAGCGAGTTCGGTGAAACGCTCGAATCTATGGGACACAGTGTCCATCACATCGACGTGATCGCAGAGCGGGAATTCGCGGAATAGGGTGAAGTCACCTGGATATCACCACCAATGTCACCAACCATCGACGCAGATGGCGTGCCCGATACCTGTCTCTCGTTAACCGTTCGGTCAACTTGGGGGCACTTCAAGCGCGTCGGTCGAAGCGTCACCAAACAGACGTATCGAGTTCCTCCCCGAACCACCGTGGCGGGGATGTTCGCCGCTATCGTCGGTAGCGACCGCGATTCCTACTACGATGTCTTTGCAAGCGACAACTCCGCGATCGCGATCACACCTCTCACAGACATCCGTACGGTGAATATTCCGACCACGGGGCTTGGGACCGACCCGGACCAATCCGTCACGAAGACAGCTGGAAGTCGGCGGAGCTACGCGCTCACATATCAGGATACGACGGGTGATCGCCAGCTACACGCATACGAGGTGCTCGCGGACCCAGCGTATCGGATCGACGTGGCGGTCGAAGATCCGGACTTCTACGAAACCCTCCGTGACCGACTTCGCACTGGAGAGTCGCATTATCCACCGAGCCTCGGCAAATCTGAGTATCTCTGTACCATCGAAGACGTGGAAGTCGACATGACACCGTCCGCTATCGAAAAGACGGACAAACACGAAGTCGACTCGGTCGCACCGATTTCGCTCTCGGAAGCGATCCCACAGAGTGGCGTCACGTACGGCGTCGAACAGTCCCCGGCCGTAATGGAGGCAACACCCGGCGGACGACGGACGACGCGATTCGACGACTACGTGTACACGCAGGCGGCCGACAACACGGTTCGAGTGAACGACAGTACCGACGTTGCACCAGTCACTGTCGGTGACAGGACGGTCATCTTCCGGTGAGACACGACGGTTCGATCAGCATGGACACGCCACTCATCTCGCATCCACCTCGGGAAGATGGAGAGCGTCAACGGCCACCAGAAGAAACCACCGCTGAGGGAAGTCTCCTACTCACTACCCACAGTACGGTCGTTTCCGAACGTGCGACAACGCTGTTTACCGGCTCCGAAGAGTGCGTAAAGTATCTTCGTGCGATAGCGACGCTGCACGACTTCGGAAAGGCGACACCTCAGTGCCAGCGTCACGTCCGTTCAGACGAATCCTATGACGGCCCGGAAGAGGAGAAAAACCACGCTCGCCTGAGTGCGCTCGCGACTTGGTTCGTTCTCGACCGGATCGGTGCCCCACCCCGTGACTGCCTCGCTGGGACGCTGACAGTCGCACGCCACCACCAGGCGCTACCGAATGCGGCCGAATACACCGCTGAATGGCTCGCTAAGGCGTTCGAAGAGGAGGTAATCGAGAAACAACTTGAGGCGATCGAGGCGTCATGGCCCGAAGCGGCGGAGGGCCTTCTTCAACTGGCTGTTCGAGATGTCGCTCCATCTGTAGAGCTGTCGTGGGCATCGTTCTACGAATGGGCTCGCGGGGACGCTCCGTCAGAAGCGTTGCGCGATCTCTCGACGGAAGACGAACTCGTCGG
>Ga0207813_100918_pt1 | contig 12082 bp, 17 predicted proteins | sample A23E3SouthBayCA_2_FD_187730 | JGI IMG/M metagenome (GOLD analysis project Ga0207813, IMG submission 187730) | Aerobic enrichment media microbial communities from Eden Landing Ponds, California, USA - A23 E3 (4) (SPAdes) | ecosystem: Environmental > Aquatic > Marine > Unclassified | place... | reverse complement strand
GCGCAGGCGGCCGCGCGGTCGGCGAGCGCTGGAACGGGGCCGGTCGTAGTCATCGTACCGGGGATAGGTGCGCTCCGGCATAAAAACGTTCAGACGCGCGGGCATTCGTAGTAGAGCGGCCTACCCGGTCAGGCGACCTTCCGCTGGTCGCTGAGTGTGACAGTCTGGTCGGCTGTCTCAACAGTTGTCCGGATGGTTATCCAGCCGTCCGCCTGTTCGATAGCGTAGGCGTCACCGAACGCCAGGTCGACGCGCCGGGTCGTGGTGTAGGATCCGTCTGCTTCGAGTGTCCCGACGTCCTCGGAGCCCTCCCAGACCACGTCGCCACCAGTGGAATTCCCGGCGTAAATCCGTGTGTAGACGGTGATATCATCCGCCGTACTGTTCTGCTGATTCGTCAGCGTGGAGGTCACGTCACGACAGGTCTGCCCGCACTCTTCGATGGAATCGACGGTGAACGCGAACGGCGGGGTGCTTGCCGCGCCGCCGTCAGAATCCCTGGTATCGCCAGTATCGGTGGTTGTAGTGTCGCTCTCGGTGGCTTCAGCTGTTTCCGTCGGGAACTCCGAGATGTCCTCGCCGCTGCTTTCCGCCTGAAACGGGCCGATACCGGCGACGAACGCCCCGCCGACACCCGCTAGCAAGAGCGCGATGACGCCACCCATAGCAAGTAGCTTCCCGTTCATGTTAGCCACCGACCTCGCCTGCCACGTCACTCATGGCCGGTCCGGGGCTGGCGTCGCTCCCGCTGGCGAGGAACTCCTGAACCGCTTCGACGATCGCCGTCACGAAGTTAGGGACCTGATCCGGAAGGCCGCCGGGCGGGCCGACGGCGTTCGTCGTGTCGTCCCCGTCGGCTGCCGGTACGGCCGCGGCCGCACCAGTGAGGAGTGTCAGTGCGAGCGCCAGCGTCCCGACCGTGCGCAGTAGGGTTCGTGTCATCGTCACGTGTTCGTTGCTCCCGGCACCTCATCAAGTAGCCAGACAGTAAGGTCGAATAGTCACTGGTTTCAGTCGTTTTAGCCGATTAAACTCGTCCTAAACCGAGTGAAACCCTGTTATTATAACCGCATCAGTCCTACTCTGTGACATGAATGCTGTTACGACCAAGCTACAGTCGGAGCCGAATCGAGTTATCTGCCTCACGGAGCGGTCCCGATGAGCCTCCTCCGGCGGTTCGCGTTCGCGATCCGCGCCAAACTCAACGCGCTGCTCAATCGGACATCGGACCCGGCGGCGGAGCTAGATTACTCCTACGAACAGATGCGGGACGAACTGCAGGACGTGACTCGCGGTATCGCCGACGTGACGACTCAGAAGAAACGGCTGGAGATACACCGAACCCGGTTGCGGTCGAACGTCGAGAAACACGACACACAGGCCCGGGCCGCCCTGCAGGAGGGGCGCGACGACCTCGCACGCCGAGCGCTTGAGAAGAAGCAGGTGAACGTCAGCCAGATAACGGAGCTGACGGGGCAGATAGACGATTTACAGGAGACACAGGACCGACTGGTCGGCAAGCGGGCCGAACTGAGCAGCCAGATAGAGCAGTTCCGGACGAAAAAAGAGACGATGAAAGCCCGCTATCAGGCCGCCGAAGCGTCGGCGCGGGTCTCGGAGGCGTTTACCGGTGCTGGCGATACGATGGCCGACGTACACCGCTCCATCGAACGCGCCACGGAACGCACGGAACAGATGGAGGCACGCGCGGCCGCACTGGAGGAACTCGAAGCCAGCGGCCAGCTTGAATCCGTACTCGACGAGGGCGATTCAATCGACCAGGAACTCGACCGCCTCTCGGGCGAGCGGGCCGTCGAGAACGAACTGGCGACGCTGCGGGCTGAGATGGACAACCGCAAAGCCGTCGAAGAAGCCACAGAGTAGCTCGGGGAGACGGCAAAACCGAACCGAAACGTTACTCGTGGTGAGTCGGAGCGGCCGCCTCGACAGCCTCGCAGGCCAGCGCCTCGAAGTCGGCCTGGTCGGGAACGACATCGACCGAGATGCCGGCGTCCTCGGCCGTCTCTCGCGTCGGCTGGCCGATTGCGCCGACAGTTGCCTCGTTCAGTCCGTCGATGGCAGCCTCGCGGAGACCGAGGTCCGCAGCCGCATCGAGGAAGTGTTCGACCGTGAGCGAGGACGTGAACAGCGCCGCGTCGAGGTCCCCACTTGCGGCCAGCTCCGCGGACTCGCCCGAGCCTTCCGGACGGACCAGCCGGTACAGCACGGTTTCGTGGACGTATGCACCAGCGGCCTCCAGTCCGTCAGTTAGCACCGCGGAGCCGTGGTCCGACCGGGCGACTTCGACCCTTGCGCCGGCCACCGCTCCGGACAGCGTTTCGACGAGTCCCGTCGAAGAGTACTCGGCGGGCATGATGTCGACGCCGTAGCCGGCCTCGTGGAGCGCCTCGGCGGTCGAATCGCCAATAGCACATACCGTCGCCTCGCCGGCGTCCCAGCCGGCTTCGGCGGCGAGTTCGACGCCGGTCTTGCTCGTCAGGACGACGTAGTCGGCGTCAGAACGGGGCGTGACTTGCCTGCCGGTGGCCTCGGCATCGTCGGCCGTCGCCGGTTCGATCGCAAGCATCGGGTCCGGAACCGGGTCAGCGCCGAGGGATTCGATGAGTTCGACTGCGTCGTCTAAGCGGTCATCGTCAGGCCGGAAAGCGGCTACGCGCAGACGTGGTTCCTCGCGCATCAGTACCCCTCCAGGAACTCCACCACCCGCTCGCGCTCGCCGGCAACCTCGCCAATGACAGTGATTGCGGGCGGTTCGATGCCGGCCTCGTCACGAACGGAGACGATGGTGTCAAGCGTCCCGGTGGCGACCTGCTGGTCCGGCCAGGTCGCGCGTTCGACGAGCGCGACCGGCGTATCGGGGTCCATCCCCGCCTCACGCAGGGCGTCGGTGTACTGCGGGAGCTTGCCAACGCCCATCAGGACGACGAGCGTGCCGCCGGTCGCGGCCAGCGCGTCCCAGTCGACGGCGGACTCGTCCTTCGTGGGGTCCTCGTGGCCCGTGACGAAGGAGACGGAAGATGTGTAATCGCGGTGCGTAACCGGAATCCCGGCGGCTTCGGGACCGGCTATCGCGCTCGTGATACCCGGGACAATCTCGACCGGAATCCCGTTTTCCGCGAGATGGGCCAGTTCTTCGCCGCCGCGGCCAAACACCATCGAGTCGCCGCCTTTCAGTCGGACAACGGTGTTACCCTCCTCGGCGAGTTCGACCAGTCGGGCGTTAGTGTACTCCTGGGGCGTCCACTCGCCGCCGGCGCGTTTGCCCACGTCTTCGCGTTTCTCCTCGGGAATCATCCCGATGATTTCGGGGCCGGGGAGCTTGTCGTGCAACACCACGTCGGCCTCCTCCAGCAGGCGCTTTGCCTTGACCGTCAGCAGGTCTGGGTCGCCGGGACCGGAGCCGACCAGATACACCTTGCCGGGTGCAGCGTCCGTCATTCCTCGTCTTCCTCCCGCGCCGTCGAAGCGTCGTCGTCTGCCTCCGTCGAGTCCCGCTTTGCCGCTTCGATAAGGTCGTCAGCGCCCTGTTCGGCGAGTTCCGCTGCGAGGTCCTGTGCCGCGTCAATGTGGTACTCGGCCGGGACGTCGCGGCCGACCGAGACTTCCTCGGTGCCATCCTGTGAGAGGACGCGAACTCGCGTGTGGATGACGCCGCCCTCTAACTGGGCGTGGACGCCGATCGGCGCGACACAGCCACCGCCGAGTTCTTCGAGAATTGTCCGCTCGACAGTCGTCTCGATACGCGTCTGGGGGTCGTCCAGCCGGTCTTTGATGTCCAGCGCGAGGTCGCCGTCGACAGCGGTCACCGCTAGTGCGCCCTGTCCCGGAGCCGGCACGAACTGGTCGGGGTCAAGGTCAGACATCCCGACGTAGCGCGTGAGACCGGCCCGGTGAAGCCCCGCCTTCGCCAGCACGATGGCGTCGTACTCGACGTCCGGGTCCCGCTCCATCGCCCGCCGTTCGAACTCGGTGAGGTCGTCGAACCACTCCTCGACCGTGCGGTCGTAGGGGTGTTCCTCCTCCTCATCGGCGTCGGAGTCAGCGTCGTCCCCGTCGCCGGCGTCGCCCTCGTGTTCCTGTTCGGCCTCGTGGCGCTCCTGATGTTCCTGCTGGAGCGACGGGGCCAACAGCTTCGCGAGACGCGTGTCGACGTTGCCCCGAAGCGGTTCCACGGTGAGGTCGTCGCGTTCGGCGAGCAACTGCGCCTTGCGTCGCAGGCTCGACGTACCGACGGTCGCGCCCTCGGGCAGTTCTTCGAGCGAGCGGCCGTCGGGCGTCACCAGCACGTCCTCGGCGGCGGCCCGCTCGGGGACCGCCGCGACAACGAGGCGCTCGGGCCGTTCGGTCGGCATATCCTTCATCGAGTGAACCGCCGCGTCGAGTTCGCCGTCGAGAACCTTCTCGTCAAGGCTGCGCACGAACGCGCCGGTTTTCCCCAGTCGATGAATGAGTTCGTCCCGTATCTGGTCGCCTGTCGTCTCCACCTCGACGAGTTCGACTGCCAGTCGGCGACTGCTCAGCGAATCCCGAACCGTCGCCGCCTGCCGCAACGCGAGGTCAGAGCCCCGCGTCGCCAGTTGCAGTGTCTCCCCGCGTGTTGTCATACCCGACACTCCTCGGTCAGCGCGTAAAAACGCACTTCTTCGCCGATTCGATGTCGCTACGCAGTCATCTCAGCGAACACAGTTCCGAGCACGCACTGTGAAACGAATCCCCCAACAAATGATGTCACGCCGCCGGCGACGAGGGCAAAGTCGATCAGTCTGTTGAGCATGTTGACGGGACCGACGCTGATTGTGAGGACGACGTACGCGTGCAGGAGCACGTACATGGCTGGCAGAAAGACCGCCGTACAGAGCACGCCGGCAGCCGTCGCGCGTCGAATGACCGGCGGGGCATGGCTAACGACCGGGAGGGAACTGGCCAGGGCCATCGAGTACGGCTTTGTAGAGGATACACGTAGTTCTGTGGTGCAGTCTGCGAGTCCCAGCCGCGTTACCACGGCTCGTTTTTCAGGCCGAGCAGGTAGGCGATACCGTTGGTCACGATGTGTAGCACCGGCGTTGCAACGACGACCACGACCAACACCGGGAGCGTGAACGTCTCGGTGAACCACGACGGCGCGGCCACGAACGCACAGAGCAACGCTCCGACGACGAAATCCAACTGGTCCAGCCCGGGGAACGCCGCCCCGCGCTCGCGGCCAGTCCGGCGTTTGAGGAAGGACGCACCGATATCTCCAAGCATCGCGCCGAACGCGAGTCCGAGTCCCGCGCGGAGCGAAAACGTCGGGAGGTCGGTCCCCAGTGCGGCACTCACGCTGGGCGTGACCTGCGTGAGTCCGAGCGCAAGCGCTGTTCCGGCGGCGGTGCCGATCAGCGTCCCGCGCCAGGTCTTACCGTCGCCCAGCACTCGCCGCCCACCCCACGTTCGGCCACCGTCTATCGGTCTGCCGCCACCAGCGAGTACCGCGGCGTTGTTCGGGATGTACGCCGGCAACATCGCCCACAGCGCCCAGACAACCGTGTCGACCGTCTCCATATCCCCGCCGTCTGCCCCCGTCGTCTTAACCTGTGTGACTCGCTGCGATGGGGTTGGCGAGAGTGGCCACAGACTCCGGGACTCACACGGGCACGCCTACACCTGTTGCTAGCCACGAATCTAAAAAAGATCGAGAGCTGGCCTCAGAACGGCGCTTCGGGGCCTTCGTCATCGTCGCCGCCAACGTCGCCGCCGCGGGACTCGCCGGGGAAGGACGGACTCATGCCGCCGCTGCCGCCGGACATCCCTTCCTGCTGTTCCATCCCAGTTCGGGCGGTGACCTCGTTGATCTCCGGGATCTCCTTGGTCATGCGCGTCTTGATGGCCTGGATGGTCATCGGCGAGATGCCACAGCCGGAACAGGCGCCGCCGAGGCGGATCGTGACGCTGCCTTCCTCGCGGTCGATTTCCTCGATGGCCGCGCTTCCGCCGTGCATCTGGATCTGGGGGAAGTTGCGGCGCAGGAAGTTCGTGATTCGCTCGCGCAGGTCGTTGGCGTCCTCTGTCTCAGTGCTCATAGTGAATTGTATTCCGTCCCGGGAGGGCTTAGACCTTTGGACTAACATCTATATCACGGGGGCGAAACCGCGGCCCGCGGGCACCTATCCGTAGTTACCCTGAACATACCTGAACCTTCTACGAGCGGGGCGAGTAGCCCGTCGTATGACACCCCCCGCTGACGAAACGCGGCTGTTCGAGTGTGTGACCTGTGGCGGCGTCGGCATCGGCGACAATCGGCCGACGTGCTGCGGCGAGCCGATGGCGGCGACCGAGACAGGAGACACGGCGGTCAGCGAGCCGTCACTGGAAACCCTGCTCAAGACGGTCTTCGATATGTCCGGTACCGAGCTGGACGTCTGTCTCTGCGTGATGGAGGGCGGTGAGTTGACCGTGGCAGCACTGGCCGAACAGATCGGCTACGACCGGAGCGTCGTCGCGCGCCATCTCAACCATCTCTCGGAGTTCGGCGTCGTCGAGAAGCGCCGGCGAATCAGGCCGGAGGGCGGGCATGTGTACGTCTACACGCCACAGCCGCCCGAAGTAGTGCGTGAGCGGCTCCGCGAGGAGTTCCTGTCGTGGGTCCGGCTGGCGACCGCACAGCTGGACGACCTGCAGCGCGAGAAAGTCGAGGCGATAGCCGATGCCGAAACTGACGAGCGGCAGTGGACCGTGTTTCAGGAGCAGTAGCGATGAGCCAATCGCCTCAGATGCGGTCGGCAGTCACAGCGTAGACGACCGCGAGGACAGCCCCGTAGACGACGTGCCACAGCAGCGACGGCGGCGCGAAGTTCGGGAACGGCGGCGAGGCCGGCGAGCCGACCGCGCCGAGCCAGACTGGCATCAAAAGCGCGGCGAAGAGCACCCATGTGGCGACGCCCCAGCCGACGCCGAGTCCAAGCAGTTTGCCGGACGATTCCAGACTGAGGACCCTCGCTAGCCCGGCGAACATTACGCCCATCACAGCCCCGTGCGAGAGGTGGACGACGAGCCCAGCCGCCGGGCTTGGCGGCGGTGCGAGCCCGTACAGGGACGGGATTGCGACGGCGAGCGTCGCTGTGTTCATCACGAGAATCAATGCGCCCATGACGGCGCTGCCGGCGATACCGCCGAGAACACCGGCTTTCCAGTTGCCGGTACTGACATCGTACGTCTGTGTCGTTTCTGTTGTCGTTGACATGCATACGAACAGTCATGCCGCCTAGCAAAAGAGCCGGCGTGGCTGTTCGACCTCGTGGCACGTCCCCGCAAGAACTATACACCGGCTCTCGCCGGCATGGGCAGGCAGGCAACCAAGTTTCAAGCCGGGGCCGGACGGACAGGTGGTATGGCAGACTCCGACACAGTGATGGCTCGGTTCGATACCCCGGACATCGACGACCTCCCCGAGGACCTGCAAGCGCGTATCGCAGAGGAAACCGACCGCGCCGGCTTCACGCCGAATATCTTCCCGGCGATGGCGTATCGCCCCTCGCATTTCCGGGCGTTCTTCGCGTACCACGACGCCTTAGTCGAGGAGACGGCGCTCGAACGAGAAGAGGTCGAGATGATTATCGTCGCCGTCAGCGGCGTCAACGACTGCCTCTACTGCATCGTCGCCCACGGCGCGCTCCTGCGTATCTACGCTGACGCGCCCAAGCTCGCCGAGCAGGTCGCCGCGAACCATCGGACGGCCGAGATTAACGAGACGCACAAGGCGATGCTTGATTTTGCCGTCAAACTGACAGAATCGCCAGCCCGTATCGAGGACGAAGACCTCGAACGGCTGGAGGAACACGGCTACAGCCGCCGCGCCATCTGGGACATCGGCAGCGTTGCGGCCTTCTTCAACCTCTCGAACCGCCTCGCACAGCTCGCCGACATCCGCCCGAACGATGAGTTCTACAATCTGGGCCGCTGATGCGGCCAGCGTGCTGACCGCCCGCTCTCACGTCGCCTCGGCCGGCCGCACCGTGTCAGCGCCACACTCCGGACAGCTCAGGTCTTCGACCGTCGCCGCGCGCTGTGCGAACTCGGTCCCGCAGTCATCACAGCGGAACCTGTAGTGTTGTTCTCCGGAGCTAAACAGCTCCGATACCGTGTCAAGCACACCCATGCTAATACACTCAACGTCGAACCCCCAAAATCTTCCGGCTGAAGTACATTTCCGGCGTGGTTTGATACATATAGCATACATCACAGCGCGTATCTATACACCTAGTAGTTCTGGTCTTGCCTATCAGGGTCATCCACAGGTGTATGAACAAAACACTCTATCTGATGCAGAAGGACAGCGAAACCCGAATCGAAGTTGACGACGATGGCTACGACCGGATCATGGAGAACGGCAATGTTGTCGGTCACCATATGAGTAACCCTATCGTCAAGCTGACGTAAGTTCGACACAGTCCCGAAGCATCGCTGCTGACGCACAACATCCGGGAGTTTTTGCCGCTGGCTGTTGAACCGGTGTCCAATGAGTGACGCCGACGGCGGTCCGAAGCAGGTCTCGGACCCGGCCTACCACAGCGAGAACCACACGGCCGCCCAGACCTGCGGCTGGACGAAAAACGCCCTCCGCGGCGAAGGGAAGTGTTACAAGTACATTTTCTACGGTATCGAGTCCCACCGCTGCATCCAGATGACGCCGGTGGTGAAATGCAACGAGCGGTGCGTGTTCTGCTGGCGCGACCACGCCGGCCACGCCTACGAACTCGGTGACGTGGAGTGGGACGACCCGGCGGCAGTCGCCGACGCGTCCGTAGAACTCCAGCGGAAACTCCTCTCCGGCTTCGGCGGCAACGACGAAGTCCCGCGTGAAGTGTTCGACCAGGCGATGGAGCCGCGCCACGTCGCCATCTCGCTGGACGGCGAACCCACGCTCTACCCGCACCTGCCGGAACTCATCGAGGAGTTCCATGATCGGGACATCACCACGTTCCTCGTCTCTAACGGGACCAACACAGAGATGATGGAGCGGTGTGACCCGACCCAGTTGTACGTCTCCGTCGACGCCGCAGACCGACAGACGTTCGACTCGACGGTGCAGGCGATGGAAGACGACGCCTGGGACTCGCTCATCGACACGCTGGACGTGCTGGCCGAGAAAGACGACACCCGCACCGTCATCCGGACGACGCTGGTCAAGGGCCACAACATGCACCATCCCGAGTGGTACGCGGCGATGTGTGACCGGGCTGACGCGGACTTCGTCGAGATGAAAGCGTATATGCACGTCGGCCACTCGCGGGGCCGCCTCGACCGCGATTCGATGCCCGACCACAGCGAGGTCCGGGATTTCACACGAAAGATGGGCGAGTACCTCCCCGACCACGACGTGCTGAAGGAGGTCGAAGACTCCCGCGTGACGATGCTCGCAGAGGATGAGAACACGTGGGTCCCGAAACTCGAGAAGTCGAGCGAGTTCTGGGAGCGGGACGCGCTCGTGGAGTATTGAGACGACGGAACGGAACCCATCACAGCAGTGTGATGTGGCTGACCGTGTTAGGCAGCGGGTTAAATTGTATCCAGCACAAACGGTAAAACGCGCTTTTAGGACCAACCCTGTCTCAGTTTCTCTCCGTTCCAAAAGTGGAATGCATTCCACCTTCGGTATGCTTATCCGGCGGGAATCCCTACTGCAGCGCATGGCTGAATCAACGGGACAGGGCGTCGGTCGGGACGAGCTGGCGACGCTGAAACTGCTCGCCCTCGACGGTGCGCTCGATGAGTCGACGAAAGTGTCCTGTGCCGATCTCGCCGAACGGCTGGACGCCTCGAACCAGACCGCCTCGCGGCGGCTCCAGCGGCTCGAAGACGCCGGGCTGCTGGCCCGGGATATCGTCAGTGACGGGCAGGAGGTGGAGCTGACTGGCGACGGTGAGCGCCGCCTCCAGTCCGAATACGCTGACTACCGACGGATCTTCGAATCCGACGCCAGCGTCGACCTGACCGGCGTCGTCACCTCGGGGATGGGCGAGGGTCGCCACTACATCACGCTCCCGGGCTACATGGAACAGTTCATCGAACGGCTTGGGTACGAGCCTTTTGCAGGCACTCTCAATCTCGAACTCACGGCCGAGAGTGTTCGCAAGCGAGCGCGGATGAGCGCCATCGAGCCCGTCACCATCGAGGGCTGGGAGGACGACGAGCGGACGTACGGTCCCGCGTACTGCTACCCCGCCTCGATAGAAGGGAGCGACGGCGAGTACGAGCCGGCCCACGTCATCGCCCCCGAGCGGACCCACCACGGCGAGGAGCAACTCGAAGTAATCGCGCCCGAGAAGCTCCGCGGGGTGCTGGAACTGGCCGACGGTGACGAGGTGATCGTCCATGTCTCGGAGTGAGGACGCCGCCGTTGACGCCGACAGCGTGGCCGACGCCGTCGCCGCCTTCGCCCGCGGCGAGCCGGTGCTGATCCACGACGCCGCCGACCGCGAAGGTGAGACCGACCTCGTCTACCCGGCCGGGGCCGTCAGCCCCGACGCCGTCGCCCGGATGCGCAACGACGCTGGGGGCCTCGTCTGCGTCGCGCTCTCGGACCGCGTTGCCGAGGCGCTAGAGCTCCCCTTCATGCAGGAGGTCCTCAGCCACCCGACGGCGGCCGACCACGACCTCGCCTACGACGAGCGCTCCTCGTTCTCGCTGACGGTGAATCACCGCGATACCTTTACCGGCATCACCGACGACGACCGCTCGCTGACGATTCAGGAACTGGCCACTGTCGCGGCGGACCCAGACCCGGACGCGTTCAGCGATGCCTTCCGGTCACCGGGCCACGTTCACCTTCTCCGGGCGGCCCCGGACGGCCTCGCTGACCGCGAAGGCCACACCGAACTTGCGCTCGCGCTCGCGGCCGCAGCCAACCAGCCCGAAGCCGCTGTCGTCTGTGAGATGCTGGACGATGAGACGGGAGCAGCGCTCCCCCCGGCAGCGGCACGGGCCTACGCCGAGCGCGAGGGCCTCGTGTACGTCGAAGGTGCCAGCCTGCTAGAGCGGTTCGACTGATACTGGTGGCTGTAGCTGAGACAGAGTAGTCGCCACTCCGTGCCGCAGAATTATTGAGAGAGCAACGTCCGACAGTGTGGGAAGAAGACAGCCAGTGTTTATTTCCAGCAATCACGGGACTGGACCGGTTTGCGAGTCAGAAGGGAGTATCCGCCGCCGCTGCAAGTTGTCTGAGACCGCTGGCGACGAGGTACAGCGTCGCTCCAGTGAACAAAGCGATACCCACGGCCCGAGAGAGCCCGGGCACCGGTGATTCGACGACACCGGAGAGATTTCGCGTGATGACCTCGGCCTGAATCAGGAGCAGGCCCAGCGGAAGCAACAGGACAGCGACGCTGCGGTGGAGCGACCGCTTCAGGGAGGACATGTGCGGTGCGGACGGCCAGATTCCACTAAAGCGTTTGTGCTCGCCGGGGCAGTGCTCCGTACTGGCCGTACGAGACAACGCGACCCTGACCCGCGGGGGTATCGTCAACACTCTTAACCACGGGAATCAATGGGGTAGATATGACACACGACGAGACAGCAGGAGGCACCACCCGCGGGCACCGCGACTGTCAGCTCACCGGAGGGGTCGTGCGATGAGCGACCGCCCGGAGATGTTCGAGGGGACCGACCGGATCTGGATGGACGGCGAGTTCGTCGACTTCGAAGACGCACAGACGCACGTTCTCACACACGCGCTGCACTACGGGACCGGCGTTTTCGAGGGCGTTCGCTGTTACGACACTGAACAAGGACCGGCCATCTTCCGCTGGGAGGAACATCTGGACCGCCTGTACAAGTCCGCGAAGCCCTACGACCTCGACATCGAGTTCAGCAAAGACGAACTCACCGAGGCGACGACGGAACTCATCGAGACGGAAGGGTTCGAGTCGTGTTACATCCGCCCCATCGTCTACTACGGCTTCGACTCGCTCGGCGTGAGCCCGAAAGACTGCCCGACGAAGACCACTATCGCAGCGTGGCCGTGGGGCGCGTATCTGGGCGAGGAAGCGCTGGAAGAGGGCGTCGATGTGATGGTGTCGTCCTGGCG
>Ga0207813_100917_pt1 | contig 12084 bp, 13 predicted proteins | sample A23E3SouthBayCA_2_FD_187730 | JGI IMG/M metagenome (GOLD analysis project Ga0207813, IMG submission 187730) | Aerobic enrichment media microbial communities from Eden Landing Ponds, California, USA - A23 E3 (4) (SPAdes) | ecosystem: Environmental > Aquatic > Marine > Unclassified | place... | reverse complement strand
CGATGGGGTCCATGCCGGTGTTCTCGGCGAGCGTGCGCGGCAGGACGTCGACGGCGTCGGCGAAGGCCTCGACGGCCAGCTGCTTGCGGCCCTCGACGCCTGCGGCCTCGGCGCGGATGTGGTCCGCGACGGCGATCTCGGTGGCACCGGCGCCGGGGACGACACCGCCCTGGCTGAGCGCGGCGGCGACCACGTCGAGCGCGTCGCCGAGGACGCGTTCGAGTTCGTCGGTGACGTGTTCGGTACCCCCGCGGGCGAAGACGGTGACAGCCCCGCTGTGTTCGTCCTCGACGAAGGTGACGTAGTCGTCGCCGAACTTCTCGACGGAGATCTCGTCGGCGTGGCCGAGGTCCTCGGCCTCGAGTTCGTTCACGCCGGAGACGCTGGTCAGGCCAGTCGCGTCGGCCAGCGCGTCGCCGTCGGCGCTCTTGGCCTCGAAAGCCTGGACGTCGTTCTGGGCGAGGATGCCAGCGACCTGCTCGTCGACGTCGCCGTCGACGAAGACCGCGTCGGCGCCCACGTCGAGGATGTGCTCGGCGTAGCCGCGCAGTTCCTCCTCCTCGGCCTCGAGGGCCGCGTTGACGTCGTCGACCGTCGAGATGTCGTACTCGGCGTCGACCTCGCTCTCGCGGATCTCGATGTCGTCGTCGATGAAGGCGACGGAGACGTCCGCCGCGTGGAGGGGCATGTTGTCGTGGACGAGTTCCTCGTCGACGATGACGCCGTCGACCAGGCGGGTCGCCGACGAGGAGGATCCGGTCTGCGTGTAGACGGAGACGTTGTCGCGGTTGACGGTGCCGTCGTCGGCGGTGACCTGGCGGACGGCCGCGACGACGGTCTCGGCGAGGTCCTCTGCGGCGACGTCGCCGGTGCCCTTGCCGGTCATGCTGGAGCGAGCGACCGTCTCGAGGAGGTCGTCGTCGAGTTCCTCGTCGACGTTACACTCGTCGATGGCCTCGTGGGCGAGTTCGCTGGCGGCGTGGTACCCCTCGACGATGGTCGTCGGGTGTACGTCGTCGTCCAGCAGGTCCTCGGCCTTCGAGAGGAGTTCGCCCGCGAGGACCGCGGCAGTCGTGGTCCCGTCGCCGACCTCGTTCTCCTGGGTCTCGGCGACCTCGGCGATCATCTGGGCCGCGGGGTGCTCGATGTCCATCTCGTCGAGGATGGTGGCACCGTCGTTCGTGATGACGACGTCCCCGCCGTCCGAGACGAGCATCTTGTCCATCCCGCGGGGCCCCAGTGTGGTCCGGACGGACTGGCTGACGGCCTTCCCGGCCGTGATGTTCGAACTCTGTGCGTCCTCGCCGCTCGTGCGCTCGGCGTCTTCGTCGAGGATGAACATCGGCTGTCCACCCATGCGTCGCTGACCAGATGACATAGTGAGTTTCACTCTATGATCGTTAGCGGTTCTATATAAATTTTGTGAAGAGGGCGCCGAGGACAGCCACCTCGCTTGTGAAACGACCACACACGACGACGGGCCCGTGTCTTTATACCGATCGAGGGAGCGGTCGCAGAGGTGGCACACGGGGTGACCTTCGGCAATCGTTTTAAGCGGGTCGTCACAAATTCGAACAGATGCTGGGACTGGAGCACGGGTTCCGGGTGGTCGACGTGCACGCTCGACTCGAACCCGCGGAGAGTCGGCGCAAGCGGGAGGGGTTCGGCGACCCGGAACGCCTCGAACGGGAGACACACCAGGCCGGTGTCGTCCGGTCGGTCGTGTTCCCGAGCGGGCGCGACGGCGACTATCTCAGCGCGAACAACGCAGTCGCGCGGATGAGCGTCGGTCGGCCGTTCGTCGCCGCGGCGCGGATCAACGGCGCCAGAGACCCAGGGACCGCACCGACCTCGCGACTCCGCAACCTCACTGCCAGCCGTACTGAGGACCACACCTCCCCCGAAGACATCGAGCAGTACGCCTACGACGACCGGTTCGTGGCGTTCAAACTCCACCCGGCGCGGGACGGTCTCCCCGACGAGGAGGTCCTCGAAGTCATGGACGAGGTGGGACTGCCCGCCCTGGTCCACGGCGGGGCGGGATTTCCGCCCGAGACGGTCGAATCGACGCTGCTCGACCACGACTTCCCCGTGATCGTCGCGCACTTCGGCGGTCACCCGCTGAACCGAGAGCTGATGGAGCGGTCGATCGATCTACTGGAACGGTACGACGCGCTGTACCTCGACACGAGTTTCGTCCGCTACCGCGACCCGCTGGAGCGCGCGATCATGGAACACCCCGACCGCGTGCTGTTCGGGAGCGGGTGGCCCGCCGTCCACCCCAACGTCGCGATCATGGAGGTGCTCACGCTCGACGTCCCCGAAGACGCGATGCGGCGCGTGTTCTCGGACAACGCCGGGCGCGTGATCGACGCGCTCGCGCCTGCTGGCGAGCGGTGACGGTTCTCCGCCGGGACGTCCGTCTGACCGACCGGGGCCAGCCGTCTCCCGGGCGCAGTCGCGGCCCCGTCACTCCCGGTCGGCGTCGCGGTCGCTCCGCCGTCCGGCCCCTTCGAGCGGGGCGTCCTCCCGACTGATCGCCCAACCGGCGACGACGCTGACCAGCACGATCCCGGCGATCAGCGCGCCGTGAAAGAGGACGAGCGGATCGCCGCCGCCCCCCAGCGGCGAGAGGATCGGGAAGGCCAGCGCCAGCGCCGCGATGATAGCGATCGGAACGACGTTGACGAACAGGTCCGAGAGGAGTCCGTCGTCGAACCCGCTCCCGGCCGCGTCCGACGCCGACGAGGGATCGTCCGCCGGTTCGTTCGGCATCGGTCGTGTGTAGCGGACGGCAGCGGATTAACTCCGGCGCTCCCGGTCGCCGTCACCGACAGTCGTAGACGGCCACCGCTCGGTCGCTGCGCGTCGAGCGCCCGCGGGGATTACGCCGCGGTGTCCGATCGAGCGTGCGCGCCCACAGACCGTCCTTCGCGCCTCGAAGCACGTTCGTCAGGACCGCACGGCCGTTCCCGACCCAGTGTGAGGGTGTGTCCTCGCCCCCGAGGACTTCCCGGAGCGAGGACGCACCGTCGCGAACGGCGCCGATCCCCAGTCGACCCAGCGCCCGCGGGCTGAGACCGTAGTTTTTCACGATTCGGTAGGCGAAAGAGCGGTACTTCCAGCCCCAGTCGGTCTCGCGGACGCCGCCGTCGGTCTCGATTTCCCGGGTGACGGCCATCCCGGGGTGCCACTCGACCGAGAAGTCCAGAGCCGCCAGTCGGTGGGCACAGTCCCGTGCGCCGCCGATGTCGAGGTACTCGTCGAACCCGTCGAGCGTGTCCAGCGCCGCCCGGCGGAAGGCGACGTTACCGCCGTTGAAGTGGGTGACGTCGCGACCGGCGATGCGCTGTGACTCGACAGCCTCGGCGGTCACCCCCGCCCGCAGTTGCTCGTGGACGGGGCCGGTCACCACGTCCGATCCCTGGATGCCCTCGCGGACCGCGTCGAGCCACGTGTGCGTGACAACCAGACCGTGATCGACGAGCGCGATCACGTCCCCGCTGGCGTGGTCGATACCCGCGTTTCGTGCGGGATTGACCGTCCGGTCGGCGATCTCCACGAGGACGTCGACGTCCTCGCGCTCCCGGACCATCCCGGTCGTCCCGTCGGTCGACGGGCCGTTGACGACGACCACCTCGGCCTCCGGGACGTGCTCGGCCAGCCCGTCCAGACACCGTTCGAGGCGCTCTCGGCCGTCGAGCGTCGGGACCACAACCGAGAGCTGCATACCTCCCGGTAGCGCTCCCGAGCGATAAAAAGGCCGCGCACCGGCGTCGGCCGGGGGAGACACCCCCACACCGGCGCCGTCGGTCAGGCCACACGCGCGTTCCAGTAGGAGATCGAGGCCAGCGGGTCACCCAGCGGCGTCCGCTGGATCGTCCGTTCGAGTGCCCGAAACGCCCCCGCGACGCCGCCCGGGAGTTTCCGGTAGAGACCGAACGGGACGACGAACTCGTGGCGTTCGCCCGCGAGTTCGAGCCCCGCCCCCGACAGCAGCGACTCGACCTCCGACCGCGAGTAGAGTCGCGACCCCATCGGGAGCGCCCAGTTGTACAGCGACCGGCCCGAGTAGCGGTTGTACGTGTCGAAGAAGACCTGCTCGCTGGAGACGCGACACATCTCCGCGAGGTACTCTTCGGGTGTGTCCATGAGGTGGAAAAACCGGATCCCGTAGACCACGTCGAAGTGGTCGTCGGGGAAGGGGAGTCGGGCGGCGTCGCCGCGCATGAATTCCACAGTGTCCGCGACGCCCGCGCGCTGGGCTTTCTCGCGGCCCTCCTGGAGCATCGGCTCGGAGATATCCAGGCCCGTGATGTCGGCGCCACATTCGGCCAGCATGACGGTGAAACGGCCGGTCCCGCAGGCGATCTCCAGCACCCGCTTGCCGTCGACCGGTTCGAGACCGTCGAGGACGGCTTCTTTCTCCAGGCGGTCGGTAAGGCGACCGCCACCCCGCGAGAACCGCTTGTCCTCGTAGTCCTCGACGACTGTCTCCTGCTGATACCACTCCTGGCCCTTCACGCTTGCCGACTCTGGAGAGGCCGTGACCAAAAGGTTACTGAAGACAGTGTGGTACCCCCGGCGCGACTGGCCCCGGTCCACCCGCCACTGCGCGGCCCTCGACCGCCGTCGAAGCCGCTCTGCGATCGTGCTCGCGTGGCATATTAGGATGCCTTATATCGTATCCATTATTAGGATGTGCATATAGCCAAGTTTTACCAATAGCTACCGTCGAGAGGTCTGTATGAGCACGAGCACGGTTACCGAGGAGTCGGGCGGGAGCGAGGACGCGTTCGCCGACACGGAGTTCCGCGAGCGGCTGCGCGAGCTGCCGCCGAGCGCGAAGCTGGTCGCCAAGGTGCTGGAGACGGACGCCCCGCTCTCGCAGGGCCAGCTCGTCGAGGAGTCGCTGCTCCCCGACCGCACGGTCAGGTACGCCCTCAACAGGCTCGAAGAATCCGATCTGGTCGGGTCGCGGTACAGTTTCCACGACGCGCGCAAACAGGTCTACTTCCTCGACTGCTGACGGTCCACCGCGGTTCGGCACGATCATCGCAAGTCACACGTCACTGTCGGACGAGGAGCCGACAATGCAGGTGCGTCGCGTCAGCGTCGCCGTGTCGACGCGGGCCCCGACGGGACAGACCAGTGCCTACGTCGTGGGCCGTGATCCCGCGCTGCTGGTCGATCCGGCGGCCCGGAGCGACCGCCTCGACAGGGTGGCCGCCGAGCAGTCGGTGGGCCACGTGGCAGTCACACACCACCACCCCGACCACGTCGGTGCCGTCGCGGCCTACGCCGACCGTCACGACGCCACGGTCTGGGCACGCCGCGGTCGGACCAGGGCGTTCGTCCGCGCGACGGGCCGGAAGCCCGACCGCGTCTTCGCCGAGGGGACGTCGATCCCGACAGGATCGGGGCCCGTCCGCGTCGTCGACACGCCCGGGCACGCGCCCGAGCACGTCGGTTTCGCGGCGGGCGGGGACCTGCTGTGTGGCGACCTCGCTGTCGCCGAAGGGTCGGTCGTCGTCGGCGCGCCCGAAGGGGATATGCGCGCGTACCTCACGGCACTCAGGCGCGTCCACGCGATGGCACCCGACCGACTCTGTCCGGGACACGGCCCCGTGATCGAGGAGCCACGGGCCGTCGCGCGGCGGTTGATCGACCACCGACTCGACCGCGAGGCCCGCGTCCGCGCGGCCGTGACCGACGGCGCACGCACCGTCGAGGGTGTCTGTGACGCCGCGTACGACAAGGACCTCGACGGGGTTCGGGATCTGGCGCTGGCGACCGTGCGCGCACACCTGGAGAAACTGGCTGTCGAGGGGGACCTGCGGTTCGACGGCGAACGCGCGCGGCCGATCGGCTGACGGACTGGCGGCGATCGACGACGGGCCGGTAGCGGCGTCGCTCCGTTCGCGACGCCCTTTTGCCACTCCACCGGATAGGCCGGGTATGGAGAGCCTCGAAGCCGAACTCGACCGCGCCCGTGACCTCGATACCGCGGCGCTGGCCGACGCCATCGAGACCATCGGCTTCGAGTGTACCCGCTGTGGCGCCTGCTGCAAGGCCGTCGAAGGGTGTGAAAGCGAGGACGAAGACCGCGAGGACGAAGGCGAGTCCGGCGACGCGAAGCCCGACGCCGAGGGCCACGAGCACACGGCGACGGTGTTCCCCGACGAGATCCGGCGCCTGCAGGAGACCGGCGACTACGACTGGCGGGACGTGGCCCGTCCGACCCCCTTCGGCCTGACCGACGGCCCCGACGGCCCGGAGGGAGAGACCTTCGAGTGGGCGCTCGGGATCGACGACTGTGGGGACTGCACCTTCTACGCCGAGGACGAGGCTGGCGGCGCCTGCACGGTCCACGCCGACCGGCCGCTGGTCTGTCGGACCTACCCGTTCAGCGTCGCGCTCGGTGGAACCAGCCAGCCGCTGGGTGAGGCCGTCGACGAGGAGGGGATGGTCCGCGCCCACGAGTGCGAGGGGCTGGGCCGGAATATCTCCCGCGAAGAGGCCGAAGAGTTGGCCACCGCGCTCAAGGAGCGAGCGGTCCGCGAACTCGAAGAGGCTATCGATGTCCGCGACAACTACGAACCGGTCGACACCGACTCCGGCGAGGTGGTCGTCCACGACTCCGAGGGCGCCAAATGGCCGGACGGGCGGCCGGTGGAGTGAGCGGCGGATAGTCGATGCCGTCGTGACTGGAGGCCGGTAGCTGCGCGGTTGCGATCGCGGTGCGGTTGCGGTGCCGCCGCCGTCCCGCGGTGCGGTCGCGGTACCGCTAGCCAACTGTACCGGACGCGACCGGAGAGAGCGTCCGGCCTTTTTTGATCCAGCTTTTTTCGGCGAGCGGTGCCCGCAGGGCCGCGAAGCGGCCCGAGGACACCCGAGCCGAAAAAAGGTGGTGGGGAAAAACTACTAACCAGAGGCCACCCATGAACCCATCGGAGGTCTCACATTGGAAATCTCAGATAAGCTACTGTGTCTGTTCAGCGCGGAGGTATCCGACGAGGGCGATCGGTACGTCGTCGAGGTGCCACAGCGTGAAGTCGACACCGGGGAGATCGAACCGGGCGGGACCTATCGCGTCGCGCTCATATCTTCTGAGTCCGAGACAGAGTACGACGAGGAAGACGAGAGTGTCTCGTCCTCGGAACCGCAACCGCCGGTGGAACCGGGGGAGATCCGCTACGTCGAGATCGAGGACATCGGCAAGCAAGGCGACGGCATCGCCCGCGTCGAGCGTGGCTACGTCATCATCGTGCCCGGCGCCGACATCGGGGAACGCGTCAAGATCGAAGTCACCGAGGTCAAGTCGAACTTCGCAGTCGGCGAGATCATCGACGAGGACGTCTGAGGCCCGCCCCTCCTGTCGTTACCCGACGGAACCAACACCCCCCGGTCTGCGCCCGCTCTCACCCCTGCTCTGTCCGCCGGAATCGCAAGATTGCAGCCGGTTTTACCGTTCGTACCAAACTGGCTATAGGGGTCTCGATAGTACGGAGTTACATGAGCGCGACGACCGCGAGTTCGGCCGAGGTGCAGACCCTCACGGAGAAACAGCGCCGCATCCTGTCGTACCTGCGCGAGCACGCGGCCACCCAGACGTACTTCAAGTCACGTCTCATCGGCGACGAACTGGACCTCTCGGCGAAGGAAGTCGGGACCAACATGACCGCCATTCAAAATAGCGACACCGATGTCGACGTCGAGAAGTGGGGCTACTCCTCCTCGACGACGTGGAAAGTCACGGCGTAGTCGTCTTCTCCCCGTTCGTTCGACTCCGGTCGGAAGCGACGGCGACGGTCAGCGATCGTACGAGACGAGTTCGTCGGCCTCGGCGGCCAGTGCGGCCGCAGCGTCGCCGAACGAATCGGCGTGTCTGACCAGTAACAGGAGCATCGTCTCCGGATCGACCAGTTCGTAGCCGTCTTCGCGGGAGAGGAGTCCGGCCGACTCGAGACGGGCGGCGTGTTTGCTGACGGTGGGCCGCGAGACGTCCAGCGCGTCGGCGAGGCCACCCGCACTCACGTCAGGGTTTCTGAGGAGAGCGACAACCATCCCGCGAGGCGTCTCGCGCCGGAGGTAGCCCAGCGCGACCTGCTCGAACTCCGAGAAGCGGTCGGCGGGGAAGAATCGGCGGTAGTCGCCGTCTTCTCGGCTCTGAACCGCGCCCTCCTCTTCGAGTCGGCGGAGGTGATGCTGGGTCTCGCCGGTCCCGAGTTGTAGGTCGTCACGCACCTTCGAGAAGTGTGCGCCGGGGGTCGCCGTGACGTATCCGAGGATGGCGTCGGGCGCATCGCTGTCGCTGTCGTCACCCAGACGCACCAGTGGGCTCGCCGCGCCCAGTGCCGCGAACCGACGGAGCGTCGCCCGCTTGCTCTCGTCGACGTCCCCCTCCCGTGGCATTGCTACTCACTTGGCGATTGGGTGGTAAAACGCCTTCGCTACTCGCTGGCACGGATCCGGTCACTACTCGGATACTGGCCCGGCAGGGCGATGTCTTACGCGAAGGGAGAGACGACGGCCGTTACTCGGTTTCGGGTTCGCGCTCGGTGTCGCCTCCGCCGGACTCCCCACCGGGTCCGCCGACCGGACTCCCGTCGGGGTCCATCTCGGCGTCCATCTGCTCGATGACCTCGTCGGGGTCCTGGATGTCGTCGGGGTCCTCGCCCATCTTGATCGCCTCGGCCTCCTGTTCCATCGCGTCGACGTCGACATCGGCCTCCTTGTCGATCTCGCCGAGGATCCGTTCGATGTCGTCGAGGCCGAGCATCTCGCGGGTCTCGGCGTCGAACTCGAGGCTGTCGAGGCTCCCCTCGCCGTTGGCCGATACGGCGTCGCTCACGTCGCTGCCCGAGAGGTGCTTGCCGTAGCGGCCGACCAGCGAGGTGAGTTCCTGGGGCATGACAAAGGTCGTCGACTCGCCCTGGCCGATGGCCTCGAGCGTCTCCATCCCCTTGTCGATGACGGCGCGTTCGCCCATCGACTCGGCGGACTTCGCGCGGAGGACCGTCGAGATTGCGTCGCCCTGCGCCTCGAGGATCTGCGATTGCTTCTTCCCCTGGGCGCGGACGATGTCGGACTGCTTCTCACCCTGGGCCTGCTCGATGGCGGAGCGGCGTTCCCCCTGGGCTTCGAGGATCATGGCACGGCGTTTGCGCTCCGCGGAGGTCTGTTGTTCCATGGCCTGCTGGACGTCCTTCGAGGGGTTGACCTCGCGGACCTCCACGCTCTCGACGCGGATCCCCCACTCGTCGGTGGGTTCGTCGAGTTCCTTGCGGATCTTCGCGTTGATCTCCTGGCGCTTGTTGAGCGTGTCGTCCAGTTCCATGTCGCCCAGCACCGCACGCAGGGTGGTCTGGGCGAGGTTCGAGACCGCCTTCTTGTAGTTGTCCACCTCGAGGAACGCCTTCTTGGCGTCCATCACCTTGATGTAGACGACGGCGTCGGCGGTGACAGGCGAGTTGTCACGGGTGATCGCCTCCTGTCGGGGGACGTCCAGCGTCTGGGTCCGCATGTCGAAGGCGTAGGTCTTCGAGACGAACGGCGGGACGAAGTTGATACCCGGTTCGAGGAGTTTCCGGTACTCCCCGAAGACCGTCAGCGCCCGCTTCTCGTAGGCGTTGACGATCTCCACCATCTGGTACACCATCACGACCGCGAGCAGCAGCAAGACGACCGCTACGAGGCCGATTGTACCGCTCTGCAGTACGACTGCGGGGATCATGCGTCCGGACTTCGGCCCACCCGGCCAAAAGTGTTGGGTGGTCGAGAGTGGAGACCGGTCGCGACGCCGGGTCTCAGGCCGTGTCCCGTTCGAACTCCTCGGACGCGTCGTCGGTCTCGTCGGCCCCGTCTGTCGGCCCGTTGGCGGCGGCCGGGCCGTCAATCGTGGCGTCCGCCTCCGCGTCCCTGCCGTCCACAGTTTCGTCCGCGCCGCTCTCCCGTCGATCCCGGGCGAGCTGGCGGTCGATCTCGTCGACGCCGCCAGCGATCGGCTCGACGGTGACGACGTTGCCACCGCCGGGATCGACGACCATCACCTCGTCGCCCACCTCGATCGTTCCGTCGACGCTCCGGGCCTGGTAGTAGGGGTTGAAGCCGCCGTCGTCGAGTTTCACCTCGCCGTCGGTCGTGGTGACCCGTTCGGTCACCCGCCCGGTCCGTCCGCGCAGGGAGTCCGAGTCGCTGGTCTGGGCCTGCCCCTTCCCGCCGTAGAAGTCGTACTGGCGGTAGACGTAGAAGGTAATCGCGCCGACACCGAGAACCAGACCGGCGAGCAACATCGGCGCGAAGATACCGAGGCTCGCCGGAAGAAACAGACCCACGAGTCCGGCCACGAGCAGCGCCACACCGAGCACGATGAAGTGAGCGCCCGGCGCGAACCCCTCGGCGATGACCAGTGCCGCCCCCGCGAGCAGGAGCAACAGCGAGAGGTTCTGGCCGATGAGCGACTGGCCGACGAGCGAGGGGTCCATACCCGCCCTTGGTCTGCCGACCCGAAAACACTTCTGCCGTTCCGGGCGGCGTCACCCGTGTCAGAACCGCCGGAAGACGAAGTAGAGCAGTCCAGCCACCGCGACGACCGCAGTAGTGACTGCGGCGGTCCGCTGAAGCGTCAGCGGTTCCAGCACGCTCGCGACGAGCAACAGCGTGAGCAACACGCCCAGCGTCACGAACGCCGCGTTCTCCGCGTCCGGCGTCCCGGACTCGACGGGGAGTTCCTGGACCAGCGATCCGGCGACGTTCCCCCCTTCGTCGGCCGTCGACTCCGATCCGGGCGTCGCGTCCGCGAGATCTGCCTCGCCGTCGACGGCCACGTCCCACCCGTCCGCGTCGTCGTCGGCCCCATCGTCGCCGTCGTCGCCGTCGTCTCCGACCTCGTCGACCGAGAAGCGCCACTCCCGGTCGTCACCGTCGCCGTCGCCGTCGCTCTCGGGGTCGTCGTCGGCCGTCTCACCCCACTCGGACCCGTCGGTCGCTCCCCACTCCGACTCGGTGTCGGTCTCGTCGCGGTCGCCCGCCTCCTCGTCTGCCATAGCAGATGGTTACGGACGAGTCGCAAAAGGACTTGCCGTCGCGGGAGCGGCCGCGGAATCGTGACAGTCCCGAAATAGAACTGAAGTTCTCCGAGGTTTTTTGAAACTCCCGGGTCCGCGTACGCTCATGGCTGCGAGAAGCGCCGCCCTGAAGCGAGCGAACGCGCGTCGCGCGCCGCCCTCCCCGCGGCACCGAACCGAACAGGAATCGGCCGCCGGCCGTCGACTCGGTCCGTCAGCCGACGACCGCGACAGCCCCGTCGACCGCTGTCGCCCCGCCGGAACGGAGGGCGAACGGCGATGACCGACCCGGCTATCGTTTCGGACGGACTGACAAAGCGGTACGACGGCGAGACGGCCGTCTCGGACCTGTCACTGTCGATCCCGGCCGGCGACGTCTACGGCTTCCTCGGACCCAACGGCGCGGGGAAGACGACGACGATGCGGATGCTGACCGGGCTCACGCGGCCGACCGCCGGGAGCGCGACGGTCGCTGGCGCGGCGGTCGACGACCGCCCGGCGCTGACCGAGCGGATCGGCTACCTGCCAGCGGACCCGCCGGTCTTCGACGAGTTGACGGGCCGAGAACACCTGCGCTACGTGGCGCGGCTCCACGAACTCCCGCCCGAGGAGGCCGCCGACCGGATCGGCGACATGCTCGGGCGGTTCGACCTCGCGGACGACGCCGACCGCCGGATCGGGACCTACTCGACGGGGATGCAGAAGAAGGTCGGCGCCATCGCGGCGCTCCTCCACGACCCCGAAGTCGTCTTCCTCGACGAACCCACGTCGGGGCTGGACCCCCGCGCCGCGCGGACGATGCGCGACACCGTCTCGGCGGTCGCCGAGCGCGACGTGACCGTCTTCCTCTCGTCGCACGTCCTCTCGGTCGTCGACGAACTCGCCGACACCGTGGGCGTCATCGACGACGGGGAACTCGTCGCCGAGGGGCCCACGGCGGAGCTGAAACGGCGGGCCCGCGACGACGGCGAGGCGGACCTCGAAACGGCGTTTCTCGACATCACGGAGGAACGGG
>Ga0207813_100915_pt1 | contig 12117 bp, 11 predicted proteins | sample A23E3SouthBayCA_2_FD_187730 | JGI IMG/M metagenome (GOLD analysis project Ga0207813, IMG submission 187730) | Aerobic enrichment media microbial communities from Eden Landing Ponds, California, USA - A23 E3 (4) (SPAdes) | ecosystem: Environmental > Aquatic > Marine > Unclassified | place... | reverse complement strand
AAAGCCCATCTTCTCGGGGATGTGCTCGGCGTCGTAGCCGTCGGCGTCGGTCGGGACGACGAACAGCGAGTAGTTGCCGTAGCGGTTGTCCGGGTCGTCACCGGTCTTGGCGTAGACGGTCACCCAGTCGGCCTCGACGCCGTTGCCGATCCAGTATTTCTCGCCGTTCAGCACCCACTCGTCGCCGTCCTTCTCGGCGGCGGTCGTCATCCCCGCGAGGTCGCTGCCCGTCTCGGGTTCCGAGACCGCCAGTCCGGTGAGCTGTTCGTTCGCGGCGACCGGCCGGAGGTATTCCTCCTTCTGGTCCTCGCTGCCGTGATCGGCCAGGATCTCCGCGCCGAAGCTCGCGAGTTGCAGCGTCAGCGCGATCCCCGCGTCCGCCCGGTAGAACTCCTCGGCGATCGCCAGCACCTGCTGGAGGTCGAACCCGCGTCCCCCGTACTCCTCGGGGATGTCCTGTGCGACGAGCCCGGCGTCCATCCCCGCTTCGAGGATCTCCCAGGGATACTCCCCCCGTCGATAGTACTCCTCGGCGTTTGGGATGATGTGTTCGGCCGCAAACTCCCGCGCGTCGTGTTTGACCTCGAGTGCGTGTTCTGGGACGATCTCGTTGCCGATTAACTTCATAATCGATTATGTTGAATGGGGGCGATAAATACGCGATGGAACCGGAAGAAACGACGCTGGGGTTTCGGAGCGGGTCGAGAAGAGGATACGGGGGAGCGTTCTACACCTCGATCTCTTGCATCAGGTCGACCAGCTCTTCCAGCTGTGGGAACGTGTAGACGGTGACGTCGATATCGGAGTCCAGGGCGTGGATGTGCGAGTCGAACATGAGTGCCATGTCGGAATCGCGGCCGCCGACGAGTTCGTCGACCATACCGCTGCCGGGGCCGTAGGTGAACGTCGGCGTACCCATGTCGATGGTCGTCTCGAGGACGTTCGCCCAGCCGTCGATGAACCCCGAGGTCATGATGTTGCCGATCTCCTCGATCGCCGACCGCTCCATGTCCGTGAAGCCGCTCTGGCCCGGATCGGCCCCGCCCATGTCGCCGAGCATCCCCTGGGCGAGGTTCTTGGCGTTCGTGTAATCGAGCAGAAAGAGGATGTGGCCGTGGGGCGGTTCCTGGAGTTCGATCGAGATGCCGATCAGCTTCTCGTCGCCGACGTGGGTCTTGATGTCCGGGATGTCGATGAAGTTGATTTTGGTGATCTCCATCTCCGTTTCCATGCCGGTCATCTGACTGAGGTGGTCGGCGACGGTGTTGCCCCCTTCCTTGGCCATCTTGTTGAACAACGCGAGCTTCCGGATGTCGAGCATCAGACTCATGGTAACGATCGGAGTACCCGCCCTGTTTCGACCGCATCCCTATAAGTCATAGTCCCGCGATTTTCGCTGCCGAGAATCGGCCAGGGGTCGTGGGTGTTGGGACTGCTGCCGGCTCCGAGGCGTTACTCGAGCCGGTAGCTCACCGCGACGCCCTCGCCGACAGGCAACAGCGTCGTCTGGAAGCCGGGATCGGCCCGGACGGCCGACAGGTACTCCGCGATTCCCGCTGTCGGGCCAGTCGCGTCGACGGACTCGCCCTCGAGCAGTCGTCGCACGCCCTCGTGGTCGATCGTGCTCCCGGCGACGGCGTTGTCAGCCGCTACGATCCCGCCGGGGGCAATCTTCTCGCGAACGCTCTCGAAGGCCTCCCGGTAGCGATGCTTCTCGTTGTCGATCAACACCACGTCGAGGGGACCGTCGTAGGACTCGACCGTCTCGATCGCGTCGCCCAACTCGAAGTGAGCGGTCGCTCCGAAGTCCCCGCGGCCGAGGTACTCGCGTGCCAGGTCGAGTTCGTCCTCATCGACTTCAGTGAGGACGATTTCGCCGTCGTCGGGAAGCGCCCGGCAGAACCAGTACGCCGAGTAGCCGTACCCGGAGCCGAACTCGAAGACCCGCTCGGCCCCGACCATGCGCGCGAGCAGTTCGAGCCAGCCGCCGACGGCGGGACCGACGGTCGGAAAGTCCTCACGGTCGGCATAGTCGTCCATCTCTGCGAGTACCGCGTCGCCGTCCTGACCGACGACGCGTGCGAGCTGTTCGACGCCCTCGGGGATCGGATTGGACATGCGGTAACTGGCGAGTGGCGGACTGAAAACGTTACTCCACCGTCGACAGTTCGGCGCGCGAATGCCGGGATCCCCTCGCTGTTACAAGATGGACACGCAGCAGCAGAGTGGTTGGGACACTACGCTGGTCTGCGTGCCAGTACGTTATCTGGCTTGTGTCCGTATAGTCCTTTTGTGATTAATCGGGTTACAGAACCGGGCATCTCTTTCATATGAGCCGCGAAGTCCACCAGCTTGACATCCTCCCCGCGCTGAAGCGCGAGGCTTTCGCCTCGAACCTCCCGTGACAATACATATCCGTTCTGAGAGTCAAGGCCCAAGAGAGGAACCGGAACAGCTCCGGTGGTTGGGACACATGAACACGAACGATAGTCCAGAAGAGGCGATAGAGGTCCTGCAGCAGCTGGGTCTGAAGGAGTACGAGGCACGGTGCTTCGTCGGACTCACCCGTCTGAACACGGGAACAGCGAAGAGACTAAGCGAACTGACCGAGGTCCCACGGACGCGGGTGTACGATGCCATCCGCGTCCTCGAAGCACAGGGACTCGTCGAGATTCAGCATTCGAGCCCCCAGCGGTTCCGTGCGGTTCCGCTGGAGGAAGCGACCGAAACCCTCCACGATCAGTACGAGAACCGCATCGGCCGGCTACAGAACGCCCTCGAGACTGTCGACGTCATCGACGAAGACGAGGGGTCGCCGGTACAACAGGTTTGGTCGATGGCCGGGCAGAACGGTATCGAGAACCGCACGGACGAACTCATCCGTGAAGCGACAGAGGAGGTCGTGCTCGTGATCGCTCACGAGTCGCTGCTGACTGATGACCTCGTCGGCGCCCTCGACGGGATCGGCAACGGCGTCGATCTCATCATCGGGGCACCGACAGAGTCGCTCCGGGAGCAGATTCAGACCGCTGTTCCGGACGCGACGGTGTTCATTACGGGATTGGAGTGGCTTCGCGGGGAAGACGCCGACGACGAAACAGCAATCGGGCGGTTGCTGCTGGTGGATCGTTCGACGATCCTAGTAAGTTCGATCATGCCGGACACGAAAGAAGAGCAAGCCGTGTTCGGCACGGGCTTCGGCAACGGCCTAGTCGTGATCGCCCGTCGGCTCATGTCGCAGGGGCTTGTTCCCGCACGCGACCCGGTCCCCTGACACTGATAGCGGTTCGCTTCCGGGCGGACGGGTGGTGCCACTCGAAACGCATCCCGTGTCAGAGTCTCGAAACGACAGTGGGCGATTACCCGAGTCGGGACACTCACGTTTTCCGTTTGGTACATCATAACGAAAGGCAATAGAGTCCGATATCGGGCAATGGGACCGATCGAGCAGCTTCGTCAGGGGGAGCAACAGGCAGCGGGGAACGATGGCCAATCTACGGACACGGACGCGTGGACGGGCTAATGAGCGAAAACAAATACGAGAGCGGACTCGATCCGTTGACGAGTGAAGCGGACGATATCGCGGTCGAGACCTTGATCGAACGGACAGTCCCGTCGTCACCCAGCGTGAGTGAGGGCGTGATCAACGACATCTTTGCTGCCCTCTCGAGCCCGGAGCAGCGGTACATACTGACGTACTTGCTCCGTTCGGACGGCGAGATTACGATCACCGATCTCGTCGACTATGCGATCTCCCGAACCGATGATTCGGGCTCCGAAACGGAGTTCCGCCGGCGCTTGACTGCCGAGTTGACTCACACGCACCTCCCAGAACTGGCTGAGGCGGGGTTCATAGAGTACAATATGGAGCGCCAGCTGGTCCGGACCTCGAAACGGACCTCGATGATCGAACCGTACCTCAAAATCGCACTCGCTCAGCAGTCGACGCTCGCCGAGCGAGCTGAGGAATGACACTGCGAGACCCACACCGAAGCGGATCCAAGCATCTACCACACCCCAGCCTAGAGACTACTCTCCATCACACCCCAGCCCAGAGACTACTCTCCATCACAGATAGCCGAGCGACTCGAGACGGTTCTCGATAGCCTCCTCGGGAGGAGCGTCATCGAGCGTGGCCAGATCCGGACGGGTTTCGGAATCGGCCCGCCCCCGATCGAGTTCTTCGAGTAGCTGATTGAGCGCGAACGTCGCGTAGTCGTCGATCGACTCGAACTCCGTCCGGGAGAGTCGTCTCGATAGCTCGACGGCAGTGCGTTCCGGGATCTCGATCGATCTAGTCGGCTGTGTATCACTCATTGGCAAACCTCCGTTCGATCGGGTTGCTGCGATTGGGACGACCGGATCGAACGGCCGGTCGACTGCGGGGCGGACCCGGACGCTCACTCCGACCGACTGCCCGGTGGCGGCCCCTGGCGAGGGCCGCTCGCTGTATCATCACGGCCACCGCCCCCCGACAGTGTATATCGTCGCGTCTGTGGCCCCGACATCGATGCTTCCGCGACCGTCGAGGATCGGCGCGTCGAATTCCTCCCACGCCAGTTCGAGGAACTCGTCGTGTGGTGTGACGAGTACGACAGCGTCGACGGGTTGTGTTCCGGCGTCAGTCAGCTCGAGGGGCACCATCGGCTGAGCGTCGTCCCAGTCCTCGACGAGCGGGTCGACGGCAGACACCGTCACACCCATATCGTCGAGGTATCGGGCGAGCGGAATAGACGGGGTGTTCCGGAGTTCGGCGATGTTAGCCTTGTACGTCACCCCCAAGAGCAGGGCCCGCGCGCCGTCAGGATCGACGCCCTCGTCTTCGAGTATCGCCCGGACCATCGATGCGGTGTAAGCTGGCATGGCCTCATTGCGCTCACGGGCAGCCGTCAACAACGAGGCGTCGGCGTCGAACCGACCGCTGAGGAAGTACGGATAGACGGGGATGCAGTGGCCGCCGACGCCCGGTCCGGGGTCGTGGATGTCACAGAACGGCTGCGTGTTGGCCACCTCAATCGCCTCGTTGACGTCGACGTCCATCTCCTCTGCGAAGACGGCGAGTTGGTTGGCGATCGCGATGTTGACGTCCCGGAAGACGCCCTCGAACACCTTGGTTGCCTCGGCCGTCGTCGCGTCGCTCGTCGAGACCACGTCGTTGCTCGATAGCTCGTCGTAGATGAGAGCGGCCGCGCGCGTGCTCTCAGCGTCGACGCCCCCGACGACTTTCGGGTGCGTTCCTCGGACGTCCGCGATCGCCTGCCCGCTGACGGTCCGCTCGGGACAGGCCGCGACGCCGAACTCTCCGACATCGCAGTTACTCTCCTCGATCAACGCCGGGAGAATTCGGTCGACTGTCGTCCGGGGTGGTACCGTCGACTCCACCAGAACCACGTCTCCCGGGGACAGTCCCGCGGCGACGGTCGAAACGACCTCGTCGAGGATCGAGAGATCGGGGGTTTTCTCCTCGGTGAGTAGCGTCGGGATCATGAGGACGTGGACGGCGGCTTTCTCGGCAGCCCGATCCCCGTCCGTGGTCGCCCGCAACTCCCCCGCCTCGACGGTCTCGGCGACGAGTTCCGGCAATCCCGGTTCGCGCTGGATGGGCGATCGTCCGGCGTTGATTTGTTCGACGACGCTGGGATCGACATCGACGCCGGTCGTGTTGCCGGTCACGTCGGCGTAGACCGCCGCGAGCGGGAGCCCCATCTTCCCGAGGCCGTAGACCGCGACCGGCACAGCACCGCCCCTGAAGGCCGCACGCTGGGTGGCCTCGTCTTCGATGGCGCCGTACAGACTCTGTCGGTCGAGGGTCGTTTCGCTCACGTTCGAGTCACCTCCGGGGCCGGGGCGAGCGCCAGTTCTTCGATCTGTTCGGTGATCTCTAGGACAGCGAGCGCGTCTTCCGCGGTGACGACCGGCTCGGTCCCGTTTTTCGCTGCGTCGACGAACGCTTCGAGCTGGCCTTTCAGCGGTTCGCCGTTCTCGACCATCGGCCGCTCGACGACGCTCTCGTGTCGGTACCGGATGTCACCGTTCGACTCGACGTATTCGGGGAGCGAGCGCCGGTGGATCTCGACGGTCTGGCTGATCATGTCGACGTTGACACGGCAGGACTCGGCAGTGATCGAGAGCGCCCGAATCTTCTCCTGAGTGAGTCGGCTCGCGGTGACCGTCGAAACGGTCCCGTTGGTGAACTCGAACTGAGCGATGGCGTGGCTATCGTCGCGTGCGACCGCTGAGAGCGTCCTGATCGAGGCCTCGACCAGCGACAGCAGAATATCGATGTCGTGAGTCATCAGATCCATGATGACGTTGTCCTCGTTCGCGCGGTCGAGCGGCGGGCCGAGACGGTCGATGTCGATCGAAACGACGTCGAGATCCGGGACGATTTCGTCGAGAACCCGGATCGCGGGATTGAACCGCTCGATGTGTCCGACTTGCAGTGTGACTCCCGCCTCCCGAGCGTCGTTGGCGAGTTCGCGACCCCGTGCGTGATCGTCGACGAACGGCTTCTCGACGAGGACGTCGACGTTCGCTCCGATACACTCTTCGACAATATCCGCGTGAAACCGCGTCGGCACGGCGATTGAGACAATGTCAGCAGCCGCTAGCAACTCCGCCCGATCCATGGACGTCGACCCGTAATCCGAGGCGACCTGCATCGCCCGATCGGAGTCCGCGTCGGCCACGCCCGCGAGAGTCGTCGACGGCAACTCGCTGTACACGCGAGCGTGATGCTGGCCCATGCTGCCGACGCCGATCACGCCGGCGGCGACGCGTTCGTCCGCTCGGTTGTCAGTCATCGCTCGCACCGCTGTCGGTTCTCACTGGACCGGAGCGATTCTCTGTGGTACTGTGACGATACTGGCGGCCGAGTACGTCGGCGGCCAGTCGCCGGATAGCGGATCGAAACGGTCCGGACATGGACGTGAATCCGCCGTGGATAGTGATTGTTATTCTGAGCTTGTCGACGGTAAGCGACGACTGTGAGCTGCCGGCTACGCTCGCGTATCGAGCGTCACAATCCCGAACAGCGAGCGGGTTCGCGACGGTCTGGCTGGGTGGCGTAGGCTGTCGGTAACTAACCGAATCGACCCCTCCTGTCGGAGTAATGATCCGTGTGAGACGGTAATGGGTTCGTTCGTCATCTCGATCGATGCGGAGCTCGGCTGGGGATTTCACGATCTGCCCGACCCGCCGACCGATCGGCTCGACGCCGCTCGGAGCGGCTGGCTGACGCTGCTTGACGTCCTCGACGCGCACGACGTGCCGGCGACGTGGGCCGTCGTCGGCCACCTGATGCTCGAGACGTGTGACGGCGTCCACGCTGACCACCCGTCCATCGGCGGGTGGTTCGGCCGCGAACGCGGGTCCTGGCGCGATCGACCGGACCTTCGCTTCGGCACCGAACTCGTCCGGGCCGTTCTCGATTCGAGCACGGATCACGAGATCGCGTGCCATACATTTTCACACGTACTCTTCGACGACCCACGCGTTACTCGGGAGATCGCTGGAGCGGAACTCCGAGCCGCCGCCGACGCCGGCCGTTCGCTCGACGTGTCCTACGATTCGCTCGTGTTCCCGCGCAACGCCGTCGGGCACCGCGATCTTCTCCCGTCGTACGGCATCTCGTGTTACCGGGGACGGCCGTCCGAGCCATCGATCCGACCCCGAAGGATAGCCGGGAAAATTCTCGCGACTATCGCGCCCGGCCGTGTCGATCTCGTCGAGCCGACCGTCGACGAGTTCGGGCTGGTCGACGTCCCGCCGTCGCTGTATCTGTTCGGGTTCGAGGGTACGGCACGGACAGTCGCTGAGGCACTCGGAGTCGATCCCATCGTTCGGCAGGCAAAGCGCGGAATCGACCGCGCAAGTCGGGAAGACGGCGTCTTTCACGTGTGGCTGCATCCGAACAACGTCCGGACTAAACGGGACGTTCGCCGGCTCCGGGAAATCGTCGAGCACGCGACACGGCGTCGGTCGGAGACGGGTCTACGGATCGAGACGATGGGCGACGTCGCGAGTCGGATCCGTCGGCGAGTTCGGAGCGACGAGTACGGACGGCGTCTCACGCCCTCGGAATGAACTCCCGGCCGACGTTCAGCCAGTCGCGGACGAACGGTGCCGGGTCGTCCAGACTGAAGTAATCGAAGTTGGGATGCGTGACCATCGAGGACGCAATGGCCCACACAGTTCCCGGGACGGACGGGCTCTCAGTGAGTGAGTAGTCCTCGGCCAGGACACTGTAGAGGTGCGCCACTTCGCCACGGATCAGGTGACTCGCGGTCCCGCTCCGGTAGTCCGCTCTATGGTCTCCGACGTCCTCTCCGGCGGCGAGCTGCCACCAGTAGTAGGGGTAGTCGAGCCCGGCGTGGATGTCCATCGGCATGCTAGAGGGGGTCCTGGGGTTGATCTCCAGGAGTTTGAACGCGCCGGTGTCGTCGCGGATGAACCCGACTGAAGCGAGTCCGTCCCAGTCGAGTTCAGCGAGGAGCGCTCGCCCGGCCGCTTCGAGCTGTGGGATGTCCACGGCTTCGTGAAACACGCTCGGTCCACGGGAGTACTTGTAGCCCCGGACGAGCCGCTTCTGTGAGGTCACGACCGGCTCGCCGTCCGCGTAGAGCCCACGGAAACAGTACTCTTCCCCGGCGACGTACTCCTGGGTGATCGGGACGTGCCCCATCTCCTCGACGATCGTATCGACGTCGGGTTCGACGCCGGGTTCGAGGAAAATCGTCTTCGGTGGTGAGTGAATCTGTCCCTCGGGGACGGTGTGGGTGTTGTCGGCTGTGAGGATCGCGTATCGGCCTTTGACGATCCGCTCGCGGTCCCAGTCATCGATCTCGTCGAGGAGGGCCGTCTCGGGAACGGTCACATCGGCCCGCTCGGCGGCATCGAACAGCCGGATCCGATCGTGGACCGTGCCCAGCTGCTCGAACGTGGGCCAGGGAGTCCGCATGTGAGCCGCGAACGCCGAGCGGTGCTTGGCGAGAAGGTACACGTCGACCTCTCGGACCGGGACGATCAGACCGACATCGTCGCGTGTCGCGAGCGCGAGGAGGGCGTCTCGGTAGCCGGGTAAGTCGTCCGCGGGCGAGGGGACCGCTTTCGTCTCGTCACAGTAGCGCGAGCTGAACGACGGTGGCGACTCGAGTTCGGATACAGCGATCGTGTGAACGCCCCGCCGACCGAGCGATCGAACGACGCTGAGTGATCCCGCTGTCCCGACGGCCGGGACGACGGCTGATTCGACTGGTCCGTCCATATCCGGAAATCCGGACGGGGGCTGTAAGTTATGGAGTCGCTACACCAGCCGAGCCGGGGATTCGCGCCACGTCGGTCGGATCCGGGACCCCGCGCCACGTCGGTCGACTTCGCCTCGGGGCGTCGGTCCGTCGTCTGGTCGCGCCCGAAAGCAGCGACCCGGCCGCCCCATCGGTGGCGCGAATCCCGGTCACTGGCGGACCAAGCCGTCGTGTCCGACCCTGCCGTCAGCTCCGACCACTTCCCTGACTGTCTCGACCACTGCTCGCCGGTCCCGGTCGTCGACGTAGGGGTGGGTCGGAAGCGTGAGTACGGTCCGCTGTAGTCGCGCGCCACCGGGGAACCGATCCGGATCGAGTATCGGCCAGTCGTACAGCTTCGTCGTCTGTACCCCCACGTTCTCGAGCGCGGCGTCGAGCCGGTCCCGGAGCGGTTCCGTCTCGGCGAGCAACGGGAACCTGACGTGCTGGTGGTTCGAGAGGCCAGCGACTGCATCGACTTGATCGACCCGAGGACAGTCCGACAGCGCTTCGGCGTAGAAGCGCGCCGTCCGTTCGCGTTGCTCTCGGTGCTCTTCGAGGCGGCCGAACAGGCGGTGGGCGATCACACCCTGAAAGTCAGAGATAGTCGCAAACGGAGGAGAGAGCGCCTGCTCAGAGGGAGAGCGCGCGTGCGTCGTCGCGAGCGAATTCACGTCTCCGATCTCGTCGAGGTACGCTTTCACTTGCGAGTATACGTAGTACGGTCGCGGGTGTGACAGCGCAGCGTAGCCCGTCATCGTCGCGACGTTGGCCCTGACCGCTCGGCGACCCACGTCACTGAACGTCAGGTTGTGGTTCCGGGAGACGACCATCCCACCACCGACCGGGATCGGCTTTCCCTGCTGGAAGTTCAACACCGCACAGTCACCGACGGTGCCGAGTCGCTGCCCCTTGTATTCCGTACCCAATGCGTACCCGAGTGCCTCGACGAGGTAGGTCTCCCGCTCGGCGCAGCGAGCCGCGAGGTCCGGCACCGGTGACCCGTACCCGAGGACGCTGATCGCGACGATCGCGAGCGGTTCCTCCCGAAGCGCGTTCTCGATCGCGTTCTCGTCGAATGAGAGGGTCTTCGGATCGACGTCGTAGCGTACGGGTTCGAGCCCGACCGCCTCGATCACGTCTGGGTAATCCGGGCTACAGAACGACGGGATCAATACCGTTCGCCGGTCGTCCTCGCTCGCCGCGGCCAGTTCGCGAAAACAGCTCGCCAGGGTCCGACGGAAGGACGTGTACGTCCCGCTGCTCCGGGCGTCGAGGAACGTCTCGATCTTCCGGCGGAACTGTTCGCGACCCTGTCCCCGGAGCTGTCCCAGGAGACCGGCGCCGATGTCGGCTGGTTCGACCGGCGTGATCGCCGCGGGAACCAGCCGCCAGCTCCGAGACCGTCGACGATCGACGTCACGACCGATCCGTTTAGCGGTCGCCGTGTCCCATCCTTCCATCTACCGGGAAAACCATCACCGTCCACAAAGGAATCGACACCTTACCGAGAGTCGCTCAGGAGAGTGAGTGCGTCGCGACGAGACAGGTGCCACCAGTCCGTCGCGGCAATCGGTCGGTGTAACCTCGTAACCACTGCTTACCGTCGGTAGAGAGACGTTACCAAGCCCATATGCGTGGTAGGGCGCGCATGAAATGGAATTGCGTCTCCCGTCCCAACGCGAGGGAGTCCGATACGCTATCAGCGTGAAGGTGGTATCTATCCGGCCGTTATCGGCAGGTAGTTGTCGCTAATTGGCGTTGTCCTGTAAAAAGGGTCTTTAAAGTAAGTCTATCATACCGAGCCATGCCGAAAGGTAATGACGATCCTACTGACGACGTAGACGATATTGCTCCTCCTACTCCCCACACAGGGGGCGCTATCGACCCGACAGAGACGAGTGAAGGGGACGAACAGCCGGGATCGCCCATCAGCAGGCGACAGTTGCTCCAGGCGGGCGCGATCGGCATAGCGAGTACCGCTGCGGTGGCGACCGTTTCGGGCAGCGAGACGGATCATCCGAACACGATCGTCTTCGACGGGACATCCAGTTCCGGTAAGTCGAAATACACGTTCTCGGTCTCCGGCGGGGTCGAAGACCATCCCGACGCCGGACCGATCGAGGTCAACGACACGATCAACGGGAGTTCCGTCACTGGGACCGTCCACCGCGACAAGGATACCTACCGATTTAGCGGCCAGCTCACTGCCCTCGACGTCGGGGGTGACGCCACAGTCTCTCTCTCGTACGGTGACGAGACCGACACCGCGGCCGATCGCCTGCAACTCGTCGCCGGGAGCGATGCCGAGATCGACTACACGTTCACTGCGACGGACAAGATCGTTCCCGTGACTGACGTCGAACACGCCGCAGAAGACAACGACGAGGTGGTCGAGAACGGCGACGGAACCTGGACTGCCACGGGCTACGTCGGCAACGGGTACGGCGACACCTTCGACTTCTGGGGCGACATCGCCGATATCAGTCCGATGGACGGCGACTTCACTCTCTTCCTGAACGGCACTGAAGTAACGACCTACGACTTGACCGGTGAGGACCCACCGGAACAGGAGACACGCCAACACAGTTACTCCTTCGAGGGGACCGGCGACTCCTGGGCGGACTACTATCTCGAAGTCGAGGACGGGAGCCAGATGATCGCCTCCACGCTCGATGGCGCAGTGATCGAACCGGACTTCCACTGGGTCAGCGACGACGGGACCAAGGCGGCGGGCCGGGTCGATCCCGGTGAGCGCCACGCCTACGAGTTCGACAACCTCGTGCTCGACGTGACCATCGAGGGTGAGGCCGACGCCTTCGTCGACGGCTCA
>Ga0207813_100914_pt1 | contig 12161 bp, 6 predicted proteins | sample A23E3SouthBayCA_2_FD_187730 | JGI IMG/M metagenome (GOLD analysis project Ga0207813, IMG submission 187730) | Aerobic enrichment media microbial communities from Eden Landing Ponds, California, USA - A23 E3 (4) (SPAdes) | ecosystem: Environmental > Aquatic > Marine > Unclassified | place... | reverse complement strand
CACGGCGTCGCGACCGACGGAGGTGATCGCAGTGGCGATTGAATCCGAGGTGCTCGTCGTCGGCGGCGGCCTCGCTGGCCTGACGAGCGCACTCGCGGCCGCCCGGGCGGGCGCGGACACCCGCCTGGTCTCCTACAAGCAGAGCACGCTCCGGCACGCCTCCGGGCTGATCGACGTGCTGGGCTACACCCCGGAGGGCGACGGGCCGCTGACCGACCCGTACGACGCCATCCCGTCGCTGCCCGAGGCCCACCCCTACCGGACCGTCGGCGTCTCGGGGGTTCGGGAGGCGCTGGCGCTGTTCGACGACGCGGTCCCGACCTACCGCGGCGAGCACACCGACGCGAACGCGCTGGTCCCGACCCACGGTGGGACGGTCAAACCCACCGCTCGCTACCCCGCGGGGGCCAGCGCCGCCCTCGCGAGCGACGACCGCGCCGCCGTGCTGGTGGGGTTCGAGTCGCTGGTCGACTTCGACGCGCCGCGGGCCGCCGCCCACGTCGAAGCGGCGGGCGTCCCCTTCGACGTCCGTGGCGTCACCGTCGAGTTCCCCGGCGACCTCCGGGCGGACGCCAAGATCACGCGCTACGCGAAACTGCTCGACACCGACGGCGAGGTGACCGTCCGCGGGCGGGACGTGCCGGTCCGGGAGGCACTGGCCCGTCGCGTCGCCCCTCACCTCGAAGGGGAGTCCCGGGTCGGTTTCCCGGCGGTCCTCGGCGACGATCACCCCGCAGCGATCCGGGACGAACTCGCCGACCGCCTGGGCGCCGACGTCTTCGAAGTACCGATGGGGCCGCCCTCGCTGCCCGGCCTGCGTCTGGAGGACGCCCTCTTCGCGGCGCTGGACGAGGCGGGCGCCAGCATCGAGACTGGCAACCCTGTCGTCGACTTCGACGGGACCGATCGGATCGAGCAGGTGTCCGTCGAGAAGAACGGCGCGCACATTCCCAACAGCGCCGACCAGTACGTCCTCGCGACGGGCGGCCTCGTCGGCAAGGGCGTCGAGTCCGACCGCGAGGCGGTCCGCGAACCGGTCTTCGACTGTCACGTCCCACACCCCGCGGACCGCTACGAGTGGTTCGACGGGGCGGCCTTCGGCGACCACGCGTTCGCCCGCTTCGGCGTCGACACGGACGACTCGCTGCGCCCCCTCGACGCCGACGGGGGCGCCGAGTTCGAGAACCTCCGGGCCGCTGGCTCCGTGCTGGGCGGCTACGACTTCCCCGCCGAGAAGTCCGGGAGCGGCGTCTCCATCGCGACGGGGTATCACGCCGGGACCGCCGCCGCGGAGGTGGCCCGATGAGCGACGACGACCCCGTGGATCCCGACGACCGGCGGGCCGACGCGGCGACCGACGGTGGCGTGGACACGCCCGCCGACCCGGACGGCGACTTCGGCCCCACCGACCCCAACACCGGCGAGGAGTTCGAACCCGTCGAGGTGTTCCCCGAGGGCGAGGACTTCGACCTGCGGCCGGGCGCGGACTCCTGTTACAAGTGCTCGACCTGCGACACGAACTGCCCGGTCGCGGAAGTCGACGACGAGTTCCCCGGCCCGAAGTTCCAGGGCCCCGAGCAGTGGCGCCTCAAGCAGAACGACGACGAGCACGACGTCGACGAGTCGGTGATGGACTGTTCCAACTGTATGCGCTGTGACAACGCCTGTCCGTCGGGGGTCCCCCTCTCGCAGATGCACAACACCGCCCGCGGGGAGTACGTCGACGAGGTGATGGACAAGCTCTCAGTGGAGTACGTCCGCAACCGGATCCTCGCCAACTACCGCACCTCCGCGTGGCTGGCGAGCAAGGTGCCCCGCGTCGCCAACTTCGCGATGAACTTCGGGCCCGCCCGCTGGGTCATGGAGAAGACGCTGGGCGTGACGAGCGAGCGTGACTTCCCCGAGTTTGCGGCCGAGACGTTCCGCGAGTGGTGGGCCAGCGAGGGCGGCGCCGCGGGGTCCAGAGAGCGGGCCCGCCGGGCCAGGGAGCGCCGCGGCGACCCCCGCGACGCCGACAGGAAGGTCGCCTACTTCCACGGCTGTTACTCGAACTACAACACGCCCGAAGTGGGGAAGGCAATGGTCCGCGTCTACGAGCACTTCGGCTACGAGGTCGTGGTCCCCGAGCAGGGGTGTTCCGGGACGCCGATGTTCGCCAACGGGATGTTAGACGACGCCCGTCGCCACGCCGAGGTGACCGTCTCCTCGATGGCGGACCTCGTCGAGGAGGGGTACGACGCCATCGCCTCCTGTACGTCCTGTTCGATGGCGCTGCGCCAGGAGTACCCCGAACTGTTCGACATCGAGGGCATCGACGAGGTGGCGAGTCACACCTTCGAGTCCGTCGAGTACCTCCGGATCCACGAGGACCTGCGCGGGGAGTTGCAGGCGGCCGACATCGACGGCGACCTCGCCCGAGAGTTCGCATACCACGCGCCCTGTCACGCCCGCAATCAGGGCCTCGACCGCCAGGCCGTCGAGCTGTTCGCCGATCTGGACGGGGTCGGCGTCGAGGACGTCGGCGACTCCTGTTCGGGCATCTCGGGCACCTACGGCTGGAAAGAAGAGAAATACGAGAAGTCCATGGCCATCGGCGAGGAGATGTTCGAGCACATGGACGACGCCGACGCCCGGACCGGTCTCACCGAGTGCCCGACCTGCGCGATGCAGATGGAACACGGCTCCGGCTACGAGATCCGTCACCCGCTGGAGTTGCTCGAAGCCGCGCTCGTGGAGTGACGCGGCCGACCGCTGTCTGAGCGCTCGCCCGACTATCGCGGAATCTCGCCGCGGAACCCGTCCACGATAGCCTCGACGAGCTGGTCGGCGACCTGCTGGCGATAGCGACTCGACAGCCCGCGACTCCGGTCGACGAGGTTGTACTCGCCCGCGGCGACGGCCGTCCCTTCGCCGTCGGCGCGCAACTCGACGATGCCGCTTTGCTCGTAGCGCGCGAACCCGGTCTCGTTCCAGTCGCTCGCGAAGTAGCTCTCGACGGTCACGTTCGCGCGGTGGGAGAGTACGCCCTGCTGGACGCCCCTGTCGGGCACGTCGACGACCAGTACCGGTCCCTCGTAGCCCGACAGCCCCTGCGCGACGGCCACGCCGTACCCCTCCGCGTCGAGTCTGGTCTCCAGGCGTTCCTCGCCGAGCTCCGCGAGTTCGCTCTCCCCGCGAACGACGAGGACGAGACTGTCGCCCGTCCCGGGCACCTCGCCCGCCTCCGAGGTGACGACAGTCGCGGCGATCGAGCTCTCGCTCCCGACGATCACGAACCCCGCGAGAAACGCCAGCACCGCGAGCGCGGCGACGCCCACGAGCGCGACGATCAACAACAGGCCGCGATTCCGTTCCGTTCGTGACGGTTTCGCCCGGCCGACGGAAACAGTGGGTGTCGGTTTGCCGCTCGTCGCGTTTTGACGCCGGGTACAGGGGATCCCTACGACCGGCGAGCGACGAGGAACGCGACCGCGAGCAGTGTGCCGACCGGTGCCACCGGTCCGAATCCCGGGCCCGCCGCTCCCGCCGTAGTCCCGCGGTCCGCCGGGCGCGTCCGATCTGGTCGCGCGGTCTCTGCCTCCCGATCCGTCGCGATCGGTGAAACCGTCGGCCGCGTCGTCGTCTCTCTCGCGACCGTCGTCTGTGCGGATGCGGGATCCGCGGCTGTCTGGGTCGACGCATTCGCCGCGGCTGTCCGGGTCGGCGTCCCGACGACGGGTGTCGGTGTCGGTGTCGGTGTGTCCTCGGCGGTGGCTGGGGTGGGCGTCGGTGTGTCCTCGGCGGTGGCTGGGGTGGGCGTCGGGGTCTCCGTCGCGGGCTGATCGTCCGCCCGGTCACCGTCCGATCCGACCGAGACGCGCTGTGCGAAGCCGTCGTGGTGATTGAGCGTCCCGAGAGTGACACGTGATCCCGTGCTCGACGCCGAGTGATCGGTGTTGATCGCGTACACGGAACTGTCGAACCCGCCGAGGTAGACGAGGCCATCGACGACGATCGGCGACGAACGGATACGGCTCGCGAGGCCGGTGTCGTAGCGCCACTTCTCTGTCCCGTCGGCCGCGTTCACGGCGTACAGGTTCGCGTCGAACGACCCGACGTAGACGGTGCCGTCGGCGACCGTCGGCGACGACAGGACGATCCCGCCGGTTTCGAACCGCCATCGCACGTCGCCGTCGGCGGCGTCCAGCGCGTACAGGTTGTTGTCACCCGACCCGACGTAGACGGTATCCGAGGCGACCGTCGGCGAGGAGATGACGAAATCTCCCGTCCGGTAGGTCCACCGTTCGGTGCCGTCCGCGGCGTCGATCGCGTGGACGGCCCCGTCGTTGGATCCGACGTAGACGGTGCCGTCGGCGACCGTCGGCGCTGACTCGACGGTGTCGTTCGTCTCGTACGTCCACTCGGTCGTCCCGTCGGTCGCGTCGAGTGCGGACACGATATATTCGGCCGGGTGCCCGCCCGTACTGCCACCGACGTAGACGGTGCCGTTTGCGACTGTCGGGGCCGTAAACGCCTCGTACGTGTCGCTGACCCACTCTCTGGTCCCGTCGGCGGCGTCGATCGCGTACACGCCGTCGCCGCCGACGTAGACGGTGCCGTCGGCGACCGTCGGTGATCCCGTCGCGTGACCGGTCTGGTGGCGCCACAGTTCGGTCCCATCGGACGCGTCGATCGCGGTCAGGTTTCCGCCCGACGGGGCGACGTAGACGGTGCCGCCTGCGACCGTCGGCGACACCTCCGAGACGTCAGTCTCTCCGGTCACCTCCCGGGTCCACAGCTCGGTGCCCGTCGCGGCGTCGAACGCGTGGAGGCCGACCCGCGACCCGACGTAGACGGTGCCGTTCACGACCGTCGGCGACGACCGGTCGACGGGGAGGTCGATCGAGCGGTTCCACCGCACGGTCCCCGCCTGTCCGCCCGGTCGTAGCTTCTCCGTTGTCGTGTACGTCGCGCCGTCGTCGTCGGTGACGGTCAGCGAGACGGTGTAGCTCCCGGCATCGTCGTACGAGTGCGTGACCGTCTGTCCGGTCGCGGTCGTCCCGTCGCCGAAGGACCACTCGTAGCCCTCGATCGATCCGTCGGGGTCAGACGACTCCGACGCGTCGAAGGTGAGCGTATCCGAGGTCCCCCACACCGACGGGGTGTAGCTGAACGCCGCGGTCGGCGGGGCGTTCCCGTCACCGCCCTCGCTTTCCGGTCGGGTCGGCCCCTGGGTGGCGAAGGCGCCGTGGTGTCCGAGTGTCCCCAGGAGGACACGAGACCCCTCGCTCGACCCCGCATGGCCCGTCCGAATCGCGTGGAGGCTGCCGTCGACCGGTCCGTCGCTGGCACTGACGTAGACGGTCCCGTCGACGACGGTCGGCGACGACCAGGCGGCCGCTCCGATCCGGGCGTGCCACCGTTCCGCTCCGGCGGTCGTGCCCACGGCGACGACGCCGTCGTCGACGCCTGCGTAGACGGTTCCGTTCGCGACTGTCGGCCCGGATCGGATCGTGCGTCCGACCTCGGCCTGCCAGACGACCGTCCCGTCCGAGGTCGACAGTGCGTGCAGCCCGTCCGCAGCACCGACGTAGACGGTGCCGTCAGCGACTGTCGGCGACGACCAGGCGGCCGTCTCGGTCCGGAACGCCCACCGCTTCTCGCCACTTTCAGCCTCGACAGCGTAGAGCGTGTCGTTAGATCCGACGTAGACGGCCCCGTCGGCGACCGTCGGTGACGACTCGACGGACCCCTCGGTCTCGTAGGTCCACTCCTCGGTCCCGTCGGCGGCGTCCAGCGCGGACAGCGCGCTGTCACCGTCCGCGAAGTAGACGGTGCCGTCGACTACTGTCGGCGCGGACCGGAACACGTAGCTTGTTCGGCGCGTCCACTCGGTGCTGCCGTCGGCTGCGTCGAGCGCGTACAGCGTCCCATTGTCGGACCGCGACGCCCCGACGTAGATCGTCCCGTCCGCGACCGTCAGCGGCGAGTCGGCGCCGCCGAGTTCCCGGCGCCACAGTTCGGTCCCGTCGGACGTATCGATCGCCGCGACCGTCCCGCCGATAGACGCGGCGTAGGCGGTCCCGTCCCGTACCGTCACCGGCGCCGTCACCGGAGCGTCCAGCCCGTCGTACCGCCAGCGCTCTTCCCCTGACGCGCTGTCGACGGCGTAGAGCGTGCCGCCGGTCGCCACGACGTACACCGTGTCGTCGACCACTGTCGGGGACGACTGAACGGCCCCGTTCGTCCCCAGTCGCCACTGCTCGGTCCCGGGTCGCCACGCGACGGCGATACGCCGCGTCGTGGTGTCGGTCGCGCCGTCATTGTCGGTGACGGTCAGTGAGACGGTGTAGTTATCGGAGGCTTCGTAGGCGTGTTCGACCGTCTGTCCGGTCGCGGTCGTCCCGTCGCCGAAGAACCACTCGTAACTGTCGACCGACCCGTCGGGATCCGACGAACCGGACGCGTCGAACGTGACACGCTCTCCCGGTGTCGGGTCCGACGGCGTGACAGCGACCGACGCGACCGGCGGCGTGTTCGGCTCGCTCACCGTGACCTGACGTGTCGTGGTGTCGGCCGCGCCGTCGTCGTCGGTGACGGTCAGCGAGACGGTGTAGTTGCCGGGGTCGTCGTAGGTGTGATCGACCGTCTGTCCGGTCGCGGTCGCCCCGTCACCCAGGGACCATTCGTAGCCGTCGATCGACCCGCCGGGGGCAGACGAACCGGACGCGTCGAAGGTCACCGTCTCTGAGACGGTCGGTTCACCGGGTGTGTGTCCGAACGACGCGACCGGCGCGTCGGCCGTGCCGTCGGTGACTGTGACGGTTCGGTCGGCCGTGTCGGTCGCGCCGTCGTCGTCGGTGACGGTCAGCGAGACGGTGTAGTTGCCGGGGTCGTCGTAGGCGTGTTCGACCGTCTGTCCGGTCGCGGTCGCCCCGTCGTCGAAAGACCACTCGTAGCGATCGGCCGATCCGCTGGCGGTGAACGTCCCGCGCTGGCCGACCGAGAGCGTCTCCGGAACGCCCGGCTCTGCTGTCGGTCCCGCCGATCCGGTCTCGCCCGTATCGCCGGGCGTCGCCGTTCGCGTGACGACGAACTCCGACTGCTGGTCGACGTCCCCGCTCCCGGCGGCCGGTGCGCTCGTCCACGCGCCCGCGCCCCGGGCGACGCTCTTGATTTCCATCTCGGTCCCCGGGTCGTCGATCCGAAGCGTCAGCGATCGCGCCCCCTGTTCCCAGTCGGTGGCCGCGCCCTCGACGAGGGGATACTCCGCCTGTACCGTCGTGTTGCCGTACTCCGCGCCCAGGGACGCGCCCGGCGCGTAGACCGTCGCGTCGCGGTCGAGCGTGTCCCCGACGACGGCGACGTCGTCGGCCGTCGCGTTGGGGAGGCCCACAGCGATGGACTGCCAGTCGGCAGCTCCGCCCGTGTTCGCGACGGTGACGTTGACCAGCACCGCGTCACCGCTTCCGTTTCGGACGTCGACCGAGCGGATCTCGGGGTCCGGGTACGCTCGCGTCTCGCCGGTGTCGCCGATGGCGAGGTCGGGGGCGTACTCACCGACGATCGGGAGCCCCTGGACCTGCGTCGTCACCTTGTAGTGGCCGACCGAGCGGTTCGCGTCGACGACGAGGTAGTAGGTGCCCGCCTCGACGTCGTCGATCTCGGCCTGTCGGCGGTTCTCGACGTACCAGAAGTCGGTCGTCAGGTTCCGTTCGACGGTCACTGACGGGTCACCGGGATTGTCGGGTTCGGTCCGAGTCAGGTACGCGTCGAACCCCTCGGTCTGGGCCGCCAGAACCGCCGTCTGGAGCGTCTTCCCCGCGAGATCCTCCGAGACGGTGATCTCGTAGACCGCGTGATCCTCCGGCGTCTCGAGCGTGTCGAGCGCGACGGCCTCGCTGGGTGAAGAGTCGAGTCTGTGCGCGGGCATCGACACGCCCGCGGCGTTCGCGAGTCGCTGGTCGGTCGATCCGTTACGGAGCCACGCCTTCGTCGCGACGTAGTCGTTCGAGAGCGTCAGCCGGAGGAGCGACGTGTGCCGGAAGATGGCCTCGTAGGCCTGTCTGTCGAACCCGCTCCCCTCGCTCGCGCTCCGGTGTACGGCGTCGAGAAACGGCGGCAGGTCCGCGTAGATCTCCTCGAGTAACTCCGCACGCTCCTCCAGCAACCGCCGCCGCTCGGCCGTCGTCGTCGCGTTCGAGAGCGCCGCTCTGTTCGTCGCGAGTTCGTCGAGGTTCGTCGACAGCGCCCGGTATTCGGGTCCGCTCAGGTGCTCTGCGATGACACCCGACTGGATGCTCAACAGCGTGTACGAGCCGGACTCGGCGACCGTCAGGAGCGACTGCCCGTGGCTGTACCCGCGTGCGGCGCCCGACCCGACCGATCCGGCCCGTGAGAGGAGGGCGTCCACGGAGTTGTCGCGCAGTTCCCCGGCGAGGTCGGGTTTGACCGAGTCGATCGCCGTCGACGCCTGCTGGTCGGATCGCTCCGTCCACCAACCGCGGTCGAGCATCCGATCGCCGAGTCGATCGTAGCTCGGTCCGAGTGCGTCGATGGCCCGGAGCGTGGATTCCCTGAACGTCAACTGCTCCGCCAGTGGCTGATAGTCGGCCGTCGTCGTGGCCGTGTCCACCGTCGCGGAGTTGGTCGTCCCGCGACGCGCCGCCAGTTCCACTCGAACGTCGACGGTCGCGGTCCCGTTGACCGGGATCCGCTCTGTCGAGACGGGCAACCGGACCGTCTCGCTAGCGCCGCGGGGCTGGACGCCGCTGTAATGGACGAGTTCGTCCTCGACGTACACCTTGAAGAACGGTTTCCCGTCCCCGCCGAAGGCCCCCGAGACGCGGGTGTCAGCGGTCACCACCACGTCGAAGTCGGCCGGGTACCCGTTGCCGTTGTAGTCCGTCCCGGGTTCGATCTCGACGTCGGTTATCGCCCCTGCTGACGAGGGGGCGGGCACCGATGTCGACCCCCCTGGCACCGGGCCAGCGGCCGCGGCCGTCCCCGCGACGGGCGCTGCTGTCCCGAGAATCAGCAGACACGCGATTACGACTGCACCGACTCGGCTCCTCTCTCCGTGGGACATCGCGGGCCACCGCCCGACCACTATCGTATCGAAACGCGACTCGCCCCTCCATATCGAGTCCTGATCACCCGCCGGATTTTTATCGTCGAACATACAGAATAGTAACTCGTGTTTGCTACGGTGTCGTCTGATTCAATGCTCCGATTACGACATAATAGTTGAGGGCCGTCCTGCTAAATGTCGGTCGATATTGTCGTATTCTTCTCGATAGGTGACAGTCTACCGGACGACAACTGTCGTTCTCGGATCCACAACTGATTTTCCGCTCGTGATGTGATCTTCGAGGTGTGCTACCTATTCGCTCGCCTGCCGCTCGGGAGTGGCGATCCGCGGCGGTCGCTGGCGCGGCCCTCTCGGTGCTGGCGGTCCTCCTCGGGCCGTTCTGGCTCGGGTACGGTCCGTTCACCTCCCTGTCCGGGCTGGGCGACGCACTGACGAGCGCGCAGGTCGGGCCGTGGCTCTGGTGGGGGTTCGCGGGGGCCGCCGTCGTCGGCGCCGTCGCTGGCGGCGCGGTCGGCCGGGACCGACTGGTCGCCCCGGCCGTCGTCGCGGCCGCGGTCTACGCGGGGGCGATCTACCGGACGTGGGTCGCCCTGCAGGATCCGGCCCCGCTGTTGCCCGGGACGCCGTACGACCTCGCGCTGGTCGGGTGGCCGGTCACGCTCGCGCTGGCGGTCGCGGCGGGGGCCGTCGAGCGGTACGCCCGGCGGGCGATCGCTGGGTCCGGGCCGGGGCCCGGCGAGGTCTGACCGTCCCGCTGGGCCGTCGGCCCCGCTCTCGCCGACGCGCCGGGTCAGAGGTCGGCGGTGTCGAAGCGGTAGTAGCCGACGGCCAGCGGGACGACGAGCCACAGACCGAGGACGACAAACCCGATCTCGGGCACCGCGTAGAAGGCGTCGATGCCGGTCCCGGCGACGGTCTGTCCGGGGATCGCCGACGCCAGGTCGGGGACGACGGCGGTCAGGGCCGCGATGTACGCCGACGACGGCGGCACCTGCGTCACGAGGAACACCCAGTCGGGCATCTGCGTGGGCAGGGAGAAGCCGTTGACCACGTAGACGACACCCAGCGGCACCACGTCCCAGAGCAACTCGAACAGGAGGAAAAAGCCCAGCGCGAGCGTCGTCGCCCGCGAGGTCGATCCCGTCGTCGCGGAGATAGAGACCACTATGGCGACGTACACCGCCGCGAACAGCAGCGTCACCAGGACGAACAGCGCGACCGGGACGGCCTCGACCGATCCAAGCAGGGCGAACCCGAGACCGAACCCGACGACGAGTCCGATGGCCAGCGCCAGCGTGAGCACGGCCATCCGCCCCAGGAGTTTCCCGGCGAACACGTCGCGGCGCCGGTGAGGCAGGGCCAGCATGAGTTTGATGCTCCCGAGTTCGCGCTCGCCGGCGACGGCCTTGTAACAGACGACGATGGCCGTCAGCGAGACGAACAGGCTGACGATGCCCGCGGTGAAGAAGATCAGCCCGCCCACCGACGCCTCGGCGGTTCCGCCGACGAGCTGGGGGAACTCGGCGTAGGCGTAGGACATCAGGACCGACAGGACGACGAACACGCCCAGGAGGGCCCACAGCGCCCGTGACTGGGACGCGTCGCGGAAGTCCTTCTTCGCGATGGCGAGCGTACTCATCGCGGGCCCTCCCGGTCGGCGGTCGCGGTCATCGAGCGACCTCCTGGTCCTCGGTGGTGTACTCGACGAACAGGTCCTCCAGCGAGGACTCGTCGACGGCGAAGTCGCGGATCTCGATTCCCGCACCGTCGACGGCCTGCAACACCTCGAACTTCGACCCGCCGCCGACCACCGAGACGCGGAGTCCCCGGCCGTCGAGCGTCGCGCTGGCCACGTCGGGGTGGTCGCGAACGGCCGCAAGCGCCGTCTCGTCGGCGCTGGTCACATCGATGGTCAGCGTCGTGGTCGTGGGTGTCGACCCACGGAGGCCGTCGATAGAGTCGACGGCGACCAGCTGGCCGCGGTTGATGATCGCCACGCGGTCACAGATCGCCTCGACCTGTTCCATGATGTGACTCGAGAAGAAGACCGTCGTCCCGCGGTTGTTCTCGGCCTGGATGATCTCGCGCATCTGTCGGGCGCCGTTGGGGTCTAGCCCCGTCGAGGGTTCGTCGAGTATCAGCAGGTCCGGATCGCCGACCAGCGCCATCGCGAGGACGAGCCGCTGGCGCATCCCCTTGGAGTAGCCCCCGGCCTTGCGGTCGGCCGCCTCCAGGATCCCCACTCGCGCCAGTATCGCCTCGACGTCCGCGTCGACCTCCTTCGAGTCGACGACGAACCGCATGTGCTGGCGACCGGTCAACCGGTCGTAGACGTGGTAGGCGTCGGGCAGGACGCCGATCCGCTGGCGCACCGCCATGCTCTCGGCCTGTGCGTCGTGACCCAGCACCGTCGCCGTCCCCGAGGTGGGCCGGACGAAATCCAGCAGGATGTCGATCGTCGTCGACTTCCCCGCACCGTTGGGGCCCAGAAACCCGAATATCTCGCCGTCCTCGACGGTCAGGTCGAGGCCGTCGACCGCGAGGACGTCCTCGCCGTAGCGCTTGGTCAGCCCCTCTAGCTGGATCGCCGCCATCAGTTCGCGCTCTCCCGTCGACCGGCGACTGTGATCTCCCGCTGCTGGGCCGCTGTAGCCCTGTCGTCGTCCATAGCGACCCTCCGTCACCGGGCCGGATAAGTATTATAGAGTTATTTATATAATTACGACAAAATTACTCAAATCCGTTTGAGTAACGTCGGCGTACCGCCACTGCGCGCGCCCGGATCGACTGCCCGTCGCCCGGTGTCGTGTCCCGTCAGCGAGCGTCGTCGGTGTCCGCGACCGCGGCGGTGAACGATTCGTCGAGGGTCAGCGCCAGCGACTCGCCGCCCAGGTCGATCCGGACGCGGGCGTCGAGGGGTTCGGTCGACCGCACCTCGGTCGTCCAGCTCCCGGAGCCGAACAGCCCGAACAGTTCCCACAGCGGCGTCTCGGGAAGCGGCGTCCCGTGGCGGTCGAGGAAAGTCGCCGCCGTCGGGTGGAAGACGACGGGGACCTCGACGGGCAGGTGGACGGTGAACGAACACTCCCGG
>Ga0207813_100911_pt1 | contig 12185 bp, 19 predicted proteins | sample A23E3SouthBayCA_2_FD_187730 | JGI IMG/M metagenome (GOLD analysis project Ga0207813, IMG submission 187730) | Aerobic enrichment media microbial communities from Eden Landing Ponds, California, USA - A23 E3 (4) (SPAdes) | ecosystem: Environmental > Aquatic > Marine > Unclassified | place... | reverse complement strand
TCACTGATTCCGACTACTTCCACTTCCAGCCAGGATGCTCCCCGAAAATCTGGCCGATATCACGAACTGTGCCGCTGAACCTCGGAAGTACTGATAGAAAGCCTCCCAAGGGAGGCCGCAGGGTTCGGAAACTGTGTCCACCAGCTCCGACGCCCTGCAAGACGTAGCTTCGGTCAACGACTTCTTGAATGCGGCGGCTACCGAGACAGTACCGCTGTTCGATCACCTTGAGTTCGAGTTTCTGCTGGAGTACGACGTGTTCGCCCCCGCTTCGAGGGGGCGAACACGAGTTCACGAGCCACCAGACCTCTTTCGCGGGTTTCTCCACTGCTACTACGAGGATGTGTACGGCACGCGGCCAGTGGCACGAGAACTCCAGCACGGACTCGTCTGGTACTACTGCGGTCTCGACAAACCGCCCTCCAGAGACACGGTTGACCGCTTTCTCACCGACCTCGAACACGTCATCGACGATGTCTTCGACCGGCTCGTCGAGCAGGCCGCCGCCCGCGGCCTGCTCGACTCGACGTACTCCATCGATTCGACTCACGTCGAAGCGATTCAGTACAACGACGCCGCCTCGTGGAACTACGATCCAACAGCCGAAGAACACTACTACGGCTTCGGTTGTACGATCGTCTCGACCGGCGCAAAGATTCCGATAGCAGCGGAGTTCACACAGAGCAAACAAGCGGATCAAGAGACGGCGATGCGCGTCACGCGTGACGCGCTCGCCGTCGAAACACCGATCTGGATGCTTGGAGACAGCGCGTACGATATCCTCGATTGGCACGACCACCTGCTGGCCGCAGGGGTCGTGCCAATTGCTCCGTACAACCCGCGAAACACCGACGATCCACTCGATATCGAGTACCGGGTCGAAAACCGCATTACCGAACACAGCGAGGACGTTCAGCTGAAACAATCCATCTTGGACGAGACGTACAACCACCGCACAGGCGTCGAACGAACGAACGACGCAGTCAAGGACTGCGGCCTCGGGCACGTCCGCGCCCGAGGCCGCGTCCATGCACGAACAGAAGTGTTCGTTGCGCTCTGCCTCCGACTCGTCGTTGCAATCACCAACTACGAGCGAGGAAACAATCCGGGCTGCGAGAAGCTATGAGATGAATTCTATGACACGCTCTAGTTTGGTAAGAACTCGAATGAACAGCAGAAACGACACCACCGAACTGTACCTAGGAACTCATCAGTAACTATCCAGCCTAGGACTGTTCTTGAGTTCTCTGTACCTAGGCTATATTCCACAAAACCATTCCTAGAAAGCCTCTACCACTATATTTTGGATAAGAACTATTAGCGAGGGGTATCATCTGCAACCATGGAAGGAGTGAATCACCAAACAGACCATCGAGAGATGGCAGAAGATCAAATCAAATCAGGGCTACTGAATACATTCACCGGGGATAAAGTGTTGTTTAATAATAGGGTAGAGCCGCTCGAGGTTATTGAGTGTCCTGCAGAAGAGAAAGAGTGGGAAGTCCATTTTGTCGCCGGTGAGGGTTTCGAAACGATACAGACTGTCACAGGCCGAAATAGGGACGACGTTTTGTTCGACGAAGGAGCCACAGTGCATCACAAATTAGACGCACACGACCCACCGTATCGTGTTGAGTCGATCGTGGAGTGTGGGTGTTCTCGGTGTAATAGCATAGACGATTATCAACTCACACTCAGGGGTCCGCAGCACGGAGAGTACCTGATAGAGAGCTCAACAAAGGGACTTCGTGTTCATAACATCTCTGCGGATAACCCACCTATATTTGGTTCAGAACTATTCTGGTTTGTGAATACATCTCGGTAGCTATTTTTTCTGAACTCAGCAGAACCTCATCACGCTTTCCAGACATCAGTCAGAACTCGAAATGTATATCGTATCGATCCAGCATCTCCTGCTGATACGCGGCGTCACCAAGAGTGTGGTCCATGTCGTGCAGTCGCGCGGCATCGTCGGCCATCTGCACTGCTTCTGTTGGTGTATCTGCGTAGGATGCAATGCCCGATTTGACGTACTCAGCGACCCACAGACCGGTATCGTCGTCGTTCCAGAGTCGATAGTCCGGGGTCGGGTTGTCACTCATCGTTTTCTCGAAGCTCACGGTCCGGCGGGACCGCCGCGTTCTCTAGGGCCTCCACCCTCTCTTCTCGACTCCATCCACCGTACCGTTCTGTCGAGATCCCCCCAGTAGACCAGGACGGCTAGTACGGGTCTCTACGGTAAAGATTCGAGGATATTACAGATATATAACTTTTTAGGTTAAAACGGCAAATGGGTTGCTACTCGTCGCGGTATGTATATGTCATAGATTGAGCGATCCGAGAGGTCACCAGATGGCGCGCCACCTCTTAACATACCCTATAGTCAGAATGACTTGCTTTCGGATTCTATCTCATCTTTCCAATCCTCTAGGTCTCGAAGTTCATCCTTCGTATTGGCTGTTTCTAAGATTTCGTAGGTTGGGTGTTTTGGCATCGGATTACCTGCAACTATTGCATACTCCTCTCTATCATCCAATTCAATTAATTGGATCCGGGTTGTTGAGAAACGATCGTAATTTATATCAGATCTATCTATCGCTCGGAATTCGCTACGTTCTACTTTATCAGTCATATTTTAACACCGGGAATTCTGTCATGGTACTCTATTATTCAGTGTATTATCAACTGTATTTAAATCTACTTATTTCTAAGTTGAAACAAAGCAGAGACACTCATCTGTACAAGCGAGAGCGCTCGCGTTTTCAACAAAGCCGACCCGCAGTCGCCTATGAGTCGGAGTGCGATCTCGCGTTGAATGCTGGTTGCTTGTCGTGAGAACCCGTGGTATTCTTCTTGAAATCTCCATAATAACTCTTCACTGTGCAAAGTCCCAAAAACTCTCCCTTCCACGACACACGTTCAGAGTTTTGCATCTTCATTATTCACCAACTCATCGATACGGTCCGGGTCGGTAAACGCAACCGTGAACTGATTCAGCACTTCAAATGCCAAGTTCATCCGTTTCGGGATGTCGTCTCGATACCAGTCTAACCGCTCAGACGTACCGTGTGCGATTTTATTCCGTAGCGCTCTGAACTCCCCAATATTCCCTCGTGTCTGCCTCGACAAGATGTTGCATCTGATTAAAAACTGCTCTCGATGAGACTGGCTCATATCTGAATAGATGTAGTCGAACGCACTGTTTGATACGCTGTCTTTGATGACGTACGCAATCAGCACATGTGTAGTGATATCCTCGATCGCGGCGTATGTGGAGATGACGAGCGGGATTAGCTCGTCTTCGACAGCTTCGATATTACCTAAATCGTCCCATTCACTATGCATTCGTCGCCAGTCGTCCTCAAATTCATCTATCGCAACTCTCAGGTTGATCAGTCTATCTTCAAGTTCGTCAACTTCACCCATGTCGTGCCTTAATAAATTTCCACAGTAAATACCTGTCTTCAGTCATTTATTATAACTGGTGGGTGGATAGTATTTTATAGACGTATCTACTGACAACCGACATGGAACCATTTCAAAATAATGGTATCTGGTGGGTTCCTGGGACTCCAGAAAGAGTCAGTGGAAAGATAGAATTCGCCCCCACAGAGGGTGTAACGCTAGAATTGAATGGAACATTACCATACGAGGGAGACGGATCTGAGAGGAATGCTCGATTCGAATTAGAGAAAGAGCAATCTGTGATATATGGTGATCTCGGGCAAGGCGGGATGATGACGATACAGCATGCAGTTCAAACTTCAGCTAACTTCGGAGGGAATGTTGAATCTGAGGAATATACAGCCAATCAGGTATTTGTAGGCGACCGTCTGCCGGAGAACCCTACATTTCAGAGAATGGACTTTTATATCGATGAAATTCCCACGTGGACCAACGCATCAACTGTCCGGTCTGTGGTGGATAGAGAAGCAGTTGAAGACATTGTTGATTATGATGAAGTCGAGGCTGCCTTTGCAACAACGGGGTCTACCAGATATTCCGCTGATGTGGATAGCTTCGAGATTAACGTTTCAAATTACAGTAAGACGTCATCTAGCGCTAGGTCCGTTGAGATGGAGACAGTAGGAATTCTTGAGGTAATTGCAGATGACGAGGCTTCGCTGGACACACTATCCGAGTATGGGGTGCATGCGTTGGAATACCTTTCATTCGCTATCGGCACTGGCATTTACCCTGATGAGATTCAGGTACATACCGAGACAAACGACCGCCCTGTTGATTATTATTACACGATTTTAGACTACACAGCAAACAGATCTGCGAACAGAGCCCACCATCTATTCAGTCCGAATAACGTAGGGTTTGAAAATACCCTTCGTAATTGGATCGAGCATCGAGATCAATCGACCGAGGTGCATCAAAACTATGCCTCGTTAATACATCGGTCTAACCTAACACCCCAACTACGATTATTGACTGCTACAATAGCACTTGAAGCGTTTTACGACGCTGAACATCCATCAGAGACAGTGATGCCCGAAGAACAGTTTGACGAGATACAGTCAGACATTATGGATGTGGTACCTGATAATTCAGACATACAGAGTCAGATTTACGGGCTTCTTGAGAATGTCGCAAATAGCCCTTCAATCAAGGATAAATTGATAGAGTTGATGGAGTCTGAAGAAGAACTAATCGGGATATTCTTTGATATTCCGGAATTAGCGTCTGAAGCCAGGAGACAACGAAATGCTCTGGCACATGGGTCAATGGAGGCCACACAGATAGAACTCAACGTGTTGTCGGAGAAACTCCGGTTGGTGTTGGAAGCGCTCCTAGCCAGAAAAATCGGCGTGCCAGCTGATGATCTGCCGAATCCTCTAGCATCACGACATCAAGGGCTGGTAGGACAATTAGATATCAGTGAAGATTCGGAGCTACTGTAGGCTACTTTCAGCCTTTCAGACACTAATCAATCGAATTTATGTAACCTGTCCGTCGTTAGCTATTGCTATGGAAGTCAGTTCACTCCCTAGTCGTCCCCTCACAAAATCTGAAGTCATCAGTATGGACGATAAGGCTCGAGAGTACTGTATCCGACCAGAGAGTGATGAGGCATATATCATCTGTTTTATCGGAGAGTCAGAAATCCACGCGTTAGGCTTCGACAGTGAATCTGAACAGTGGGTACAGTTCTTCTCCACAGGGACGGACTATTCTGATGAAGCGTTTGAGGAGTACGAAGAGCAGATATACAGTTGGGCACGCCAACAGTACGAAGCACGACTTGACAGTGGTGAGCTACAGATGTCTGGTCCCAGTGACCCACCAACCGACGAAAAGAATGAACGACCGTCTGAAGTTGAGAACGGATTGGAGCCGGAATACGATTGCCCTGACTGTGGCTATTACGAAACAGGCCTCACGATCTCGCCGCAGACATTCTTAGACCATCTCGAAATGGAACACGACTACACAAGAAGTGAAGCCCACGAAATTCTCAATAGTTAGCCCTTAGATCACATTGATGCCACAGCTACCGATTACAGATGTGATTTCTACTGGACAACTCGACGCTCGATAGCGGCAGTGTCTGGTACACAGGGGAACACAACACCAATTCAGTGAAAATCAGAACTCGAACTCCTGCTCAGGCCGGACAAATTTGTCGCCCTTCGCATCCTGGATGCCCTCCCACAGCTCAGTGTCCTCTACATCCCTGTGGTCACTGATGTACTCTATCGCAGCCTCAACTTGGTCCTCTGATAGTCCCCAGTCGTCGTAGAACTGCTCTTCCGGGTCGGGGTTCTCCATCGCCGCCATCACGTCGAGCATATCGATCCGACGACCAGCAATCGTCGGAACCGGCTCGGACTCGTCGATTAACTCGCTATCGCACATGGGGATTGATCGTGTTGAGAGTACTAATCACTATCACTTATCGGATCTCCGTAAGACTTTATGCCTATCCCTTCATAGGGGATAGTACGGTCGAAGACAATGAACGAACTAACAACAACAGACATCGCACTCGTGTACAAACACCTCAACCAAAAAGAACGACACTACATCGAATACGACGCCTACAACAAAACACTCGACGAATTCGACGGAACAGACACTCTCGAAGCAGCACACAACAACCCCGACACATCATTCGACTGGGAAGACATCGACATCGAAGTCAAAGAAAACCACGATCTCGACGGCTACTACCTCCACCCACTCTCCGGTAATCCTGGAGAGGAACTCCCTGAATGCCCCGACAACAACAACGAAATAGCCGAGCTCGCGCACGACCTCGCTCAACAACACATCTCGAATGTAAAAACGGGTATTCGAAAGATGCAAGAAGAAACGATGTTCAGCCCCCGAGAATTCGTCGCGCTCGTACTCAGCGACCTGCACGAGACGGAAGCAGCAAACGAAATGAATATCACAGTCGGAAACTATCGCGGCAAAAAAGGCGACATCGCCGATAAAATCGAGACAGCGGAACAGACACTCACACTTGCGCAGAAAATCCGCGACGAAGACACCAACAACTAATCCCTTTCATCCTGCTGCTGTTTCCGTGCAGCCTCTTCCCCATCACCCCTATAACTCTCGTACCAGTTCGGGTCTGTCCTACCGCGTTCGATACCCATCTCCCCTAGTTCAACATGGTCTAAATCAGGCCCATCAAACCCTGGCGGTTCAAATTCCTCATTTTCCCTCTCAATTCGCTGCTGTTTCTTCCGTCGCTTCCAGTCCCAGTATCGGTCAACCGAATTCGTACGCATCCACCGATACCCCCTTATTGCGTGGTTTCTACCGTGTGCGTACACATCGCGCGTAATTAGCGTAACAACTGTACCTGCGACAGCGCCGATCACGAGATCTGTCGTGACCATTACTCAGAAACTACGTCGCCCTATCTGATAAACATGCGTCGAGTCAAATAACCCACACTACCGAATCGTCACTCATCGCTCGTCACCTGCTTCGGTCACAGTGAGCGTTAACTCCGCCCCGCAATCCTCGCACGCCCACGTGTCGTGCATCGAATCAAAGCCGTCGACTTTGTGCCCGATGTACCCGTTTTCCTCGGCAGCTTCGAGGAGATTGTAGGTAGCGTACCCTCCATCATTCCCGCATACCGGGCAGATATACGCGAACGACAGATGTGGCGGTGTTGGTGTCTTCACGTTGATAGCCACATTATCTCGGTCACTCATGGTAGTCGTACCTCACCGAGGCCTACTTCAACGATGGTCACAAGCTCGTTTCGTCGAATTTCTGGCGGAATGTCTGTTTCTCGTAGACAGTAGAGAACTACTGTAAGTCCGTTTTTCGTGGCTGTTCGGATGGTCTCGACAAACGGTTGCTGGTCGTCGCCGCTTACGGGGAATTGGGCGTACATTTCGATGTCGCCAATAGCTGTGTTCGGATCAATCTCTTCTGTTTCTTGCATGTATTAATAGTTAGTGATTAGATGGGTTCAAACTGCGTGGCAGTGTCGTGTTCACCCCTTCTCCGACATCACGCTGGCCCGAATTTATGCGCAGCATCCGTCCCAGCCCGCGGATCATACTCAACATACGTCTGCTCAGTCACCTCCACCGACTGATGACCGAGATACCGAGATACCTCATACAGCCCCATATCAGTCTCATGAACCAAATACGACCCCGTCCCATGCCGAACATTCTGACTACTAATCAACCATCGATTCGCCTCCGGCTCACCACCATCCTCCGGTTCCGGCGCATTCGCATCCGCATACAATTTCCGATTAATACCCGCTCTATCAGCCGAATTAATCACAAGCTTATTGATCGCCTCCGCACTCAACGGTGCCCCACGCTCCCCAACAAGCAAGTGGTCGTGGTCTCGACCACCCAAATAATCCTCTCTGTACCCTTTGTCCAGCCACTTCGACAGCAACCCATCCAAACTAGGCTGCCAACAAACCACACGCGTCTTCCCGTTCTTCGCAACATCACTCGGAATCGTAATCTCCCTCACATCCCGATCAACCCACCCTAAACGGGCGTTAGAAGCCTCACCACGACGAATCCCCGTATGCCACAACAACCGAATCACCAACTGATTCCGCACCCTATTCCGGCCACAATTCTCCTCCATCAACCTGATGTCATCCTGGTCCACAGCATATTTTTCATCATCCTCCAACCGCTTGCTCTGCTCCGTCGTCTTCGTCATCCCCCACTTCTCCCCCTTCTGATCATTCCATCGTTCCAAAGGATTCCGGTCAATAACGCCTAACGACACAAAATAATCGTACAACGCATGCAACCGGTCCCACCGATACCGCGGCGTCGTACCATTATACTGACTCGATAAATCACGCCCGAGCTGATTACTCTCACGAGGCCCCACATCAAACACAGACTCGATACCATTGTCATCCAGCCAATGATCAAACCACCGCAAATCCTGCCTGTACCGCTGCGTACTCTTCGACGCTCGCTGCTCCGGATCGTCATCATCAGTCCCCGACTCCAACTCCGCAGCATACTCAGTCAACTCCTCCCGACACTCAGTCATATCCTTAAATCGGCGAGGCACCATTCTACTGCACCTCCGACGTCCGATAATACCGCCGCTCACCCATCGCTTCGTCGTACGTCCACTTGACGTCAGGATACCACTGCACAGCGCGCGCAATCGCACGACGCGTTCGATTCATATCAGCATCAACAAACCCACTCCAAAACTCAACCGTAGACATCTCTCTGGTGAATTCAAGCTCCGACATCCCCTCCTGTTCCCGCTCCTCCATCACCTCTCGCGTCCCCCGGAACTCCTCCCCAGAATCCAACAGCGGTAACTGAACCGCGATATCATCAGCCAAATCCTCAATATCCTCCTCATCAGGCTGCACAGCACTATCAACCCGATTCACCTCCTGCTCGATACGCTCCAACCGCTCGTGTACATCAGTCAAAGCAGTTTCCATCGCATCCGCAATTTCATCCGCATCAACATCACCAGACCCACCATCCTCCTCCTCACGAATGTGCCTCGTTGCCGACGCACGCAATAGTTGACTCAGCGAGGGGAATTCCCCAGTCATCTCCAAATACCGCTCAAACTCCTTCTTCCGCCCCGGTGTGACCCGTACCTTAATCGTTTCTGTCCGGTTAGCCATACCACAGCCCCCAATCGCAGAACCAAAAATATGGGTGATAGTTGTGCCCCGCCTAGCATGCAGAACCGCGTCATCTAGTTATCGGCGTGAAACGTGCGTTTAACGAACGCACTGTCTTCCGGGGCTGTGTCGTCAGCGCTCCCCCGGACATTCTGCACACACAGTCGTTCTAATGTCTATGCCCGTCCGGACGTGGACTGCGGACAGAGTCGTCTATCCCCGTCAACCGCGGGCTGCCTGTCCACCGCGTTCCTCATAGCCAGTTCCTGCTGACGTATTCAAGGACGATCGCTGACTGATCCAGGTACTGTGACATCTCGTGAACCGCATCTCCCACCTCGCGCGTCGACAGCGTCTGGTCCCGCTGAAAGAGGACGCCTGCCGTGTCCTCGACGTGTAGAAAAGAAGAAGTCCCACAGTGGAACCACACCTGTCTCCCGATTATTTCATACATCTATTCAGTACCGTCACAACCGCCCAGGTGATGTCATCTGCCACATGACCGTGTATTGCAGGCCGGTAACGGGTGGCCCGCCGCTCGGTCCACCGCAGAGAGACCGCCGTGACCGGTCGGTTCGATCCCGGGGGGGTCGCGACTGTCTCGGGGTCGAGTGGGGGTATCGCGACCGGCACGTCCAGGGACCGGTCGAACGCCCGCCGCTCGAAACCGGAGGTTCAAACTCCGTCGGCACCACCGTCCGGACATGGACACCGAGGGAGAATTCGCACCGACGACTCCGGAGGCGGCCCGCGAGCGGTACGCGGCGCTCGGACCGACCGCACAGGTCGTCGTCAAGGAAGTCGCGAAGGCCATGGAGATGGACGCCGGGGAGTACGACCGTCGTGTCACGAGCGAAGTCGTCGAGACCGCTCGCGACGTACTGTTCGCGTCGCTCCTCGAGGTCCACGTCGGGAGTCGCGAGGCGTACGAGGACTGGCTCGCAGAGAGCGGGTTCGACGACGAGGACGTCCGGGAAGTCGGGAGCGAACACGTCGACAACGTCGTCTGGCACGCCGCGCCGGCCGCCGACACCGTCGTCGCCGCCAGCTTCCAGGACGAGCGCCGCGCCGCCGTCGGGACGCTCCGCCGACAGGCGTTCGGCCGCGTGTATCGTGACCTCGTCGTCGAGTCCCCATCGACCGAGGAGTGAGACAGCCGCCGTCGACCGACGAGCAAGGGGGTGTCGGACAGCGACCCCGCTCTCGTATCCGTGTCGTTTTCACCGTGACAGCCGTAGGTCGGGTATGCGCCGGGTCACGCGCAACGCCGTCGTCCTGATGCTGCTCGTGGTCGTCGCCCTCCTCGCGCTCGGTGCCCTCCCGGGACTGCTCAAGAGCGGCGACCCCTACTACCTGACCGCCGAACCGGTGAACGCGAGCGACGCGAGCGACGCGAACGCCTCGGCGGCGTCGGCCGCGGCGGTCAACGGCACGGCCCTCTCCGAGCGACGATTCCCCTACACGACCGAGGCGTTGCGCAACGGGACGGCCGAGCCCTACTGGAAAGGCCCGTGGGGACTGAAGGAGACGTTCACCCACTCGCCGTTCGACGAGGTGAGCGCGCTGTCGGGACGCAACGCGACGGCAGTCACCGACGACGGCGTACTGGTGCGGGACAACGGCACGCTTTACCGGGTGGCGATCCGACAGCGCGTATGACCGACAACTCCGAGGTCGACCCGCTGACCGACCCCCGTGAACCGGCTCACGAGTGGCCCGTCAGCGAGCGCGCCACCGAGTACGAGACCGGCTGGTACACCGGCGGTTACGACCGCGTCGTCCAGCCCGACGGCAGCGAGAAGAACTACTACTGGGCGGAACTGCCCGACGCCGTCGTCGTGGTCGCACGGACCGACGACAGTCTCGTCCTCGTCGACCAGTACCGCCCGACGATCCGCGAGCAGTGTCTCGAACTCCCCGCGGGCATCGTCGAGGACGGCGAGTCGTTCACGACGGCCGGCGCCCGCGAACTGCGCGAGGAGACGGGTTTCGACGCCGCCGGGCTCTCCCTGCTGGAGGAGTTCTGGTGTTCGACCGGCGTCCTCCGGCACCGCCGGGGCATCGTCTTCGCCGAGGGACTCGAACCGGTCGAGCGCGAACTCGACTCCAACGAGTTCCTCTCGGTGCGAACGGTCCCGGTCGAGGACGCACTCGCCGTCGCACGCCGGGAACCCAGAAACGACGCCACCATCGAAGGCGTCCTCCTGGCCAGAGAGGAAGGACTCCTGTGACCGAGGACGGGGGCGGAGGTGAGGGCCGGGACGCGGACGGAAGTCGGGACCGAGACGGGGACGGAGACGAGAGTGACGTATCAGTACGGTCCGTTGACGACGCCGCGGCGCTCGCTGCAGCACCAGACGAGGACTGGCCGGTCCGCGACACCGAAGTCGTCTGGGAGAACCCCTACTTCATGGCGGGCTACGACGTGGTCGAACAGCCCGACGGGTCGACTGGCCGGTGGTACTGGGTCGACCCCGTGGACGCGGTCGCGGTCGTCGCCGAAACCGACACCGGCGAGGTGGTCGTCGTCGAACAGTACGACCCGCGCCTCCGGCAATCGTTGCTCACCTGCCCCGGCGGGGGCGTCGAGGACGGCGAATCGTTCGTCGAGGCAGGCGTCCGCGAGTTGCGCGAAGAGACGGGCTTCCGGGCGGGCGAGGCGGAACTGCTCACCGTCTACCGGCCGACCGCGTGGCTCCGGATGGACCAGGCGGTCGTCCACGCGACCGACCTCGAACCGGGACCGGCCGACCGCGAATCCGGCGAGGAACTGGAGGTTTACATCGCCCCGCCGGACACGGCTATCGAAGCTGTCACCGGCCGCTCGCCCGCCTTCGGTCCCGGACTCACGCCCCTCTTGCTCGCCCGGCATGCTGGTCGGATCTGAGACTCCACAATCCGTGGCGGTGGTGCCAGCGTGTCGGAGAATCCGTCGTAAACCCGCGTTCGGCCGTCTGTGACCTGTGTGTGCAGGCGACGAACTTAACGCTCGTTCCACGAGCGTTGCGTTCGTCGGGCAGCAGGGGCGGGCGCGGGCCACGTCGCTCGTGCTCTGCTGAGACCTGGC
>Ga0207813_100907_pt1 | contig 12210 bp, 11 predicted proteins | sample A23E3SouthBayCA_2_FD_187730 | JGI IMG/M metagenome (GOLD analysis project Ga0207813, IMG submission 187730) | Aerobic enrichment media microbial communities from Eden Landing Ponds, California, USA - A23 E3 (4) (SPAdes) | ecosystem: Environmental > Aquatic > Marine > Unclassified | place... | reverse complement strand
AGGGAACGATGAGCGGGTCCGACGGCGACGAGTCAGTCAGGGAAGCCGTCGAGCGCTCGCGCCACGGCGCGCCAGCGGCAGGGGCCGTCGTCCGCGATCGGTTCGACAGCGACGAGGTGTTCCAGCGAATCGTCGTCGCCGCCGACGAGGAGATCGAGACCGGTCCGCGGGAACTGTTCTTCAGCGGCCTCGCCGCCGGGTTCGCCATCACGATCACGTATCTCGTCTACGCCGCGCTGACCGCCAAGACCGGCGGCGACCCGATCCTCAGCGCGCTGCTGTACCCGCTCGGGTTCGTCTACATCATCCTCGGGGGCTACCAGCTGTACACCGAGAACACCCTGCCGCCGGTGGCGCTCGTCCTGGAGCGACTGGCGAGTATCCCCGCCCTCCTCCGGACGTGGAGCATCGTGTTGCTCGGGAACTTCACCGGCGGGGCGCTTGGCGCGCTGGTGCTGGCGTCGACCGGCGTGATGGCCGATCCGACCGCGGCGGCCGCGACCGACCTGGCGCTGAAGGGGATCGAGACGCCGTTCTGGGACCTCTTCTTCAAGGCCGGGTTCGCCGGGCTGGTGGTCGCCGGCGTCGTCTGGCTGGACTACGCCGCCCGCGACACCGTCTCGCGGCTCCTGCTGGTGTACATCGCCTTCCTCGTGATCCCGACGGCGGACCTGTTCCACGTCGTCGTCTCCTTCACCGAGGGTGTCTACCTGTTGCTGGGCGGCGAGGCCGCCCTCCTCCCGGTTCTGGGCGGGTTCGTCCTGCCGGTCCTGCTGGGCAACACCCTCGGGGGCGTCCTGCTGGTGACGGTCGTCAACTACTTCCAGACGACCGAGCGCCGCGTCGAGAGCGCCCGCGAGGAGGGGGCCGAACGACAGCTGTCGGTCCGCGAGATGGCCTTCGGTGGGTTCGTCGGCCGGTCGTACGTCCCGACCCGGCACCCGCCGAACGAACGGGCGCCCCGCGGAGACGACGACTGACGGCGGTGCGGTCACACACCGGAACCGCGTCCGGCGTCACCCCGACTTCTCCAGTACGGCGCGGTAGGGGCTCACGGCCTCGTCGGGTTGGACCGTCTCGGCGACCGTCCACCCGGTTCCGACGGTCGCCTCGCGGAGCCGCTCGGAGCCGACCAGCCGGAACATGAGCGTCCGCCCGACCGCGTCGCCGTACTCGAAGTGCATCACCCGCGAGGCCAGCCCCGGCGCGGGGTCCGGCCGGTAGCCCAACAGCTCCGAGTTGTCCCGCTACTCCGGATCGTACAGCTGGAAGACAGCGGTCGCCTCGGGCGTCGTCACGGCCGCCAGATCGCCGAGAAACGCCCGGAGCCCCGGCAGCGACCCCGCGAGGCCAACCTGGGTGCCGACCGAGAACACGGTCTCGAAACGATCTCGGTCGAAGGCTTCGCGGACGGCGAACATGTCGACGCGGCGGGCGTCGTCGACGCCACGAGACCGCATCGTCTCGACGAGCGCCTCGCTGGCCTCGATGGCGACCGTCTCGTGACGGTCCTGGAAGGACAGGGCGAACCGGCCGGCGCCGGCACCCATGTCGAGGACCGGTCCGTCGACGTACTCGTCCAGCCACGCGACGTCCTCGTCCCCGATCTCGGCGAGATAGCGGTCGACGGTGTGCTCGCGAGTCTCGGGGCCGTCCCGCTGGACGAGTCGGTCGGTCTTCTCGCCGCGGTGGCGGTCGCGGATCGCGCGGCCGAAGGCGTCGCCTGCCATGGGCAGAGGTCGACCGGCGCCGACATGAGCGTACCCCCACCGTGCGAGGGCGTGACACGCGCAGCGACAGACGCGGAGAACGGGTTCGTCCCGGTCAGGTCGACACGTCGCGGGTCGCGGTGTCGGCGCTCAGCGGCCGACGGCGGGGGATCGAGAGGCGGACGAGCCCGGCGTAGATCGAACAGACGGCACCGCCGAGCGTGACGTAGTACCCCCAGCTGAACCCCTACAGCCCCCGCGCGAACCACGGGCCGAGGACGGTCCACAGGAAGACGCCACAGCCGGCCGCGAGCGCGAGCAGCGCGCCGCGTCGGTCCCGCCGGTACCGGACTGCGCCGACGCTCCCCGCGGTCGCAATCGCGATCAAGGGGGCGTCGAACGCCTGAAATCCCTGCTCGATGGTGGGCAGGTGGATCAACGGGACACCCCCGGTGTGAAACGGGCCGAAACTGGGCCAGGCCAGCCACGCTCCGACCACGACCAACCCGTTCCCCGCGAGCGTCAGCCCCACCAGAACGGCGCGCTGGCGGCGCTCAGACAGCCCGCGCCGACGCGCGAGGATCCAGCCGACGGGGAACGCCGCCCACCAGATCGTGAGCAGTATCGTCCCGTTCGTCGCCGCCGTGGGCGCGACCAGGAGGGCGAACACCGTCCAGAGTGGAGTCAGGACGGCGGCCAGCGATCGAGTCGACCGCTCGTCCGGAAGTGTCACTGTGTCGAACGACGCGGCTGGGATAGCAAAGAATCCTGGTGATCGAGCCGTGGACACGCCGGGTCAGCGGTCGGCGGTTGCGGAGCGTCCGCGAGCGGAGCGAGCGGTTCCCGCCGGAGCGGGGCGAAGCCCCGCGACGGCGCTTTTTTGGCCGAGCTTTTTTGCGCGAGTGGTGCCCGCAGGTCGCCGCAGGCGACCGAGGACACCCGAGCGGAAAAAAGGTCGTCTCAGAAGAGCTCCTCGTGTCGCTGTGCGAGGTTGGCGTAGTCGCCCGAGGAAAAGGCCTCGAAGACGGCGTCGGCGTCGATAGTCGTCTCCGAGAGGGGGGTAACGGAGGCGGGCATCCCGCGGACGAACGACTCGGGCGGGACCTCGTACCCCGGCGGGACAACGGTGCCCATCGCGACGATACTGCCCGAGCCGATAGTGGCGTCGCTGACCGTGGAATTGAAGCCCACGAGCGCGCCGTCCGCGACGGTCGCGTCGTTGAGGACCGCGCCGTGGCCGACCATCACTTTCTCGCCGACCGTGGAGGCGTGGACCGTGGCGTTGTCACCGACGGCGGATTCGCGGCCGACCCGGACCGGGCCGACGTCGCCCCGCAGGACCACGCCGGGCCAGACGTTGGCGTTGGCCTCGACGGTCACGTCGCCGACGACGGTGGCCTCGCGGCTGACGTGTGCGTACCCGTGGATGTCCGGGCTCGCCCCTTCGAAGGAGTACTCGCGGTCGTCCATAGCAGGGCCGTCGGCTTCCCGCGTCAAAACTCTTGAGCCGTGTCCGGCCGGGATGGCCTTCCACCGCCGGGAGAGGACCGCGTCACCCGATCCGCGGGGACCGCGACCGGTCATCGGCGAGTGTGGCCGACCCCGACGTCGGCCCCCGCCGGGACGGCACAGCGGCCGGATCAGTCGTCGACGGTGATGGCCTCGTCGAAGGCGGGTTTGAGGCGGCTGACCGTCTGGGCGTCGTGGGCGTCGGGGTCCATATGGAAGTGTCCCACGGCGTCGACCTCGCGGAGCTGTCCCGTGAGCATGTGGACGAACTTGAACACCGACTGGACGTCGGAAAACTGGAGCATCTGGGTCAGCGAGTCGAAACAGGCCACGAGCTGTCGGTCCGGGTCGAGGTCGTTGACGTAGTTGTTCAGGCGCATCCCGAGCCCGGTCACGTCGTTGGGGTTGGCGGTCGTGACGACGACGCCCGCCTCGTCGACGGCGTCGGGGTTCGCGCCCGCGAGCGACGACTGGTCGCCCACGCGGACGATCCCCGTGCGAGCGGGCAACTCGCCGTGGGTCTCGCGCCACGTCGCCACGAGGTCGTCGGCCTGTCGGGAGTAGGAGATCCGGAGCACGTCGAGTTCGTCCGGAGGAGCGAGTGCGAGTAGCGACTCACAGTAGTCGGACTTGGCGTCGCTGAGCGCCGGTGTGAGGACGAGCGCGTTCGTCCCCGGCGACAGCGAGGCGTCGGCGTGATCGGCAGCCATCAGAACCCGCCTCCGTCGGTACTCTCGCCAGCGCCCGGCGGGCGCTGGAGGTGTGCGAGCGGCGCGTCGTCGAGGGACTCGGTGGCCTCCGCGAGCGTCGTCCGCCTCCCGGGGAACACCCCGTCTGAATCGTCGCGTTCTGTCGAAACCGGCATGGTAACTCAGTTACTGAACGAAGGGGGGCGCCACTACATATGCGTATGCCCCCGATTATTGACCGGTGAAATGGCCGTCGGTCGGCAGCGGTCCGGCACGGGGCGGGCGGACACGCCCGCGTCACTCGAACTTCCGGAGCAGTTCGTCGTAGAAGCCGTCGTGTTCGTCGGCGAGTTTCTCGACGATGAGTTCCGGCGTCGACCGCGCGAGTACGCCCTTGACCGGCGAGCGGTCGACCCGCAACTGGCCGTCGACCAGCCCTTCGGCCTCGATGCCGTCGACCGCCAGGTCGGTGTCGGCGGCCTCCTGGATCTCCCGGGCGAGGTGCGAGACGAACACCGCGGTCGCCGAGCGCTCGTCGAACGCTTCGAGGATACCCGCCATGATCTTCGCGCTCGCGCCGGGTTCGGTGATGCTCTCGAGTTCGTCGACCAGCACCAGCACGTCGCCCTCACCAGCCGGATCGTCCCTGTCGTCGACTCTATCCGTGCCGTCGCTCCCGGCGCGGATCTCGGCGACGAGCGAGCCGAACTCCCGGAGCGTCGACTCGAAGGCGCCCGCGTCGAGCGTCCCCTGAGTCTTGGCGTGGTAGTGTAACTCGGAGACGTACTCGACGCGGGCCGACTCGGCCGGGACCGGCAGGCCCATGTGCGCGAGCGTCACCGTCAACGCAACCAGGTCCAGCACGGAGGTTTTCCCGCCGCTGTTGACGCCGGTCAGCAGCGCCACGCCCTCGACGCCGTAGTCGACGGGTTCGACCGCCTCGAAGGGCACGTCGAGCAGCGGCGAGCGGCCGCCCCGGATCTCGATCCCCGACCCGCCGATTTCGGGCATCACGCAGTCGAAGTCGGCGGCGAAACGGGCGACGGCCAGTTCCACGTCCAGTTCCAGCGCCGCCGAGACCAGGCGGTCGGCGTCCTCGCGGGCGTCCGCGAGGTCGGCCGCCAGGTCCCGCTTCAGCCGGGTCGCCCGCCGGTCGCGAGCGGTCGTCAGTTCTTCGCGCAGTCGCGAGACGACCTCCTCCTCGCGCTCGACTGGAAACGCGGGGCGGTCGGGGAAGACCCGGCGGGCGAGGTCCGCGTAGTCCTCGACGCCGAGCGCGTCCACGAGGTGGTCGCGGGCGGCCTCGACGGCGGCGGCGTACTCGTCTTCGAGTTCGCGCTGGAGCAGGGAGTCGACGCCCGCGCCCTGTTCGACCAGCGAGAGCAGGTCCGCGCCCTCGATGGTGACGTCCCGTTCCTCGATGGCCTCCCTGAGGCGGTCGTTGGCGACGCTCTCGGCGGTCGAGACGGCCGCGTCCAGGTCGTCGACCGCCCGCTGGAGCGCCGTCAGTTGCTCGTCGTCGGCCACCTCGCCGTCCTCGTCGAGGCGAGCCAGGGCCGCGTCGAGGGCGTCGAGATCACAGGGCGCCCGGAGGTCGGCCGCGCGGTGGACCTCGATGGCGGCCTGCAACCGGGTCCGGTTGCGCGCAAAGAAGGCCAGCGTCCGCTCGGGGACCACGGTCTCAGGGTGGTCCAGCGCCCCGGGTTCGACGCGCACGTCGCCCTCGACCTCGACGCCGGTGAAGGCCTCGTCGAGGGCGATAACGGTCGCGTAGCCGCGCGCGAGGTCCGCGAGGCCGCGGGCGTCGTCGACGATCTCGACGCTGAGTTCGGGGACGGCCTCCTGGGCGCGGGCGTAGGTCTCGGCGTCGGTCGTCGCGAGACAGCGGTCGCGCACCCGGAGGTCCGACGGTTCCTCCAGGGGTTCGACACCGGCCAGCGCCCCCTGGACCGCCTCGTCCGGGTCGCGATCCATCGCCGCCCGGGCCAGTTCGCGGGCCTCCTCGATCCGGGAGGGGGTCCCGCTCGGGTAGAACGTCTCCAGTCGCTGCTCGGCGTAGGCCGTGACGGTCCGCTCCTGGAGCAACGAGAGCGCGTCGCGGTATATCTCGCGGGCCCGCGAGGTGGCGAGAAAGCCGCCGGGGTCGTCGTGTCGCCGCTGGATCGCCGCCCGCGCGATGCGGGCCGCCCGACCGTCGCTGATCGCCGGTGCGCGGGCCAGCGCCGCCACGTCGCCCTCGCGCAGTGCCCGTTCCGGGTCGTCGAGTTCCGACAGCGCCGCGGCCGTCTTCTCGCCGACGCCCGGAATCGACTCGATGTCCATCTACCGGGCTATTCGCGCCACCGGGCAAAAACGTCCCGGCGCTCACCTGCGGTCGGCCGACGCGCTCGCGGGCCGGGGGAACGCTCGCCGCTCCGCCTCCGCGCGCACACCCGTCCGAACCCGTTCGGCGGCGGGCGAGCGGCCGAACAACGGGCTTTTGGACGGCGGCGCCGAATCCCCGTCGATGACCGCCACGACCGTCGCGACCAAACTGGACGCCGCCCGTTCGGATCTGGCCGACCGGGACGGGGTCCTCGTCGCCTTCTCCGGCGGGGTCGACTCCAGCGTCGTCGCCGCCATCGCCCACGACGCCCTCGGAGACGACGCCGTCGCCTGCACGGCAAAGAGCGAGACGCTACCCGCCGCGGAACTGGACGACGCCCGCCGCGTCGCCGACGAGATCGGCATCCGCCACGAGATCGTCGAGTTCTCCGAGCTGGACAGCCAGGCGTTCGTCGAGAACGACGAGGAGCGGTGTTATCACTGCCGGACGATGCGTCTGGGCGCGATGTTCGACCACGCGAAGGAACTCGGCATCGACATCGTCTGTGACGGCACGAACGCCACCGATCCCGGCGAGGGCCACCGGCCAGGCCTGCGCGCCGTCGACGAACTCGACGCCTACTCCCCCCTGCTGGAACACGAGATCACCAAGTCGGAGGTCCGCGAGATCGCCGACGAATACGACCTCTCCGTGGCCGACAAACCGTCGATGGCCTGCCTCTCCTCGCGCATCCCGACGGGACTGGAGGTCACCGAGGAACGACTCTCCCGCATCGAAAAGGCCGAGCAACTCCTCCGGACGTGGGGCTTCGAGCAGTTCCGCGTGCGCGACCACGACGACATCGCCCGGGTCGAGGTCGGCGAGGACGAACTCGACGCGGCGCTGGACCCCGACTTCGCCCGCGCCGCACAGGAGCACATCGGCGACCTGGGTTTCGACCACGTCACCCTCGACCTCGAGGGGTACCGCACCGGAAGCGTCAGCCCCGCCGACGAGGAAAGCGAGGGCAGCGAGGGGGGCGCGGCCGCCGAGGGCGACGACGAACCGCTCGTCGAAGACGTCTTCGCGACGGACTATCCGACCGACGACGCCTGAGGAGGGCGTCACAACCGCCGACACGCCGTTTTACCGGTGTGTCACGCCCCGGACGCGACTGCCGTTCCGACAGACCGGCCGACGACCGGACGCGGGGTCGGAGATACCTAACTGGTTAGAGTTGAGGAGTATATTCGTGCGTCCCGAACGACCAGTATGGCTTCCCAGGACACCACGAGAGGCGACCCCCGGGCGGACACGACGGGTTCGACAGTGCTGTTTGTCGACGACGAACCCGAACTACTGGACCTGTACGAGGCGTTCTGTGACCCCGAGTACACCACGCGCACTGCGACGAGCGGTGAAAAAGCGCTGGAGGCGTTCGGTCCGGACGTCGATCTCATGTTCGTGGACAGGCGGATGCCAGGACTGTCGGGCGAGGCTGTCGTCGAAGAGATCCGCGAGCAAGGCTATCAGACGCCGGTCGTGTTCATATCGGCCGTCGATCCCGATGCGCCGCCGAGTGTCGACCACGAGGCGTATCTCACCAAGCCCGTCAGCAGAGAGCAGATTCAGGCCAACACGGCCCAGCAACTGGAGTGAGCGGGACGCCTCGTCCCGGTGGTTCGACGACGATACGCTGTCTTTCCTCGCGTGTGGCGGCCACGCGGGCGTCAGTGGATCGGGGTGAGACTCCCCCCGGCGGCCACTGTGCCCGAACGCCGTGGAGAGCACTCTGTCCCGGCGGGACGACTGCGGCGATCACCACTACCGGTTCGGCCGTCGGCAGTCAGGCGCGGTTCTCGCGCCACCGAAGCGCGACGATCGCCACCTCGAAGGCCGCGATCAGACCGACGACGATCAGGACCGCCTGAACCGGCGGGAGGTCGATCGCGTCGACCCGCCGTAGGAGCACCGGGTCGGGGCTGCCCACGTAGCCGACCAGCAGCGCGAGCGGCCAGACCAGCGGCCTGGCGCGCCGGATCGTCTGGTAGACCTCCAGGCGGGTGCCGAACTTCCGGTAGAGGTAGACGACGAGTTCGAAGATGGCGATCAGCGCACCACCGACGAGCAGCGGGGTCGTCGTCGCGAGGTCCGCGCCGGCGAGTCCGTCGCGAACGACCGCCGGGAGGCGACTGTAGTAACTCCCGGGGAGCGGCGCGCTACTGAGGAGATACCCCGCGGCGGCCGCACCAAGCCACGCGAGCGGGCGCTGTGCGGTCAGGCCCGCCGCGGTCGGCACCGGCGAGGCGTCACCCGTCCAGTACAACAGGAGGAGCGTCCCCTCGAAGAGGACGATCATCGTCACGGCGACGAGGATGGGCGCCATCCCGGTCGGGTCCGGGCTAAAGAGGAAAGCGATCGTCGCGAACCCGCCCCAGAAGTAGAGGCGCCGGTCGGCCATCCACCGCCGGGAGGTGACGCCCATCATGATCGCGAGCATGATGAAAAGCGGGATCTGGAAGATCAGTGCGAAAAAGCCCAGCATCATCACGATGAGGTTGAACGTGTCCGTCAGGCCGAAGGCGGTGGTCGCGGCCTGTGAGGTGTAGCCGGTGAAGTAGACGAACAGCGCGGGGAGGACGAGGAAGTACGCGAAGGCCATCCCGACACCCGCGAGGATCAGACTCGTCGGCACGGAGGCGAGGTAGTACTTGCGCTCGCGGGGGTAGAGACCGGGGCGCATGAACAGATAGGACTGGTAGACCAGCACGGGCAGAGCGATGACGAACCCGACCAGCGTCGAGACCTTCAGTCGAGAGAACATCAACGCGAGCGGGTGATAGAGGTACGGACACGCCGTCTCGGGATCGGTCGTGGTCGGACACACCTCGGTCGATCCGGGGAGAAACGAGTACCAGAGGAAGTTGATCAGTCGGTCCGCGAACGGGAAGGCCAGTCCCGCGACGACCGCCATCACGAGTGCGACGACGCCGAGCCGTGAGATCATCTCCTCGACGTGGGCCTCGAGGGGCATCTCCTGGTCGTCCGGGGCGCCGGGCGCGCCGCCGCCCTCGGGATCCGGGTACGGATCGACCGACTGGACGCCGCCGTCGGCCGTCGCGCCGTCGGCCGCGTCCGTCCGCCCCGCTCCCGCACCCGTCCCGTCGGAACCAACGCTGTCCCCGGAGGCGTCGTCGGCATCCGCGTCGGGCCCGGTGTTGTCGGCTTCGTCGTAGTTCGGCGGTCGGCGCGCCGGGCCGGACTTGTTCGGGACGACGTCGGGAGTGCGAATCTCCTCGTCGTCATCACCCGCGTCGCTCGCGTCGTCGCCGTCCGAGTCGTCGAAGTACCCGATCGGGTGCTCGTCGTCCCCGCCGGAATCGTCCCCATCAGCGCCGTCGCTCTCGCCCGGACCCGGGTCGGATGCAGTGTCGTCGGTCCCGTCGACCGCGTCGTCGGTCCCGTCGGTGGTCGGGTCACCGTCGGGGGCGTCGGATCCCTCGTCGGTGGGGGCGTCCACGCCGTCTTCGGGCGCGTCGCCGTCGCGGTCGTCGGGCATTCGTGGCCGGGTTTGCGCCGCCCCATTGTAAGCCTTCTTTTCCCCCGAGCCAGCACGACGGGGAGGGCCGCCCCTCCAGGGACCCGGTTCCGGTTTCGCGATCACGGCACGGAAGGAGACGGTGGCGGACGGAGCGACCGAGGTGCGCCGACACGCGCTCGACAGTCCCCGCTGTTCCCCGGGGGGAGCGACCCGCCTATTTAATGATTGGTCAGCGAACACCGGATGATGGCGACAGCCAGCGCCGAGGAGCCGGAGACCCTCCTCGCCGACCTCGAACTGACGCGCGGGCTCGCGATCCAGATGACGGCGCTCGGTACGCTGGGCGTTATCGTCGACGCCGACGGAGATCGTGATGAGCGTCGGTCCCGGCGCGCTCGGTATCGGTGCGGTGATCGGGCTGGGATACGCACTCGTTCAGAGCTATCGGCGCGCCAGTTCGCGGGCCGGTGAGACACCGGCCGAAAGGGGACCTGCGGAGTAACGACGACCTGACCTACCCCAGGCCGATCCACAAAAGCGCCGTCAGCGCCAGCATCACACAGGGGATCGCGACGGCGGCGTAGATCTTCACGTCCCAGTCGAAGACGGTGCGGCCGTCCAGCGGGCCGTAGGGGATCATGTTGAACCCCGCGAGCAGGAAGTTGATCGAGACGCCGAGCGTGCCGAGTTCGGCGACGAAGCCGTCGACCAGCAAGAGCGGCGCGAACAGGAGGCCCAGCGCGACGTTCGTGATCGGCCCGGCGACGGCGATGAGGCCGTTCTCCCGGGGAGTGATCCGCCCGCGGTGGACGACGGCGCCCGGCGCGGCGAACAGGAAGCCCGCGAGCCCGCCCATCACCGCGAGGAAGAGCATCCCGTAGTCGGCCCGGAACGCCGCCTGCTGGCCGAAGCGGATCGCGACCACCTTGTGGGCCAGTTCGTGCAACAGGAAGGCCACCCCGACAGTCGCCAGCGACAGCCCCAGCGACCGGACCAGTGGGACGAGCGTGATCGTCCCGCCAGCGATACCCGCGAGCACGGCGCGCTCGCGGAAGAACATGAACGCGACGCCCAGCGCCAGCCACGCGATCAGTAGATCACGGACCTCCCGGCGGCTGAAACTGATGTCGCCGGGGATCGACCCGGCGCGCGTCCCCGACGGACGGCCGCGTCGGCTCACGCGATCGCCCCCCAGACGATCTCGGCGCCGTTGCGCGCCCCCTGGAGCAGCAGGTCACCGATCGCGGCGACGCCGCCGATGTCTGCCGACAGCCACGGGAGGACGGCGGGGAAGACCAGGAGGCTGGCGATCATGCTCCCGACGTTGGTCAGCGCGACGACGAAGATCAGCCGGAAGAGAGGGACCTCTTTGAGCCGCCGGTAGAGGTCGCGGATCGGCGCCTCCTCGTCGTCTAAGATCGCGTTGAGCGTGCTGATGTCGCCGACGCTCACAGGCTGATACTTCAGTTCGACGTAGCCCGCGAACCACCCCGGGGCCAGCAGGGGGTTGACGCTGGTCAGCCACGCGACGCTGCCGCCGACGGCGGCGCTTGGCCAGCGGGCGCCCGCGAGTTTCGCCAGGCCGCCCGCACAGACCGCGTTGACGACGAACCACGCGGCGAACAGTTCGACGAGCAGGGCGTTGCCCGCTCCGCCGAGGGCCAGCAACACGAAAAACGCCAGGAAACCGAGCGTGATGGCGTAGCCGACGAGCTTGAACAGGGAGAAGCGCCGCCCCGAAGCGGTGCCGACAAGCGACTCCATCGGCGGCAGTTCCTCGGGGTTGGCGAGGTAGCGTTCGATTCCCTCGCGGTGGCCCGCGCCGACGACGGCGACGACGCGGTAGCCCGACTCGCGCAGGGCGACCAGCCGGTGTGCGATGAAGGCGTCGCGCTCGTCGATGAGCGCCTCGGCCCCGCCGGGAGAGAACTGCCGGAACTCCTCCATCATCACCGAGACCACGTCGGCGTCGGTCAGGTCTTCGAGGTCGACCTCCTCGACCTCCTCGCCGCCGCCAAAGCCCACGAGTGCCAGCATGAGGTTTCCGATCAGTCTGAGTTTCTCGAAGAAGCTCATCCGGACCCAGAACCGCTGGAACGTGGTCTGGATGTTCCGGTCGACCAGCGCCACGCCCAGGCCCAGTTCCTCGGCGGTGTCGACGGCGGCCATCATGTCCGCGCCGGGTTCGATGTCGAACCGGTCGCCCATCCGCGTCTGGACGTAGGACAGCATCCAGTAGGCCAGGAACTGGAAGACGGTGTTGCCCTCCAGCAGGTCGCTCGGGTCGAGGTCCTCGGGCGCCTCGCCTTTCAGCTGGCGGTAGCGGCCCTCGTCGAGTTCGACGGCCACCACGTCGGGGCGCTGTTCGGTGATGGTCGCCTCGACCTCGTCGACGCTGTGCTGGGAGACGTGGGCGGTGCCGACGACGTGCACCTCGCCGTCGCCGGGGTCGCGCGA
>Ga0207813_100895_pt1 | contig 12374 bp, 10 predicted proteins | sample A23E3SouthBayCA_2_FD_187730 | JGI IMG/M metagenome (GOLD analysis project Ga0207813, IMG submission 187730) | Aerobic enrichment media microbial communities from Eden Landing Ponds, California, USA - A23 E3 (4) (SPAdes) | ecosystem: Environmental > Aquatic > Marine > Unclassified | place... | reverse complement strand
GCGGCGACCACCGTGTCGAGGGACCGGAGTTTCCGCTGACCGACCCAACGGAGTTCGACCGGACCGTCGAGACCCTCGAACGCGCTATCGATGTCGCCGCGGCGGCCGACAGCGAGTTCCTCAACGTCATTCCTGGACGCAGGCAGGACACCCTCGACCCTGCGGTCCAGCGGGAAACCGTGGTTCGGGCGTTGCGGTCGGTCGCCGAGCGGGCCGAAGACGGCGGTGTCACGGTTCTCGTCGAGCCGGTCAACACGAGGGTCGACCACCCGGGTATCTATCTCACCTCCTCGTACGACGGCTACGCCATCATCGACGCGGTGGACAGCCCCCACGTGAAACTCCTCTACGACGTCTATCACCAGCAGATCACCGAGGGGAACCTGATTGCCAACATCCGCGAACACATTGAACGTATCGGTCACGTCCACGTCGGCGACGTGCCAGGACGACACGAACCGGGCACTGGGGAGATCAACTATCCGAACGTCCTCGAAGCGCTCGCCGACGCGGGCTACGATGGCTACGTCGGTTGTGAGTTCCAGCCGATAGGCAACCCCGAGTCGGCGATTCGCGACGTCGGCAAGATGCTGGACACCGTCGCCTGACACGGCCGCGCTTACAGGTCGAACAAGTCCGTCGCGGTGGTCCCCATCACGCGTTCCCGGTCCGCCTCGTTCGGGACGACGGCGTCGATGTCGGCCAGTGCCGTATCGACGTCCTCCTCATCGAACGGGTAGTCCGTCCCGAACACGAAGTGGTTGACGCCGACTGTTTCAACTGCCGCGGTGAAGGCGGGCTGGTGAAAGGAGATGGTATCGTAGTAGAACTCCTGCAGGTACTCGATAATGGGTTGGTCGGGCCGCGCGGCGGGGTCGTCTATCTCTCGGCGACCCCGGTCAAGTCGCCCGACGAGATGTAGCAGGGCGCCGCCCATATGCGAGAGGACGACATCGAAATCGTGGTCATCGAAGAAGCCGTCGTAGATGAGCCGAGCGATCTGGAGCGTCGTGTCCGTGGGGAAGACGACGAGCGGGTTGAGGAAGGACTCGTTCTCGTCGAGCATCTCGCTGAGCCGGTTGCCATGTGGGTGGACGAATGCTGTCAGGTCATGGTCATCGATGGCGTCGAAGACGGGCCTCAGTTCGGGAGCAGAGAGCTTACCGTCGGGCAGCGCGGTCGGGAGCGCAACGCCACAGAGGCCCGGGTCGTCGGCGATGCGGTCGACCTCCGCCCTGGCTGCCTCCGGATCTCGGAGCGGGAGCATGCCTAGCCCGGTGAGGCGACCCGAGGAGGTCGCCGCCGCGTCCGCGAAGCCGTCGTTGATGGCGCGGATAAGCCGCGTCGACTGGTCGGTCGCGAACGCCGAGGCCAGCGGGTTCGGCGTCGAGACGGAGACAAGCGTCCGGTCGATATCATACTCGTCCATCCACGCGACGCGGGCGTCGAGGTCCACGAACCCCTCGTTGACCGGGATGCGGTTCCCGGACGCGACACTCGCTGTCCCGGAGAATTGGTGGCGCATATATAGCCGGTCGCCATCCGCCTCGAGTCCCACCGGGGTGTCCATGTCCAGCAAGAGGTCAACGAACGGTTTCGGCAGGTAGTGGTTGTGTACGTCTATCCGCATGAGTCATGAGTCGACCCGTACCGGCCTAAAGGTTCCCATGCGGCAGCCAGCGCGCCCGTGACGGCCCCGCAGAGAGATTTCAGCGAGGGGAGTGGGCGGTCCACCGAAGCATCAGGTAGTCGATCCCGGCGGAGTCACGTACTTCACAGTCCAGACCGCGAGCTGGAAGAACGTGTATGAGACCAGCATGATGACCAGTACAACGCCGAACATATAGCCCAAGTCACCGGTCTTCCAAGCCAAGATGATCTGGTAGCCGATACCCGACGATGAGGCGATGAATTCGGCGACGATGACGCCGACGATGGAGAGTTGCACCGTCGACTTGATGCTGCTCGCGATGTTGGGTAGGGCCCGCCAGAATCGGAAGTACTTCACCATCTGCCAGCGGGTCGCACCGAGCACCGTTCCGAGGTGCTGGTAGCGTTCCTCGAGTTCGTTCATCCCGGTTATGGTGCTGATGAACACCGGGAAGAAGCCGACCCAGGCACCGAACGTGCTGACCCCGTTGATGCCGATGGCTATCTGCGCGTCCGCGGCGGTCATGGCCGGGAAGATGTACGCCGACGGACCGGTGAACGTGAACAGCGTAAAGCTGCCGCCGACGAGGAACCAGATGATGAACATCGGCGCGAGCACCGGGTGTGGAACGGCGTACGCGAAGATGATGAGCGGCATCGTCATCTGCCTGAGTGTGTATATTTCGGCGACGACCATGCCGAGGAGGACGCCCAGTACCACTGCCAGGATGAACGCGACTATGACCGAGGAGAACGTCTCTGAGACACGCACGACGATGGTATCGGCCTGCGCCTGCAGGGAACTAACCGTATATCCGATGTCCGCGACAATACGGTTATTGCCGATGACTCGGGCGATGACTTCCCAGAGGACGATGAACAGGACGCCGGTAACTAGCGTCGGGAACTGGCGCTTGATCCACCGCTTCGCTAGTGCGAGCTGCCGTTCGGAGAGTCCCGACATGCTACTCGTCCCCCATGATCGACGATTCGCGCCAAAAGATCATTTTGCTCTCGATCAGGTAGACAATCAGGACCACGCCGGTGCTGATCAGCCCAAGCACGAGGACGATAGCGAACGCCCGGGCGATGCTCGTCCGGCCGATGGCCGAGGCGGCCTGCGAGCCGATACCGAAGGTCCCACTGACGAACTCGCCGACGACCGCTCCGATCATCGCCAGGACGAATCCGATTTTCATGCCGTCGAAGATGAACGGGAGGCCGTTCTTGAACCGAACGTACTTGAATTCCTGCCAGGTCGTCGCGCCGTACACTTCGAGCATGTTCTCGGTGTCCTCGTCGATGCTTCGGAACCCGTCGATGGCGGCGATCAGCATCGGGAAGAACGCGACCCAGACCGCCATCACGTAGTTCGCGAGGTAGAGCATCGAGACGCTGTAGAAGCTAACCCAGTAGATCACGAGCGGGGTCATCGCGATACGCGGGACGGTGTTCGTTCCGATGATGAACGGCATCAGCGCGTTCAGGATGCGGTCGCTCGCAACGAGCGGAATCGCGACGACGATAGAGAGTGCGAGCGCCAGCAGGTACCCGACCAGTGCGGCCGAGAGCGTGTTCGGCAGGGCAGCGACGATAGCCGGCCAGATGCGGATGAGTTCGTTCACCACGCCCATCGGTCCGGGGAAGTACTTCGGGTTGAGCGACAGGACCGTCGTAACCGCTTCCCAGAACGCGATCAGCAGGACGAGGCCGAGTCCGGAGAGCGTCCAGCGGGTGAGTCTGTCGTCGTCGATGCTGAACCGGCCGCCGGTGATCCCGTCGCCCAGTTTTCGCACGGCGCTCCCGATCATTGCAGGCTCTTGAAGTGCTGATGGAGTTCGGCAGACAATTCAACGAATCGGGTGGAGCCCCGAGTGTCCTCGCCCCTGGGCCTGTCGAGGTCGATATCGATGACGTCCGCGACCTCACCCGGACGTGGCGAAAGCACGACGACCCGGTCGGAGAGGAATACTGCCTCGTCCAGATCGTGGGTGATGAACAGGATTGTCTTCTCCGTCTCGCGCCAGATACGGAGTAGTTCGAGATTGAGTTCGTCCTTCGTCATCGCGTCCAGCGACCCGAACGGCTCATCCATCAGGAGCACCGACGGATTGTAGATCAGCGATTGGCTGATAGTGACCCGCTGTTGCATCCCGCCGGACAGTTCATTGGGGTAGGCGTCACCGAACCCTTCTAGCCCGACGAGTGAGAGGAGTTCGTCGGCCCGGTCCTCGTAGTAACTCATGTCTTCGTTGATGGCCCCGTTCTCCTTTAGGATCTGAACGGGGAGCATGATGTTCTTCCGGACCGTCCGCCAGTCGAGAGCGACTGGGTGCTGGAAGACGAGCCCGACTTCCTTGCGCTCGTGCTGTGGGCTCTGGACGTCGACACCGTTTATCTGGACTGAACCGTCTGTCGCGTCGAGGATGCCCGCGGCCATGTGTAACAGCGTCGTCTTCCCGCAACCGGAGGGGCCGACCACCGACACGAACTCCCCGCGTTCCACGTCCAGGTCGATGTCTTGCAACGCGACCACGGACTCCTCTGCGATTGCATCTGCGCCATAGACCTTGTCGACACTGTCGAATGAAATCGTGTGATCCACGGACTCGGCGTCGCCGGTTCTGGATTGCTGTTCTATCTTGTTATTCATTATTGTTTGCTGGTGGTTTTCCGCGCCACATAAGCGTAACTAATTGGTGTTATTACATGTTTGGCCGACACCGCCGCCGAATCGCTCGTCAATGCACCGCGTCGAGGGGGGATTCAGGGCGGGTCACGGACCGCTTCCGTTCGAGGGTCGGCCCATCGATGCTGAGCTCTCAGTTGTTGGCCTCGGCCTCTTCGAATAGGTCCCAAATCATACCGGCTGTCTCTCCGAGTTGGTTCCACTCCTCGTCGGTGAAGGTGACCTTCTCGGTGTTCTCCCAGGGCTCCGAGATGACCATCTCGCTTGCGGACGGGAGCGCGTCGGGGTTGTCGACGAGCGCCGGGCCGGCGTTCTCGAGCACGTTGGCGACGCCGTCCTCGGTGAAGTAGCCGAGCCCTTCGTCTTTCATGTCGAGCGTGACGGCCTGAGCACAGTTCACCTCGTGCTGGCCCGTGAGTTCCTCTTCCGTCCAAGTCTGGAGGTTCTGGTTGACCTCGTTCTTGAGATAGTCGAGGTACTCCGACTGGTTGAGCAGCCCCCACTTCAGGGCCTTGAAGTAGCCAGTCATGACCTGACCCATGAATTCGGGCGCGTTCTCCTTGTTTTCGTACCAGCTATTGTTCACCCAGATGGGGAAGCCAGGGAAACCGCCGAAGGCCGTCAGTGGGGTGACGCCGAGTTCTGCGTCGACCTCCTCTTGGTAGACGGGCAGGAGGTCGATGGAACCCCAGACTGCGGCGACTTCGCCGTTGGCGAGGCGCGGCGCGGCGACCTCTTCGGTCCCCTCTTGGAGCGTCACTTCGCTCGGGTCGACGCCGACGAGGTTCGGGTACACCTGGATCGTCGCTGCGGCGAACCCGGACGCGGCGAGGATCGTCTTGCCGGCGATGTCGCCCCGGTCCTCCATCATATCCTTGCGCCAGATGAGCGAGAGGAGCGGCCGCCCACGAGCGAGACCGACCATGCTCATGTCCAGCGCTTCGGTGTTATCTGTCTCGGGGTAGACGCTGAGCGCCGTGGTCATCGACGCGATCCCCATCGGTTTGTTACCGGTCCCGATATTCTGGGACTCGGTGTCCGAACCGTTCCCACGGACGCCGTCGATGTTCGGGACGCCGGCGTCCTCCCAGTAACCTCGACCCTCGGCCACGTGCGTGTGACCCCACGACGGCTCTGTCTTCCAGGGCGTCGTGAAGACGGCCTCCGTCTCGTCGATGAAGCCGTTCGCCTCGGTCGATGAGGTCCCACCGTCGCCGGAGGCTTCGCTCGGTGTACTTCCCCCGCTGCTGCCGTCACCACCACCCCCGCCGTCACCGGAACACCCGGCGAACATCGCCGCGCCTATCGTCGCGGCGGTGCCGTGCAGGAACTTTCGTCGGTCGACTTCGCCTGGTAATACGGCGTCTAGTTCGTCGATAATTCGTTCTTCCGCTGCAGTTGGCTCTCGATCAGGCATGTAGTAGGATGATTCACGCACATTACATAAGTATTGTTGTTAATGAAAAATCGATATTTCACATATGGCTACAGCGCAGGCCTCAACGCCCCATCACGCCCGTAAGCGGGCGGTTCGCAGCGTCTTCGGTCCATCGTTGACCGACATTCGAGTCGCGATGGGGCGCTAGCGTTCCGTCCCGAAACTCGCCGATCACAAACAGCGTTGCGCAAGCGTGCCGCTAAACCACAGGATATCGCGTCGGTTCCGGCGGTGAGCGTGTCGATTCGGGAAGGTCTCTTTTAATGTTCGTATATACCAAATGATATTCCGTGAAGAATTGGCAGAAAGAGACTCAGGAGACAGATTATAACAGGAGTACATATATTATTTCCGTGCTACTGACTTAATGTTCGGGAAGTTCGAACGAGCAGCGAGGATAACGCGACCGCCGCGCCCGGTCCTGAGCCCGTCTGGGAGTCAGGCGAGAGACAGTTCGAGTTCGTACTCGTTGACCTGCTCCGTGAGGACATCGGCCAACTGTCGTTCCCGGGTCGAGTCCGAGAAGGAGTGTTTCGGGCCGGTGATGCTGAATCCGCCGATGACGGACCCGGACTGCTCCGTCGCCGCGACGCCGATGGCGTAAAGATCCTTTATGTTCTCTTCATGGTTGACAGCGTAGCCCTGCTCACGTATCTCCTCCAGTTCTGCGAACAGTTCGTCCCGGTTGGTGATGGTGTGATCAGTCTCCTGTGGCATCCCCCAGTTGTCGAGGATCTGTTCGACTCGCATTCGAGGCATGGCCGCCAGCATCGCCTTCCCAATGGCCGTGTTGTGGAGGTAGAGTCTGTTACCGAGTCGCTCGTGTGCCCATCCCATCTTATTGCCCGACGCGGTGTGAATGAAGACGGCCTGGCCGCCCATTTCGACTGCGAAGGTCGTGCGGAAGCCGACTTCGTCGAAGAGGCGTTCGGTGTACTCCCGGGCGAGGACGAGCCCCTCCTTGCGGGTCCGGACCTGGTTGCCCAGGCGGAGTAGTTCCGGGCCGAGGTAGTACACGTCGCCACGCTTGACGACGAACTGCTTCGTTTCCAGGGTAGCAAGGTGTCCGTGGACGGTGCTCTTGGGGAGGTCCATCCGCTCGGCGACCGCGCTGACGCCGGCCCCGTCGACTTCCTCGAGGAGCTCCAGTATTTCGATGGACGTTGCTGTGGTTTGCAGCGTTTTCGACTCAGTTTCGCGGTCCATACTCTTCTTACGGGACGTGTTCAATATAAAGTTCGGGATGTTCGAACAAAGTACCTGTCACTGCGGTCAATAGGCGGTGATGATTCCGGGCCGCAGACGCACCGATCCCTTCGCCGACTCGGTTACCGTATTACCCAGGAGCAGCGCTCTATACCTCGGCCCACGCATCGCGTTCGGCCGACTCGTACGCCGCGTCGAGGACCCGGAGTAACTGGACCGCGTCGTCGACGGTGGCCGGCACATCTCCAGTCTCGTAGCCCTCAAAAAAGGCCTGGAAGTAGTCGTAGACGAAGTCGCCCCATGCCGGGAACCGGTCGTACGTGAATTCGTACTCGATCGTTCGCGTGGGCGCCGCGGACCATTCGGGGTCCTCGGAGGTCAGTTCGATCGGAATGGTCGGCTCGTGCTGGAGCGCATCGTGATGAACTGGTGTGAGAGCCTGGCCCTCCTTCCCGTACAGACCGAAGTGCGTGTCCTTCCCGCGGTCGCTTAGGTAGTACCCGGAGTGGTACGTACCGAGCGTGCCGCCCTCGGTTTCGAACTGCACGACGCCACCGAGATCGACATCTGCGTGAGGATCGTCCTCCGCCTCGTGGAACTGAGCGTTGACCCGGTCGATGGGATCGTCGAGGATCCACGGCATCATGTCGATCCAGTGGGGACCGACCCACTGGAGCGCCCCGCCGCGACTCGTCTCGCGGTCGTATATGTAGTGTGTCGTGTCGCGGTAGGACAGTTGACTCGCGTTGAATCGACCTTCGACGGTCCAGATGTCGCCGAAAAAGCCGTTCTGGACGCGCTCGCGGAGGTCCATCGCGACCGGATTCTTCCGGTAGTACATCGTCGGTGCGACGGTCACGCCCCGCTCGTTCGCCCGCGTGGCGATAGATTCGAGGTCCGCGGCGGTCCGACCGATCGGCTTTTCGCTGACGACGTGAACGCCCTCGTTGACGGCGCTCGAGACGATGGCCGGCGTCTCGTCACTCCGGTACGTGATCCAGACGACATCGATATCCGCCTCGGCCACCAGGCGATGTGGGTCCTCGTACACTGACGCGCCCGCGACGAGATCCGAGACGTCCTGGCCCTCTGTCGTCACCTCGTCCGGGCGCTCGTCCATCGCAGTGAGGTTCTTGACGTCGACACGACGGCCGGGTTCACAGACGGCAGTCACGTCAAGGTCCAGACCGCTCGCGACCGAAAAGTAGGGGTCGCGGTGGTGATGGTCGACGCCAACGTAGCCAATTTTCACAGGCATGTCTGAAAATCGAGCGAGATAGTATAAGAAAGTACGGGTTGCGGACCTCCTGTTCCTGCGCGGAACCCGCTCGAAGCCGGGCCACGGATGACTCGACCGCCCTGTAGACGTGGATGACCGAAACGCTATTAAGACTTGGAGTACCTGGTTTCGATGACGGAGTACCCTATGCAAGACGTTGGCATCATCATGAACGGCGTCACCGGTCGGATGGGGACGAATCAGCACCTCATTCGGTCGATTCTGGCGCTACGCGAGGAGGGCGGCGTGGAACTGCCCGGCGGTGAGCGGGTCGTCCCCGACCCAATTCTCGTCGGTCGAAACGAACGGAAATTGAAGGCGCTGTGCGAGGAACATGACATCGACCGGCACGCGGTCGATCCCGAACTGGAAACCGTGCTGGACGGCGACGACGAGATTTACTTTGACTCCCAGGTCACGCCGCGTCGGCCTGAGGCCCTCCTGAAGGCTATCGATGCTGGCAAGGACGTCTACTGCGAGAAGCCACTCGCGACGGACCTCGACGAAGCAAAGGAAGTGGCCCAGGCCGCCGAGGAGAGCGACGTGAAGCATGGTATAGTCCAGGACAAGCTCTGGCTCCCCGGGTTGATGAAGCTCCAGCGCCTCATCGATCAGGGCTTCTTTGGCGACCTCCTCTCGGTGCGCGTCGAGTTCGGTTACTGGGTGTTCACAGGCCACGTTCAGCCCGCTCAGCGCCCGTCGTGGAACTACCGCACCGATGACGGCGGCGGGATCATCGACGACATGTTCTCCCACTGGAGCTACGTACTCGAGAATCTCTTCGGCGACGTGGAGACGGTCAGTTGTCTCGGCAAGATCCACGTTTCCGAGCGCGTCGACGAGAACGGCGAGGCCTACGAGGCCACCGCGGAGGACGCCGCCTACGCCATCATGGAACTCGAAGACGACGTGGTCGCACAGCTCAACTCCTCGTGGACCGTCCGCGTCAACCGGGACGACCTGCTTGAGATCCAGGTTGACGGGACCGAGGGCAGTGCGGTCGCGGGTCTGCGCGAATGTAAGACCCAGCACCACTCCAACACCCCCAAGCCGGAGTGGAACCCCGACACGCCGAACGAGCACGACTTCTACGACGACTGGGAGGGCGTTCCGGACAACCAAGTGTTCGGGAACGCGTTCAAAGAGCAGTGGGCGAAATACATCCGCCACGTCGTCGCGGACGAACCGTTCCCCTGGGACTTCCGCGAGGGCGCGAAAGGCGTCCAATTGACCGAGGCGAGTTACCGATCCTGGGACGAGGGCCGACGCGTCGAGGTCCCCGATCTTGAGCTCTGAGGGCGGCGATCACTCCTGGCGAAGCGTACAGGCGTTGGAGCTGCATGGTGTCGGCCACGTGGAGCACTCGTATTGTTCAGGGTTGACGATGCCGATAGTGGACAGCACGGCGACCAGACCCCCCCGCGGTTCCTCCCGACGGCCAGCGGTATATGAGTGGCCGTCTCGCGATCCGGATCGTCGGTAACAGTTGGAAGAAAGTACTAAAATGTCTCGGGATCTTATCCCATTATGACAGTTTCAGTCATGGACACGGAGTTGAGCGTCTTCGACCTCGAAACGAGGATGCCGTTTCACTTCGGCAACGTCGAAGTCACCGAGATTCCGAAAGTTTTCCTCCGGATAGAGGCTCAGGTCGACGGCGAGACTCGGACCGGGGCCGCGATGGGGGGCCTGATCCCCGGCTGGTTCTACAAGGACCCGGACATGCGCCTCGTCGACGGCCTGACCAACATGATCGAAGTGTTTCGGGCAGGTGTGGACCACGCACGAGCGCTGGAGCCAGCGCCGACCGCCTTCGACTGCTGGTGGTCGCTGTACGAGCGCCAGCGAGAGTGGGCGAGCGGAACGGACCACCCGCCCCTCCTTTGGTCCTACGGTGTCAGCTTCGTCGAGCAAGCTCTGATCGAGGCCGTCTGCCGGCGGAAGGACACCACGTTCGCGGATGCAGTTAGGGAGAACTCACTCGGCATCGACCTGGGGTGCATCTATGAGGAACTCTCCGCGTACGAACCTGCCGACCTCTTGCCGGCGGAACCGCTGACTTCCACCGCGATACGCCACACTGTTGGCCAGGAAGACCCCCTGATCGACAATGACCTGGCTCCCGGATCCCGTCTTGATGACGGCCTCCCGCAGACGCTCGCGGAGTACGTCCGCCGTGACGACGTGAACCACTTCAAAATCAAGCTCTCCGCGGACGTGGAGCGGGACCGCCAGCGTCTCGTGGACATCGTCGAACTGCTGGCCGACCTCGGCGTCACGGACTACCGGTGTACTGTCGACGCCAACGAAGGCTACGAGTCGGTCAGGGAATTCAAACGCCAGTGGACGTCTCATGCTGACGAGCCCGCCCTTACGGACCTCTTCGAACGACTTACTTACGTCGAACAACCCCTTGCTCGCGATGACGCGTTCACGTCCGCGACGAAGGGCGTCCTTGAGCGGTGGGACGACGCGCCGCCGATCATCATCGACGAGTCGGACGGCCGGGTCGACAGCGCTGGGACGGCCCTCGAGTACGGGTATGCCGGGACGAGTCACAAGAACTGCAAAGGCGTCTTCAAGGGTGTAATCAACGCCTGTCTGATCGCTCATCGCAACCGCACCGACACTGACAAGCAATACGTATTGAGCGCCGAGGATTTGACAACTGTGGGTCCGGTAGAACTCCTGCAGGACCTTGCGGTGACGGCGACCATCGGAGCCGACCACGTCGAACGGAACGGCCACCACTACTTCCGCGGCCTCGACGCGTTCCCCGAATCGGTACAGAACGGGGTCCTTGGGGCCCATAGCGACCTATACCGCCGCCACAAGGCTGGATTCCCGACGCTTGATGTGCAGGGCGGTAGACTCGATCTGACCTCTGTCGTCGAGGCGCCGTTCGGCGTCGGGACGACGTTCGATACCAGTGAATTCACCCCGGTCGACGAGTGGCTCGACCAGTTGCACGCCTGAAACATCGATCGGTGTGTTCTCATACCTTACTGTTCCCAATGAATTACTACTTTCTATTACCAATATTTGTTACTAACACTAGCTACCATTGTTACTAATATGTGCTACTAACACTCGTTAGTAATATACGATAATTATTAGTAGTAGTAACACAGAGGCACAATACATGCTAGCATATACGGTGTATAGCGAGGCTGGCGGCGTAGGCAAAACGACGACCGCGGCAAATCTCGCACATGCCCACGCGGCGAACGGACTCAAGACACTGGTCATCGACCTCGACCCGCAGGAGGCTTCAATCTCCTATGTTTTCGGCGTCGACGACGACCGCGATGACGGTGAAGCTGATAACCTCGTCCGACATATGGTCGGCCGGGCGAAAGGCCCGTTCGAGAATCTCATCCGGGAGGATACGGGCGTCACCAACCTGGATGTCATCCCAGCCCACAACATGCTGTCGGGCTTGGACACGGCGATGCGTCGCGCCAAAGAGACTGAGGAACAGATGAATCCCGATGCTGAGTGGGTCGAAGAAGAACAGCTCTACCAGCTGCTCGGTCGGAATGGCATCCACGAAGAATACGACGCGATAATCTGCGACCCACAGGCATCCGAGGGCCAGGGACTGTACAACGCCGTCATGGTAACACAAACGGTCCTGATACCGGTCGAACTCTCCGGTAAGGGCTCGCTGAGTATCGACGGCCTAGAGCAACTCGTCGACGGCCTGGAGGATAACCTCGACATCGAGGTCGGCGTGCTCGGGGTAGTTCCGGTCGCCTTTGGCGACACCACAGGCCAGCAGCAACATCTCGAAACACTGCAAGATGAGGTCACGTACGACGTTCCGGCGGTGTTCCGCAAACGCGAGTCGTTGATGCAGGAGATGTGGGAGGCACGGGCCACTGCCTATCAGGTTATAGAAGAGGCCTACAAGGACGGTGAGAAGGGTGGCCGCCGTGTTCCTGACCGTGAGCACGAGACGCTGGAAAAGTACGACGAACTCGCAGCGGAGATCGAGGAGGCGTTCGACGCATGAAGTCCGGCGCTGGCTCCCCGTTTGAGGACGACTTCGACGAAGAAGAGGACACTGAGGGATCCGAATCGTCTGAAGTCGAATCCGAAACTGAATCCAT
>Ga0207813_100893_pt1 | contig 12399 bp, 9 predicted proteins | sample A23E3SouthBayCA_2_FD_187730 | JGI IMG/M metagenome (GOLD analysis project Ga0207813, IMG submission 187730) | Aerobic enrichment media microbial communities from Eden Landing Ponds, California, USA - A23 E3 (4) (SPAdes) | ecosystem: Environmental > Aquatic > Marine > Unclassified | place... | reverse complement strand
CGTCGTCGTAGAACGCATACGGGTCGCGGCCGAACGAAACCGCGCTTCCGAGGACTGGCAGACCAGTCCGCCTGGGTGGCAGGGGTCGCTCGCTGTTGCAGTCGCTCATATCACTATCTGGCCGACACTGCTCGGTCGACGGACCCCGGCGGGACTGGCCGTGGTCGGGACAGGTGCGATACCAGCGAGGTGTTTCGTATCGGGCGAGATCACAGTTCAGAATCCGAGCCGTACGTACTTGAATCGGTATCGAGAGTTTCAGACTCAGAAACGTACAGCACACCGACGGTCCGTGTGAACCCATCTATAACACTTCGCCGTGTCTCACCCTCTGAAACGGTGCTATACGGTACATGACTCGGTCGCTCGTTGCTTCTGGTATGGGTGATGCGAAGACTGCAGCGAATCCCGGTCGAACCGACGCGAAACCGGCGGCGAGCCGTGACCCCGTTCCAGCGGTGGTCGACTGGGTCCTGGGTGCCATCACAGCAGTGGTCGGTTTCGCCCTGGCCGCGGTCGGCGCTGGAATGTACACGCGGGTCGACCGGGCCGTGATAGCGGAGTTTATCGCCGCCGACAGTACGGAGGTGAACGGACTCACGCCGGCCGAGGCGGTCACCGCTGGGGTGCCGTTCGTCGACTGGTTCTCGGTGGGGGTCGCACTGACCGGCCTCGGACTGGTCGCCGCCGCTGCGGTGTTCGTCCGCACACGCCGGCGGACCCGCCGTCGGGTCGCCAGCGAAGGCGGAACGACCGCCACGTTCTGGGCCAGCGCTGTCTACGGCGCGGCCGTGACTTCCCTGGTGTCGTTCGTCCCCGGGTCGGGGGTCGTCGGCGGAGCTCTCGCTGCGTATCTTCACCAGGATGGGTCGGGTCCGCGGGTTGGCGCTACGACGGGACTGGTCGGCTGGGCCCTGACAGTTCCGCTGTTAGTGTTTCTCTCGGTCGCGTTGCTCGCCGGTGCCGGGGCGATAGACAGGCTTGCAGGCGGCGTCGTTCTCGTCGCCATTGTTCTCGTCGGCGAACTCGTGGCGCTCGCGCTCAATGCCGGGTTCGGTGCGCTTGGCGGCTACCTTGCCGACCGGTTCGTCTGACGGTCGACGGCGACGACAGACCTCCCGTCGCCCCCGAACACATTCTTCTCGAAGAGTATGCTTCTGAGAGAGAGATAAGGTCGGCTCAACCGGCTCTACCACCGAAAGAAATCCGGTTCTATCGTGAAGCGGTATCGAACTATCAGTTACGACAGACCACCCAGCAGTGTCTCCCGTCCTGAGACGCCAGGGTTGCAGACGACTCCGGTCCGACACACGCGCAGTCGACGTGGTCTGTAACCACCCCACCAGCGGGGGGAAACGTCTCGGAACGGTTCTCAGGGGGACCTGTTGGTGACCGTGAACACGCTCTCGAAGGGTATCTGCTACCGCGGAAACGAAAACGGAGGGGGGCGACAGACAGGGACCAACAGGGGTGTCGGGTCGGCCGGATACTGGGCCGCCCCCGGCCGCGGGCGGGATCGGTGGAGCAGGTGGGGTGGGATGCGGTGGGGTGTCGGATATTTTTCGGGACCGCCTCCGACCGGCGGCTACCCGGACAGATGGGTGGGACGGTAATCAATACCTCTCGGGGATCTCTGAGTCTGATACTGTCGGCTATAACATATCGAAGGAATTCGCCGCCCCGAGGTGGCGAATCTCTTTACGAACGTATAGCCGACAGTATGAAACACCGTCGGAGAGACCGACCGGTTCGAATTCTCGGAGTTCGCGGTCAGCAACCCGGTCGGACGCCGCGGGGGTGAGTCCGAGCGGTGAATCTCTCCCCGGGAAACACCGGCGCCGTTATTCGTCCGTCTTGACAGGTTCGCTGCGGTCGTCAGATGCGTACTCGGCGTCGTGGAGTCGAACGGTCACGACGCTTCCCTCGGGGTCGTTCGCCTCGAAAGCGAGTTCGCCACCGAGTTGCGTGACCGCCCACTTGACAGTCCAGAGTCCGACGCCCCGCCCGTGTTCGAGCGACGTTTCGGTCCCGTCGGTCAGAATCTCTCGCTCACGTTCCGGGATCCCCGGACCGTCGTCCGCGACGGCGACCTCGGCGGTGGCCTCGCCACGAGACCGCACGCTGATCTCGATATGCGGGGACGACCCGTCGGTGTGTTTGACCGCGTTATCGACCAGTTCCGAGAGGAGTTTTCGAACGACGGACTCATGAGACGAGAGCTCTACTTCGTCGGGGCATGAGAGCGTGATTTCGCTCTCCGGAACGGCGGCCCGGTACTGCTCGGTGACGTCTCTCGCGATGGCCACGAGGTCTATGCGTTCGGGGACCTCAGTGCTGGCCTGCATGACCTCCTCGGCTTCCCTGGCTTTCTCGCTGAGGTCGACGAGGTCTGTCGCGCTGTCGCGTATCCCGGCCCGTAGCGTCTCGTCCTCGACGCGGTCGGCGTGGGCGAGGACGACGTCCAGTTCGTTGCGGACGTTGTGCCGGAGAACCCGATTGAGCACCGTGAGGCGCTGTTCACGGGTCTGTCGGTCGGTCACGTCCCGGAACACGACGGCCCTGGCGACCGGGTCGCCGTTCGCCTCGTCGTTGTTCCCCGTAGAATCGACCGCCGACACGCTGTACTGGAACTGCCGGCGTCCTTTCGTCGTCCGTAGTGCGACCGTCCCAGTCGCGCCCGTGGAGAGGTCGGTCCCCTCGATACCGTCGACCACCGACTCGACTGGTTCGCCGACGATAGCGTCCGACGACCGGTCGAACAGCCGCGCAGTCGTCTCGTTGGCGTCGAGTACGTACCCGTCCCAGTCGAGCACGACCACCGCCTCCTGGAGCGCCTCCACGACCCGGGTCCGGGCGACTGATTCGGACCTGGGAAAACCAGTCATGACCGGATATCGCCGGATTGCGACGGTGAACAGGACACCAGACGTGAGTAAACCGGTGGTGACGCCGTCGGCAGCCGACGCGCTCGTTCCGATCGCGCCGCCGAGATAGGGCGCACTGGCCGCCAGTAACAATACTGCTATTTGCAGGTTAGAGATACGGGCGTGCCGCCAGCCAAGGCGGACCAGAACGTACGCCGCGTAGACAAAGAGGGCAAACAGGTACAACACCGCCGCGGCCAGCAACGCGAACAGCACGCCGACCACCGGACGGCCTATCGAGTCGGGAAACCGGAGCGCCGAGACGGTCGCGATAGCACCACCCAGCACTACTGGGAACACGGTTCCGGCGAGCATGAGGGCCCGTCGCCGCGTCAGACCGGTCCCGCGGCCAGCGTACCCGAGGACGTACATCGTCCAGGCCCCCGGAACGAAGAGTCCAACTCCAAAGAGCGCCAGTTCGAGCGCGCTCGTCACGTTGTGGCCCGCGACCGCTGCAGCGAGTTCCGCTCCCAGCGCGAGGACTGCCCACACCGTTAACAAAGCGAGCAACGCCACGAATGTCTTACCACTGGGCCGGTTCCGAGACCGAAACGCGGTCCAGGTCGTCCAACCCAGGAGAGCCACCGCTGTGCCATCCAGTGCGACCGCTCCGAGCGTACCTGCTAATGACATCGGTCGGCAACCCTGCCCACTCGTGTGTCCGCCAGCGCCACCATCCACCGTGATCCCCGCGGTTCGACGGCCCTCGTCTCGGGAATCACCCTGAGCGTCGAGGATTCCCGACGGTTCGGTTCCCCTTCGCCCAGGGGCGTCGCGGTCGGCGACGCAGTCCCGCGCGAATCGGTGTCCGAGTCGATAGCGCCGCAGTTGGCCCTCCTCTGAGGGGACCGACCGCCAGTCCGAACGCGGTGAGAAATCCAGGCGCGGACCGTTCGGTGGACTCGGGACAACATGGTCGACGTTCGTCACTCGTAGTATATAAAAACTGAACCGGTGTCTCAGGTTCAGCAACGCGGTCTGCCCGGGCGCTCGGGCCAGTCTCGGTCCGCGCGAGAACCGTACTGCCAGTGTATGGGTGTCGGTGGCATGCCGATAGCTAGAGTGGGGGTGATGCGGCAATGCGAGATAGTAGCGTCTGGCTACAGGGAGTATCCGGTACACGTATCGAGTAACGATGTCACAGTCAGATTCGGTCCGTGTTGCCGCCAGCCAAGATGTCGAACGACCCGCCGACCCGTTCGTGGACGACGAACCGACGGTCGACGTGCCGGAAGTCCTCTCGCTGTTGAGCGACGAGTACGCTCGGGAACTGTTGGGCGTGCTCAGCGAAGAGTCGCTCTCGGCCCGGGAACTGGTGGACCGGCTGGACATGTCCCGGGCGACCGTCTACCGGCGGCTGGACAGGCTCGAATCGGCGGGGGTCCTGGAGACGTCGATGTGTATCGACCCCGACGGCCACCATCGCAAGTGTTTCCACGTGGTCGTCGAGCGGATGCAGCTCTTTCTCGGCTCGGAGGGCGTCACGCTCGAAGTCGGTGAGTGACTGACCCGGAATACGGTCTCATAGGCACTCTTCTGTCGGAACCCGAACCAGCCCCGGCCGCTGACAGACGAGGAGTCGTACTCTCACGGACACACCACGAGACGGGTACCCTGTTCCGCCCGTCGAGAACGGACGGGTCTTCGTCGACGATGTCTTGACGCGACGTGGGGGATTCGTTGCCCGGTCGAGACCCACCTGGGAGCTACCGTGCGGTCCGAAAGCGGTCAGAGACCGACTCGCCGACGCGGACTGCGACCGACTCGTCCGTGCCGATCGAGACGGCACGGTATCCTCACCGGTCTCGCCGGAAGCGACCGTCTCGCTCGTCTCCGAGGTGCCACTTAATTTCGGGGGGCGCGTCACAGGACCAGCACCCGCCCGACGGGAGTTTTTCAGTCGAGTTATCATGATACGACTATGGGTCGAACCCTACAGCACGAATCGCCTGAGAACGGTGACCGGTCGCTCGCGCGTCGCGTCTTCGGCGTCGGCTTGCGACGCGAAACGTACGCCAATCTGGCGTATCTCCTCGCCCGCTTCCCGCTGGGTATCGTCTACTTTACGACGTTCGTCGCTGGACTCAGCATCGGACTCTCGCTGGTCCCGCTGGTCGTCGGCGTCCCGATACTGGTCGGCGTCCTCGCGCTCGCGGGGTACGTCGGGGTGCTCGAAGCCCACCTGCTCCGCGGACTGCGGGGCAGTTCGGTGTCCTACGATCCCGCCAACCCCGGTGACCAGCCCCTGAGTGCGTACGCGAAGTCGGTCGTGACGAACCCGCGCAACTACTTGTTGGTCGTCTACGCCCTCGCGTCGTTTGTCGTCGGTGTCCACCTGTTCACCGCCATCGCGGTCGTGTTCACGCTCGCATTTGCGCTCGTGGCCGCCCCGGCGCTCTACTGGTTGCCCGGGGTCGACTACCAACTGACGACCGCGTCCGGCGCCGTGGACGTTGGGCCGTTGACCGTCGATGCCAGCCCCCTGAGTGGGGCCGCTATCGATACGTTCCCGGAGGCGCTGGCCGCCTCACTGCTCGGGGTCGTCGTCTGCCTCGTCGGCCTGCACGCAGTCAACCTGACCGCCCGACTGGTCGGCGGGCTGACCGAACGCCTGCTCGGGCAGACCACGCAGTGAGAGCGGGAGTACTGAGCGCGACGATACACCGGTTTCAGGTTCGAGCGTGACGTAGCAACCGGTACACACATCGTCTATCCAGGTTTTGTCAAGACTCGCCTGCGAGATGCAGGGCGCGTCTGTTGTACTCCAGTTGTGGGTGTAGAACACGACACCACCTCGAAATACCGGCTACGCCACTGCCCTCAGGCTGACGGGAGAACTACACGACGTGTTGCTCAACCTGAAACACACCGAGCCTCGTTATATATTGACGAAAAGAAAATATGGTGAATTCATGAGGTTACGTAACCACACAAACGGAACGTCGACAACCCGACGGCAGGTCCTCGCGGTGAGCGGAACAGTCTTTCTGACCTCGGTAGCTGGGTGCAATACTTTATTGAAACCAGTTAGAGATGCCACGAGTGATGTGGCGCTCGGAGAGGTAAACGTGTTCAACATGGCAGACCGACGGATCGAGGGATCGATCGAGGTGGTTGATCCCGCCGGAGAAACCGCTCTTGAGAAGACGTTCGACTTAGAGCACGAACAGGATCAGAATAGCGGTGACGTGTTGGGAGCCACCGGTGAGTATACGGTCAGCGTTGCACTCATGAATACGGAGATAGAGGGGAGTTCACAGGCAAATAAAACAGTATCTATCGAGGACACGGACGAAGAGAGGATCGGTGTTGTATTCAATACGAACGAGGAGTACGAACCCATCGTCATCCGTGTTGGCACTACACCGAAAGACTTCCTCGAGGTCGCAAACTGATATTATCAGTTCTGCTTTCGAAATTTTGTCTACACTGCGTTGATGACCTCACGCCCTCTATGCGCTGGGATAGAGGCTGGTCTCCAGGTACCTGTGCTGTCGCCCCTCACGGTAGCGTCCTCGGTCACGGCTATCCTTCTGCGTCGTGAATCATCACGTCGGGTAGGGCCACCACGACCGCCGTGCCACCGAGGTCGCTGTCCTCGAACGAGAGTGAGCCCCCCATCGCCTGAGTGGCCCAGTTCGCCCCCCAGAGGCCGAGACTGCTGGCGTGTTCGAGCGGGTCTTCCTCCCCCGTCTCGATCACCGACTGTTCGTCGTCGGGGACCCCCGGACCGTTGTCGGCGACGGCGATCCGGAGCCCGGATTCGCCCCGTTCACAGCGCACCACGACGCGGGGCGACGCAGTATCGTTGTGTTCGACGGCGTTCTCGACGAGGTGTCCGAGCGCGTACCGACACAGTTTCGCGTCGAGGTTGACGGTCACGTCCGGCGCAGTGACGCTCGCGTCGGCGTTCTTCCCTGTCGTTACGTCGGTGACGACGTCCTCGAGCAACGGGCGCAGCTCCGTCGGTGTCCGGTCCGCGACCGACCGACCCATCAGTTGCTGGACCCGTCGCGTCTCCTCGCTCAGTCTTCCGAGCCGGTCGACGCCCGCTATCGCCTCGGTGAGGTCGGCGTCCTCGGCGTGTGCGCGGATCACGTCCAGTTCGTTCCGGACGTTGTGTCGCAGGATGCGATTGAGAACCGCCAGTCGCTGGCGGCGTATCTCCCGTTCGGTCACGTCGATGAGCATGACGGTGTGGCCGAGCGTCTCGTCGAACTCGTCGACGAGCGGCGAGACGCTGGGCTCGAACTGTCGTCGTCCCGACGTCGTCCGACAGGTGATCGTCTTGCGGTCGGTCAGCGTGGCGACCGAGTGGTCGGTCACGTCGTCCAACTGCTGGGGGTCGTCGAAGCTCTCGACGGCCGAATCATTCGAGCGGATGACTTGCCCTTCGTCGTCGAGGACGACGATCGCTTCGTCGGTCTCGGTGAGTGCCGCCCGTTCGCCGAGCCGTCGCGTTCCCGGGGGACGCGTCACGAGCTCGTATCGCGTCACCCCCAGCGCGAGACTCCCAGCGGTCGAGACGAACGCGCCACCGATCAACACGTCGTTTACCAGCGGCGTCGACGGGCGAGTCGTCTGGAACGCGAACACCAGGGCAACGACGGGCAACACGACAGTGACGCCCTGGGCGACCGACAGTCGGTCGTGTCGGTAGGTGGTGACGACGACGGCGATTACAAGTGCGAACACGAAGGTGACGAGTCCGAGCGAGAAGACCGATTGAACGGTCTGTATCGTCTGAACCGTCCCGTCGCTCACCGGGCCGTCCTCCAGGAGCAGGGCCGCGAGAATCAGGCCCGCGGACGTCGCCACGACGGTCGCTCCGGCGAGGATCCGCTGGCGGGTGACCTGCTGTCCCAGCCCGATGTATCGAGTCGCGAAGACCGTCCACGGCACGACGATCAGGAAATAGCTGATCCAGCTCGCCTGGGAAGTGATGGATGTCCCCACCCCGAGGAGTGCGTACACGACACTGAAAACCGCGAACGTCCCGGCGAGGACGACGTACGGCCGAGCGAGTCCCGTGTAGACCGCTCCCCGACGGAGGCGTCGCAAGACGGTCACTGTCACGAGACCGGCGAGGACGCCACTTGCGGCCGGGGGGCCGACCCTGAGAACCGTCAGGGCGTCGAACTGAAACACAGTAGAGAGTCGGAGGGTGCGCGTCTAAAAATGGTTTGACTGTTCGCGCCGAGACCCGACGCCCTCGACAGTTTGCCTGCCCGCCAACACTGCCAGCGGCGAGTCGCCTGCTCGCACGTCTGCGAGTCTCCGGGCACCCCCGATACCCGCGGTCGCTCCTGGCAGCGGCACGACGACCGAGTCGTCCGACACCTCCTGTCACTCCCCGTCGTCGTCCGACACCTCCTGTCACTCCCCGTCGTCGTCCGACGCAGTGAACCAGCCGAACACGCCCATCGCCAGGATCACGGGACCGCCGACGAGGAGCGCTGGTCCGGAGGTCGCAGTCCGATAGACGAGGACGGCCGCACCGGCGACGGGCGCGATAGCTGCTGTCCCCGCGGTGAGGAGACCGACGAGTGCGACGTCTACCCCACCGAAACCGCCCGGAGTCGGAACGACTGCGGTGACGACGGCGACGGGGATCACTGCCAGCAGGACACCGGGTGGGACTGCTTGGTCGACGGCGAGGAACGACAACCACAGCGCCACGACAGTGAGTCCGTGTGCCACTGCGAACAGCGTCCCGACGACGGTGACCTGGCGGAGCGTCCCCTCGCGCAGTCGCGCGACGGCGTCGCCGAGGGCACTCGCTCGTCGCTCGATCTCCTCGCGACCGGGTGACGGCACGTACGGAAGTCGACGGGCGACCCGGGTGATGTGAACCACTCCGGCGACTGTCTTCGAGTAGACACGACCGCGGACGCTCCAGAGACCGCCTGCACCGAGGGCTGCGAGTCCGAACAGCCCGATTGCGACGGCGGCGACCCGCGTCACAGTTCCACCTGGCGACGTCACGAACAGGTAGACGACTCCGCACAGTCCGAGCACCCCGATGGCGAGGTTCGAGAGCAGACTGGCGATGACGACGGCCACGACACCGTCTTCGTAGTCCGCGTCGGCCGCCCGGGCGACGACGTGGCCGTTGACCGGTGCTCCGCCCGTTCGTCCGCCGGGAACGACCGTACTGACGACCATCGTGACCGCGTAGACGCTCACGATACGGTGTGTCGGGACCGGGTACCCGAGAATATCCAGTAACACACCCAGTGCAACGCCCCGAAGAACGAGAACGAGCAGTGCTACGCCGACCACGGCGGCGACTGTCTCCGTGTCGGCGGTCAGTATCGCACTCTGGACTCGCCTCACGCCGATACCGTGGACGAACAGCGCCCCAACTAGCAGCGCACCGATGACCCAGACACCCCGCCGAACTGTCAGCAGGCGGGTCCTCGACGACTGTGTATCGGTCGACATCGTTCCAGACGCTGTGTTCCCGTTAGATACCAGAACGGGATGTCGGAACTTATAATCCAGGTGTCAGAGAATGATTCGCGCGCTCTGTCGTCTCGGTCCTATTCCTACTGTGAACCAGCGGAGGACTTGCCCGGCCGGTCGACACACCACGGGCGCTATGGTCGTTTCCCCCGGAGCGAATTGACGAGTTCGGCGACGGTCCGGAACGTCGAATACTGTACATATCGCGACACGGTGCCGAACCCGCTCGGTCTCTGGTCACCCAGATGGCTCGTGCCGATGGCGCAATCGATATTTCTCACCGGGTCCTGTGCCGAGTAATGGCCGACCGCGACATCGGTTCGCTCGTGGCCGCGATGACGCTCGACGAGAAACTCCGGCTCGTCCGCGGCCGTTCCGACCCGGACGGACGTGCAACCGGGTACCTCCCCGGTGTCGAGCGTCTCGACGTTCCTGCCCTGCGACTCGTTGACGGCCCGCTGGGTGTCCGTGACGGGGATTCGACGGCGTTCCCGGCGACTATCAGCCTCGGCGCGACGTGGGACCCGGCACTCGCGGAGCGGGTCGGGTCGGCACTCGGGATGGAGGCCCGATCGAAGGGCCACGACGTGCTCCTCGCACCCGGTGTCAACCTCATTCGAGTCCCAACCTGTGGTCGAAATTTCGAGTACCTGAGCGAAGACCCGCGAGTGAGTGCTCGCCTCGGTGCTGCCTACGTCCGTGGACTGGACCGCCGTGGAGTCGGTGCGGTGGTGAAACACTTCGTCGCGAACAATCAGGAGTCAGAGCGCGACAGAGTCGACGCCGTTGTGAGCGAGCGAGCGTTGCGAGAACTCTATCTTCCGTCGTTCCGGGCGGCAGTTGCAGCCGGGACGGCTGCCGTCATGGCAGCGTACAACCGTGTCAACGGTCGGTACATGAGTGAACACGCGGGTCTGCTGGACGGTGTACTGCGTGACGAGTGGGAGTTCGAGGGACCAGTCGTATCGGACTGGTGGGGAACTCACGACGCCGTCGCGGCCGCCGAAGGCGGTCTCGACCTCGAAATGCCCGGTGTGTCGCCACTGGCCCGACACGCTACCCGCAGTCACTTTGTCCGGTTGGTCGCTCAGGTGGACCTGTCGGGTCGCCTCGGAGTCGACCCGCCGCTGTACTGGCGTCCGATAGACCGGTGGGTCGCGGAGGACGGCCAGCCCGACCCGTACCCGTCCTCGTACTTCGGAGACGACCTGCGAGACGCCGTCGTCTCCGGTACGGTACCCGAGGGAACTGTCGACCGGATGGTCCATCACGTTCTCACTCTCTACGACCGGCTCGGGTTGCTCGGTGGGAACCGCGAGGACGCCGGTTCGGTTGACGTACAAGCACATCACGACCTTGCCCGAAAAGTGGCGACCCGCGGCACGGTCATCCTGAAGAACGACGGGCTCTTGCCGCTGTCCGGCGACGAGTCGCTGGCAGTTATCGGCGCGAACGCCGACCGTCCGAAAACCGGCGGTGGCGGGAGTTCGGAAGTCACGGCCACACGGACCGTAAGCCCGGTCGACGGGTTGCGCGACCGTGCTCCGTCAGTCCACTTCGAGCGTGGAGTCCCCCCCGTGGCAGAACCGTCCGCGCTTGACGTGCCGGGCCGCAACTGGCTCAGACGCCGTCTGTCTCCGGGAGACCGAGACGCCGCGGTCTCCGCCGCGGCCAGAGCCGACGTCGCTGTCGTCGTCGTTCAGGACGCCGCGACCGAAAGTGAGGACCGTGAGTCGCTGAGACTCCCCGGTGGTCAGGACCGACTGGTCCGTGCCGTCACGAGCGTAAACCCACAGACAGTCGTCGTGTGCCGGTCGAGCGGTCCTATCCAGATGCCGTGGGTAGACGAAGTCGGTGCGGTCCTCGTGACCTGGTATCCTGGCCAGGCCGACGGAGAGGCGCTCGCGAACGTCTGCTACGGAACCGACCCCGGCGGTCGTCTGCCAGTGACGTTCGGCCATGACTTCGCCGACTACCCTGTTGCCGACGACCGACGCTATCCCGGCGTCGACCAGCGCGTTCACTACGACGAAGGGGTGTTCGTCGGGTATCGGGGGTTCGAACACCGAAACGTCGACCCGCTGTTCGCGTTCGGACACGGCCGCTCGTACGCCGCGTTCGCCTACGAGGACCTCACCGTGACGTGGGCAGGGGAGACTCCCCGTGTCGACCTCACGGTCGAAAATATCGGAGACCGGCACGGCCGTGACGTCGTGCAGGTGTACGTTTCCCCGCCCGACGGTCCGGTGGAGCGACCACCGAAGGAACTCGCCGCGTTCAGGCCAGTTTCTCTCGCTGTCGGCGAACGGGAACAGGTGTCGCTGACGCTACCCAGGCGGTCGCTCGCACGCTACGACGCGGACAACGGCTGGACCGTCGACGCTGGAACGTACGAGATCGTAGTCGGTCGCTCGTCGGTCGACCAGCGCCTGCAGACGAGAATGACAATCGAATGAGGAGAGGGTCGGCCCCGGTGCTCGTGCGAGTGTCGTCACGTCCTTCTCGACGACGCGAGAGAACTGACGCGTGGCTGTCGAACAGCGACCGTCACTGGCCTTTCGCGACGCTGTACCACTCGCCGTCCCAGCTGACGGTGTACTCGACGACGGCCTTGATGCCCGCGAGGCTGTACAGCGGCAACACCGCTGGCATCAGGACGTACCCGACCCCGAGGCCGTCGAGGCGGCCCGAGGCACTGTCGTACAGCCGCAGCGACAGGGCCGACCCGACGAGCGTCAGCGCTGGTAGCAGCGCCCAGCCCGCGACGTCGTTGACGACGAGGACGGCCATCTTCGAGACCAGTGACAGCATGAACAGGTTCCCCAGCACTGATCCGGCACAGATGAGCGGCGAGAGCAGGTCGCGGTAGCACCGCGGCGACGTGCAGTCGCCGAGGAGCGAGTGAAACACTTGCGCGTAGCCGGTCATCCAGCGCTTGCGCTGGCCCCACCAGTCGGCCATCGTGTGTGCCGCCTCGATAGTCGAGGCGTAGGAGAACTGTTCGACGACG
>Ga0207813_100892_pt1 | contig 12409 bp, 11 predicted proteins | sample A23E3SouthBayCA_2_FD_187730 | JGI IMG/M metagenome (GOLD analysis project Ga0207813, IMG submission 187730) | Aerobic enrichment media microbial communities from Eden Landing Ponds, California, USA - A23 E3 (4) (SPAdes) | ecosystem: Environmental > Aquatic > Marine > Unclassified | place... | reverse complement strand
CGCGACCCGCCCCTCGACAAAAACATGGGTGAAAAAGGCTGAGCGCTCGGCGCTGCCTCGCGTTCAGGGAACCGTGCTCGCTGCGCTCGCGCGGATGCTCGGTGTATATGCGAACGGACAGCTGGTGGGTTTGTCATTGACCGATGATCTCTTCGTTGGTCTACTGAATACAATACGACATCTCGCACAGAAGGATCGATCATCTCATAACTACCCTGATCGGCCGCAAACAGAATCACAGGCAAGCCGCGTGGCTACCCGCCTTGAGTGCTGAGTGCTGCGTCTCGGTGCTCCGGCACCGCTCCCTCCGCCGCTGGCGGGAGCCGAATCGTGACGGTCGTCCCGTCATCGACGGTGGTGGTCACCTCGCCACCCAGTCCGGTAACGATCCAGTTGACTATCCACAGTCCAAGCCCCGACCCGTGTCTCAGGGGCGTCTCGCGCCCCGCTTCCAATACATGCCGTTCCATCTCAGGCAAACCTGGGCCGCCATCTTGAACATGAATGGCCACCTCGCCATCCTCTGTCTTCTCTATACCGTATGTTACTCCAGAAGAGTCACCGTACTTTGCGGCGTTCTCTCCGAGTTCCCGCAGGACCAACTGAAGGGTTTCGGTTGCCATCACGTCCTCGCAGGGAGCAGCTTCGATGCTGAATTCGGTCTCGGGGAACTCCGTTCGCAACTCCGCCACAGCTGTCTCGACCTCCGCTAGCACATCACGCGGGGCGAGCTGCTCGGAGCTCTGTACCGCCTTCTGGAGGTCCCGTGCTTTCTCGCTCAGGGCAGAGAGTTCCGTGCTCTTCTCGCTGATTTGTCGTGCCATCTGAGCAGTCTCGCCCTCGGTTCGCTCTGCGATCATATCGGCGAATCCGGTAATCACACCCATATCGTTCCGGAGATTGTGCCGAAGGACGCGATTGAGAACCCCGATTAACTTATCACGCCGCTTTTTCACCGTGATATCGTCTTGAATCCCAACGTAATGAGTCACATCCTCATCCTCCGTGCCTGTAACGGGAGCGACCGTCAGTTGATTCCAGAACGGTGTTCCGTCGGCACGGTAGTTGAGTATCTCTGTCCGAATCGGGGTATCCGACTCGATTGCTTCGCGTATTTCGGTCACTGTAGCCTCGTCAGTCTCCTCACCCTGAAGGAACCGACAGTTGTCCCCCAACAGTCGCTGCTTGGGGTAGCCCGTTAGCCGCGTGAACCCTTCGTTGGCATAGACGATGGGGAGGTCCGGTTGGTCCGCGTCGGCGATCGTGATGCCTACCGTTGACTCCTCTAGGGCTTGACTCTTTATGCGCAGGTCGTGCTCGCGTTCCTTGCGGCTGCTGATATCTTGGAAGATGCCCCGGACCACGACGATCTCTTCGTCCTCGTCGTACACTGGGCGTCCGATCACCCGCACCCATCGGACGGTATCGTCCGCGATCAGGACACGGAGTTCTAAATCGTAGGGCTCGCCCTCGGTAGTGAGTTCCTCGAAGGCCTCACTGATGATCGATTGGTCGTCTGGATGATAGAACTCAAGCCCTTCCGAGAGTGTGGGCTCGTACTCCGGTTGGAGGCCGTGGATGCGACACACCTCGTCGGACCACCGGAGCGTTCCCGAGTCGAGGTCGTACTCCCAGCCACCGAGGTTGGCGGCTTCCTGCGTTTGCTGGAGGAATTCCGTGGTCCGCGCCAGTTCTTGTTCGCGCTCGCGCCGGGACGAGATATCTCGAACGATCCCTTGGACGAATTCCTGACCGTCGATATCTACAGAGGTGACGCTCATCTCGATGGGGCAGTCGGTTCCGTCAGCGCGCCTGATGTATAGCGGCGCACCATCGGCAAACCGGTCGTGTGGACCGTCCGAGAAGTCGGAGCCGAACAGTTCGGCGTACCGGTCACGCTCTTCGGGCGGATGCAAGTCGAGGACCGACATGTCCTCCAGTTGGGATTGGGCGTAGCCAGTCAGGTCGGCGGCCCGTTCGTTGACCTCGGAAATCGTTGTAGTGTCGGCGTCAGCAAGAAACACGGCGTCGGGGGCCTGCTGGAGGAGTGTCTCGTATTTGTTCTCGGCTCGTCTCCGGGCGTGCTGTGTCTCGGTGACGCGTTGTTCGTGGTGGGTAGATTCGATTTCGCGTCCGAGGAGTCTGGCGAGGAGTTCGACGACAGCTTTCTCCTCGCTGGTGAAGGTACTCTCGCGGGCGTCTCGGGAAGAAAAGCAGACTGTGCCGTACACGTCGCCGTGGACGAAGATGGTCGTGCCGAGATAACAGTCGAGTCCGTGTTGCTGGTATGCGGGGTCGTCGGCCCAACCCTGCTTGGGGGCGTCGGTGAGTGCGACGGGGCCCTCAGTATCGATAACCCGTCGGCAGTACGTCGTGGCGCGATCGAGTGTCACACCACCGGTGAGATTAGGGTTGTTTCCATCGCTGGCGACGACGGTATCTGTTGTGGGATCGTCGTCGCGGCGCTGGATGTGACCATGTTCGACCCCTAAGAACTCTCGCCCTAGTGCGAGGGAACGGCGTTGTTTTTCCGCTAGTGATAGGGCCGAATCGTCCATCACCTCGTAGAGACGGTGATAAACGATAACATCTTGAGACACGTTACCAACAAGTATCTATCTGGGTATTAATCTGTTGTGTAGGCAGGACCTAGACCGGCCTCAGACAGGCTTTGATCCAGCTTGGTAGATTGTTCTCCTGGACTGAGCGAAGCGACCGAAACCAGAATCGAGTGCGAAAGATCGAAGTCCACTTTCCGCCATGGCTCCGAGGAGTGGGCCGGGAACAGCCCCCGAACCCCACCGAACCTATCGTGGTTCACCGTCCGAGAGGCCCTGATCGGTAATTTTGAACTGGGCCGTCTCGCCAGCGGCCTTCGCGCGGTGTTTCTCAAGCGTGACGCGGCGGTTGCCGCCGCGGAAGCGGTCGAGACGGAGGATGGTCGCCGACCAGTGGTTCAGCGTGTGCCCGCCGAGCGCCCGGGCCTGGTCGCTGTCCGGGTCGGTAAAGACCTGGTTGGTGAACGCGACCGCGATGTCGTGTTTCCGGGCGAGCGAAAGCAGGTGGGCGAGCTGTCGGCCGACCGCGCGAAGCGCCTCGCCCTCCTCCTGTTCGGTGCGCTGGAGCCGGTAGAATCCGGTGGCGCTGTCGAGGGCGATGTACTCGACAGTATCGGCGAACTCCGCGGCGTCGCGGACAGCCTCCTCCTGTTCCTCGAAGGTGTGGGCCTCGGAGACGACGATCCGCGAGGCCAGTTCGTCCGTGTCGGCGTCGCGGGCGTCGGCCAGTTGCTCCAGACGATCGACCGACAGCCCCTCGGTGTCGATATACAGCGCCCGCTCCCCGGCGGCGGCCAGGTCCACCGCCGTCGAGAGGGCGACGTTGGTCTTGCCCGCGGCGGGCGGGCCGTAGACCTGCGTGACGGCCCCGCGCTCGAACCCCCCGCCGAGCAGGTCGTCGACGGGGTCACAGCCGGTCGAGATCCGGTCGGTCACGGCCCGAGGTAACGCGGCACCTCACAAAAGTACTCGGTGTCGGCGCCGCGATCACTCCCGGGGGACGTGCGTCGAGAGCGCGTCGACGACGGCCTCGCGGTCCTCGATGTCGGCCCACGCACAGCGGAAGTCGAGTCGCCACGGCGACTGCCGGGAGATCACGAGCACGTCGTCCCGTTCCTCGAACCCCGACAGGTCCTCCCAGCGGTGGACCGTCCGGTAGACCGGGAGCCGTCGCTCCAACCCCGCGGGCGTCACGCGGTAGGTCCAGGGCTTCCCGAGCGAGAGCGTCGCCGCCCCGAGCACGTAGCCGCCCATCCCGAGGTACTCGACGACCGCGGGGACCGGAAACACCTCGGCGAACGAGACCGCCAGTCCGAGGAGCATGAGCGCGGCCGAGAGGACGACGGCCGTGGTCCGCTGGCCGGACGGCCAGCCCGCCTCCCACTCGCAGACGACCGGTTCGTCCGCGAGGAGGGCCTCGGTGTACCTGCTCCGGGACATCGCGCCGAGGACGCACCCGAGGACGGCCGCTGCCGTGGCCGCGAAAAAGCCGACGAGCGCGACGCCGCCCGGGATCGGGCCGTCGGAGACGGCGATCCAGAGGTACGCGCCGATCGCGGGGACGGCTGCGACGGCGAACGACCACGACAGCGCCGATCGACCGACGCGCTCGGAGAAGCCCTGCCACCGGCCGACGGTCCGCGTGACGACACTGATCACGGCGGTCACGACCAGCAGGAACGTCAGGTACAGTCCACCAGGGCCGAGCGATCCGGCGCGAGCGACCGCGCCGGTGACGGCGGGGGCGACCACTCCGGCGGCGTAGAGACCGACGGCGAGCGCGTAGACGGTGTCCGGCGGATCGAGGCGGTCGAACTGGAGGGGCGCAGACCGGGCGGTTCCGAACATGCGCGGGGCTACGTCCGACCGGTGCTAAGGTCTTGTGGCGCGCCGACAGGCCCGTACCCGGTCGCCGCTGGCGGCCCGGGCCAGCGCGTCGCGGCAGAGGTAAGTGTCCGGGCAGTGAACTGCGGACAGTGATAGTTGTCACGACGGCGGACTTCGAGGTCTACCACGGCGTCGTCAACGAACTCCGGGACCGCGGCGTGACGTTCACCACCATCGAACCGGACGAGGACCTGCCCGAGGGGACGACCGTGGTGGTCGCGGCCGAGGGCGAGGAGCCGCCGGTCCCCGACGGCGTCCCCCTCGTGACGGCCGATCCGGACGCCCCGCGACGGACCGTCGAGGAAGTCGTCGCCGTCCTCCGTGGGGGCGGCGGCCGGACCGTCGTCGGCGTCGACCCTGGCGACCGGCCGGGCATCGCCGTCCTCTCGGGCGAGATGGTCGTCGCGACCTTTCACGTCCCCCTCAGCGACGCCGGGGCGGTCGTCCAGGAGGAGGTCGCCGAGGCCGTCGATCCGCTGGTCAGAGTCGGGGACGGCGCCCGCCTGAAGGGTGCAAAGATCATCGACGACATCGACGGCGCCCCGATCGAACTCGTCGACGAGACCGGGACGACCCCCTACCTCGGGACCGGCGCACGCGGGATGGGCGACGTGCTCGCCGCGGTCAACATCGCGCGCCTGGAGGGCGAGCGCGTCGACTCTCGAAGCGTCGACCCGACCGCGGGCGAACTCCAGCGGATCAAGGACCGCTCGCGCCAGCAGTCGCCCACCAATCGCGAGATAGACGAGACGCTCGCCCGTCGCGTGGCCGCCGGGGAGTTGACCGTCGACGAGGCGCTGGACGAACACCGCGGCGACGACGGTAGTGGCGAGCACGGAGACGCCGCAGACCGGTCGGACGGTGACGCTGCCGACGCCGAATCGGACGGGGACAGTGACAGCGGCCAGTAGACGGCCGGGTCCGACTCGCGCCTCGGCTGGCCGCAGTCAGCGGATCTGCGACTCCGCGCGGAACATGACCTCGCGTACCGACAGGTCCGTCTCGCGGGCGACCGCCAGCGCGTCGTCGTACTCCGCGCTCACGTCGAAGCGGTCGCCGTCGCCGTCGAGACCGATCTTGACGGCTACCTCGTAGGACTCGCCGCCGATCTCGAGGGCGACCGACCGGACCTCGCGGTCGGCGATCCAGCGGTGCCCGGCGCCGTGTTCGCGGACGCCCAGCGTCCCGGTCTCCTCGGCCAGTCGCCGCGCCACGCGCTCGGCGTCCTCGGGCTTGACGATCACCTTCACGAGGTGGCCGGGGCGGGACTTCTTCATCGTCGCGGGCAGGACCGACACGTCCCGCGCCCCGGCCTCGGTCAGCGTCTCCTGGAGGCCGCCGAGCGTCTCTGGCGTGGCGTCGTCGAGGTTCGTCTCGAGGACGGTGATCGGATCCCGCGAGAGGCCGCCCCGGGACTCGCCGACCATCGCGCGCAGGACGTTCGGGCGGTCGGGGAAGTCGTAGCCACCGGCGCCGTAGCCCGAGTCCGCCACCCGGAGGTCCGGGAGCGCATCCACGCCCTCCGCGAAGTGCGCCAGCAGGGCCGCCCCGGTGGGCGTGAGCAGTTCCGCGTCGACGGGCCCGCCACGGATCGACCAGTCGGCGCGTTCGGCGAGTTCGACCACCGCCGGAGCGGGGACGGGGTAGGTCCCGTGGCTCATCTCGACGGTCCCGCCGCCGGTCGATAGCGGCGTCGTCACGACCGACTCGACACCGAGGTCGTCGAGGAGGAGGCAGGCGCCGACCGCGTCCGCGATGGCGTCGTCCGCGCCGACCTCGTGGAAGTGCGTCCCGTCGAGGTCGGTCCCGTGGACGCTCGCCTCGGCCTCCCCGAGGAGTTCGAACACCGCGAGGGCGTCGCGCTCGACCCCGGCGGGCAACCCCATCGACTCGACGGTCTCGACCACCTCGGCGTACGCGCGGTTCGGCCCGGCGCCCTCCGCGTGACCGTGGTCGTGGTCGTGGCTCCCCTGTCCATCGCTGTGACCGTGGTCGTGATCGGATCGGTCGTGTCCGTCGCCGGAGCCGTCGTTGCTGTGGTCGGATTCGTCGCCCCCGGCGGACGCGTCCTCGTGACGGACGGCGACGGACGTGGCGGCGATACCGTTTTTCGTCACCGTCCGGACGTCGTACCGGACCGGCAGCGCGTCGGCGACCGGATCGAGGACCGACGGGTCCGCGCCCGCCGCCACGAGCGCGCCCAGTATCATGTCGCCGCTGGCGCCCATCCGGCCGTCGAACGCGAGCGTTCGCATACCCCTACTCCCGGCGGCGCCGGATTAAAACCGTCCGGTCCCGCGACACGCTGTGGCACGCACCCGCCACGCTTAGGTCCCCGAGGGCTGGCGTTTCCGGCATGGAACGACCGATGCAGACCCCGGAGTGTCCGCCGTGACCGCTCCGGTGCTGGAACCGACCGACGAGAACCTGGATCGAGTCGCCACGCGCATCCGGGAGGGAGGTGTCGTCGTCGCGCCCTCCGACACGAACCTCGGCCTGGCACTGGACCCGTGGAACCCCGAGGCCGTCCGGCGGGCCTACGAGATCAAGGATCGACCGACGCACAAACCGCTGACGCTGTTCGTCCGCGACCCGGCCGACTGGCACCGCTTCGGGACCCACGAGGATCCCGACGGTGTCCAGCGGGTGGTCGACGCGTTCTGGCCCGGGCCACTCAATATCGTCCTCGACGCCACCGACCGCGTCGACGCGGAGCGACTGCGCCGGGACGGGACCGTCTCGATCGGATGCCTCTCGAACCCGACCTGGCGGGCGCTCGCCGCGCGGGTCGACGGACCGATCGCGATGACCTCGGCCAACCGCTCGGGGACCGTCGACGACGACACCCTCGTCGACGTGGCTCTCGCGCGCGAGCACGTCGGCGAGACGGTGGATCTGATCCTGAGAGGGGGTCCACAGGGGACCACCCGCGCCAGCACCATCCTCGATATGAGCGGCGATCCCGAGATACTGCGGCGGGGCGACGTGACCGCCGCGGACGTCCGCGAGGTGCTGGGCGGGGACGACCCCTAATCGCGTGCGAACACGTCGACAGCGTCCCGGGAGTAAGCGAGCAATACGGTGTCGGTACACCGACTGGACCGCCGGAGGCATAAAGCATATCCGCGGGGCTACCCGAGTGAGACACACTCACATCCGACTATGAATGAAGTCCAACTAGAGGTGGCGAAAGCCTACCCGAACGACTCGGGACGCGGTATCGCGCGCCTCGATCCCGACACGCTCTTGCATCTCAAACTCTCCCCGGGCGACATCATCGAGATCGAGGGGAGCGACGTGACGGCGGCGAAGGTCTGGCGCGCGGACCGCCAGGACTGGAACACGGACACGGTCAGGATCGACGGGTTCACGCGACAGAACGCCGACGTGGGGATCGGCGAGCGCGTCGAGATCCGGAAGGCCGAGGCCGAGAAGGCGGACAAACTGGTGCTGGCCCCGCCCGAGGAGGCCAGCGTTCAGTTCGGCTCCGACGCCGCCGGGATGGTCAAGCGACAGATCCTCAAGCGGCCGGTCGTCGAGCGCGACATCGTCCCCGTGATGTCCTCGACGAACCACCCGTTCATGCGCTCGCCGGGCCAGGCCATCCCGCTGATCGCCGTCGAGACTGAACCCGACGGCGTCTGTCTCATCACCGAGGACACCGAGGTCGAACTGCGCGAGGAACCGATCTCCGGGTTCGAGAAGACCGGCGGCGGCATCACCTACGAGGACATCGGCGGCCTGCAAAACGAGATCCAGCGGGTCCGGGAGATGGTCGAACTCCCGATGAAACACCCGCAGATATTCAAGAAACTCGGGATCGAACCGCCACAGGGCGTCCTCCTGCACGGCCCGCCCGGGACGGGCAAGACCCTGCTGGCCAAGGCCGTCGCCAACGAGACCTCTGCGAGTTTCTTCTCTATCGCTGGCCCCGAGATCATCTCGAAGTACTACGGGGAGTCCGAACAACAGTTACGGGAGATCTTCGAGGACGCCACCGAGGAGTCGCCCGCGATCATCTTCATCGACGAACTGGACTCGATCGCGCCCAAGCGCGAGGACGTGACCGGCGAGGTCGAACGTCGCGTCGTCGCCCAGTTGCTGACGATGATGGACGGCCTCGAATCCCGGGGCCAGGTCATCGTCATCGGCGCGACCAACCGCGTCGACTCGGTCGACCCGGCGCTCCGTCGCCCCGGCCGGTTCGACCGCGAGATCGAGATCGGCGTCCCCGACGAGGTGGGCCGCGAGGAGATCCTCCAGATCCACACCCGTGGGATGCCCCTCTCGGACGACGTGAACCTCTCGAAACTGGCCAGCGAGACCCACGGCTTCGTCGGCGCCGACATCGAGTCGCTGACCAAGGAGGCCGCGATGAAGGCCCTGCGGCGGTACCTCCCGGAGATCGACCTCGACGAGGAGGACATCCCGCCGAGTCTGATCGACCGGATGATCATCAAACGCGAGGACTTCCGCGGAGCGCTCAACGAGGTGAGTCCGAGCGCTATGCGGGAGGTGCTGGTCGAGTTGCCGAAGGTCAGCTGGGACGACGTGGGCGGCCTGCCCGAAGCCAAGAACAACGTTCAGGAGTCCGTCGAGTGGCCGCTGAACTCCCCCGAGAAGTTCGAGCGCCTCGGGATATCGCCGCCCAGCGGCATCCTGCTGTACGGCCCGCCCGGGACAGGGAAGACGCTGATGGCCAAGGCCGTCGCCAACGAGACCGACGCCAACTTCATCTCGGTGCGGGGCCCGCAACTCCTCTCGAAGTGGGTCGGCGAGTCCGAGAAGGCGATTCGCCAGACCTTCCGGAAGGCCCGGCAGGTCGCGCCGACGGTCATCTTCTTCGACGAACTCGACTCGCTCGCGCCGGGCCGGGGCGGCGAGGTCGGCTCGAACGTCTCCGAGCGCGTCGTCAATCAGTTGCTGACCGAACTCGACGGCCTCGAAGAGATGGAGGACGTGATGGTGATCGGGGCGACCAACCGGCCGGACATGATCGATCCGGCACTGATCCGTTCGGGGCGGTTCGACCGTCTCGTGATGATCGGCGAACCCGACGTGGACGGCCGCGAGCAGATCCTCCAGATCCACACCGGCGATACGCCGCTATCGCCGGACGTGAGTCTGCCCGAACTCGCGGAGATCACCGAGGGCTACGTCGGCTCTGACCTCGAATCGATCGCCCGCGAGGCGGCCATCGAGGCGCTCCGCGAGGACGACGCGGCCGAGATCGTCGAGATGCGCCACTTCCGGCAGGCAATCGACAACGTTCGGCCCACGATCACCGACGACATCCGCGACTACTACGAGCGGATGCAAGACGAGTTCAAGACCGGCAGTTCGAGCCCCCAGCAGCCCCGGTCTGGCGGCCGCATCGGCTTCCAGTAAGCGGGCAGTACGCTCCCTAGCGCTCGGTTCCGGAACTGATCGCTTCGACCGCCGTCTCGCAGGACTCACAGACCGTTTTCTCCGTGGCGACGTAGACGGACTCACAGACCGTTTTCTCCGTGGCGACGTAGACGGACTCACAGAGGGGACACCGGAACAGCGTCGTCTCGGGCGAGGGACCGGCCACCTCGGGACTCACGGTGGTGCTCCCGCCGTCGGTCCGGACGCCACGGAGGAAATCGAGCAACCGGCTCACAGGTCGCCGTCCGCGGTCGGGCAAGTCTCGGTTTCGACCCGGGCACTGGCGTCGAACGCCGGGCCCGCGCTGACGGTCCCGGTCTCGGGCGTCCACTCGAGGACGCCGTGGTCGGCGAGTTTCGGGAGGTGACAGTGGTACAGCGAAGCGGTGATCGACGCGCTGGCTACCGACGGGTGCTCGGTCGCGACGATCTCCGTGGCGGTCTCGATCGACACAGGGCCGCCGTCCCGGTCGGCGAGCGCCGACAGCAGCGTTCGGCGGTACGAGTCGGCCAGTAATTCGTGTCTGTCCGTGGGTGACAGCGAAGGGGTTCTGTCCTCGCGCTCGATCGGCGTCGCCGAGGGCAAGACATACCACCCGGTGTTGTGAAGTATGCGTACCCAGCGTTCCTGCACGGTACTGTGACGGCGCCCGGCCGGAACAGCGGCGCAGGCTCACACACAATGTTAGTAATCGCCGACATAAGCGTTCCAGCCGACGCCTTTCCGCTCGGCCAGGTGCTCGAGAACTACCCGGAGGTAGAGATCGAACTCGAACGACTCGTCCCGCTCAGGGAGGCCATCATCCCGCTGTTCTGGATCGAGGGGGGCGAACAGGCGGCTATCCAGGCGACGCTCGAGGACGACCCGTTGACGAATTCGGTCAAGCAGTTGACGACGGCCGACGACCGCCACCTCTACGAGGTCGAGTGGGCGCCCGACATCGGCGGACTGATCCAGATCTTCCTCGACACGGACGCCCAGTTGCTCCAGGCCGAGGGGACAGCACGGGTCTGGGACTTCCGGCTACAGTTTCTCAATCGGGCGGACCTGATCGCGTTCCGCGAGGCCTGCGAGGCCGCTGGCATCCAGATCACTCTCCGTCGGCTCTACAATCCGACGCTCCCCGAAGACGACAGCGGTCTCACCGAAAACCAGTACGAGGCGCTGATCGCCGCCTACGAGAACGGCTACTTCCAGGTCCCCCGCTCGGTCTCGATGGACGACCTGGCCTCGGAGTTCGGTATCAGCGACAGCGCGCTCTCCCAGCGAATCAGACGGGGCACGGCCGCGCTCATCGCCGAAACCATCGCGTCCGATTTCTGACCGTCTCCCGGGACGCGTTCGCCGCCGAACAGTCGCAGCTATCCGTGACTAGATGGGATCTGTGCTTTACTAGCAAATGATATTCCAGACATAGACTTCACTGACGAAGGTAAGCTATCTATGTGTGGCCCGTCTCGAAGAAGTATGTCGCGAGTCGACGTGCCGTCGGTCGACGAGACGTTCGAACTGTTGAGCCAGCCGCGGGGACGGCTCGTCCTGCAGTACTTCGACCAGCACCAGAACCCGATCAGGACCGAGAAGATGGCCGAGCGGATCGCACGCTGGGAACACGACGGCGGCGACGCACCGACCGACCAGTCGGTCTCGGAGGTCGAACGGGCGCTCGCCGAGGACCTGTTCCCGCGACTGGCCGACCTCGGACTGGCGACCTACGACGCCAACGGCGACGTGATCCGGTACGACGCCGAGACGATCACGACGGCGCTCCGGAACGCGGAAGACGTGCTCGCGTTCCTCTGGGACGGGGGCGGGGACGCGAAAGCGGAATCGAGCGCCGCGGCGGACGCCGCCGCCGACGCGACGGCGGGTGAGTCGCCCGACGCCGTCGACGACCCCGGTGGCGGATCGGACGACGCGGCCTGATACGGGTCGGCCCCCGTGTACGCCGACCGGGGCCACCGACGCCCGGCCGCGACGGGCGAGGTCGGCTCGTTCGACTGTCGGCTACAGTTCGCCGAGTTTGCGGAGCAACTGCCCGCGGTACTCCTCGTCGGCCTGGACGCCCTTGATGTCGAGGACGTTGCGCTGGAGTTTGTCGGTCGCGACGCGGAAGGCGGTGTCCGCGCCGTAGCCTTCGCCCGACCCGGCGGCCTGTCCCTTGTTGGTTCGCAGGCGGATCTGACACTGGATCAGCGGCGTCCCGCGCAGCTTCTCTTTGTGTTCGTGGAAGCGGACGTGGGCGTGTTGGACCTGCATGTCCTGGTACTTGTCCGCGACGGCACTGATCCGCCCGCGGATGTCCTCTCGGGTGATCGTATCGAGAAGCTTGATATTGGTGATCTGGACGTCCATGTGTTCCTCCTCGGTGAACGTCAGCGCGCGGAGGACGTCCGTCTTGGTGAGGATGCCCTCGACGACGTCGTCGGCGTCGGCGGGCGTCACGACCAGGCCCGCGTAGTCGTTGTCGAGCATCCGCTCGACGGCGTCGCGGACCGACTCGCCAGCGTGGGTCGTCGCGACCGGGCTGCTCATCTCGTCGTAGATCGGCAGGT
>Ga0207813_100891_pt1 | contig 12412 bp, 11 predicted proteins | sample A23E3SouthBayCA_2_FD_187730 | JGI IMG/M metagenome (GOLD analysis project Ga0207813, IMG submission 187730) | Aerobic enrichment media microbial communities from Eden Landing Ponds, California, USA - A23 E3 (4) (SPAdes) | ecosystem: Environmental > Aquatic > Marine > Unclassified | place... | reverse complement strand
GACCCCGACCCCGACCCCGACCCCGACCCCGACTCCGACCTCGACCCCGACTCCGACTCCGACTCCGACTCCCACCTGCCCACGAGAGCTTAAAAGGCATCGCGCCCTACCGGCGGGTGAGTCCCGATGACGGCGCGTGCGCCCTCCTTCGCCATCCCCGGTCGCCCGAAGCGGACGTACCCGCGGGGCCGCGGCCTCCAGTACGAGGGCGAGACGTTCTTCGTCCTCACGCCCCGGGAGGAGCGGTCGGACTCGGCACTCGACGGGCTGGTCACGGAGATACTCGACGAGGGGCCGTATCGCTCGGGGAACTTCATGGAGCTCCCGATGGAGCTGTACCTGGTGCGCGACGAGGACACCGCCGACGTCTTCCGCGTCGCGATCCGCGGCGGGACCGTCCGGCTGCACGTGCTCCCCGAGACCGAATCCGAGGGTCTGCGACGCTTCTATCACCGGCTGACCGAGCGCTCGGACTGTGCGTGGGACGTCGAGTGTCGGACCGACTTCGAGTGACGACTGCCCAAAACGACTTACCCTCGCCCGGCCTCTTTCCGGGTTATGGCAGTCGCGCGCGAAGTCGAACTGGCGGGACACATCATCGACTCGGGGACGATGGGTGCCTGTTTCGGCATCGTCATGGACGTGGGCGGTTCCTTCGAGGTCGAGGAGTTCGAGATTGGCCGCGAGAAGACCGAGGAGTCCTACGCCCGCCTGCGCGTCGAGGCCGACGACCCCGAGCAACTCCAGTCGATCCTGCACGAACTCCACCAGATCGGCGCGAACCCATCCGACCCGAGAGACGCCACGCTCCAGCGGGCCCCCGCCGACCAGGTCGTCCCGAAGGGGTTCTACTCGACGACCAACCACCCCACACAGGTCCGCGTCGACGGCGAGTGGGTCCCCGTCGAGCGGATCGAGATGGACTGTGCCGTCGTCGTCGAGAAATCGGAGGACGACGCGACTCCTCGCGCCTACACGAAGGTCCTCAGCGCCGTCGAGGAGGGGGATCTGGTCGTCACCGGCGAAACCGGTATCAGGGTCGACCCGCCTGACCGACCCCGTGGGCGAGAGGGTGCGTTCGGCTTCATGCAGGGGGGCGTCTCCTCCGAACGTCCCTCCGAATCGACGATCCGGCAGGTCGGTGACGCCATGGCCGAGACCAAACGCGAGGGTGGGCAGGTACTGGCCGTCTGTGGCCCGGCGCTGATCCACTCGGGTGCCCGCGAGGACATGGCGCGCCTCGTACGCGAGGGGTTCGTCGACATGCTCTCGGTCGGCAACGGCTTCGCGGTCCACGACATCGAGCGGGACCTCTACGGGACGTCGCTGGGCATGGACACCGAGAGTCTCGACCACCCGCGCAAGGGCCACAAACACCACATCTACACCATCTCGGAGGTCATCCGCGCGGGCAGTATCGAGGAAGCGGTCGAGGACGGGCTCGTCGACTCGGGCGTGATGTACGAGTGCGTCGAGAACGACGTTCCCTACGTCATCGCAGGGTCGATACGGGACGACGGCCCCCTCCCCGACACGATCACCGACGCCGTCGAGGCACAGGACGCCATCCGCAACCAGGCTCACGAGGCCGATCTCGTCCTGATGCTCTCGACACTGCTGCACTCTGTGGCTGTGGGGAACTGTCTCCCTTCGACTACTCGGACAGTGTGTGTCGACATCAACCCCGCGACGGTCACCCAACTGCTCGACCGCGGCAGCGAACAGGCCGTCGGCATGGTCACCGACATCGGCACCTTCGTCCCCATCCTGGCCGACCACTTGCTGGACGAGGAGTAGCGAGAGCTAGTCTCCCCGGTGGATTTGACGCATAGTTGTCGGTCGTTTCGGGGGTCGGTGCCGTGAGAAAAGCTTCGACCGCAGACAGCACCGCACTCGTTCGTGAGCGTTGAAAGCCCTCGGGCCGCTGGCGGTCGCTGCGCGGGATATTCTCACTCGAACAACAGCACCGCACAGCACTCGCTCGAATAGGGCCCGCGCAGGCGACTCCGCTCCCGATGGTCGCTGCCAGCGACCCTCGCCCTTTCAGTCCGCCAGGAAGCGGTCTGTGGCACAGGCCGTCTCGACGGTGAACGTTCGGTAGCCGGCCCCACAGACTGTATCCCCTGGCGGACTGGAAGGGCGAGACGGGCTCGCGGGCCGTAGGCCCGTGGTCGACTGAGCAGGCAACTATTCTCGCGAGTGCGGGGCGGTGCGGGTGTTCGAGCGAGAATATCCTGCTCAGCGACCGCGAGCGCGTCGAGGGCTTCCATCTCACGAGTACGAGGGCGGTTGAGTCAGTTTAGAACCCAGCAATTGAGGTCCCTCTCACCTGGAACTGGTCTCTATCAGAATCTCATCCTTCGTCGATCATCGACAGCGTGCGGGTGTAGCGACGGATGGTGTCGCCGTTCTCGTCTTTCAGGACGACCTGGAACTGTTTGACGCCAGTGACCTCGGCCAGCTGGCCCGTCCGGACGTCGAAGTCGAAGGGTGGGTCGCGGTCGACCGTCACGCGCTCGCCGCCGCTCTCGACCACGACGCGGTCGATCCCCTCGGAGGTCGTCAGGTGACAGTGGACGTGCGTCTCGCCCTCGTGGGTCGATTTCGTACACAGCAGGTCGGGGTTGATGTCCGCGCCGGCGTCCGCCAGCGACGACTGGAAGTCGAAGACCATCGGTCCCGTCGGGAACGTCCCGAGCAACACGACTGCCGCCAGGAAGACCGCGAGCCCGGTGTTGGGCAGTCGGCGTCCGACCGTCGTCTTCGACCCGCCGGCCCGTCGCAGGCGCATCGCGAGCGGGATCACGACGATGTGGTGGACCGGACCGTAGAGGACCAACAGGAAGCCGTAGGCCATCGGGTAGTGTAGCCAGGTCCAGGCCGGCTGGTAGGACAGCAGCAGGTTCGACGCGCTCCAGGCGAAAAACCCCAGGAAGACGAGCGCGCCGCTCTTGAGGAGGCGCCAGCTGACCGTGTTGGCGTAGTAGACCGTCCGCACCGTCTGCCAGCCGCTCCTGAGCGCCTCGCCCGTCCATTCGAGTGGCGACCTGACGTCGTGTTCCTGTGACATGCCTGAAATTCTCGGGTTCCCGCTGGGCCCGGCTTTCGTCCCAGTCCGCCTGGCTCGGCGGTCGTCCTGGTTCTCCTGATTCACTCGTAGAACTGCCAGCGGGAGGCCCCTTGTGACGAATATGTTCGAGTGAGTGGTGACTGCCGACGGGACCGGTCAGCGCCCCGGAGCGAACCCGCCGATCCAGCCCGCGAGTGCGACGACTCGACCGAGCGGGCCCCGGTCACTGTCCGCGACGGCCCCAGGTACGGGTGCGGGCGCTCCGCGAACGCCGTCGAGACTCGGCCGCCCCCACCAGACGCCGGCGACGGCGAGCGCGGAAAGGACCGCACTGGCCACGACAGCCACCGGCCCGTCGGCGACGCCGGAGAGTGCCCAGCCGACGAACAGCGCCGCGAGGACGGCGTTCGACGTGAAGAAGGCACGAACCGCTCGCTCCTGGCCGCCCCGCCGGGCGAACGAACGATAGGCCACGAGCAGCGCCGGGACGGCCACGACCGCCGCCGCCGCGTAGACCTGGCCGGCCGCGGTGACGACGAGCGCGGCGACTCCGGCTGTCGCGACGGCAGACTGCCAGACTGCGCGGCGAACCCGCTCGGCCGAGGCGACGACCGGTAGCGTCGGGATCTCGGCGGCCGCAAAGTCCTCGCGGTAGACGATGGCGAGCGCCCACGCGTGGGCCGGCGTCCAGGCGAACACGAGTGTTGCCATCGCGAGAGCGACCGGTTCGAGCGACTGGACGGCGCTCCACCCCGCGAGGACGGGGAACGAGCCCGCCGACCCGCCGAGGACGACCCCCGACCAGTGGCGGCGCTTCAGCAGGACGGTGTAGAGGCCGACGTAGGCGGCGACGCCGAGCCACATGTAGCCGACAGTATCGAGGGGGAACCGCCAGACTGCGAGGCCGGTCGCCGCAGCGAGCAGACCCACTGCGAAGGCCAGGGCGACCCGCACCGAGAGCGCACCAGTCGCCAGCGGCCGGTCGGCAGTTCGGTCCATCACCGGGTCGATGTCGCGGTCGTAGACGCAGTTCAGCGCGGCCGCACCGCCGGCCATCCCCAGCCCCGCCAGCGCGAAGACCGCGAGGTCGACGGGCGGGAGTCCGCCGGCGGCGATAGCGGCGGTCACGCCCGTCAGGCACAGCAACGCGGCGATGCGTGGCTTGACGAGCGACAGCAGCGCGCGAGCGTACCGCAGCGGAGTACGCGTGGACCGCGGTACCGACGCGGGGGAACTGGATCCGGGCATGTCAGCCGACCTGCCAGAGCTGGCTGAGCAGGTACCAGTTGAGCGCCCAGAGCACGACGAACGTCCCGAGGAACACGAGTGTCATCACGAACGTCCCGCGCATACTCAGCGCGTGGTGAGCGGCGTCGTCGTACCACGGCGGAGACGACTCCTCGGCGTCTGTCGCCTCTGACTCGGCGGTTCCCTGCCCGGCCGAAGCGGTCGCGTCCACGCCACCATCCGATGCGGTGCTATCCCTGCCGTCCGGTGCGGTACCGTCCCCGCTGCCCGGTCCAGTACCGTCCCCGCCGCCGTCCGGGACGGGCGTCTCGCTCCCGAAGGCCGTCGGGGCCTCGACCGGGAGCGCCCCGTCGTACTTCCCGCCGGCGACCAGCGTCCCGACGGCCGCGACGACGAACAGCGCGCCGCCGAGGATCGCCACCAGTGCCGCGACGCCGAAGACGATAAACAGCGGTTCGGCCGCTGCGAAGTCGAAGTCAGTGCCCGGTATGTCGGTGACCGAGGGATGGCGGCGTGGGATGCCGTAGAGGATCCCCAGGTACATCATCATCAACACCACGATGGACATCGCGCCCGCGTAGAGGTACGGCTGGACCATCGCGACCGGTTTCAGTATCCACTCGCGACCGAACACGAGCCGCAGGACGTAGTAGCCCAGTCCCATGAACGCGAGCGTCGTTCCCAGCGCGACAGTCGCGTGGAAGTGGCCGACGGTGGCCAGCGTGTTGTGCCAGGTCATGTTGAGCTGCATCTGGCCCATCATCACGCCGGTGGTCCCACCGAGGAATCCGAAGAGGACGATCGACATGACCGTCGAGGAGAACCCCGGGTCCTTCCAGGGGGCCGACCAGAGCCAGCCCAGCACGCCGCCGCCCTCGCCGCGCTTGCGACGGCCGACTTCGAGTCCGGCCGGGATGGCGAAAGCGTGGATCATGCTCGCGATGACTGCACCGTAGGCCGCGTAGGAGGTGTTCCAGACCCGCCAGGCCGTCGAGACGCCCGGGTCCGACATCAGGTGGTGGGCCGCGCCCATGTTGATGAAGAACAGATAGAGGACGAACGCCGCCCGTGAGACCTTCTCGCTGGCGACCTCGGCCCCGCCGACGACGTGGGTCATGAAGTACCAGACCGAGATCATCGCGAGCAGGTTGATCTGCTGGCTCCCGTGGCCGATGATCCAGTACATCTGGCGGTACCACAGCGGGTCGATGTGGGCGAGGACGCCGATCCGCCAGAAGTACGTCGGGACGTAGGTGATGAGCCCCCCGACGATGGCCTCGGCGGCGACGATCGACGTCACGAACGCGCCGAAGGTGACCAGCGGCAGCGTCTTCCCGGGGTTCTCGCGTTTCTCCTTCCAGATCGTCGTCAGGAAGGGGATGGCCGCGACCAGCGCGCCCGTGAGGAATATCACGACGCCGAGGTAGAACCACGACGACGACGGCAGCGGCGCGTAGGACGTCAAAAGCGGCGCCTGGTCGGGCTGTTCGGTCAGCCAGATGGAGACGTTGATGAGGACCGCGCCGCCGAGCATGACCGCGTAGGCCGCCTTCGCGACGTTTTTCAGCGGGAGTTTGCGCCCGAGGACGAACGGGCCGCCCACGTAGAGGATGGCGATCTCCATGAACACCATCCAGAAGATGAGCAGGTTCCAGGCGTGCATGGACAGGTACGTGTAGAAGTCGGCGGGTCCGAGCAGGCCGACGAGTTCCCAGCGGGTCAGCGCGACGAACACCGCGAAGACACCGCCGACCGCCAGCGCGACGATGGCCGTCACGCCGAACAGTTTGACCATGTCCTCGGCGGACCTGTGGATGTCCAGGCCGGTCACCGAACAGCGTCGGAAGCCGTCGTCGTCGTACTGGAAGGTGCCGAGTCCGAACATTCAGACCACCTCCACGACGCCTTTCATCCCCAGCGAGAGGTGCGGGTTGCAGTAGTAGGCGTACACGCCCGGCGTCTCGAACGTGTGCTCGAAGCTGAACCCCGAGTTCTCGATGGCCTCGTGGCCGCCCCAGTTCGCGCCCTCGGGCTGGCGCTCGACGAGGACGTTGTGCGTATCCGACTCCCACTCGAACGTGACCGTCGTCCCCGCCGAGACCCGGACCGCGGGCGGGTCGAACGTGAAGTTGCCGTCGGGACCCACCGTGACCGTCACCGCATCGCTGCCGGTGGCATCGGTCGTCGACTCGTCGTAGTTCGGCACCTCGCCGCCGCGCGCGTCGCCCGTGAACCAACCGCCGTAGTCGCCGCTCGCGCCCGAGCCGTCGCCCGCGGGTTCGCCACCGCCGCTGTCGCTGGCGTCGGCGCTCTCGACGGCCGACAGGTCCTCGACGACGTCGAATTTCGCGTGCATCGTCCGGTGGCCGGTGCCACAGAACTCGTTGCAGACGACGTGGTAGGTGCCGGGTTCGTCGAACTGCATCGGCACGAGCCACTCGTAGCCGGGCAGCATCTGCAGCGAGAGTTGCTTGCTCAGCGTCTCCTCCTGGCGCACCGAGAAGCCGTGCTGGACGTCGTAGGTCCCCAGGTGGAACGTGTACTCCCGGCCGGTCTCCAGCACCGCGGGCAGGCCGTCGAAGGCGTAGCGCATCGCCCCGACGTAGACGTCCTCGCCGGCCGGAATCAGTCCCCGCTCGCTGTCGGTCCCCGCGTCCTTGTAGGCGCTGACCTTCTCCCGGTAGCGTTCGGGCGGGACGTCGAGGGTTTCGCCCGTCTGGTTCTGCTCGCCGAACTGCGTCCAGCCGGCCATCCACCCGAACAGCGTCATCGCCCACAGCCCGGAGATGCCCAGCCAGATGGTCTCGCGTCTGTTCACCTTCTCGGACCACCAGTCGCCCTCCGGTGGCTCTATCGGTGATTCCATGGACAGTCACCCCGAAGCGATGGACAGGACGTCGATCAGACCCCAGACCACGTACGAGAGCGTGAAAAACAGCAGCGCGGCGCCCGCGAGCAACCACGGGCTCTCGAGGAGCTGCTGGGGCCACGGTTCCTCCGCCGGTTCGACCTCGTCCGTACCCATACCCGAATATCCGCCCAGTTCGCCACTAACTCTGGTCCCGAACCGGTTCGCCTCCGATTTGAACATCTGGGAAACGGGGCCCCATACCCGGGAACGTGTTCGGTCCGGGACGGTCGCCCGGATGCGGTTTCCCGTTTCCTGGTTTCGCCGGACCGGTCACACAGAAGACGTGCGGCGACCGACCGTCTCAGCCGTCGCCGTGTTCGTCGACGACCACGACTTCGCCGTCCTCGACGGTCACGTTGATGAGCGTCTTCGCGTCGTAGCCGTCCTCGGCGAGTTTGTTCGGGCCGTCCTCTTTCTTGATGACACAGACGATATCGGAGATCTCCGCGCCGATCTCCTCGAGCGCGCCGGTGATCCCCGAGAGCGTGCCGCCCGTCGAGAGCACGTCGTCGAGGACGAGAACGCGGTCGCCCTCGTAGACGTCGTTGACGTACATCTCGCTCTCGGAGTAGCCGGTGACCTGCGAGAGCGCCACTTCGCCGTCGAGGCCGTACTGGCGCTTGCGCACGACCACGAGCGGGATGTCGGTCATCAGCGAGACGGCCGTCGAGATGTGGATGCCCATCGCCGCCGGCGTGACGATCTTGTCGACGTCGTCGAGTTCGGCCTTGCGGATGATCTTGATGACGATCTCCCGGAGCAACTGCGGGCGCAACATCGGGACGCCGTCGCTGATCGGGTGGACGAAGTAGTGATAGCCATCCTTCTCGACGATCGGCGCGTCGAGCAACGACTCCTTGAGGCGGTCCATATCGTGGGATCGACACCCGCCCTCAAAGAGTCTCTGGGTTCGACTCGCGCGGGCGGTCGTAAATCGCTCGCTTCGCTCGCCGTTCGAACTGGTCTGTGCCGGTCACGCTCAACGCACCAGCGCCTCGCGGGCCCCCGAATCCGGCCGGTTGGGGCTGCTCTCTCAGTCTCTCATAGTGATTATTGTAGCGATTTACCGGTACGCTCCGACACTGGGGTCGGAGCGATCCGGAAATAACCTACAATAAGCACTATCAGGCGGTCGCGAGCAGGTCGGCCACCCAGCCGGCCGCCGGGAGCGCGTACTGGCTGTACGGGAAGTAGGCCAGCCCCGAGAGCAGGAGGAAGTCGGTCCCGAGCGCGGCCGTCAGTCCCCCCGCGACCGCCGTCGCGCGGTCGAGACGCTTGGTAAACGCGCTCGACGCCGCCAGTACTGCGAAGGCGGCCGCCGCGGCGAGTCCGACGAGCGCGTGGACCTGTACGGCCTCGCCGCGGCCCAGCGACCCCGCCGCGACGGCGACGACGAACAGCTGACTTCCGAGGAGGACGCCGCCGCCCCAGGTCCAGATCCCGGCGCGCCAGTGCCTCGCCAGGACACGCCGGAGCGACGCCTGTCGGGCCATCGCGTAGACTGCCAGCGGGTAGAACGGGTGCAGGTACCGGACGGTTAACTGAGCGTGGAGCGGCAGTCTGGAGACGTACATCAGCAGGAACGACACACCGAGGGCGACGGCGAACGCGTCCATCGCTGCCGCGGGAGACGCGCCGAACGCCCGCACCCGGGACCGCACCTGTGTCGTTGACCACCGGACGGATCCGCCGGCAGACTGCCGGAGGTTGGCCACCCCGGCCGCACACGCCGCCGCGGTACCGGCGACGACGGGCGCGGCCTCCAGCACCGTCAGATAGATCGTCTGGGAGAAGTTGTCCTTGCTGACCCCCGGGATGTCACCCCCGCGGACGAACACCCGATAGAGCCGCCCGGGGTCGGTGACGAGCGTCTCCGCGCCCGAGACGAACTGGCCGAGGAGGATGGCGTTGTAGTCGAGCGCGACGGTCATCGGCGCGGCGAGGGCCGGCGGGAGCCCGTCGACCAGCGACCGGAGGAATCGCTCGCTCGACCCGGTCGACGGGCCGCCGGCGGCGTACTGCGCGCTGAGGAACGTCCGCGGCGGTCGCACGGGGTTCCCCGAGAGCAGGGCGTTCGTCACGAAAAACGGGGTCATCGAGAGGAAGAAGACGGCCGCGACGACGGCCAGCGACCGAATATCGTTCGACCGGGCCGTCGGGATGTCGACGACGACCAGCGCCAGGAAGAGACCGAAGGCTTCCCCGCCGTGGATCCACGTCGTGAGACCGACGATCGCGTATGCCGTCGCCCGAAAGCTCAGCGGCGAAACCAGGTCGTCCGGGGAGGGCGACAGGCGACTCCGGTAGAGCGCGTAGCAGGTGCCCAGAATCAGCGCGACGACAACCGCGTGGCGCTTCGGGAGCGACGCCCAGAACCCGACCGGGGTCGCCAGCCCGAGCACCACCGCAGCGGCCACGCCGGTTCGCCGGTCGTGGAGACGCGTGACGAGTCTGTAGAGCATCACGACCCCCAGTGCCGTCGCGACGATGGCACTCACCTGCAGTGCCGCGACGGGAAAGAGCCGTGGTGCCAGCGGTCGCGCGACCGCGACGTTGACGGCGAACGCAGCGACCCCACAGACCGCACCGGCGTTCGCACCCAGCGTCGGGCGGCCGAGTACGCGCCCGCTCTCGCGACCGAGTGCGACCAGCACGAGCGCCCAGGCCATCGGCAGTAGCAACCCGGGGTCTGCAACAGTGGCGAGCACCTCCAGACCCCACAGGAACGGAAGCGCGAAGACGATCTGGCCGTAGTTGCGGCCGTAGTGTGCCCCTTCGTGAAGCACCATCCCTGGCGTCTCGAGATGAGGGCCGAACACCGCTTCGTCGACGGCGAGATGTCCGTCGGCGAGTGCGACGAGCGCGTTGGCGAGCGTGTAGTTGTCCGTGATGAAGATACCGACACGCCAGTACAGGGCGACGAACGCGAGCGTCCCGAGGAAGACGACGAGTCCGAGCCGATCGCCGACGAAGACGCGCAATGCGACCGACCGGACGGTCGCGAACCGGTCGGTGACTGGGGAGCCCCCGACGCCGTCCGCGGACGTCACTCCGTCACCTCCACGGTGACCGGGCCGTCGTGGAGAGTCTGTTTCGTATCGTTGACCCGGAGTATCAGCGAGAGTTCGGCCTCGTAGCTCGACTGCGTCACGTTGGCGGGGGCGAACGTCTCCGTCGCCAGCGAGACCGCGACCCAGCCGGTGTCGTCGGCGCTCAGGAAGTGCGTCGTCGCCCGCGAGTAGCGCATCGCCGGGATCGACAGTTTGTAGCTGACGAGCGGGCGGCCCTCGATGGCCGCGACGTGTATCCGCGCGTCGGGGACCTTCAGCACGTACGAATCGGAGGAGAGCGCGCGGTCGAACCGGGCCGTATCGGGCACCTGAACGTCGTCGATCGTCGCCGAACCGTCACCGACGCCGTCCAGCGGTGGTTTCGTCAGGTCTACCAGCCCGACGACGGGTCCCGAGAGAACGGGCACACAACAGATGAGCACCACCGCGCCCCAGACCAGGAGTCTCGACCGATCCATCTACCGAACACTGTGTTCACCGGGGATATATGCGTTGTCACGCCCGGCGCGGCCGCTACCGACGTGAAAAAACGAAGGAACCGCGTGGGGGGAAGTGTGACGCTTACGCGTCGGGGCCGCCGTCTTCCTGCAGCGTCGAGGAGGACTGCCCCTCCTGGGATTCGTAGACGACGTCCAGTTCGTAGTCGGAGTAGACGACGACGTACGTGAAGTCACCGGAGACGACAGCGCTGTCGTCACCGCTCTTGGTCCCGTTCCAGGGCCCGGCCTGAGTCATGTCGACGTTATTCCCGCTTTCAAGCTCGAAGTGGTTCTGGACGTTGTCGGACGTACTACCACTCGTGGTAAAACTACCACTCCAACCCGCGGTACTCGCATCAGCACCAATAGCCGTCCCGTTGAAACCGGCGCCACGGATATACAGCTCGTTGTCGCTGATGGTGTCACCACCGTCGTGAGAGATCGTGGCGATGCCAGTATCCGGATTGTTCGCGTTCTCCTCGACTTGCTCGTACTCGAACGAGAATGACGCCTGCGGATTCGTGTTCGTCGCGCTGTTCCCGAGTCCGAGGACGAACGACGCGATGACCGCGGCCAGGATGACCGTGATCGCGACCATCAGAATGACCCCGATGACTGGCGACACTGCGTCGTCGTCTTTCAGCAATCCTTTGAGTTCCATGGTTTTGACTGCACCCCGATCCGGGTGCTACCCGCATCAAATTGGGAACTATCATGTAAATACTGGGGTCGTTTTCGGCTCCCAGTCCAGTTCAAGCGACGATTGCGACCACACAGTTTCGCCTTCTCGGATGCTCTCTCGCTGAATAACCGCTTAATCTGCGTGAAAACGCTTCTCGCGGCGGATCCCGACCTTTCAGGTATTTATAACCAGAGGGGTGATTAATCGTAGCGAAAAAGCCTCGGGACAGGACCACTGATCCCAGCCGTCGAAATTGTCTGATTGGTGTAATATAGAATGAGTCACGGAGAGACGATTTCACGAACGCTGATCTGTGACAGCGATTAGTGAGCGTAACATTCTGTGATGCTCGCGGTATCGTGACCGCTCTCGCGATCGTGAGGTGGAAGCCCTCGGCGTGCTCGCGGTCGCTGAGCGACATATCCTCGCTCGCTTCGCTCGCTCGGATAGGGGTCGCTCAGACGACTACGGCCTTCGGCCCGCGAGCACGCCTCGCCCTTCCAGTCCGCCAGGGAAGCGATGTGTGGGGCCGGCTACCGATCATTCAACGTCGAGACGGCCTGTGAAACCAGATTAGCCCTGGCGGACTGAAAGGGCGAGGGCCGATGGCGGGCCGAAGGCCCGTGGTCGCCTGAGCGGGCCCTATTCTCGCGAGTGCGGGGCAGTGCGGCTGTTCGAGCGAGAATATCCCGCTCAGCGATCGCCAGCGGCCCGAGGGCTTTCAACGCATCACGATGAGTGCGGTGCTGCCATCGGATCCACTTTCTTCCACAACACCACCGACTGAAACAGATATTAACGCGAATCCCTCTCATTACCGCTCAACCGCAAGCTGCGGATAGGTGTTCGAGTAGCATTCGTCTTTAGATAATACTCTCAGTAATACCCATCAACCGTGATTTTCACCCCGATCTCGGCTGTAGACCCTGCTAAACCTTCAAAAACATCGAT